>Ga0194112_10004567_pt1 | contig 18907 bp, 18 predicted proteins | sample TA2MahC400mmetaG_FD_146191 | JGI IMG/M metagenome (GOLD analysis project Ga0194112, IMG submission 146191) | Freshwater microbial communities from Lake Tanganyika, Tanzania - TA2015016 Mahale Deep Cast 400m | ecosystem: Environmental > Aquatic > Freshwater > Lake | place: Tanzania: Lake... | reverse complement strand
GGCTGTCCTGAGCCCAGGCCGAATCGCCATCGACTGGTCGCAGGTGGCGATCACAGAGACCGCGTACCGCGGCTACATGGGAATGGTGGGGGAGTATCGTCCAGCCTTGGCCGTCATCGTCCAGACTGGACAGATCAGCGCCACATGCCGCGCGGACGGCACGGCGCAAGCGTGGGCCGTGGGCACCGTCCAGCCCAAGAACGTGGTCGGCGAATGCCGCGCTGACGGCGTCGGCAACGCCTACGTGGACCTGGCGCCACTGCCGGGTGGGTGCCGTGCAGACGGCGTGGCGCAGGCCTGGGCTGTTGGGTACGTGCGCTCGTTCGCTCAGGCGGACGGTCAGGCCACGGCCGCGGTCGCAAAGATCATCCAGCGCATCAAGGGCCTCCGCGCTGACGGCCAAGCCACGGCAATCTGCGACAGCAAACAGGTCCGCCAGGCAACCGCTCGCGCTGACGGGCACGCCAGCGCCGTTGTCCTGGCGAGCCTGGGCCTGCCTCTGACCTGCATCGTGGACGACGGCGCCCTCCCCGGCCCCACCCCCGCCTCCCCCCGCAACTACGCCCGGTAGCCCCGTGCGCAGGGACCAACGGAGCTGCTCGGCGACCGCAAACACGGGCGTGGCGCGCGATGGCCACCACACCGCCGTCACCGACACGCCTGTGATCCAGCAGCAGACCGCCGGCCTCGCCGACGGCGGCACATACACTTTCTACATCTGGGCCCGCGTCCCGTCCGGCACCCGCAAGGTGTCGCTGGCCATCGTGAACAACGCCTACCCCGAGTACCTGGCCTGCCCGACGCAGATCACACTCACTACCTCCTGGCAGCGCTTCAAGATCACCGGAACGCTGGCCACCGGCCAGACCGGTCTCTGGATTGTCATCCGCCAATACGCTGCCAACGGCGACGACTGGACCAGCGGTGACATTCACCTTTGGGGCGCTTGCCTCCAGCAGGGCAACGATCCGAAGAAGGGCTACACCCGCACCTGGGCCTCGCAAGCGCCACGCGTAAACGCCGGCCTCGCCGCCGGTCCGGCGGTGATCTCCGCCCCAGACAGCATCACCTCACCCCTCAAGATCCACGGTCCCGGCTCTAATCTCGCCGACAGCGCCCTCCTGGAGCTCACCGCCAACGGGGAGCTCATCCTGGCTGGCGGCTCCGGCAATGGCTACCGCCTCTCGAAGCTGATGGGCGCCACCAACCCCTCCGGCTGGGCCGGCGTCATCAAGGTCAAAACCCCCGCGGGCGCCACCCTCGGCTACATCCTGCTGTATTCCAACCCCTGAAGATTCCCCTCGGCCTCGGCGCCGAGCGCGGCGATGTAAGCACGATCGGCGCCATCCGGTCCATCCAGGACAACCTCGCACTGACACCCGACGAGGAGAAAGCCATCGAACTCAAGCGCGACCTCGTCGCTGGCCAAGAGCGCGTGAGCTGGAATCCTGCCCTCGCGTTGCCCCGGAAAGACTTCGACCTCACCGAAGTCGAAGTCGCCCGCCTCAAATCCGCCCTGTTTTCGACCGAGCGACTCGAAGCCACGACGGCTGCGCTGGTCACGGCGGGCGATACCGTGATCAGCGTACAAGTTGAACGCCCCCGAGTACACCTCTGCCGGGCATCGGCACGCCGAGAACTTCTTCATAAGCAGTGCCGGTCAGGTTGGTGAATTGGATGAAGGGCCTAGTGCGGCCGCGTCCAGAGGCCAAGCAGAGATCCCAGACGGCGTATGGGGCACGAGCGAACCGGTGGAGAACGCCGAGCCGGCTGCGGCCGAGCAATCCACCCCTCAGCGTCCCTTGCCAGGTCACCAGGCCGGCGTGGATCGGGTAGTTGAACGTGTACCTGGATACCAGGCTGGCGGCGGCATCCTGAACGCCCCGCAGGCCGGTGTACCGGAACTCAATCTGATGCTTGCGCACCACGGCGGTTTCCAGTGCCGTCTCCACTCCGGTAAACCGCAGCCGGCGGAAGTTTGTCGCGCGCCAGACCTCGGCCGGCGAGGCGCGGACGTAGTCGATGCCATCGCGCTCACGCCGATGAAATACGGTGATTTCGCCGCGAACCCTGGCGCCGGTAATCCAGTGCCCGCCACCCTCATAGCTCCAGGCTGTCTCGGGCCGCAGGTCGGGTGAGCCGCGGTTGGCCGGGTCGTGGTAGTAAAGATCAGTGAACGTAGGCAATCGGAAGGCGCGGCTGACGGAACCTCGCAGCTTGAGGCGCTCCGAGATCCAGAAGCCGGCGCTGGCGCTCGGACTAAGCTGGCTCTCAACGTTACGGTAGCCCTCCTCGCGGGCGCCGACGATGAACGAGAACCGGCGCAGCGCGCGAACGTCATACGCAAGGTAGCCGGCACCGCGCGCCCCCCTGTGATGGCCAAGGTTCGTGCTGGCGATCGAGTCATGATAAGCCTCGACACCGTAATGCAATCGTGCGTTCTGCCCCAGCGTTTCCTTCCCCCGCAAGGCGCCCTGATAGCTCTCGACCGCATGGCGGTTGGTGAAAACTTCCGGGCGGTCCCGGTAGAGCACGCACAGGTCAGCGTGGCGGCGGTAAGCGAACGAAACGTCCGTCCTTGCGCCGAGCGGCTCGCGCGCCGCGGCGAACCAAGTCTTGGTCCGCTCCCACGAGTTGAAGTCCCCATAGAAACGGTCTGCGCCGAACGGGCGGTCGTTGTGGGCGAGGATGACCTCGGTGTCCCCCAAGCGGCTGACAAACCGCGAGATGCTGGCGAGCGCCAGATTGCGAAAGTCGCGGTTGTCGCGGAAGCCGGAGGAGAAGTCGCGAGAGAAACTGAGCTGTTCCGACCATCTGCGGGACGAGGTGGCCCACGACCCTCGCTGCTGATTGACGCCGAAGTTGCCGACTGCCGCCCGGAGGCGAAATTCGGAAACCTCCGGAGGCCGGGTGACAAAATTCACCACTCCTGCGACAGCATCCGACCCGTACAGGGTTGAACCGGATCCACGCAACACTTCAACCTGTGCGATGGAATCGAGCGGGACCGGAATATCCATATTGTGGTTGGCGCTCTGGACGTCGTTCAGGCGAAAGCCGTTCAGCAGGACGAGCGTCTGCCCGAAAGTGCCGCCGCGAATTGAGAGGCCCGATTGAACGGCGCCCGGCGCGCGTTGCCGCAGGTCGAGCGATGGGTCGAGGTGCAACACGTCATCGAGCATAATCGAGCATATTGCTCACCAAGCTCAGCTCGCGCACGGGCAGGATGCGAACGGAACGATCGATCTCCGCGAGAGGGACCCAGTCGTAGGTTGCGGTGACCACGACGACGTCTTTTCTCGCTGCCTCGGGCTTCCGGAGCTGCCCATCGGCCGGTGAAGCCAGGCACAGGAGCACCAGAACTTCCATGAGAAAAACCAACGCACTCATCGATATTGTCCGGGCACCTGACTTGCCGAGTACCTCACGCGGAAGTCAGTTCGGCTTGGCAGATGTCATGCAGGCGAATTAAGCCAACGCAACCACCTGAGCCTCGGTCGACCACGGGCAACACGGAGATCTGGGAGGGCCGGTCCTCCATCAGCCGCAGAGCGTCCAGCAGCCGCGCATCGGGGTCGATCGTAGTCGGCTTTACCGTCATCACGTCGGCGGCCCGGAGCTGGCGAATGTCATCATGTAACTGCAACGCGCGGCGGAGGTCTCCGTCTGTAATCAGTCCCACGAGCTCCCTGTCCCGGCCGACCACACATGCTGCTCCGAGCGGGCGTTGGGTCATCGCAATCACAACCTGCTTGAGGGGATCGTCAGGCCGAGTCCACGCAACTTGCTCGCCGCAATGCATGGCTTGCTTGACCTTCAGACGCAGGCAACGGCCCAACTGGCCGCCCGGATGGTACCGACCAAACTGCTCAACTGTAAAGTTACGTGCTTGCATTAGCGCGACTGCCAAAGCATGGCCGAGCGCGAGGGCAACTATGGCACTGGCGGTCGGGGCAAGGTTGTCCGGATCGGCTTCCCGCTCGACGGACGCGTCGAGCCATACGTCAACCTGCGACGCCAAAGGCGACGCGGGACTGCTTATGATCCCAATGAGCGGCGCTCCAAACTCGCGCAGAACAGGTACCAGCCGAACCAGTTCGGCGGTGACCCCACTCTTCGAGATCAGGATCGTTGGGTCTCCCGGCGCGTAAATGCCCAGCTCGCCGTGAGTCGCTTCCGTTGGATGCAAGAAAACCGCTGCCGTGCCCGTGCTACACATCGTGGCCGCGATCTTCCTTCCCACATGGCCTGATTTGCCGACACCAGTCAGGACCACCTTGCCGGGATGCCTCAGGATCAACTGAACCGCTCGAGCCAGATCCCCATTCAAGCGCCGGGCAGCCGTAGAAATCGCCTCAGCTTCGATTTCCATCGCTGCTCGTGCTGCAGCCAGCCACCCTGATGGCCGATCTTGTGCTTGCACTGTTCCTACTCCTTTCCTGTGTTTAGCCTGAACAGAACAAAATAGAATAGCGTAATCACCGCTCTCCGCCACTTGCTTCTGCTTCACCAGCCTGATCCGCCGGAGGGCCTTCTTGGCTCTCAGCGCCGTGCGCGAGGTCACGGTATGGGTGGGCGCAAGGCTTTCCTTGCAAGGGAGGTTCAGCCGGGGACAAGCGGGCCGGTTCCGGAGGTGAGCGGCACGGAGCCCGACCGCGAGGTCCGCAGCAGCGGAGTCGTCGTGAGGCCTGAATCGGCAAGCAGGCGCCGGGCCTCGGCGATGCAGGCCTCGCCAGCCGTGCCCGGTGCGTAGAGCAGGGCCAGCAGCGTGCCGCTGTGCGCCGCGGCAACCCCGAGCGCCGACGTTTGTTCGGCCACCCGCATCACATGAACGAAATGCGGCTTGGGGGCGAAGGCTTGATTCAGGCCCGCGCTGGCGGATGCGACGGCTCCGACCTCGCGCGTGTCCTGCTTCTCGACAGCTCTGCGCAGGCGCCGGAGCAGCGTTTGAAAGAGTTCGATTTGCTCACTCGTGTACTGGGGCCGGCGGACGGAATCGGTCTCAATGCCAGCGCCCTCCGGCGGCGTATCCGCGACGAGCACGAGCAGGTCCGGCGCCGATCCTGCGAAATATTCGTGCACGACCCCTTCGCAGTGCAACAAGGCAACCAGCCGCCCGTCAAACATCGTGCCGTCGATCGAGGATTCCGCCGCTTGAGCGATCCTCGCGATCATTTCCGGCGACACGGATACACCCAGTGCGGCGACCACGGCGCGAATGGCGGCGACACAATCACTCGTCGAGGAGCCGAATCCGCGGCAGACGGGAATGTTGCTAGAGATCCGCAGGACGCCGGAAGGCTTCTTGCCTTCGAATGCCTCCAGGGTCAGGCGGGCGGCGCGCAGGCTTTTCTGCTTCCACTCGGGTAGAACGCGCAGGCCGCTGGTGGCGGCCGGCCGGAACTCGGCTCTTGACCACAGGCCGTGGACCGGAAGCGAAACCAGCACCCGGCGGACGCGGTCCCCATCGAAGACGGCCCCTTGAAGGATCTCCCCGGTGTGGCCGATCGCCTCGCCACAGGCTGGCGCGGCCCCCTCTCCTCGCGGCCCGGCCAGGCCCAGGCCGGGCGCCGTCACCTGCTCTCCTGCCGCCAACGGCGGCTGCGGTGAGCCGAAAATTGCGCGCAGCATGATATCTGGTATCATGGAAAATCTGTTGGCACGCTGGCAACAGCGTTGAAAAGGGAACGTGGTGCGAATCCACGACTGCCCCGCAGCGGTGAACGGGAACGAAAGCCGCCAGGAAGCACTGGTCCTGAGCAGACTGGGAAGCGGCGGTGAGTAGGAAGCCAGTAGAGCTGGACTGCCCGTGAGTCCGAAGACCTGCCAGCAGACAGCCGCACGCTTAGGGCGAGGCTGGCTCGTGGCCAATGCCTTTCGAGGGAAAGGGTATGCAGAACACTGCGCACCGCACAATCCAAGGCGGCGAGAGAAGCCGCAACCCGCATCGCGCCCTCGTTCGAATTTACGTTGGTCCTTGCGCTCCTGATGCCTCGGCGTGTTCGAACGAGGAGGTTCGAGATGTGCTTACGTTCTGTTCGCCGCCTGTTTGGGCTTGCTTCAGGGCTTGCCATCCTCTGCTTGGGGGAAGCGCCTCGCGCGTCGCTCTCGGGAAAGGTTGAAGATCCTTCGGGGCGTGCACTGCCGCGCGCCAAGGTGGAGTTGTTCTCCCGGAGCAGCCCGTGGCGCCAGGCGACCTTTGCGGATGCCCTGGGAAACTTCGGGTTCAAGGACGTGCCCGCGGGCGAGTACTTAGTAGAGGCCTCCGCAGAGGGGTTCGGCTCGACCGCAGAGCCGACGCTGCGCATCGATGCTGGACAGCCCACGCTGCTGACGCTCCGCCTCAGCCTGGCGCCGCTGGCGAGCCAAGTGCAAGTCACTGCTTCCATCACTGCGCAGACCGCGGATGAAACGGCCAAGGCGATCAGCGTGCTCGATCAGTCGCAACTGGATCGGAGGCGGGAATTCTCGCTCGTGGAGAGCCTGCGACTGACCCCCGGCGTGCAGGTACAGCAGTTGGGCGGACCCGGTGGCTCCAGCAGGATCCAGATCCGCGGGATGCGCACCTCTGATACCGCCTTGCTCATTGACGGAATGCGCTTCCGCGATGTCGCTTCCACGCAGGGAGATGCCTCCGGGTACTTTCAGGAGATGCTCCTGGTCAACAGCGAGCGGGTGGAGGTCCTGCGAGGGTCGGGCGCCTCCCTGTATGGCACCAATGCCATCGGCGGGCTGATCCAACTGGTGACGAACCCGGGTGGCGGCGCGAGGCATGGCGAGATCTACGCGGACGGAGGGGGGCTTGGCCTGATGCGCGGCGGGTCCAAATTCGCCGGCGGCTGGAAAGAGCGGATACAGTATTCGGCTGGCCTGACCCACCTCAACGTAACTCGTGGCGTGGACAAGGACGACCGTCACCGCAACACCTCAGGCCAGACGTTCGGCAAAATGTTTCTCACGCCGAAGGCGGCGATGACGGCGAGGCTTTTTGGCGGCGACGCCTTCACCGAGATCAACCTTTCGCCGTTCGCCGCTCCTGCTGCAACCTTGCCGCTCACCGGGCGCATCCGCGCCGTTCCTCTTGGTTCTGACCAGGTCCGTTTAGCTGAGCTTGGCCTGCCCTTCTCCTGGAGCGGCGCCACCTTCGCCCCGCCGCTGAACGATCCCGACAGCCGACGCAGCGCACAATTCCTGGCGAGCATGGCGGCCCTGGACCACCAGGTCTCTCCGAGATTGGCCTACCGGGTCGGCTACTCGGGTGTAGACACCTCGCGGCGCTTCATCGACGGCCCGGTGGGGCCCGGCTTCCAGCCGCGCTACCGGGACGTGAGCGAGTTCTCGGGAAGGATCGACACCGCGCAGTTGCGCGCTGACTGGCAGCCGGCCCGCTGGAACCTGCTCACCATTGGCTATGAGTTCGAGCGCGAGTTCTATCGCAACGTGGTCAGCAGTGACGATCCGGATCCCTCCACCCGCGCTTCGCGCTGGGTGGAAACCGTCCAGCGTAGCAACACCGTTTTCGTGCACAACCAGGCGCGTCTCATGGAGGAGCGCTTGCAGCTTTCTCTTTCCGGGCGCTATCAAGGGTTCCACCTTAGCCGTCCGCAAGCCTTCGGCGAGAGGGACGTCTTCGCGGGCGCAGATCTGGCGTCGCCGCCCTCTGCGGTTACCGGGGACGCATCGATCGCTTACTTCTGGAGAACCACGGGAACTAAGCTCCGCGGTCATGCGGGCAACGGATACCGCGCGCCGTCGGTCTTCGAGAGGTTCGGCTCGATCTTGTTCGCTGGCAGCCTCAGCGTGTTCGGCGATCCGAATCTGCGGCCCGATCGCTCGGTTGCCTTCGACGCCGGCTTGGACCAATATCTGGCTGGAAAGCGCGCGCGGTTGAGCGCGACGTATTTCTACACGCGCCTCAAAGAGGTCATCGCCTTCGGTCCGGTGCCGCGCGATGCGATCGGAAGATTCAGCGGCTACTTCAACACAGCCGGCAGGCTGGCGCGCGGCGTGGAATTGAGCAGCGGGCTACAGCCCTACCGAAGCCTCACAGTGGAAGCCGCTTACACATACACGAACGCCCTCGAGAGAATCTCCACGCTGGCCGACGGCGACCTGCGCTCGCCGCGCATCTTCGCCCACATGGTCACGCTGCTGGCGACGCAACGCATTGGCCGTAACCTGGACATCACCTTCGACTTCATGGGCGCCAGCGACAGCATCGTGCCCTTTAGCGTCAGCCGGGCGAACCGCGCCTTCGTGTTTCCGGGGCCTCGCAAAGCGGACCTGGGGGCCTCCTACCGCTTCGATTTGCGTGAATCGCGGGCGGTCGAACTCTATACGCGCGTGGAGAACCTGTTTAATCAGAACTATTACGAAGCCGGCTTCCGCACGCCGCAGCGCTGGGCAGTGGCCGGGTTGAGGTTTCTGCTGTGACCCACAGCGGCGCAGCAGCGAAGAGCATGGCCGGCGTTCGCCTCGGAGGCTTCCGTGTCCGCTAAGGCGATCTTCGTCGGAGGGACGTCCTCTCACGCCGGCAAAAGCTGGATGGCCACGGCCATCTGTCGCCATCTGCACCGACGTGGGTTCGCGGTCGCGCCCTTCAAGGCGCAGAACATGTCCAATAACTCCTATCCTTGCCGCGTCGGGGGCGAAATTGGCAGGGCCCAGGTCGTCCAGGCCCAGGCGTGCGGGCTCGAGCCGGAACCCGACATGAACCCCGTGCTGCTCAAGCCGAGCACGGAGATCGGCTCTCAGGTGGTTCTGCACGGCAAGGTCTGGCAGAACATCGAAGCTCGCGAATACTACCGTTACTCCGATTTCCTGATGGAACAGGCGCTGGCCGCCTACCGCCGGCTGGCCACGAGATTCGAATACGTTGTGATCGAGGGCGCGGGCAGCATCGCCGAAGTAAACCTCAAGGACCGGGACATCGCGAATCTCCGCTTCGCGCGCGTGGTGGGTGCGCCCGCGCTCGTGGTCGCCGATGTCGATCGCGGGGGTGTGTTCGCCTCGGTTCTCGGTACCCTGTTGGTCCTGGATCCTCAGGAACGAAGCTCGATTCGCTCATTCGCGATAAACCGCTTTCGCGGAGACCCGGAGCTGTTCAGAGAGGGAGTCTTGTATCTCGAGCGCAGGGCTGAGTTGCCGTGCCTTGGGGTGTTCCCCTACCTCGCCGGGCTCTCAATCGACGAGGAGGACAGCGTGAGCCTCGACGATGTCACCGAGACGGCGGAACAAACCACGAAGGTGGCGATCATCCGGCTGCCACACATCTCGAACTTCACCGACTTGCGGCTGCTAAAAGGAGCGGCCTGGATCAGCCGGCCGGTTTCGCGCCGGTTTCGGGCCGTGATCCTGCCGGGGACCAAGAGCACGATCAGCGACCTGGAGTGGCTGAAGCGCACCGGTCTGGCCCAGTGGGTCTGCGATCAGTATCGGGACGGGGCCTTGGTGGTGGGCATCTGCGGCGGTTACCAGATGCTCGGGCGGGTAGTGAAGGATCCCTACCGGGTCGAGTCCCGACGGTCCTCCGCCGAGGGCCTCGGTCTGCTGCCGGTCGAAACCACGCTGTGCCGTGAGAAGATCACACGCGTTGTGGAGGCGCATACCAGCACTGGCCTGCGTTTCTCTGCCTACGAGATTCATATGGGCGTCACCACTGGCGCGGACGGCCAGGCGCCGTTCGCCACGTTCTCCGACGGAACGCCCGAGGGCATTCGCGCCGGGCGCTGCATCGGCACGTATCTGCATGGCGCCCTGGAGAACGGGGCGGTGGTCGAAGAGACGCTCGGCATCGCGGTTTCAGAGCCCTGCCCGAAAGAAGAGAGCTACGACCGGCTGGCGGAGTGGTTCGAGACCCACGCCAACCTCTCTGTGTTTGAGGAGAATTTCCTGTGAGCATTTCGGGGTTGGAGCTGCTGCTGGGAGTCGCTGCCGACCTATTGCTGGGCGACCCCCGGTGGCTGCCGCACCCGATCCGCGGCTTTGGGTTGGTCGCCAGCAGGGTGGAGCAGGTCTGGCGAAAGGCCCCGTTCCCCGTGCACCTTGCCGGGGCAGGGTTTTGGCTTTCTGCCGTCGGCCTCGCCTGCCTAGTCGTGTGGGTCAGTCTTCGGGTGCTGCCGCGACCTTGGGTCACGGTTTACTGGATCTTCAGCCTGCTCGCGTTGCGCGACCTGGACAGGCACGCCAGCGCCGTGATGGAAGCCATCGATACCGGTGACCTTGTTGAAGCCCGGCGACGAACCGCCATGATCGTCGGCCGCGACACGGCGTTGCTCGACGAGGAGGGGATCCTTCGCGCAACCTTCGAATCCGTAGCCGAAAACCTCAGCGACGCCGTGATCGCGCCCTTGTTCTACCTCGCTCTGACAGGCCCCTTGGGGCTGGCCGCTTACAAAGCTGTCAACACGCTGGACAGCATGGTCGGCTATCGGAACCCGCGATATCGCGAGTTCGGGTGGGTATCGGCCCGCGCGGATGACCTTGCCAACTGGGGCCCTGCGCGCCTCTCGGCGCTGCTAGTGTGGCTTTGCGCGCTCCGGCCGGGGTTCGATTTCGCGCGCTCGGTCCGTGCGACCCTGCGCGATGCTCGCCGGCAGCCGAGCCCTAACGCGGGATATCCCGAGGCGGCTGTCGCCGGCGCTCTGGGCGTGCGGTTGGGCGGGGTCAACTGTTACGGAGGGACGCCTTCCCCCAAGGAGTTTCTCGGCGATCCGGTTCGCCCGCTGGATCGCGCGCTGTATTCGTGCTTGCGCTGGCTGCTCTATGGGCCGGCCCTGGCGTTGACCGCCTTTCTTTGCGGGGTGCTGCCATGGTGGTGACTCACGGCGGCGACCTGTTCGCGGTGTGCCGCGCGCGCGGCTGGGACTGGACGGAGGTGCTCGACTTCAGCGCCAGCATCAATCCGCTCGGGCCACCGCCTGGAGTGTATGCGGCGCTACGCGGCGCCCTGGGCCGGATCGTTCATTACCCTGAGCGCGAACCCTCGCTGCTCATCGAGCGCCTGGCCGCAACCTGGGGTGTGCTGCCTGAGCAAGTGATGGCTGGCAACGGGGCCACCGAGCTTCTGCACTTCCTGGCGCGTATGGCGCCCCACGCGCGGCCCGAGCAGCCGGTGACACTGGCCGTACCGGTGTTCTCGGAGTTCCATCGCGCCTATCCGCTCGCCGCGCTGGCGCCGGTCGAGCGGCCAGGGGCTTGGCCCGCCGAAGGCTGGCTGATCCTGACACAGCCGGTGAATCCCACCGGCAAGCTCGTGCCCGAACGCACCCTCTGTGACCTCATCTTCAACTCCAGCCGGCCGGTCCTCGTCGATGAATCGTTTCTGGACTTCACCGACCATCCGAGTTCGGCGCGCTGGATCTCGCAGCGGCCGAACCTGCTTGTGCTGCGTTCGCTGACGAAGTTCTACGCTCTGCCGGGCCTGCGTGTTGGGGCGCTGCTGGCCCACGAGGAGACGCTGCGGCCGCTGCGCGCCTGGCGCGAGCCCTGGCAGGTAAACGTGTTGGCGGAGGCCGCGGCGCTGGCCGCGCTGGCGGACACAGCTCATGCCACCCGCTCGCGCTCCTTCATGCGCGACGAGCGGGCCTGGCTCTGCGCGCAGCTTGCCGAGCTGCCCGGCACCGCGCCGCAGGAGTCCGAGGCTAACTACCTGCTGGTGCGTTTGGCCTATCCAGCGGGTAGGCTCTCGGCCGCTTTGCTCGAGCGCCGAATTCTGATTCGGAACTGCGCCGGCTGGCCGGGAGTAGAGGGAGAAGCGGTGCGCGTCGCCGTCCGGACGCGCGCGGAGAACGAGCGCCTGATTTCGGCCTGGAGAGACGCCCTATGCGGCTGCTTCTGAGTCTCCTGGCTTTTGCTTCGCTGGCCCTCGCGCAATCAGGCCGGATCGTGAGCGCCGCTCCAAGCTCGACGGAAGTTCTCTTCGCTCTGGGCCTGGGCGAGCGAGTGGTCGGCGTGACCAGCTACTGCCGGTTCCCGCCGGAGGCGAGGCGCCTACCCAAGATCGGTAGTTACATGCGGCCTAACGCCGAAGCGATCCTGCGGCTGAAACCCGACCTGGTCATCCTGCAAACGGAAAACGCGCAGATCGAAGAACGCTTGGCGCGCGTTGGGGTGCGAACCGTCGTGGTGAAGAACCGGAACCTGCGAGAGCTACTCGATTCCATCCTGGTGATCGGCCGCGCCGCCGGAGCGGAGGCGCGCGCCGTAGCACTTACGAGCCGGATCGAACAGGAACTGGATGCAATTCGCCGGAAAACGGCGGGCCGTGCGCGCCGGAGCCTCCTGTTCATCGTGGGCCGCACGCCGGGCCGGCTGGAGGGGTTGATCGCCGCCGGGCGGGGCAGCCACCTGCACGAGCTGATCGAGATCGCGGGCGGGAGGAACGCGCTCGGGGACGTCGCCGTGCCATACCCGCGGATTTCGCTGGAAACCACTCTCCGGCTCGACCCGGACGTCGTCGTTGACATGGGCGACATGGGGGATACGACGGCGGTGACCGAATCGCACAAGCGGGCCGTGGTGCGGCTGTGGAGCAAGTGGTCGAGCCTGCAAGCGGCCCGCAAGAACCGCGTGTACGCCGTGGCCTCCGACATCTACGTCGTTCCCGGGCCGCGGGTGGTGGAGGCGGTGCGGGCCTTCGCCCGGATGCTGCACCCGGAGGCCAACTTTTGACCGTGTACTACGACATTTCCGGACTGGCGTTCCGGCACGGCCCGTGCGAGGTGCTGGACAGCGTTGACCTGCGCCTTTCGGCGGCCGAGCTGGTAGCGCTGGCGGGGCCTAACGGCTCCGGCAAATCGACGCTGTTGAACGTGATGGCTGGCCTGTGGCTGAACTACGGCGGACACTGCCGGTTGCAGGACAGGGAAGTGTGCTACTGGCCCAGGTCTCAGATCGCCCGCGTGGTGGCACACGTGCCGCAGCAGTTCAGCGTCTCGTTTCCGTTCACAGCCGAAGAAGTCGTGCTGACTGGGCGCGCCCCGCATGGCCGCGGCGCTTTCGAGTCCGCAGCGGATCTCAGGGCTGTCAAGCGGGCGATGGTTGTCACCGACACGCTCCAGTTCCGGCACAGGCGCTTCGGCACTCTCAGCGGCGGGGAGCGGCAGCGCGTCATCCTGGCGGCGGCGCTGGCCCAGGAACCGCGCGTGCTGCTCCTGGACGAACCCGCCGCGTTCCTGGATCTGGAGCACCAAGTGGCGTTGTGGAAGCTGCTCGGCCAGTTCCGGGAGCAGGGCCTCGCTGTGCTTGTCATCACTCACGACCTCAACCTGGCCTCCGCCTTCAGCGACCGGATCGTGCTGTTGCACCGCGGCCGCATCGTGGTGGACGCCCCACCGGCCCAGGCGCTGACGCCGACCTGGCTGAGCGAAGTCTTTCACGTGCCGGTGACGATCGGCACTGCTCCGGGCGAGCGCCCATGGTTGCGCTATGGGATTTGAAGACACGAAGAAGAGACGCGCCCTGAGAGCTACCGCCTGGTCGGCGGCCGCGGCGGCGCTTGTGCTGCTGGCTTCTCCCTGGCTCGGCGAGCCTCTCGACGCGGGCCGGATTCTGGCGCGGCAGTCGCCGGATTTCGAGATCCTGTTCGAGCTGCGTCTCTCGCGCACTCTGCTCGGCATGATTGCCGGCGCCTGCCTGTCGCTCGCCGGCGTGGTGTTTCAGGCCCTCCTGCGCGATGCGCTGGCGACACCCTACACGCTCGGAGTGTCGAGCGCAGCCTCGCTCGGCGCCGTGCTGGCCATCGTCTGCAACTGGGATCAGGTGCTGGGATTCCCGGCCGTGTGGGCCAGTGCGCTCCTGTTCGCTGGCGCGGTTCTGTGCCTCATCATCGCGCTGGCTGCCAAGGGCATGCGCCTCTCCTCCTTCACCCTTCTGCTGGTGGGGATCACCATGAACAGCATCTGCGCCGCGCTGATTCTCCTCCTGCACAGCCTGGCGAGTTTCACCCACGCCTTCGCCGTGACGCGCTGGCTTATGGGCGCGCTGGACTCGGCCAGCTACCAAGCCCTGGGATGGCTGGCGGCGGGCGTGGCCGCGCCGGCCCTTGTCATTCTCCGGCTGTCGCGCCAGTGGAACCTAATGGCCTTCGGGGAAGTGTGGGCCGCCGGGCGCGGGGCCTCGCCGCGGCAACTCCTGTTCATCGGCTACGTCAGCGGCTCGGTCCTAGCCGCTTCGGTCACCGCGCTGACCGGTCCCATCGCGTTCGTTGGGCTGATCGTGCCGCACATGCTGCGGCGGGCACTGGGCGCCGATCACCGCATCCTAATGCCTTGCTCGCTTCTGCTCGGCGCGGCCTTCCTCGCGCTCTGCGACGCGCTCGCCCGCACGGCGACGGCGCCCGTCGAGGTTCCAGTGGGCGTTGTCACGGCCTTGCTCGGAGGGCCCTTTTTCATCTGGCTGCTTTGGAAGGGACCAAGATCGGAGTAAACGATGTCAATTCACTTCATTGGTGGAGGAGCGCGCAGCGGCAAGAGCTCTTATGCTTTGCGCGTGGCGGCCGGAATCGGCCTGCGCAAGGCTTTCGTCGCCACCGCCAGCCCCCTCGATGAAGAAATGCGCGAGCGCATCGAGCGGCATAAGAGGGACCGCCACCCATCGTTTGCGACCTTCGAGGAGCCGCTGGAGGTGGCGGGCCTCATCCGCAGGGAGCAAGGGAATTTCGACGTGATCGTGGTGGACTGCTTCACGCTGTGGCTCTCCAACCTGCTCGCCGAGCCGAACGCGGAGATCGAACGGCGGTGCCGGGAACTGATCGAGGTCGCTGCCGCAGCGAGCGCGAAGGTACTGCTGGTGGGCAACGAGGTGGGATGCGGCATCGTGCCGGAAAACGCGCTTGCGCGCCGCTTTTGCGACCTGGCCGGCATGCTTAACCGGCTGGCGGCCGAAAAGGCCGAGGAGGTGGACTGGATGGTGTTTGGGCTGCCGGTCAGAGTCAAAGGAGCGAACGCACGGCCTTGCGCGGGTTCCTGACAGCAGTGCGGTTTCTCACGGTTCTGCCGGCCGGCAAGGATGGCGGCGCTGTGCGCGCCGCCGCGTGGTTTCCGCTAGTGGGTGCGCTGCTCGGCCTCTACGCGGAGGCGGTACTGCGGCTGTCCGCTCTATCGTTGCCGACCTCGCTGGCCGGCGCTCTGGCCGTGCTTTTCCTGGTCCTGATCACCGGAGGGCTTCACGAAGACGGGCTGGCCGACGTAGCCGATGCCTGCCGTGCCTGGCGGTCGCCCGAACGCATCCATGACATTCTCAAGGACAGCCGCATTGGGGCGCACGGTGCGGCGGCGATCGGCTTATCCTTGCTGATCCGCGCCCAGGCCATGGCTGCCTTGCTGACGGCACCTCGGTCCTGGATCCCAGCGGCACTCGCCTTGTCCCGCGGCGCGCCGGTGCTGCTGGGGGCTATGTCGAAACCCGCGGGCGCCGGACTTGGTCGCCAGTTCTGCCAGGCGCTCGACCGGCCCACGGCAGCCGCGGCTGCTGTTCAATGCATTGTCGCGGCCTCCCTGTGTGGGCCGTGGCCGGCGGCTGTGCTGCTCGTGGTTCTCGCGTTGGCCCTGCTGGCGGCGAGAGTCTACTTTCACCGGCGCCTCGGCGGCGTCACGGGCGATTGCCTCGGCGCCTTCAGCCAGATCGTGGAAGGCGCCTCCCTAGTGGTGCTGGCGTGTCTCAGATCCACTTGATCCGCCACGGCGAACCCGCGCTGGGCGGCGTTTTTCTCGGAAGCCTCGATCCGTCACTTTCGGAGGAAGGGCGTCGCTCGGCGGCCCAACTTCGTGGGAGATTCCAGGGTGCCGCCTGGTATTCCAGCCCGATGCTTCGTGCCCGCCAGACCGCCTCGCTGATCGCGCCCGAAACCGCGCCAGTCATCCTGCCGGACCTGGCGGAACGGTGTTTTGGCACCTGGGAGGGACTCTCGTGGGAGGAGATCGCAGGCCGCTGGCCTGATCTCGCCGCGAACGGGCAACAGGACTGGCTGGCTCTCACCCCGCCCGGCGGAGAGCCCTGGGACGGGTTCGTCGCTCGTGTCGCGCGCGCCCTCGACGTGATCCGGGCGGGCCCACTCCCTGCGATCGTCGTAGCACACTTGGCGGTGAATGCGGCGCTGGCTCGCCTGCTCTGCGGCCGAGACCCGATTTCATTTCATCAGGACTACTGCGAGGTCGTTACGTATGAAACTACCCCTGGAATTACCAGTGATCGAAGATGCTGAGCTGGCTACAAAGGTGAAGCATCGCTGGGACCAACTTACCAAGCCTCCCGGCAGCCTAGGCAGGCTGGAGGAGGTGGTCCTTCGTCTGGCCCTGATTCAAGGTTCGTTCATGCCGGCCGTCTCCCGGCGAGGCATGTACGTGTTCTGCGGAGATCACGGCGTCGTCGAGGAAGGCGTGAGCGCCTACCCGAGCGAAGTGACGGCGCAAATGGTCAGGAACTTCCTGGCAGGCGGAGCCGCGATCAACGTGCTCTGCCGCTGGCAGGGCATCCAGCCGGTGGTGGTTGATGCGGGAGTCAAGGGGCCGCTCCAGGAAGGTGCCATCGACTCAAAAGTCGCGCCCGGCACCAGAAACTTCGCCGTGACGTCCGCGATGACTGGGGCGCAGGCCGAGAAGGCCCTTGAGAACGGGATGAGGCTCGCCCGGGAGGCCAGGGGCCGCTTCGACATCGCGGGAGTAGGCGACATGGGGATCGGCAACACCACTCCGGCGAGCGCCCTGCTGTGTGTTTTCGCGGGCGTCTCGCCGGAGGATGCCGTCGGTCGTGGCACCGGACTCGGCGATGAAGGCGTGCGGCGGAAGGCGCAGGTCATCGCGCGGGCCCTGGAGTTGCACAAGCCGAGCCCTGCTGATCCCGTCGCCGCCGTGGCGGCCGTCGGCGGGTTGGAAATCGCGACGATGGCGGGGTTCCTGGTGGGTTCCGCAAAAGCGCGCCTGCCGGTCGTCGTGGACGGCTTCATTGCCTGCTCGGCTGTACTGGTCGCGAAGACAATGGGGCCGCAGTTAAACGACTTCCTGTTTTACTCCCATCGCTCCGCCGAAAGGGCTCACGGAAGGATGCTCGAGTTTCTCGGTGCAGCACCGCTGCTGGATCTCAACCTGCGCCTCGGCGAGGGCACCGGAGCCGTGTTCGGCATGGCCGTCCTAGAAGCTGCGCTTGCGTGCTATCGCGAAATGGCGACCTTCGAGGCAGCCATGGTGAGCCGGGCGGAGTAATCGGCTCCCCAGGCGGGACTGAAACGGGCAACCCTCCCGTTGACATAGCCGCCTCGTTCTCGGCGGCCGATCCGCAATCTGCTGTAAAATAAGCCGGTTCGGGTGCCCCCGGTGAGGAGCACCCCTAACGCGGGCCGCCAAAAGGGGTCTAGTGGGATCTAGATCAGTGCCGGACGAGGAGTGTGCAGATTAGGACGGCGGCTCTCGCGTCCGCGGAGGTACAAGACATCGAGCAAGGATGCTCAGCATTACGACGTTGAAGACATGAGGTCAGGAGGCTCAGATGGGCCACATCCGCCCAGGAAACCTGCCCAGGACCCGCAACTGGATTCAGGTCCTCGACCTGATCGGCGGCGGGGCAGGCACGCCGGAGGTCGCAGCCGCGACGATGCAGGCCTCGCAAGCAGGCCTGCTCAAGGGCGCCAAAGACCCAGGCCTCGTGCGCACTGTATGGCTCCTGACCCAAGTTCCTTTGGCCGCGCGAAGCGAGAACTTCGTTGATGCGCTTCGAAGACTGCAGCTCCAGGTCTCAAACAGCCCGAGCTTGTTGGAGGTGGTCGGGGCCTTTACCGGCGCGGTGGACGCTCACCTCCGCCAGCACGGCGGTCGCACCGATCTCGGCGAGATGGCCCAGATGGCGGCGGCCGAGGCAATTACGGCGCTCGCAACCCCGCAGACCACGAGCCTCTTCGGAACCACGACGGCGGACGTCCAGCGGGCTCTCAGAAGCTTCTCCACCTCGAAGCAGTTCAGCACACTCGTCAGAGAATTTTTCACGCGCGTTACCAAGAAGTACCTCACGTACTTCCTAAGCCGCGAGCTTTCAAACTACGTCTGCGGCGACGGGCGCTTTACCAGCGTTGATAAGCACGCAGTGTTCAACCAGGCGCTCGAACTGCACTGCCGCCAGGCCTCGCGCATCATCGAAGAGTTCTCCGGAGGTTGGTTCTCCAAGGCCAACTTCGAGGGTGGGATCACGCCGGAGAAGGCGGCTGGCTTTGTCCATGTCGCCTTGAAGAAGCTTCGCGCCGAGCTCGCTAAAGGGGCAGACGCCCATGGGCAATGAGCGTGTCATCCTTTGCGGAGGACTGGCCGCTGCATCCGGTGTGCCTAAGAAAGCGACGGTGCCGCTGCACCTGTGGGGCAAGGACGCGAACGTCACCCTCAGGATCAGCGACATCTGCCAGAAGATGGTCGCCAATATTCCTGCTGTTCTGGTCGACCTCCTGGAGATAGCCACCTACATCTACTGTGCCGATCAGGCGACCACTCGGGGTGGGAACAGCGCCAGAGACTATGGTGCCAAGTGGCGCCGCTACTTTCAGTTCCACGTTCCCGTGCGGGACCCCGAGGTTTGGTCGTCGCAGCCGGTCCTCACGGCCTTGCGCGAAACCTTGTGGTTCCTTTCGGACGACGAATACGAGTTCACCTTCGAGAAGCTCAGGGACCCGCCCCCCGTTGAGCAGTACCTGGACTTCGGTTCGGAAGGGGGGACCGGATTCCAGGCAGAGGAGATAGTCCTCTTTTCCGGTGGCATCGATTCGCTCGGAGGAGCAATTCAGGAGGCCGTCGATGGAAAGAAAGAAGTCGCGCTGGTCAGCCACCGATTGGACTGGGCCCCGTTTTTGAGACAACTGGTTAAGACCCAATTTTCATCGAACGGAGGAGAAGAGGGTCATGAACTTGTCTCGAAGGCAGTACAGCAA
>Ga0194112_10004566_pt1 | contig 18909 bp, 17 predicted proteins | sample TA2MahC400mmetaG_FD_146191 | JGI IMG/M metagenome (GOLD analysis project Ga0194112, IMG submission 146191) | Freshwater microbial communities from Lake Tanganyika, Tanzania - TA2015016 Mahale Deep Cast 400m | ecosystem: Environmental > Aquatic > Freshwater > Lake | place: Tanzania: Lake... | reverse complement strand
ATGAAAACCACCGCAGCAGTTAGCTTTAAAATAGACTCAATAGTCTGGAAATGATTCCTCTAACTCCTTTAGGAATTTCTCTCTGCTTGCTTTAAAATAGACTCAATAGTCTGGAAATTATGCCAATGTGTCACTGTTCTATACTTTTTTTCTCGCTTTAAAATAGACTCAATAGTCTGGAAATTAGATATTTTGCCTATTCCAAATTACATAGTTAGGTAGCTTTAAAATAGACTCAATAGTCTGGAAATGGGGTCATATTTCTATATTTTGCTATGATCTTTTTGAGCTTTAAAATAGACTCAATAGTCTGGAAATGTCACAGTATCATTACTTAACCGTCTACGTCCATCGCGCTTTAAAATAGACTCAATAGTCTGGAAATCTAATCCCATTTTGGTATTTGGATTTAATCTATTATAGCTTTAAAATAGACTCAATAGTCTGGAAATAGATTGGAGATAAACTTATCTTAAAACAGATCTGCAGGCTTTAAAATAGACTCAATAGTCTGGAAATAATGATTAAATATGTTATTAATAATCTAGGAGGATTAGCTTTAAAATAGACTCAATAGTCTGGAAATTCAATTGATATAGCATTAACATCTTTTTTTGAGAAAGCTTTAAAATAGACTCAATAGTCTGGAAATGATATGATTGAGAACATAGCAGAATCGGAATACAAGCGCTTTAAAATAGACTCAATAGTCTGGAAATAGAGATACACGGGAAGAAGATGAGCAGGCTACACAGAGCTTTAAAATAGACTCAATAGTCTGGAAATTGGATGAAGAGAAACAGATTCACCTTGATGCATTTGAGCTTTAAAATAGACTCAATAGTCTGGAAATTAGACCTTGATGGAAGTGAACGCCTCGAAATACAAGGCTTTAAAATAGACTCAATAGTCTGGAAATTTAGATGATGAGAATAGTAGAACACCTGAAAGCCGCCGCTTTAAAATAGACTCAATAGTCTGGAAATATTCTCATAGTGTAGATACAATTTCACAGAGAGAACTGCTTTAAAATAGACTCAATAGTCTGGAAATGTGGTTGTAATATTGTTTTGAACAGTCTCATTTTTTGCTTTAAAATAGACTCAATAGTCTGGAAATTTAGATATTGTAAAATTTGTGGACGGCCCATAATCCGCTTTAAAATAGACTCAATAGTCTGGAAATGTGTTACCTTCTGATTGAACCCTTGCTTGGCGTATAGCTTTAAAATAGACTCAATAGTCTGGAAATTGACCATGTTGAGGACGGAGAACAATTATACAAGGAAGGCTTTAAAATAGACTCAATAGTCTGGAAATAAGATTTGATCAATAAATTTCTATCATTGCTATACAAGCTTTAAAATAGACTCAATAGTCTGGAAATTAGATTGTCTCTTTCTTTGATCAATCCTAATTCAATGCTTTAAAATAGACTCAATAGTCTGGAAATATTTCAATCTCCCATATCCTGTTGACAATTTACCCCCGCTTTAAAATAGACTCAATAGTCTGGAAATGAAAGCTTGGACAACACATTACCACCATTATCAAGAGCTTTAAAATAGACTCAATAGTCTGGAAATCAATGAAACAGGCCACAATGGAGGGAGAAATTATTAAGCTTTAAAATAGACTCAATAGTCTGGAAATTTGTTTTTTTCGGTATCTAATTGACTGAATGTATTCGCTTTAAAATAGACTCAATAGTCTGGAAATATAAGATATGGAGAGCTAAATAATCTTAAAAAGTATTGCTTTAAAATAGACTCAATAGTCTGGAAATATAATAATTTGACATGAAAAAGGGCTGTCAAAAATAAGCTTTAAAATAGACTCAATAGTCTGGAAATCAAAAATTTTTTAAACACCTTTTACGACATAACAGTGTGAAAATAAATTTTTGTTGAAATCCTAACCTAAATTATTTTAATAAACTTGGATAATCGTAGGATTTATCAAATAAAAATTTTAATATAAAATGTTGACATAAAAATCATTAAATTATACTTTAACCAGTAATAACAATTAATTCTCAAACCAGAGAATGTGAATATAATGAAATGGAACATACTTTATGAAATGTTTCTTCTGTGATAATATGAAAAATTATCAGAAAATTAAGGAAATCCTGACAAAAAACAGGGGAAAACTAAAAAGCAAGTATAAAGTAAAGAAGATGGGGCTATTTGGTTCTTACGTTAGGGAAGAACAAAGGGAAGATAGTGATTTTGATATACTTGTTGAGTTTGAGGAACCAGTGAGTTTATTGAAGCTCATAAATTTTGAGAACTTTTTGAGAGATATTACTGGTGTTAAGGTGGATGCTATCCCTGAAAAGGATATTCGGCCTGAATTAAGGGAAAATATTCTTAATGAGGTAAGTTATATATGAAAAGAATTTTTAATCTATTAAATGATACTATCAGGTCTATTAGGGCTAAATGGTGAAAAAAATGAAATTCCCAATCACAAGAATGCGGAGATTAAGGAAAAATTCCCGAATAAGAAACATTTTAAGCGAAACTAAGGTTAATCCTGAAGATTTAATATATCCAATGTTCATTAAAGAAAGCCTGAAGGATGGACAGCAAGAAGCCATAGATACAATGCCAGGTCAATACAGGTATTCTCTAGGTGATGCAGTCAATGAAGCTCAAAGACTTGAAGAGAGGGGATTATCATCAATTTTACTGTTTGGAATGCCAGAGGAGAAAGATGAATTGGGTTCGATGGCTTATAATAGTGAAGGCATTGTTCAAATGGCAGTGAGCAGATTAAAGGAAGAAACCGACCTTGTAGTAATAACAGACGTTTGCATGTGCCAGTACACATCCCATGGGCACTGTGGTATAGTAAAAGACGACGAGATTCTAAACGATGAAACCCTAAATTATCTATCTAAAATAGCAATGAGCCATGCAGAGGCAGGTGCAGACATAGTAGCTCCATCTGACATGATGGATGGCAGAGTAGGCGCAATAAGGGAAACACTGGATGAAAATGGTCATGATGACACCCTCATAATGTCTTATGCTGCAAAATATGCATCCTCATTTTATGCTCCTTTCAGGGAAGCTGTAAGTTCAGCTCCATCTTTTGGGGATAGAAAAACCTATCAAATGAATCCATCGAACATTTTAGAAGCTTTAAGGGAAGTAGAGCTCGATCTAAGTGAAGGAGCAGATATAGTGATGGTAAAACCTGCAATGCCATATCTTGATGTTATAAGAATGATAAAAAATGAATTCAATGTCCCAACAGCTGCATATCAGGTAAGTGGTGAATATTCGATGCTTAAAGCTGGTATTGATGCAGGTTATTTAACTGAAGATGCCATATTTGAATCTTTAATATCCATAAAAAGGGCTGGTGCAGATCTTATAATATCACATTATGCACCTTTATTTTTGGAATAATATGAATATTGGAATACTATGAGCGATATAATATTTTTTGGAATATTTAATAAGTCTGATAAGGATACAATAAGAATAATATGATAAAAGATTAAATATATAAAAAGAATTAGATATGATAAGTTATTAAGATAGGTTATAGGAGAAATAGGATTGGATCCAGATTTAGTTTCGAAAATAGCGCAGATTGCATCTGTACTTGAGGTGAGTGGACATCCAAAGCCGGGAAATGTTCACAGAACCCAAGATTTCCATGACATGGTATTTGAAGATTTTATTATAAGTGGAATCATTATAGGGCCCACAATAAGAAAATCTGCAGAGAGAGGCTTAAAATATAAAAATAAACCTGATTCATTACATAAAATACGTTTAGGAGAGCTTATAAAAGAAGCAGTTCTTGAAACAGATAAATGGATAGCTAACAACACAAATTTAGGTATTGTAATGCTTTTAATTCCTTTATCTGCTGCAGCTGGGATGAGCAGTAAATTTGGAGATTTAAGAGATAATGTTAATGAAATTATGAGATCTACAACTCCAAAGGATGCTGTAAATCTCTATGACGCCATAAATATTGCTGATGCGGGTGGTATGGGGGAGCGAGAAGATTTTGATGTTGGAGACGATGCTGCAAAGGAAGAACTCATAAATAAAGAAATTAGTATGTATCAAGTCCTTGATATATCATCTAAATGGGATTTATTATCATACGAACTTACAAAAAGGATGCCTGTGACATTTGAGCTCGGATCTCCAGTATTTAAAAAAGTAAAAGCCGATTATGGAATAAATAAAGCTACTGTTCAAACATTTCTGACGATATTATCCAACCATCCAGATACTTTAATTTCCAGAAAATATGGAGATAAAGTAGCAGATAAGGTCTCAGATGAAGCAAAATCCATATTAGAAGAAGGTGGAGTATTAACAGATAAAGGATTTTCCATGCTTGAAGAATTCGACCTGAAACTTATAGATAATAAACTTAATCCTGGAACAACTGCAGATATAACTGCATCTTCTATAATGACAGCTTTTCTGAATGAATTCGGATTCTCCAGAGGAAATTAGGAAATTATTTAAAGTATGGAGTTGAAATAGTAACAGATTTTGGAGAGTAGATAAAATGCTTCAGACGATCATTGATGAATTACACATTTATGAAAAAAAAGTTTTAAAGGCACTGGAGTCATTAGATTATGAGGCTTCACCTGAGGAAGTTTGTGAAGTCCAAAGTATGGATATAAAGGCAGTCATGAGTGCAGCAGGCTCTTTAGAATCTAAAGGCCTTATAGAGGTTCAGAAGGATTTGAAAGAAGTTATTAGTCTGTCTGATGAGGGTAGGAAATATGCGGAACAAGGTTTACCAGAGAGAAAGATATTAGAAACTCTAAATATAGAAAATAAAATCTTAATGAAAGAGGTAAGCCAAAAAACTGGCCTTGATCCTTCTGAAGTAAAAATAGCAATTGGATGGTTAATCCGGAAGAGGTGGGCCAACATAGATAAAGGTGTTGTTAAAATAACTGAAGAGGGAAAACAAGCTCTCAATAAAGAATATAACGATGAGATACTTCTGGATAAACTGTTAGAATTACAGAAAATAATGCTTTTTAAACCATCCAAAATAATCAAAAGTGGTTTTGATCTCCTAAAACAGAGGAAAGGAATCTTAAAACTAAAAAAAGAATCTAAATACACGTTGAAAATAACTACAAAAGGTAAAAAAATCCTTGATAGGGGAATAAATATTAAAGATGAAACTACACAACTCACCCACCATCAATTAAAGACTGGCTCATGGAGATCACTGAAATTCAGGGGATACGATATAACTGCAGAGCATCCCGAGACATTCCCCGGGAAAATGCATCCATTACAGCGCACAATTGAAGAAATCCGAAATATCTTCCTTAAAATGGGATTTACAGAATCAAGAGGTCCAATCCTGGAATCTGCTTTCTGGAATTTCGACTGCCTCTTCCAGCCTCAGGATCATGCAGCTAGGGAGATGCAGGATACATTCTATGTTAGGAACCCTAAATACACCCACTTACCTCATGATGAACTTGTAGGTAAAGTTTGTAGTGTACATGAGGATGGAGGAGGCACAGGTTCTGAAGGATGGGGTTATTCATGGGATGTAGAGGTTGCAAAACAGTCAGTACTTAGAACACATACAACCTGCGTTTCTGCACGATTTTTAGCTGAACACAAACCTCCATTGAAGATGTTTTCAGTTGGAAGAGTCTTTAGAAGGGAAACAATAACCTATAAACATCTTCCAGAGTTTCATCAGGTTGAGGGGATAGTTGCAGCAGAGAATATAAACTTCCAGAATCTTCTTGGAGTTTTAAAAGAATTTTATCATCAACTGGGTTTTGAGGTACGATTTAGACCTGCCTATTTCCCTTACACTTACCTATCCACGGAATGTGAGATTTATCTGCCAGAGAAAGAGTCATGGATTGAGCTTGGAGGTTCAGGAATGTTTCGACCTGAAGTACTGGAACCACTGGGCATTGAAACCCCGGTTGCAGCATTTGGGCTTGGAATTGAAAGACTTGCAATGATAAGACTGGGAATTAAGGATATAAGGATGCTTTATAAGAGTGATATAGGCTGGCTGAGACATCTGCCACTTACACACAGCATTTATTTAGATGATTGACCCTTATAATAATCATTATACCAAGAATTAGTGGTATTTTTTAGATTAGAAAGTTTCAATGAAAAAGTTTATAAACTTGAATTAGACAAATTATAATAACTAATTAATAGTTAGTTCTAAAACTTATTAATTTTAGATAAGTGGATGAAATTGAGATGAAATGCTATCTAAATTTTGAAAGACCGATAAAAAGGATGATTTAGCAAAAAATAAATTTAAAATATATAAATTATCTAAATATAACTTAAAAAATCCAATTATTGTTATATGGTCGTGATATTTAATGGCAGGAATTGTAGGATATGGAGTTTACATACCTTTATATAGAATAAAAGTTGAGGAAATCGCCAGAGTATGGGGAGATGACCCTGAGATAATTTCTAAGGGACTTGTAGTTCAGGAAAAATCTGTTCCAGCTCCAGATGAGGATACAGCTACAATATCTGTGGAGGCTGCCCGTTATTCTGTTAAAAGGGCTATGATTGATCCTCAAAAAATTGGAGCAGTTTATGTTGGTTCAGAATCTCATCCATACGCAGTAAAACCAACAGCAACAATTGTTGCAGAGGCTGTTGGTGCATCACCAAATTTAACCGCTGCAGACTTTGAATTTGCATGTAAAGCAGGGACCGCTGGAATGCAAGCATGCATGGGACTTGTTGATTCTGGAATCGTTGAATATGGATTGGCAGTTGGAGCGGATACAGCACAGGGAGCCCCAGGAGATGCTTTAGAATACACCGCTTCTGCAGGAGGAGCAGCATACATAATAGGACACGATAATACACTAGCTGATTTCGAAGACACCTACAGCTTTACAACTGATACTCCTGACTTTTACAGAAGAGAGGGAAAACCATATCCAAGGCATGGAGGCAGATTTACTGGAGAACCAGCTTACTTTAAACATGTGATCGCTGCAGCAAAAGGTATTTTTGAGAAGTTGGGTAGCGAGCCCTCTGATTACGATCATGTAGTTTTCCATCAGCCTAATGGTAAATTCTATCTAAAAGCTGCGAAAAAACTTGGATTTAGTGATGAACAAAGTAGGACGGGTCTTTTAGCTCCTTTTATTGGAAATACATATTCAGGGGCTACACCCATAGGTTTGGCAGCTATCTTAGACATTGCCAAAGCAGGAGATCGAATTTTAGCTGTATCATATGGATCTGGCGCTGGAAGTGATGCTTTCAGTATAATTGTAAACGAAGAAATTGAGAGAAAAAGAGACACAGTTCCAAAAGTTTCAGAATTAATTGAGAAGAAAAAATATGTTGATTATGCACTTTATGCTAAATTTAAAGGCAAATTGAGGATGGCTTAGTTCAACCTTTTTTAAAAAAGGTTGATCAAAAAAGAAAAAGGTTGATAAAAGTTAAAATAATTAACTAAGTCCTTGTGGGGGAATTGTTTTGAGAGACGTGGCGATTATTGGAGTTTCACAGACAAAATTTGGAGAACTCTGGGATATATCTTTTAGAGATATGATAGTAGAAGCAGGAATGGGATCGCTTAAGGATGCCAATATTGAAGGGAAGGATCTGGAAGCAATGTATGTGGGAAACATGTCTGCAGGTCTTTTTGTTCAGCAAGAACATATATCATCTTTAATAGCAGATCATACTGGACTGGTTCCTATACCCTGTGCTCGTGTTGAAGCAGCATGTGCTTCTGGTGGACTTGCCTTGAGAAATGGAATAATTGCAGTTGCATCAGGATACCATGACTTTGTAATTGCTGCCGGTGTTGAAAAGATGACTGATGTCGTTGATCCCACTCCAGCCATTGCAACAGCTTCAGATCAGGAATGGGAGGCACAACAGGGTGTAACATTCCCCTCATTGTATGCAATGATTGCCCAGAGGCATATGTATGAATATGGAACCACAAGGGAACAGCTTGCCATGTTCTCTGTCGTAAACCATAAAAATGGTGCAAAAAATCCTCTTGCCCAGTTTCCATTCGAAGTAACAGTTGAACAGGTGCTAAAATCGAGCACGGTTGCGGATCCCTTAACACTTCTTGACTGTTCACCAATTTCAGACGGTGCAGCAGCCATTGTTCTATGCCCTGCTGATATGGCAAAAAAATATACAGATACACCAGTATATGTTAAGGCTTCTACACAGGCTTCAGGAACCATTGCACTTCATGATAGAAAAAATTTAACCACTATTGACGCGACAGTTAATGCTGCAAGGAATGCTTATGATATGGCAGGTGTTGGTCCTAAGGATATTGATGCTGTTGAGGTACATGACTGTTTCAGTATTAATGGAATACTTGCCATAGAAGACCTTGGTTTTGTTGAGAAGGGAAAGGGCGGTGTGGCTGTAGAAGAAGGTATGACTGAACTGGACGGAGATCTACCTGTAAATCCATCTGGAGGACTTAAATCCAGAGGTCATCCATTGGGGGCCACCGGAATTGCTCAGGCTGTTGAGATGGTATGGCAATTAAGGGGAGAAGCTGGTAAAAGACAGATAGCAGGTACAGAAATAGGTATGACCCATAATATTGGGGGAACAGGTGGAACAGCAGCGGTTCATATACTTTCAGTTTAGATTCCAGATTTTTTTTTCTGATTCCATTTTTAAAGATAGTTTTTTTAAAAAATAATTTTTTAAATTATAGTTGAGAACCTAACTTTTTAAACTAATCTCTAAACAAATCTGCGCGTGGTTCTTCAGATGGTTTGAAAAAACGTTTTTCACAAAGTTAATGATCAGAAAGTTAAAAACATTTGGTAATTCACTATAAATATTAATTTTTTTAATTCATTTTTAGGATTTATAACCTTTTTTGATTTATTTTATTATTTTTCACAAGAATTAACTTTAAAAATTTTGTCATCGAATTTATAAAGAATATCAAGATGTTCAAGACACTTATTTATGTATTATAGGTAAACGCTCTTTTTTCCATTGGTTCATACCGCCTGTAAGGCCATAAACCTCTTTGTACCCTAAATTTTTCATCTTTTTTAAAGTTTTTCCACTTCTGCGTCCTGATCTGCAATAGATAAGATATTTTTTATTTTTATCCATGCTTTCCAAGCGATTTTCATATTCCCGGGACTGGTAGATAAGAAGTTCTCATTTTCAATATGCCCTTCACTAAATCTTTTAAAGTCCGTACATCTAGAATTGTGAAATTAGGATTATCTTTATTTTTCTCTATTAAATCGAAGGCATTTTGTGGGGATATTTTTTTGATTATCTGCTCATTATCTTCTTTTACTTGAGATTTATCTTTTTTTTCAAATATTTTCATGTCTGTTCCATCCAAATAATGCTATTTATCCTTCTGTAGGATGTAATAAACCGTTACAACCAGAAAAGGCATTATAATCAACAATATGGTAGAAGTTAGTGTGGATTCAGATGAAAAATAAGTAATGGCAACGCTTAGTGGGATTATCCCATCTCTCATGCTACTTGTATATAAAAATGCGATTTTATCCTTTTTTTGAACCTTTAAAAGTCTGCTAAGTAAATAGCCGTATCCAACTCCTGCTATAAGCAAAATCGTCACGAATATGCCAAGCTGGAAAATCAGAAGAACCTCATTCGAAAATACTTTTGATGACATATTGGCAATGGCCACCACTATTATAAAAAGACCCACAAAAGAGGATATTAGTGTCATAACCTTCTTTGCAGGGATGTATCGTTCTTCTTCAACCCTTAGAAACAACGCAATAACTGCAGGAGCAAATATGGTAAGAGCAAGAAGCTGAAATATTTGAAATGACAGAGTTGGCGAAGTTATGCCCATAAAAAAAAGCACAACTGGGTAAACAACAATGCTCAACATCATGGAAAAGAGGGCTGTAGTTATGGATACTGTCCCGTCACCCTCAGACATTTCAGTCCATAATGCTGCAACAACAGGAGAAGGTGCGAAACACAGGAGAATCATTCCAGTATAGATGTCCTTTTGAGGCGATAAAACAAAGTATCCAAATAAAATCCCAATTACTGGATATAATACAAGATTTGAGGAAGCAAGTGACAGTACACTTAGTGGATGTTTAACAATTTTGGTAAAATCACTTATATGATGTTCAATAACCATGGAAAAGACTAAAATTGCGAGTAAAACCGGTACATAAGGTGCCAGAATGGAAATTTGAGGAAATGCAAAACCTAAAACCACACACAATAGTGTTAGAAGGCCGTAATATTTTTTTATTTTTTTCTCCACTTGGATCAATGACATAAACTCCCTCTTTTTTCATGTTTTTAAAGTTATTTTATAAAGATTCAATTTTTTTTATTTTTTAGATTATAGATGGTAATTTCTCAATTTAATACCTAAATATTACAGTTTTTAAAGTATTATTTTTTTTGAGAATAAAATAGATGTAATAGGCCGATTTTTGTAATTTGTTTATGAAAAAGAAATAAAAAGAATTCTTAATTTTTGAATTTATTCAACTGTCACACACTTGGCTAAATTCTTAGGTTTATCAGGATCTATGCCCTTCTCAACACTTATATGGTAAGCCAAAAGCTGTAGAGGGATTATATAGGGAATTGGAGAGAACATCTCATCTATTTCATCTTCAAATTCAATCATCTCATGTGCTTCTGATTTTAAAATCTCATCACTTCGTGATCCAAGGGCTATTACTTGCGCTCCCCTTGCTTTTACTTCCTCAACATTTCCAAAGGTTTTGTCATGACTCTTACCTGGCGGAGCAACTGCAACAACCGGAACTCCTTCATCTAGGAGGGCTAACGGCCCATGTTTTAGTTCACCTGCGGGATAGCCCTCTCCATGTATATAGGTTATCTCTTTAAGCTTTAGTGCTCCTTCCATGGCTGTTGGGTAGGAAAAACCTCTCCCTATAAAGAAAAAGTCAGGGGTATTCTTGTACTTTTTAGCTATATCTCTAATCTTGTTCTCTTTTTCAAGCGCACTTACCATATGATCAGGAATTTTCTGAAGAATATCCAAAAGTTCATGCCTTCCGCTTAGATAAATCAATAGAAGATATATACATGTAAGCTGACTTACATAGGTTTTTGTGGCTGCAACACCTATTTCAGGCCCTGCACGTGTATATATGACATAATCTGATTCTCTTGTAGCTGTACTTCCAAGCACATTCACTATTGCAAGTGTTTTTGCTTTTTTATTGGCAATTCTTAAAGCTTTAAGGGTATCTGCAGTTTCTCCAGACTGGGTTATGAGAATCACCAAGGTTTCTTCATTCAAAGTCCTGGAAGAATATCCAAATTCTGAAGCCAACACAACGTCTGTGGGAATTCCTAAACGACTTTCAAAAAGATATTTGCCTGTCAATGATGCATGATAAGAGGTTCCACAGGCAACAAAACAGATCCTACTGAATCCTGGAAGCTTTTGAACAACTTTTTTTATTTCTGATGCCTCTAAAAGTGTATTTTTAACAGCTTCTGGTTGTTCATGGATTTCTTTAATCATGAAATGATCATAACCTCCTTTTTCTGCCATGTCTGGAGTCCATTCAATGACTTCAATTTCCCTCTCAATTAAATTGCCATCTATATCTTTAATTAAAACACCATTTTCTCCTAGGATGGCCATTTCATAATCATTAAGATAGATGATCTTGTTTGTGTATTCTAATATTGCAGGCACATCAGATGCAACAAAGTATTCATTCTCATTTTTTCCAACAATAAGGGGACTTTCTTTTCTGGCACCGATTATTTTATCTGGTTCATTTTTTGACATTACGGCTATTGCGTATGATCCTTTAAGATCCGTTAAAGCATGTCTAGTTGCGTTTTCCAGATCCTCTCCTGCATCCATATACTTTTCTATAAGGTGTGGTATTACTTCAGTATCGGTTTCAGATTTAAACACATGTCCTTCATCTTCAAGTTGTTCTTTTAATGTCTTATAGTTTTCAATTATTCCATTGTGAACAACAGCTATTTTATTTTCACAATCTGTATGGGGATGTGCATTCTCTTTTGTGGGAAGTCCATGTGTCGCCCATCTTACATGTGCTATACCCATGGTTCCAGGAAGATCAGCTAATTTCAAGTTTTTATCAACATCAACAATTTTTCCTTGATCCTTTTTAATTTGAATTTTATGGGTAGGTGTAGCAATACCTACAGAATCGTAACCCCTGTACTCCAATCTTTTTACACATCCTAAAAGTACAGGTGCTGCCTTTTTATTATTCAGTATACATCCGACTATTCCACACATACATTCACCTATCGGTGTTTTTTTATGTTATATTAGATTATATAATTAATTGATAATTAGATTGGTAATAACCAATTTAATCTGAATATAAATCAAAATTATTTATATCAGTAATTGCATTTACACGTATATAAGCGTTTGAGCATTTAAAAAGGAATGTGGATAAATGAGTTTGAAAGTTGGAAATTTGATATACAGGGGCAAGGCGAAGGACATATATGAAACAGACGATCCCAAGAAAGTTATAGTAAAATTTAGAGATAGTATAACTGCAGGAGATGGTGAAAAGAAAGATGAAATCGAGTTGAAGGGATTTTACAATTCATTGATCTCTGCAAAACTTTTTGAAGTCTTAGAGGACGCTGGAGTCAAAACTCAGTACATAAAGCTTATAACACCGGGTTACATGCTCTCTAAAAGGCTAAAGATGATCCCTCTGGAAATAATAACCAGAAATATTGCAGCTGGAAGTCTCGTAAGGCGATTTCCTTTTAAGCCTGGCGAGGAATTCAAGCTTCCCATTGTGCAGATGGATTATAAAAGTGATGAGTACAAGGATCCCATGTTAAATGATGACATTGCCATAGCATTTGGTCTGGTAAATAAAGAAGAGCTTAAATTCATAAGAAAAACGACTTTAAAGATCAATGAAGTTTTATTGGATTTCCTGAAATCCAAAGGCATTCTGCTTCCTGATTTTAAGATTGAATATGGATATGATCCAGATGGAAACATAGTTCTGGGTGATGAGATAAGTCCAGATACCTGCAGATACTGGGATATTGAAACCTGCGATGTACTTGATAAAGATCTTTTCAGAAAAGGTGAAACCGGAGTAATTAAAGCCTACAAAAAAGTTGCATCTATGATATTAGATAAAAATGATAAAAAAAAGTGGAACGTAGAAATATAATTTAATTAATTTCATCTAAAAAACTATAAAAATATAGATAAAACAGAAATCATAGTGAGACCATTATATAATCCATTTAATTTAATTAATTTTTTATATAAAGTTTAAAATGAATTTGGACGTGAAAATAAATTATGGTGATTAAATGAAATATTATGCCCAAGTCAAAATAGGTTTAAAAAAAGGTATACTGAATCCAGAAGCCACAACCATCCAGAAAGCCCTGGCTCTTTTGGAATATGAGGTTAAAGATACAGATACACTTAAAATAATAAAATTTGAACTAGATGAGGATAATGAGGAAGTTGCATACAAAAAAGTGGATGAAATGTGCCAGCGCCTCCTCTGCAATCCGGTGATCCATGATTATGAGATAAAAATAATATCCAAATAACCAAAATCAAATACCATAGAGGAAGAAAGATGAGAGTTGGTATAATAAGGTTTCCAGGTTCAAACTGTGACCGTGATGTTTTTCATGCCCTGAAAATTGCAGGTGGTGAACCAGCATATGTATGGTGGGATCAAAAGGATCTTTCAGCTTTTGATGCTATAGTGATGCCTGGTGGGTTCTCATATGGAGATTATCTACGGGCGGGGGCAATAGCAGCCATAACACCAGTTATAAATGGTATAAAAGAAGTTGTATCAGAGGAAACACCAGTTTTGGGAATTTGTAATGGTGCTCAGATTCTTGCTGAGGTGGGTCTTGTTCCAGGAGTTTTTACTGTAAACAGCAATGCAAAATTTATCTGCAAATGGACAGATTTGAAGGTTAAAACAAAAAGAACTCCATTTACAAGTATGTACAAAAAGAATGAGGTAATAAAAATGCCCATAGCACATGCTGAAGGCAGGTACTACTGTGAAGATATAGAGAAGCTCCATGATCAGGATCAGATAGTATTAAAGTTCGAAGAGGAAAATCCCAACGGATCAATGGAGGCCATAACAGGAGTTTGCGATGAAACAGGTCTTGTATGCGCCGTTATGCCGCATCCAGAGAGGGCATCTGAGACTATTTTAGGATCTAAAGATGGTTTAAAATTTTTTAAAGGAATTATTAATTATTAATTGGAATTAAGAACTTTAAAAGAAAATATAAATTGAACAATGAATTTCATGAATTCATAATATTATTTTATAAAATTATGCGGTGAATCCATGGTTGTTTATTTGGTTGGTGCAGGTCCAGGAGATCCTGAACTTATAACTTTAAAAGCCATAAATGTCCTTAAAAAGGCTGATATGGTGATTTATGATAGACTGGCAAACGATGAAATCTTAAAATATGCGAAAGATGCTGAATTTATTTATGTTGGAAAAAAAGCAGGATCTCATTATAAAAGACAGGATGAGATCAACCAGATCTTAATTGAAGAGGGTAGGAAAAAAGATGTGGTGGTAAGACTTAAAGGTGGAGATCCTTTTGTATTTGGAAGAGGTGGAGAGGAGATGTTGGCTCTTCTTGAAGAGGGAATTGATGTTGAATTTGTTCCGGGTTTAACCTCAGCTATTGGGGCTCCCACATCTGTTGGGCTTCCAGTAACGCATCGAGGAATAGCAACTTCCTTTACAATAGTCACTGGTCATGAAGACCCAACCAAAGCAAAAAAACAGGTTAAATGGAATTTTAATGCAGATACAATCATTATTCTTATGGGTGTTGGAAGATTAGAAGAAAATATGAGAGAGCTAATGAAATATAAAGATCCAAAAACACCGGTGTGTGTGATTGAGAATGGAACAATGCCAGATCAGAGAATAATAACAGGAACTTTAGAAAACATAACTGAAAAAGATATTCGTCCTCCAGCACTGGTGATTGTGGGCCATGTGGTGGATATATTTAAGAAGGCTAAATTATGAATAACTTGAAAGGCAAAGTGATTGCCATAACCAGACCTGCTGAAAGAACAGCCGAAGCAGCAGAGATTGTTGAAAAATATGGGGGAATACCCTTTCTTGCACCTACCCTTGAACTACAAATTTCAAGTTCAGATTCACTGATTAAGTTATGTAAAATGGCTGCTGAACTTGACTGGTTAATATTCACATCACCCACAGCAATTTTATCCCTATTTAAACATTGCAAAGATTTAGATGAAAAATTAAACCCCAGATGCAGAATAGCAGTTATAGGACCCAGAACTGCAAATTTTTTAATGGAATATGGACTGGAAGCTGAAATTATTCCGGAAGACTACACTGCAGAAGGTCTTCTTGAAGTTTTTAAAGATATTGATATTCGTAATAAAAAGATTGGGCTTCCCAGAACCATGATTGCAAGAGATGTGCTTCCTGAAGGATTAAAAGAAAGAGGTGCACAGGTTTTTGTAGCAGAAGCTTATAGATCTGCCTTACCCAATGATAGAAAAAAGGTTAATGAACTTATTAAGCTCATAATCGATAAAAAAGTGGCTGCTGTAACATTTACAAGTCCACTTACAGTCAAAAATCTTTTTAAAATGGCTAAAGAAGAGTATAAAAAAGAAGAATATGAAAATCAGATATTGGGCCATTTGCAAAATGGTGAGGTTTTAGTGGCAGCGATTGGTCCGGTTACAGGAAAAGCCCTGGAAGAATACGGTATCACAGCTTTAACACCTGAAGAATACACTGTTAAAGAAATGTTAAATAGATTAGCCGACGAAATCGCTATTAGAAATTTATAATTTAAATAATTAAAATTTAAATATTTGACTTATGAGGAGGTAAAACCATAAAAAAGGATAGTTCAAGGGTATTGATATGGCCCGTTTATATTGATTCAAAACTGACCAAAAAAGAAGGCAGGAAGATCGCTAAAAAATATGCAGTACCATCTCCAACCCTGAGAGAAATTTCAAAAGCAGCTAAAAAACTCAACCTGAATCCAGAAGTCGAAAAAGACAAATCATATCCAAGTTTATGGTGGGAATCTTCAGGCCGGGTGTCAGTTGATAAAAAGATGGCAAAAACGGAGATCCTCATAAAGGCATGTAATATGATCAAAGGGTTTCGATCATAGTTTGATTAGATTACTATTTACGTTTATTGAAAGTTTAAATAAGGTTCAAAATTTAATTTAAATGTTTTAATAGTAAATGATATTATAATAAATAATGTAATATAATAAATAAACAAGAAAAAAGAAGTTAAAAAAATAATTGTTAATTGCTTTCAGGAGTGGAGGCATATCGAAGATCAAAATTCATTTATGGTCAAATCTATGGAAAAAGCATTTATAAAAGCCAATGAAATGGTCAAAGATGCTGAAGATATTAAAATTTACAGTCATATTGATTGTGATGGGATTACAGGAGGATCTATCCTGTCTATACTTTTGGATCGTATTGATAAGGAACATGAACTCGAATTTATAAGTTTAGATAAAATGGAAGACATCAAAATTGACAATGAACTTACAATATTTTCTGATCTTGGTTCTGGACAGCATTTGGATGGATTTGGATCATCATTATCAAAGATTCTAATCCTAGACCATCATCCGCCTGTTAGAAAATTTAATACTAAAATAAAAGTTTCAAACGGCGAATTTATCGAAATAAATCCTTTTTATTTTGGAATAGATGGATCTTATGAGGTTTCAGGCGGTGGATTGGCATATCTTCTGGCTCGTTCATTCGGATTTTATGATCTAAGCTGGATGGGAGTTTTAAGCGCTATAGGTGATATGCAAGATGGTTTATCCGGCAAATTAACAGGTTTAAATAGGTACATACTTGAAGATGGAATTGAAAATAATCTTGTGAAATCCATAAACGACCTTTCAATTTATGGGAGACAGACAAGACCTATTTTTGTTGCACTTTCATATTTTGGCGACGTGAATCTTCCAATAACCAACAACAAAACTGAATGCATCCTAATGTTAAAAAAATTAGGAATTCCTCGAAAAAATGGAAGAAGACAAAGGTCATTATGTGATTTAACGGTAGAAGAGAAAGGTAAGATCTTTTCTGAACTTGTGAGGATGTTAAGTAAGGAAGTTCCACCAAAATACATAAAATATGTTCCTAAATTAGTTTCAGGGGATTCTTATGATTTTTTAGGTGAAAAAAAGTATTCACCACAAAGAGATGCCACAGAATTTTCTACAGCCATAAATGCTTGTAGTCGTCACAATCATCCAGAAATAGCCCTTGAAGTCCTAAAAGGAGATCGTAGGCTAGCTTTGGAAAGTATGGAACATCTTACTATGGATCACCGCAGATATCTTGCTCAAAAAATCGAATGGATAGAAAATGAGGACAGAATAATACCTCTGCCAAATATTCAGTATTTTGATGGTAATGATATAAAAAGCGAGGTAATTGGAACCATAGCCGGAATGATTTTAAGTTATGGTAATTGGAGAAAGCCAATAATCGGTTTTACTAACATTGAGGACGAAAAAGGTATAGTTAAGATATCACTGCGCTGTTCCCGACTTTTAGCTCATGATGGGATACATTTTGGAAAAATAATAAGAAGAGTAGCAGAGAAGGTTGGTGGAAGCGGCGGTGGTCATCCAGTAGCCTGCGGAGCATATATTCCTGAAGATAGCACAAATAAATTCCTTGAATTATTTAATGAGACGTTGAAAGGGTCTATTTAAGGATCTATTTAATATTTAATTGAATTATTAAGGTTAATTTAAACAGTTAATTAATAGCTTGGTGTATAGATGAAAGTCTTCAAAAAAAAAGGTGAGCTTACCAGGTTCCAGATATTGGCGGAGATAGCCAAACAACAGCCACATTTAAGGCAAAAGGATATAGCAAAAAAACTGGGTATAACAGTTCAGGCAGTTTCTGAGAATTTAAAAAGTTTAGTTGACGATGGATTTGTTGTAACTGGTTTAGGGCGTGCGAGATATAAGATCACAAAAAGGGGCATTGATAAGGTAAAAATGGAGGCAACTGATTTAAAAAAATATGCAGATGAAGTTATGGAAATAATGGGTACATATAAATCAGTATGGCCGGCAATAGCCGAAGAAGAGCTTAAATCTGGTGAACGTGTCTGGTTGAAAATGGAGAATGGGACTCTGTATGCAACAAGAGAAAAAAGATCAGCTTATGCTGAAGTTCTCAATGATGCATCAAAAGGTGAAGACGTAGCTTTAATTAAATTAGGCGGTATAATAGAACTGTACAATGGTAAAGTAACTATAGTGAAACTTCCGACAGTAAATCAGGGTGGATCCAGGGCTTGTAACATTAATAGGATTAAAGAGATATACTTAAAAGGATTTGATAAAGTAGGGATTATGGGAACAGTTTCCAAAGCAGTTGCAGATAAATTGAAAATTAAAGCTGATTTTGAATATGCAACTCCCTACGCTACTACCGCAGCAGCTAAAAGAGGGCTTAATGTATTAGTTTTTGCAGTTGGCAAGATGACCAACAGTATAACTAAAAAATTGGATAACGAAGGTATTGAATACCAAATCGAAGATGTGAAACAATCTGATTCTTGAGAAAATGAATAAAAATTAAAGTATAAAAAAATAAAAGAAAATAAAAAAATAGAAGGCAATTTGCCTTTAATAAGACATTCAAGCTTACATCATAGGTGGCATTCCACCAGGCATTCCGCCCATGCCTTCCATTCCTGCCATATCAGGTTCTTTTCCAGCACCGCTAGATGCAATTACATCATCAATTCTTAAAATCATCTCTGCAGCTTCTGCTGCTGATTGAATGGCCT
>Ga0194112_10004563_pt1 | contig 18921 bp, 14 predicted proteins | sample TA2MahC400mmetaG_FD_146191 | JGI IMG/M metagenome (GOLD analysis project Ga0194112, IMG submission 146191) | Freshwater microbial communities from Lake Tanganyika, Tanzania - TA2015016 Mahale Deep Cast 400m | ecosystem: Environmental > Aquatic > Freshwater > Lake | place: Tanzania: Lake... | reverse complement strand
CCCAAAGGCCCCACCCCCAAGCCCGAACGCACCGAGTAGCCCGGCCCCAAGCCTCCCCTCTGCCCCTCCACAGGACCTCATGCCACGGCTGAATGCGATTAGGGACCTCTAGACCTCCGTCATCCCAATGCCCCCCACCCACTGCCCCCGCTGCCTCGCCCCCACCGCCCTGCCTCCCCTTACCGCGCTGCCGGACGCTCCCCCGCCATTCGATGTCGAAGCAATGCTGCATATTCTTGATATAGTCGTAAGAGGCGAAAATGGTGGTGGATACGCCTGCAACCGTCTGACCGTGACAGTGCTTATTCCTATCTAACCATCTGTCTGACAAGCACTTGACAGGTTCTGCTCTCTATGGTAAGATAAATAAAATGCATGTGAGCACGTGAGGTGCCGAGCAGGAATAGGGTTCCCACCATGCCGGCCGCGGCTCAGACATCTCCCGACATGCTCGGCACGCTCGCGTGGTACGCGCGCGACGTCCTCCGCATCGAGGGCCTCCTTAGCCGCGTCACGGTGAAGCGGCGACGCAATCTCGCGCGTCCCGTGAAGCGACGCAGGAGCGCCTTCCGCGACCCGGTGCTCTGCTACGACTTCCTCGCCATGGCATGGCTCGGCGCCACGCGCCTCTCACAGATCGAGCCGCTCCTCAAGGGCCGCCGCGACCTGGCCCGAACGCTCGGCCTCCCGCGCTTCTGCGACCACACGACGGCACACAACTTCCTCAACGCCTTCCACGTGACGCACCTGCGCCAGCTCGACGCAGCCAACGAGCACCTCCTGCGCGAGCACGGCAGCGCGCTCTCGCAGCGCGCGCCGATCCTCGATCTCGACGCGACCGAGCGGCGCGTCCGCCGCGCCGGTCGCCGCCACGACCGCACCTACCGCTGGGCCGTCGCGTTCTGCGCCGGCGAGGCGCTCGCACAGGAGCTCCACCTCGACCCTGGCGATCCCTCCTCACTCTTGAATGACCTCCTCGCGCGAGCGCGCCAACTGCTCCGCGCGAAGCCGCGCCTCGTGCGCATAACAGGCGCCTGCGCCTCGCGCGAGGTGTTCCGTGCCCTCGCGCGCCGACGGCTCCCGTTCCTCGCCGCTGTCACGTGGGCTGCTGCGCTGGCGGACCACCCCGACGCGCGCGCCGGGCAGCGCTGGGCCACGCTGCCCGACGCCACACGCGTCCTCGACCTCGGCTCCGCTCTGAGTGTGCCCGGCACGCGCCAATGGCTGCGGACTCTCCTCGTCGAGCGCCCCGCGCCAACCCCCGGCGCGCGCCGCGAACGCCTCGCCATCGTGACCTCGCTCCTGAGGGAGCCAATGCCCGTTCTCGTGCGTCTAGCGGCCTCGATGTGCCGAATCGGGCCATTCTTCGGACATCCGCGGTGGCCCTTCGGAGATGGCAAGCTGCCGTCGGGCGACCCGCGCGGGAACGCTGCGTTCCTGCGCCTCGCGACGATCGCGATGAACGTCCTCCGCCTCTTCGCGCGCCAGCTCGGGGAGGGATGGACTGCCACGCGTCTCCACGCGCGCCTGCGCGCGATCGAGTGGTAGAACGCAGATCGGCGCGCCGCCCGCGGCGCGCGACTGAGCCGCGCTGTGCGGCCCCTCACGCGGGACGCAACGGTCACGCGCGCTGAGAGGAGTCACGCGTGGCCATCGCATCTCCTCGGGACAGACCCAGCGGCTCGACTCCTCCACGCACCCGCGGCCGTCGGTCGCACCGCCAGACCCGGTGTGCCGCATCCCGTCTCGCAATGCAGCAGACAGACAGAGCTCGAGCGGCCCATGGCGCCGGCGACCCGAGTGGAGGGGAGCCCCGCGCGTCGCTCGCCCGCTCGCGTCGGGAGACTCCACTGGGTGAGAGAGCCACGCGAGGGCTGGGGCGCGCCCAACGGCGTCGCGCTCGCGCGCAGAGCGCTGATGGTCCTGTGTCGGCATGGCCCATTCCGCCCGGCCCGCCCTCTGGCCCGAGGCCGAGCCGCAGGCCCGGTGGCCTCAGCGCGCAAGGGGGAGCGCGCGAGTGAGTGTGCGAGCTACATGCTGCCGGAAACGACGGGCCAGAGACAGGTCCGCGCCATTGGCGTGGGCCCCTGGCGGGCCGCCAGCGCCGAGAGGGGCGCGCCACACGGCACCCGAGCACTGACCTGACATGCCACAGAACGGCGGACTGCTGGGACGGAGCCCTTCACCCTCGACGCGTTTGGCGCGGCCACGCCGTCTTCGGCCGGCGGACGCTCCGCCATGCCCTGCCACATGCGGTCCGGCCAGGCCGCCCGGAGCGGTCGCAGGCGGCGATGAGTAGCTGTAACTATTGACTGTCCGTATGGTTATGTCGTCACATAGTACATACGCATTATCACAATCCCCCATATACGATGGTGCAGAGGCCATGCGCAGCCCTGGAGGCGGTCCGGCGGGCGCGCTCGACTGCGCATGCCATCTGGGGGTAGGCCGTTCCGACTGCCAGCCCCGGGGGCGTCTCGATGCCGCACAAGGGCTCCCGCGCAGCTAACGCCCGAGGCAGCCGCGAGGGGGAGCCATAGTCGCTTTCTGCGGGCTCCAGCGTGGGTGGATGGCGTATTTGCGGACGTGTACACGTCTGCAATCAACGTCTCCTAACCCCCTGGGGGAGGGCGTCCGGATGGGTGGGAAGAGGGCCGCGTGGGTGGCATGAGGAGGCGTTCTCGCGCGAGCCGCTATATCGAGATATGTGACCGGGACGCTTGACGCAGAGATCCGGGCCCGTGCGGAGGGCCGGGGGCGGGGGTGAGTGGCGGGCCTTGCCGCGACGCGAATGGTCGTCGCGGTCGGCGACCTATGGGGTGAGACGGGGAGGGTCAGAGGGAGCGGCGATGGTGGGCCATCAACTCGCGCTTGACGGTGGCGTCGGTGACCTCGGCGTAGCGGAGGGTGGTTTGCATGTTGCGGTGGCCTAGGAGTTTTCGGACGACGCCGAGGCTGACGCCTTCGTTGAGGAGCCGGGTGGCGAAGCTGTGGCGGAGGGCGTGGATGCCGGCGTTGACCCTGGCCTTCTCGCAGTAGCGGAGCCAGGCGTGGTGGGCGGTGCGGTAGTGGAGGGGGCGGCTGGAGCCACGCCGGGCAGGGTCGCCGCGGAAGAGGGCGCCGGAGGTGATGCGGCTCTCGCGCAGGTAGCGGCGGAGGAGTTGAAGGCTTTCGGGGGCGGCGTAGAGCATGACGGTGCGGGTGCGGCCGCCCTTGCCGCGCACGACGATCTGCTCGTCGTCGGGCGTGAGGATGAGGTCCTCGAAGTAGACGCCCAAGGCTTCGGAGACGCGGAGGCCGGTTTCGGCGATGAGTGTGAAGAGCAACCGGTCGCGGAGGTTCGGCTTCGGGATGGCGTCGAGCACCTTGCGGATGGTGCGGGACTCAAGGGGGCGGGGATGGTATTCCGGCAGCTTGACGCGGTCGAGCTTCTGCATCGGGTTGGCGGGGACCAGGTCGTGCTTGTAGCACCAGGTGAGGAAGGCGTTGGCGGATGCCTGCGCCCGGGCACGTGTGGCGGGCGACTTGCCGGCGAGCGAGGAGAAGAAGAGGCGGAGGCGTGCGGGGCCGAGGGCGTGGAGGCCCTCGGGTGCGAACTCGATCAGGCGGCGCAGGTCGCAGCGGTAGTTTACGAGGGTGTGGCGGGAGCGTCCGGCGTTCTCGAGGTCGGTGAGGAACTCGTCGAGGAGGCGCTCGAGTGGGGGCGCGAAGGCTTGTTCGGGGCCTGAGTTGAATATAATGTTGGGTTTCGTGGGGCGCGAGCCGCGCTCTAAGTGCTGTGGCTTCTGCTTCTCAGGCAGGTACGAGTCCATTATAAGAAGCATTATATGACACTGCGGCGGCGTGTCAAGGCGATTTTCAGTGGCAAGGTGACTCGCGCTGACAGGGCGGCCCAACGTCATTCGCGCTTTCGCGCGAAAGCGCGAATGCGGAGGCTAGGGACGCAGGCCATCCCCCGCGGCCATCGCGGGGCCCCATCCACCTGCGGCGGCGCCGGGCGGCTGCTGGCGGCGTGGCCCGGCTTGCGGCCGGGAGGCTTGTGGCTACAGCGAGCGACAATCGTGGCGAGTTATATAGGCTGATGAAGGAGAAGCCGTCGGTGCACACATCGGGCGCGTTCCTCTGGCTGCCGGCTACAATCGCGGTGGCGGCGACCGCGCCGCCCTATCCGCCCAGCCCCGTCATCAAGGGCGGCTTCGCCATCTTCGACGCCCCAGAGCCCTGGGGGCCGTGGACGACGGCCTTCTTCACCGAGGAGTGGGACGCCGGGCCGGGCGAGACATCAAGCCTCCCGACCAAGTGGATGAGCGCCGACGGCAGGACCGTCCACCTTGTCTTTTCGGGTGACGACTGCTTCTCGGTCCGCGCCGCCCGCCTCACCCTCGCGGGGGTGCAGTAGCGGATTTGCGCGGCTGGGCACACTAGAAACCAAACCCAGCCCGCCTGGGTTTGGTTTCCTCTGGGCGCCGCCGGCCAGGGCGCGGGCAGACGAAGCCCTCATTGAACCGACCGCAGAACCGCTCGGTTCAACAAGGTGTGCCCAGCCGCGCAGATCAGTTACTGCGCCCCCCTCGCGGGCAAGCAGTGACTTGAGCACGAATGGCGGGGAGACGACTCAGGAACACGGGCCTGGCGAGGAAGGCGGCTCGGCGGGCGGCCTTGGAGGCGAGGCCCTTGTCGCGGGCGAGGTCTGCAAGGTAGGCGTTGAAGCCGCGCTCGAATTGCGCCTGGAGCGGGACGATGTTGAGGCGAGCCGAGCCATCGGCCTCGAAGCTCAGCATCCAGCGCCCCTTGTCGTCCACGCAACGGATGCCTGTCGCCCGCTCGCCGTCGTGGAAGAGCCCTCTCCGAAACGCGGCGTAGACGGCTTCGGCGCACGACGTGAGGCGCCGGCGCGTCGGGGCGGCGAGCGAAACGCCGGGGTCGGTCCTCCCCAACTCGGGCAGGTATCGGTGGCAGAAGGCGAGGAAGCTGTCCTTCGAGGGCGTGCAGGCGGAGCTGCCCGTGAGGTAGCCGGCGAGGGTTTCGATGGCCAGACAGATAGCCTCGGCGGCGGCGGCGAAGGAGTGCACCGCGATCAGCGTGCATGCCGCCTCGTCGTGGCGGGAGGCGACCGCTCCGATCTCGCCGGGGAGTTCCTTTTGGATCACCTCAAGCTCCTGAAGGCAACTGCGCGGATGGAGAAACACCAGCGTCGCGTTCCGTTGCGGAGAAACCGCATGTGCCTCTTCCTTACGTGACTGTCACTGACTGCGCCTGAGACGTTCGATCTCTTGCCTGACTCTGTGAGCGCAGTCGAGCAGGCCTGTTTCCAAGTAGAACCGCTCCGCCTTCTCGTACGACTGGATCGCCTGCGACCTGAACTTGACTGCCTCGTAGGAAGATAGCCAGTTCGCCACGTTCTCGTACGTGCTGGCGATGCCCCTGAGATGTATGGGCCTCGCCAGTGACAAGTCGCAGACCTGCTCAGATATGTCTATGCTCCTGCCGTACAGCTTGAGCTCCTCGTCCATCGGGAACGCGGCGCGGATCTCAGTCGCGATACTCCTGAAGGCCTCCACAGCACCCCTCTCGCCTCGGGTGACCTGTTCCAGCGACACGCCGTGACGTGACCTCAGGTGTTGGTCGAGCGCCGTGCTGCGCTCCTGACTCTTCAGATAGGCCAAGGAGCCGAGCATGTGAGCAAGATCAAGCCTGTACAAGGTGAGGTCCCTTTGCCTCTCGGCCTCGTCTGCGTAGAAGGAGCCCTGTGCTGCGCCGGCGCGCTCGACCTTTCGTACGAGCTTTACCAGACGCTGGATGGTACCGTCGCAAACACGGATTGCCGCACCGGTCTGACCCTGTTGGCGCAGAGCATCCACAGCTCGTTCCTGGGCCCTGGCCATCTCGTGCTCGGCATAGATAGTGCTCCCGAACCAGCGCTCAGAGCAAGCAAGGAGTTCAGCTTCAAGCTCAGTGAGGCCGGGGCATTGCGACTCGGCGATCCCTCTTTCATAGGCCCCTAGGAGTTGGTCGAAGTGGCGGGTCTCCGCCAGCGGGATGAGGCGGCCGCTGCGCGTCGGTCGCGTGTCGGGTCCACGAACTACCTCTTCAGGTCTGCGCGATGCCGGCTTGGTTGGCCCGGATCGCGACAGAACCAGCTCAAGTACGCCGCCGGCGGCCAACACCGCCGCGCCCGCAGCCCAGTACCACCTCCAGCCCAATACTCTCCAGCAGACGAAGCCAAGAAGCAGGCATACACCCAGGACCACCAAGGTCACCAGTGGTCGCTCGTCTGCGCGCGTCATTAGCCCGGTCCTTTCCTCGCTATACGTGACAGCTCACCTCGGCGCGTCGCGGACGACGCCGGGGCGGTAGACGTAGCGGCAGCCGGGGTCGCTCAGCGGCGGACGCTCGGGGAGCATGTCGACGCGGGGGTTGGCAGCAATGTCGGCGTAGACGCCCAGGAGCTTCCGGTAGTCGGGGTCGGCTTTGTCGGCGAAGATGGGCAGTGGTTGGCCGGTGAGCTCGTCTGCCTTCGCGCCCTTGCCCTTGCAGATGGCGTCGCCGCCGGCGGCCTTGGCGAGGGGGGCGAGGAGAGCGCGGGTGGACTCGGCGGGGAGGCGCATGCGGAGGACGGTCGCCGCGGCGCTCCCGCCGTGGCAGGAGGCGCAGCGGCGCTTGTGGATGTCCTCCAGCACGGCCTTGCCCTTGGCGAAGATGTCGCGCCCGCCCGTGGTGCCGGGGCGATCATAGACGTAGGTGCCGTAGTAGGGCGCGTTGGTGTCAATCCAGGTGGCCAGCCGCTCCAGGTCCTCGGGCGAAAGGCTCACGCGGTCCTTGTGGGTGGTGAGGACGACCTGCATCATCTTGCTGGCGTGCGAGCCGTAGTACTTGGGCGGGCGGGTGATGAGGGTGGAGACGTGGTAGAGATCGGCGTAGCTGACGAGCCGCTTGGAACAGAGGGTTTCGTAGGCGACGTTGAAGATGGGGGTGAAGTCGGGCGAGAGGTCAACCCCGCCCTTCGGCTTTTCCCCTTTATCGCCGCTGTGGCACTTGACGCAGTGCTTGTTGAGGACGGGCTGGGCGGTCTTGTAGAAGTCCGGCCCGTGGACGCCCGCCCACTTCGGCGGGATGATTTCGGACGGCGGGCGATGAAGGGCGGTGGGGAACGTTGGCGGCGGCGAAGAGGTCTTGCGCTCGTGGCAGCCGATGCAGCCGTAGGCTTCGCCGGGGGCCACGGTGGTGAAGGTGCGCATGCGCTGCACCTCCATCATGTTCGCGTCGAGGGCCGAGAAGTAGAGCATGCGGTTGGCGGGGGCTTTGAAGTGGATCGAGCCGTCGGCCTCGACGGGCACAACGCCCCAGAGGCGTTTGAGGGCGAACTGGCCGCTGTAGCTGATGGCGGGGTTCTGGAGGCCGTAGCCGTGCGTGTGGGAGGAGACGGGCTTGGGGACCTCTTCGAGGACGCGCAGCCACTTGACCTCGCCGGGCTGGATGCCCGTCAGCCCCTCGTAGACGTTGAGGCAGAAGAAGGTGCCCCACTCGGTCTTCGCGGGGTCGTTGTGGCTTGGGACGGCGGCGACGCCGTGCTCGCGGGGCGCGACGAGGCTCGGGCGCGGCCGGGGCTTGAGCGGGAAGGCCTCGAACGTCGAAAGCTCGGGGTCGCGGTAGATGAGGTCGCGGTTGTTCCACTTGTCGAGCAGGTAGACTCCGTAGCCGGTCGGGTGCTGCTGGTCTGGGCCGTAGCAGTAGGAGACAAGGAAGTAGCTCTCGGAGAGCGGGAAGACGTCGGCATAGAAGCCCGCCTCCTTCCGCTGGTAGGTGGCGTGGCTGGGGGGCGGGACCTCCGGCGTGACGTTGGTGAAAACCGCGGGGCTGGAGTAGGTGTAGGCGGGGTCAACGAGAGCGACCGGCCCGACGGCGTAGGGCATGTGGGGGCCGAGGATGCAGGCAATGAGCTGCGAGCCGGGCACGGCGCGGGCGCCCCAGAATGTCACCGGGCCGAAGTGCTCCCCCGAGACGTGCACCGTGCGGGTGCCGTCGGGGTTGCAGCGCCAGAGGCTCTGGTTGTTGCCCACGTGGCGGTCCACATAGCGCCACTGACTCACGGCGAGCTGGCCGTCGTTGAGCACGCTTGGCGTGAAGTCGTGGATCGTGTTCGTCGAGATGCAGCGAATATCGCTCCCGTCGCCGTTCACCGTGAAGAGATTGGAGACCGTGAAGGCGTTGTGGCAGAGGGTGACGCGCTCGGTGCGGGTGGAGATGAAGGCGATGCGGTCGTCGGGCAGGTAGCAGGGGTCCACGTCGTCGTAGAGGCCCTTGGTGACCTGTCGTAGCCCCTTGCCATCAGCCCCGACCTCATAGATGCTGGTCGCGGTTGGCCTGTCGGCCTTGTAGGCGAAGAGCAGCTTCGAGCCGTCCCACGAGACGTCGGGGTCGCGGTAGATGCCATCGCTCTTCAGCTCCGGTGTGAGATTCGTCAGCTTGCCCTCCGGCCTTACCGGACTGAGGACGAAGACCCCGCTCCCCGCCTTGTAGCGGTCGGAGCCGTCATAGTAGATGGTGTAGATGTGCGAGGTGTTGGTCGTGAGGCGCTTGGCGACCACGAGCTTGTCGAAGTCGAGCAGCGGGTTGCTCAGGGCCACGCGGTGCTTGAGCCTGAACGCCTGGACGTGGAGGGCATAGAAGCGTTCCCACTTGGCCTTGGTCTCAGGCTCGGCCAGGAGTGCGTCAAGGCTCGCGATGAGCTTTGCCGCCTCGCCGTGCTCGGCGGCAAGGAGGTCGCGGGACTTTCCCGGCATCGCGCGGAAGTCGGCGATGAGCTTCGCCGCGTGCTCCAGCATCTTGCGCAGGTGGGCCGGCGAGAGGGGCAGGGTGTCCCGCTCGGTTGCAGTCTCGCTGAGCTTCACGGAGAGGTTGGCCACCCAGTCGGTCGCCTCGTCGGCCGGGAGCGGGGCTGCCTGGAGGAGTTCGTTGCGTGCGGGGTCGTCTTGCCCGGGCTTAGCCGGGCCGCTGCTCGCAGGCGCATCCTTCCCAATGATCTCCGCCTTGACCTCCTTGCCGAGAACCGCGTATTCGAGCAGGCGATGGGCGCGGGGGTTGGGCAGCGGGATGCGGTCGTAGGCCTGAAGATAGTCGTAGGCGTCGGGCGGATTCAGGGGGTAAAAGCCCACGAAGCCCTCGCGATCTGCCAGGGTTACCTGCTGGGGCTGGGGCCTCGCGGCCGGCGACTTGGGGACGCGGCGAGCAAGCTTCCAGTCCTTCGGGAACGCCGCCTCGGTCTCGAACCTCAGGGCGCAGATGTGCGGGATGCAGGGGCCTGGGCAGAGGAGCTTCACCGTGTGCTTCCCCGCCGCAATCTTCGCAACGCACTGCTTCTCCCACTTCGCACTGCTCGTCTGCCAACTCCCCGTCGAGCCGGTGAACCCGCGGACCAGCACCTTGCCGTCCAGGAGAATGTCCACCGGCCTGGCGTCGTGCGCAGCATAGAGCGCCGAGATCGTGTATTCGGCCTCGACGGGGAACTCGATGTCATATTCCGCCTCGTTGGGCACCACCCCGCCGTTCACGATGCAGGGGTACTTATCCGAGTAGCCGGCCGCGATCCCCGTCGAGGTCACGTTCCCACGATCAAACCAGTCGCAGCGGACCGTGAAGCTGTCGGCCAGGGTGATCACAGGCAAGGCGACGCCGACCGCCAGCGCACCGAGAAGGCGGGACATTAGCTGACCGGGCGCGCACATGGCATTGCTCCGTCGCTACTCAGAGTAAAAGAAGGGCTCGAGATGGGCTTCAGGAATGAAGCGGGTGGCCTGCCTGAGAATGGCTCGGCAGGTCCCGGTATCGAGTTCGCGGTGCCTGGGGACGGTCAGCGTCCCCTTTCTGCCGCTTGCAGAAAGGCGGCGGAGTTTGGCGTGGCTTCCTGTCTGGGTGAGCACCCTGAACCCAAAACGTGCGAGGATGCGCACCACCTCATCGCCCGAGAGCCGACGCAGCTTAGGCATACTGCGGTTCCATCTCCATGGTGACTACGACCGCAGGATTCGGCGCCAGGCCAAGCTCCGCAAGGTCCTCGCCTTCGAGGTGAAGCTCAACCGCTTCTTTGAGGTTGGCGACCACCTCGTCGAGCGTGGCGCCCTGGGTCACAACCGCGATCTCCAGGCATTCGGCCACATAGCCGGACTCCTCCCCAGGCCGGATCACGGCTTTGATGGTGCGTTGGAGATGTGCCATGCGGACCACCTCACTTCTTAGGGGGTTCGAGGTAAATCTTCCGAGCCTCCCACTGCCCGCCCTCGCTCTGGATGCAAATCTTGCCACTAGTGTCGCTGCACTCGTGCGCCTCGTTCATCAGCTTGCCGTTCACACTCGGCAGCACGGTATCGCCGTTGCACACGATCTCATACGTGTTCCACTCGCCGGCTTCCTTTTCGTTGTGCTCGTGGAGCTTTCGGACGTTTCGGCCGCGGACGCGGTCCCCACCCGCCTTGTGCTCCTTGAACTCGAAGCCGCCGATGACCCAGAAGTCGCCCTGGGCGCGGAACGCACCCTGGCACTCAAGGCTGCGGGGCCACACAACGTCCTTGCCGCTCATGTGCACCAGCACGCCGCTGTTGCCCGGCTTGGTGAAGCGCCACTCCATGACAAACTTGTAATTCTTGTAGGCCTTCTCGGTGCGCATGTAGCCGGCGGGCTGGCCCGTGCACTTCACCACACCGTTCTCGACGCAAAAGGTCTTCTCCGGCTCCTTCCCCGCGATGAGGACCCAGCCGCTGAGGTCCTTGCCATTGAACAGCTCGACTCGCTCCTTCGGCTCAATGGCCTCCTCGGCCTCGGCCCCGTGCGCGACGGCCGCGATGCCCAGCAAGCACACGAGCCCCAGAAGCCCCGACGTCCGCCTGCCCATTGCTGACCTCCTTGTGAATGAGTCTCCCCGGCCATGCTCACCAGTATAGGGCCGGACGCAGCGGAGTCAAGCCAGCCGCGCCCGCTTGACTCGCGCAAGCGGCGGCGGGTAGAATGGCCTTGTGCCTGCTGAGCCAGGCGTATCGGTTCAGCGTTCCTCTCAGAAGGGTTGGCAGCCGCATGGAGGCCCCACAGCGCAAGCACGTCCCCGCGCAAACCGTCGCCTGCATCGAGCACAAGGGACCCTACGACGACATTCCCGGCGTCTACCACCAGCTCTACGCCTGGGCTCGCCAGGCGCGGGTCAGGCCCGCCGGACCCGCCTTCACCCGCTTCCTCGTCTCGCCCAACAAGGTGAACTGGGCGAGCGGCCACTTCGAGGTCTGCCTCCCCGTCGCCCGGGGCACGGCCGGGTCGGGCGACGTCCACGTCAAGGACCTGTCCGCTACCGATGTCCTCGCCATCGTCGTCCAATGCCCCTACAGCCAGATGCCGGCCCACTACGCCGAGTTCCTGGCCTGGCTGGACATCGAGGGCGAGGCCCCTGCCGGCCCGCCCCGGGAAATCTACCTTGTCCACCCCGGCGCCGACGGCTCGGGCGACCCGAAGGCGTTCCGCACCGAAATCCAGTTCCCCGTGAGCGACTGACCTTGACGAAGCACCGGGTGGCGTTCTTCCGGCAATATCCCTTCACCCCGGGCCAGAAAGTCCACATCCTCGACGGCCCGCGTCGCGGCGACTGGGAGGTCGTTGCGGCCGATGAGAAGACCGTGAAGCTCCGCTGCCCGGTCTCAGGCCGCGAGTTCGAGTGGAAGAACTTCTGCCACCTCGTCGAGGAGCGCGACGAGGCAGAATGGCCTGCGGAGGACTGACGGCCGCCGGTCACGGGCGGCTGGTGGCCCGCTGCGCCTGGCCGGCGAGGTCGAAGAGCCTGGCGCTCTCATCCTGCCAGCCCGAGCCGAGGTACCAGCGGTGGCCTGGGATGCCGGGGGTCCAGCGCCAGGCGCCGGCGCCGAAGAAGAACGGCCCGCCGAGCTGGTAGTTGCAGAGCGCCCGCCACATGTCGAACAGCCGCCGGTCGAGGGCCTCCTGGCACCGGCGGGCCAGCTCCGGGCCGAGCCGGGCCTTGAGCGCTTCGTCAGTGAGGGCGCGCTCGATGCAGACGCGGGCCTCGCACTCCTGCACCCCCTCCGTCAGCGCCACCAAACGCGTCGTGGCCAGCGGGCCGTCGGGGCCGGGGGCCAGGGCCGAGCTGCACAGATTCAGGTTGATCCAGCTCCCGCCCCAGGCGCCCGCGGCGAAGCGGTCGTGGGCGCGGCCGGTGCGGCGGCCGCGCGGGTCACGGAGGACCGGCCAGTGGTCGGCGCCGATGCGGCCGATGCCACGCAACTCCCCGGTGATGGCCGTCTCGGCGTAGAAGCGCCAGCGGGTTGGGGGATAGCTGTCCAGCTCGAGGTTACGCTCGAAGAGGGCGTCGAGCCGCGGCTCCTTCCAGCCGTAGAGGCTCTGGACGATGGGCCGCGCCTCCTGATTGGTCTGCACCCCGCCATCGGCGAAGCGGAAGCCGCCCCAGACGCTCGCCTGGTACCCGACCTCCGCGATGCCATAGACCTTCTGCGTCCAGCGGCCGTGGCCCTGCTGCACCCACGGCACGCCGGGCGCGATCTCGTGGAAGAACTGGATGTCCTCGCGCGACGGCATGGCGTCGGTGAACATGCCCAGCATCAGGGCCTTGCCGAGGCCGCGTTTCTCGAGCCGCTGGCGGACCTCGGCGATGAGCTGCTTCCAGACCGCCTTGCTGCCCGGAGCGGCAAGCGGCGGCATGGGCTGCACTTCGGCCTTTCCTGTGGCCGGGTCGAGGAGCGTGACGAGCGGGCCGCCCTTGGACGCGGCGAGGCGCTTCTCCAACTCCGGGCCGAAGCGCTTGCCGACGCTCTCCCTGGTGCTCATGTAGACCTCCCAGACCTGGAGCACCACCACCTTGGGCCGGCCCAGGTGCCTCTCCGCGAGGTCCAGGTAGCGGTCCATCACCGAGAAGTCCCATCCGTACTGCTGCTCGCCCTTTTGGACCCATCGGATCATGGACTCGGCGTTGCCCAGATTCGTCTGCGCGATGGCCGGCACGTAGAGAAGCCGCGCGCCGCACTCGCGCATGAGGTGGAACGACGCGGCGATCTTCTCCCAATGCGCGTCGGACCAGAGCGGCACGTTGTACTCGATGGCCAGTGTGTCGGGCGACTGAATGAGTTCCACCCAGGTGCGGTAGTCCTGCGGGTCGGGCAGCGTGTAGTCGCTCACGTCGAGCTGGATGGGGACGCTCACCAGCGTCTCGCCCTTTGCCTCGATGCGGAGCTGCCCCTCGTAGCGGCCGGCGGGGGCGTCGCGCGGCACGCTGACCGTGACCCAGACGGGAACGACTGCGCCGTCGGGCGGAACGTCGCTCAGCGCGCCGAAGAAGGCGGGTGGGCGCGGGTAGGGCGAGCGGATGGCGTCGGTGCCCTGTCCGCTGCAGAAGCCGGCCTCAACGCCCCAATGGAGGCCGTAGCGGACGCGGACCGCCGCGGCGGGGATCGTGCCGCGCTGGCCGCGGAGCGCGCTCGCCGTCGCCTTCAGGCCCGCAATGGGTCGGGAGGAGCCGGCGACAACCTTCCCGCTGAACGAGCCGCCGCGCGCCCCGACCAAGCGGAGCAGCCGCAGCGCCTCGCACGGATCGCCGTAGTCCAGACTGCCGTCCGCCGCCAGAGGATCACTGTTCCAGACCTGGAAGCCGGCTGGCCGCCCGGCGTTGGGCGCCAGGCCGGCCGTGCTCGAGGACGTCAACCCCACCCCGCGCAACTGGCAGGTGTACCAGTCGAAGCGGTTGTGACGGTTCCTGCCGCCAGCCTGTTCGCGGGTCTCCAGGAGGACCTCGTGATAGGGCGAGCGGACAAGCTCGATGGCCAGGACGTTCGTGCCGCGGCGGAGGGCCGATGCAGGGATGGCGAAGTCGTCGAGCCGGCGCTCCCTTGACGCGATGCGCTTCGCCGCCTCGGCATCGGGCGCGGGGGCCAGCCTGCCGGGGCCGATGTAGGTGCCTTCCTGGGCCAGCAGGTCGCGCGAGGCGGCGACGTAGGCACCGAGTGGGTAGCCTTCGGCCAGGGTGGCCCCGGCTGGGAGATGGTGGCGGACGAGTTCGACGCCGTTGAGGTACACGACCGCTCCGCCGTGGTAGCGGAGGGTGAGTTGAAGGTCCTGCACCCTCGCGGGGTCTGCCACCAGGAATCTGCCGCGGAAACACTGGCGGGCGAGGTAGGGTGTCTGGCAGCCGCCCTGGGGCATGGTCCGCAGCCACTGGGAGTCGTCGAAGTCCGCGGCTTGCCAGTTGGCGGGCGGAGGCGGCGTCTCGCCGTCCAGCCACGCGTTCTTGCGGAGAACAGGCTCGATGCGGCCGCCGACGGCGACGACCGGCGGTTTGAGGGTGTGATGCATCCACCAGTAGCTGGTGGCCCCGAGGACCACGGTCCTCTCGGGAGCCGCCGCGGCCGCCACCATCGCCGCGAGCGCGGCCAGGCATGACGCGCAGAGAGCCTTCACTTGAGCATGGTCCCTGGTTCTGGTGGTGTGCCCTCTGCTCCGGCCTTGACCCTCCCCCTACCCCCTCCCTTGAAGGGAGGGGAGTGCCCAACCCCTCTCCCTCTCAGGGAGAGGGTAGGGTGAGGGTCGGGCTCTTGTGTGGGAACCGCGCCAGAATTGCGACCAAGCTCCCTTCACTTCGCCTCGGCTTTCGGCTTGCCCATCGGGTCCACGGGATTGCGGATGGCGACGGGCCGCGGCGCGATGGCCTTCACGAGGTCGGGCAAGTCGTAGCAGGCGAGCGCGCCGGGCACCACCTGGTTGAGCTGCGCCTTCGCCTGCGGCGTGGCCACGACGTCCATCCACGACTCGATGGACTGCTCGATGGTGGCCTCACGGAGGCGCTCGTCGAGCGCGGCGGCGTGGAGGGCGACTGGTCCCCCCTTCTCGATGCCCACGATGCTCAGCTTCGAGGGGTCCACCTCGGGCCGCTCGGCGAGGACGCCCAGGGCCGCGAGCGCGTCCTCCACCCGCTGGCCGAGCCACGGGCGGCCGAGGTGGAAGGTGATGTGGGCGAGCGGGAACTCGTTGTGCCAGTAGCCCTTGGGCTGCGCTGGCGCTGTCTCGCCGCAGCCGCGCACGTCCACGCTCAGCACCACATTGCCCGCCTTGGCGAGCGTCTCGGCGGCACCGCCGGGCGCGGCGTCGGCGGCCTTGCCGCGGCCGTCCACGTAGAGCACCCCGCCCGGCCGCTTCCCCGCGGCTTTCGGCACGAAGAGGAGCGCCGGCACCGGCACCTCGTCGGGCCGCTCGATGAGCAGCTTCTCGATGGAGCAGCCTTCGCGCTCGATGCGCCCAATGGCCTTGACGGCTGGCTTGCCCTCGATGGGTCGGACGCCCGCGAGCCGGCGGACCTCTGCCAGGCACTTCGCCCTCGGGTTGTCCTTCCAGAATGCCTCGCGTTGGGCGGCGAAGGCTTTCGCCCGTTGGAGATTGAAGTCCCACACGGTGGCGCCTTTGAGCTCGAAGACCACCTGGCCGGTCTTGGTGGCCCAGAGGTCCTTCTCGCCCTCGGGCTTCAGGTCGGGCTCGGTCACGGGGTCGTCCTTGCCTTGGAGCCAGCGGCGCATCCAGCGGACCATCGCCTCGCGCTGGGGCTTGGGGTAGCCGTGGCCGCCGGGCACCTCGCAGATGTCCACCCGCTCGCCGAGGCCAAGCAGGGTGAAGAGGCGCTTGGCCTCGCGGAACGTCGCCCACGTGCCCTGCTGGTCGAAGAAGTCCTTACTCGCGGCCAGGATGATTCGCGGGTTCGGCGCGTGCATGGTCAGGTAGTCGGCGTGCTCGATGCCGTCGGCCACCTGGTTGGGGATGTTCTGCTCGCCGTCCTGGGGGCCGATGGTGGCGAAGAGGCGTTCGAGCGACGTGATGTAGCACGAGGGCGCGCCGACGACGATGCGGTCATCCGTCGCCAACAGGTAGGAGCTCAGCGTGCCGCCACCCGAGACTCCCGTGACGCCGATCCGCTTGGGGTCCACCTCGGGGCGGCTCAGAAGGTAGTCGAGCGAGCGGACGCCGTCCCAGATTCGGTAGTGCGCGGTGCAGAGGCCGACGAGGCGCGCCCCGATGTCCACCTGCGTGTGCTCGCCGGTGCCGGCCATCAGGGGCTTGCCATCGGCGTCGAGGGTCTGGATGCGTTCGCCCTGGCCGATGGGGTCATAGGATAGGACGACGAAGCCGTTTCGGACGGCTATCTGCGCGACCTCCTGGTTTCCGCCGCCGGCCTTCGCGTCGCGGTTGTGGCCCGAGGGGTTGAGGATGGCGGGGAACGGCGGCTTGCCCGTCGTGGGCACGTAGAGGCAAGCGGTGACGTGGTGGTTCGGGCGGCTCTCGTAGATGACCTTCTCGACGCGATAGCCGTCGCGCTCCAGCGTGCCGACCACTTTGGCGTTCAGCGGCGTCTTTTCGGGGAATGGTCCGACTGCTGCGAGCCACTTCGCCCGCATCTCCTTCTGGCGCGCGAGCACCTGGTCGGCGGTCGTGAAGGCGTCAGTCGTCTTCCGCCGCGCGTCGAAGTGCTTCTGGCACTCCCCCAGCAGATAGGCGTGGAACATCCGCTCGCCCGCCTTGGGGGGGAGGCAATTCAGGTCCTCCTTCTCCCCGCCCTGCGCCGCCACCGCGGCCACGAGCATTGTCACCGCCAGGCCCCACATGATCTCGTGCATTGCGTGTCTCCTCTGTGGTCCGCGAGATCGGACCGATCCGACGGATCCGACCGAACCTACCTCTTGCTCACCAGCTCTCCAAACGGCGCCAGGAGCTGGTACTTGTTCTGCCACGTGGTGTACATGATGCCCAGGGCGCCGGGGGTTTTGTCAAGCGCCTCCAGCCAGCCCTTCGGGTTGCCCAGCGTGTCGGCGTCGTAGTAGGCGCCGGCAAGGGTCTTGAAGCCGAGCTTCGAGAAGTGGGCCAGGCTCGGCTCGCGCTTGTCGTAGTACCAGCAGACGATGATGAGGTCCTTCGGCACGTGCTGCCAGGAGCCGGCGAAGTCGCCCTCGACGAGGTAGTAGTCCCCGTGGGCGTTGTGGTTCGGGTCGAGCATGTCGGACCAGCAGAGGACCTCGGCCTTGGGACTGGCCTCGCGGATCATCTGGAACTGGCGCGTGATGCAGTTGCCGAGGATCTCGCCCATCGTCATCTTGCGGCTCTTGCACGCCTCGCACGAGCCGCCCGCCCGCACCTCGTCCATGCTCAAGAGCCACCTGTTCGGCCCCAAGTGTTTCTGGACGAGGCGGACCTGCTCCTTCCAGATCTCGTAGAGCTTCGGCTCGCCCATGCACACGCTCACCTGCCCGCGGTTGATGGCCACGCCGTGGTAGTAGCTCACGCGGAGCCTTTCGCCCTCGGCGATGCGGGTGCCGGGCAGCAGCTTGATCGGCGGGCCGTCGTGGTCGAACCGGAAGTTCAGCTTTGGGTCAGCCATAGGCGCGAAGTCCTTCCCCTCCTCGTAGATGGTGCCCGAGGCCTCGCCGCGAACGGCGACCGGCGTGCCCGGGCGGCGCAAGACATTGGCAAGGCCGACCTCCTCAACCTTCAGGTCGTCCACCCAGAACTTGCCGCCGCGCCCACCCCAGGCGCCGATGTAGAGGCGCACCTTGTCGTATTCGAGGCTGTTGAAGCCGAGGACGACCTCCCGCCAGTCGCTCGTCGCGGGCGCCTGGGGCTCGAAGGGCGCCAGGGCGCGGCCCTTCTCGGTGAGCACCTGCACGCGGAAGGCACGGGTCGGCTCCAAGCCCTCGGTCTTCACCCACACGCTCACGCGATAGCAGCGGTGCGGCTTGACCGCGACCTCCTGCATCACGCGCGCGTGGCCGTGGCGGTCGCCGCCGAAACCCTCGAAGCGGAGCGACGCCTTGCCGCTGTGGAAGACCGCCGTGTCGGCGAAGCTCACCTCGCCGGGCTTGTCGTGGAAGCGATAGCCCTTGAGCTGATGCCCCTTGAACTCCTCGAAGCCGCCGTTGGCCACCTCGACCGGCGGGTCTGGCACGTGCCGCGCCTCGGCCCCCTTGACGACAAACAGGGCGTCCCTCACGGGAATGCCGGCCGCCAGGTTCTTGTCGTGTGCCAGCACGCTGCCGCCGTAGCCGGCCGAGAAGAGGATGGGGATGATCTCGACCTTGTGCTGCTGGCAGAGGGCCTTCACCTGCTCGACCCGCCCGAAGAAGTGCTGCGGCTGAAGGTCCAACCGGTCCCACCCCGTCGCCAGCACCATGCCGTTCAGCCCGTGCTCGGCGGCGGTGCGAACGATGTCGCGGATTTCGGCGACGTCGCTGTCCTTGTGCAGCCCGCGGCTCACGTAGACCCAGCGGCAGGGATAGACCGCCGACCCCGCGAAGGCGCCGCACGTGACCAGGCCGACAAGGGCCACAAAGTAGGCCCGCTCCATGGCGTCGTCTCCCAATGCCTGCGCGGCTCCCCACGGCAGGCAGCCATTCTACGCCACCGCAAGCCGGAGATCAACGCCGGGGTGGGAACGGGGTTGCAGTAACGGATTTGTGCGCCGCCCGCTCTCGTTCGTAGTTCGGCGTTTACGCGGTTCTTCCGTGCGCCCTGGCAGCCCTGAAGACCGCCTGAAGGCCGAACTACGAACAGGAACGCCCGCTTCGGCGCGCAAATCCGTTACTGCACCCGTGGGAACGGTCGGGATGGCTCTCAGTCCGGCTCGCCGACAACCTCATAGCGGCCGGGCGACCGCTGAATCCGGTAGCCGAGCTTCTCCAGAAGCGTGATCGAAAACCCTGTCAGCGGGCCTTCCGCGAAGATGTCCCTGAGGGCGCGCGCTAGCCCGCATTTCTCACCAACTGCGAAGTCCCGAAGGCACGTAAGGCTATAGCCGGCGGCGTAAGCCGCCGGATCGCAGGCGAGAGCCCCCCAGCCCCGACGGGGCGGCACGACAGAGCGCGGGTGCCGCCCCGACGGGGCTGG
>Ga0194112_10004561_pt1 | contig 18923 bp, 15 predicted proteins | sample TA2MahC400mmetaG_FD_146191 | JGI IMG/M metagenome (GOLD analysis project Ga0194112, IMG submission 146191) | Freshwater microbial communities from Lake Tanganyika, Tanzania - TA2015016 Mahale Deep Cast 400m | ecosystem: Environmental > Aquatic > Freshwater > Lake | place: Tanzania: Lake... | reverse complement strand
CTGGCCCGACGTCGGACAGAGCAAGTGGTTCGGCGGACAGGCCGAGGGCTGGGAACGCGCTCCCTACTGGCTCGACGGATTCATTCCCTTGGCTTTCCTCCTCGATGATCCGGCCCTGAAAGCCAAAGCGGCGAAATATGTCGAATATATCGTCGCCCATCAGCGCTCCGACGGCTGGTACGGCCCCTATCCCGAGGACGCCGTCGCCAAGCGCTACGACCTGTGGGCCATTCTCTTGGCCGACAAAATGCTCGTCCAGTACCACGACGCCACGGGAGATGAGCGCGTCCTCCGGGCGGTCGAGAAGAGCCTCCGGGCGATGCTCGCCGGGCTCGACAAGACGCCTCTCTACGACTGGGGCCGATACCGCTGGTTCGAAGGGCTGATCCCCGCCTTCTATGTCTACGAGAAGACGGGCGAGGCCTGGCTTCTCGACCTGGCCCGGAAACTCCGTGCCCAGGGCTTCGATTACCGGGCCTTCTACGCCGGGGAGGACGTCACGGTCCCCACGCCCCGGCGCGGCCTTTGGAAGTGGGCCAAGCACGTCGTCAATACGGGCATGGCGGCCAAGTCCGCCGCCCTGAGCTGGCGCCTCGGCCCGAACGAATCCGACCGGGCCTTCGCCGGGCGGATGATCGAGATCTTGGACCGGCACCACGGCCAGGCGACCGGAATGTTCACCGGCGATGAATGCCTGGCCGGGAAAAATCCCGTCCAGGGCACCGAGCTCTGCTCCGTGGTCGAATTTCTCTACTCCCTCGAGCATCTCCTCTCGATCCTCGGCGATCCCTTTTTCGGCGACCGCCTCGAGAAGGTCGCCTTCAACGCCCTTCCGGCGACGTTCTCGCCGGACATGTGGGCCCACCAGTACGACCAGCAGGCCAACCAGATCCAATGCACGATCAATCCGGACCACATGTGGACGACGAACGGCCCGGAGTCGAACCTTTACGGTCTCGAGCCCAACTACGGCTGCTGCACGGCCAACATGCACCAAGGCTGGCCGAAGTTCGCCGCCCATCTTTGGATGGCGGCCCCCGGCGGCGGGGTCGCCGCCGCCACCTATGCCCCGGGCGAAGTCCGGTTCGACGCCCGCGGCACCCCGGTCGACATCTCCGTCGAAACGGATTACCCCTTCCGGGAGACGATCCGCCTCTCGGTCCGGGCCGAGCGGCCGGTCCGCTTTCCGCTCCTCCTCCGCATTCCCGCCTGGGCCGAGGGGGCGGCCCTGGATGTCGGCGGGGCGGACGGGCCGAAACCGAAGCCGGGGACCTTCCACCGCCTCGACCGGGAGTGGAACGGCGCGGTCGACCTCCTCCTCCGGCTGCCGATGAAAGCCCGGGTTTCGAGGCGCTACAACGAGGCCGCGGCCGTCGAGCGGGGGCCGCTCGTCTACTCCCTGAAAATCGGCGAGGCCTGGACGAGGGTCAACGCCGAAAAGCCGCACCGCGATCTCCCCCACGGCGACTTCGAGGTCAGACCGACGACCCCCTGGAACTACGGCCTGGCCCTCGACGAGACGGACCCCGCCTCGAGCCTCGTCTTCGAAGAGAGGCCGGTCGGCGAGAGGCCGTTCTCTCCGGAGGGAGCGGGCGTCGTCGCCCGGGTCAAGGCCCGGAAGCTTTCGGCCTGGCGGCCGGCCCACGGCTGGGCGGGCGAAATCTCCCCGGGCCCGCAAGAGTCCCGGGAACCGGAGGAGACCGTCGAACTCATCCCCTACGGATGCACGAACATCAGGGTGACCGAGTTCCCGCGGCTCCGGCGGTGACCTCCGGCCACCCCTCCCTTGCCGCCGGGATGCCGCCGTGCTACGATACGCTTCCCGAACCGGACTCCCGTCATGGGCCAGCCACAGAAAGAGCAGACCCGCCTCCTCCCCAAGGCCCTGATATCCGGAAGCCTCGGCCCGATCAACCTTCTCTCCCGGTTGTTCATCCGCCTCGGTCTCGGCCCCAATGCCTTGAGCCTGCTGGGCATGGCCGCCGGAGTCGGAACGGGCGTCCTCATCTGGCGGGGCCGCCCGCTTTGGGCCCTCGGGGCGGGTCTTCTGTGCGGGGTTTTCGACCTCTGCGACGGCCAGGTCGCCCGTCTGACCGGCCGGACGAGCGCTTTCGGCGCCTTCCTCGACTCGACGCTCGACCGTTACACGGAATTCTTCATGTATGCCGGGGCGGCGGCCTGGATGGACCGTCCCTGGGCCTATCTACTGGCCGGACTGGCCTTCCTCGGGTCCGTCGGGGTGAGCTATACCCGGGCCCGGGCCGAAGGCCTGGGGCTCCAATGCAAGTCCGGCTGGCTCCAGCGCGGAGAACGGCTCGTCCTTCTCGCCCTGGCGATCGTCATCGGCCTCGCGGTCGATGAACTCCGGACCGCCCTGGCCGTCGTCCTGGGGACGATCGCCCTGCTGTCGAACGTCACCGCCGTCCAGCGGATCATTTTCGTTTATCGGAGGATCGGCAAGGCTTCGGGCCCGGCCTCTGGATAATCCCCCCCGGTTTTCATTACAATACGGTCATGAACAGCAAGAAACGAGGCCGCTTCCGCCTTGGGCTCAAGGCCGCCTTCGGAATGGGCTTGATCTTCGCCGCCTCCTGGCTGGCCGCCTCCGAGACGGGGGAAATCAGGGGCAAGGTCACGGACGACACCGGCCAAGGCCTGCCGGGAGTCGAGATCACGGCCGCCGGGCCGGCCCTCCAAGGAGTCCGGACCGTCCTCTCGTCGAGGGACGGGAATTTCCTTCTGCCCCTCCTTCCCGTCGGGGCCTACACCCTGACCTTCAAGCTCCAGGGCTTCGAGACGGTCATCCAGGAGAAGGTCATCGTCCGGCTGGGACTGACGACGACCCTGGCGGTCAAGATGGCCGCTTCGGCCCTCCACCGGGAAATCACGGTCACGGCCGAAGAGCCGTTGATCGACCGGACCTCGACCGACACGTCATACCGCCTCTCGGCCGCCGATCTCGAGAGGATCCCCGCCCAGAATCGGACGGTCGTCGACGTGACGAAATACACCCCCGGGGTGACCGGCGTCCGGGCCAACACCCGGCGCGGGACGGCGGCCGAAGGCCAGCCGAGCTTCCGGGGCGAGGGCGAAGAGGGGAACCATTGGGTCGTCGACGGCCTGTCCGTCAGCGGAGTCCGGTTCAAGAACTCCGGGCTGCGGCTGAACTTCGACGCCCTGGAGGAAGTCCAGATCATCTCCGACCCTTTCAGCCCCGAATTCGGCGCGGCCTACGGCGGGGTCGTCAACATGGTCACCAAAAGCGGGTCGAACGCCTTCCACGGCTCGGCCGGCCTGATCTTCGACAACAAGGCCCTCCAAGCGGCCCGACGGCCCCAGTTGTCGATCGTCAGCGAGCCGAACGCCTTTTCCAACGCCAACGGATTCTTGAACCTCGGAGGGCCCCTCGTCAAGGACCGGCTCTGGTTTTTCCTCTCCGGGAACACCTTCCGCCAGACCGAGGAAACCCTGGCCGGGTCGCTCGATTACCTGGCCGTTCCGGCCGGCCGGAAAACGACCGGAAACAACAACGTCTTCGCCAAGCTGACTTTCGGGCCGAGTCCCAACCACAGCCTCTCCCTGACCGCGGTCTTCGACAAGTCCTTTCCCCAGAAGGGAGGAACCGGCCTTACCGAGATGTATGAGAGCCGCGACACCGCCGACAGGCTCCTTCGGCTCAACTACAAGGGCATTCTCGACGCGACGACCTTCGTCGAGGCCGGATTCGGCGGCGTCTGGCGCAAGGACTTTCGCCATCCCGACGACGGAGACCTGGGCCGGGCCATGCATTTCATCGAGGACCTGGCCCAGAACATCAACAACTCCTACGGGGACGTGACCGACGACGAGCGCCGCCTCGACGCCGGGATCAAGCTGACGAAGTTCTTCGAAACGGACACCTTCGGCAGCCACGAAATCGCCGCCGGACTGGAATACTACGATTTCGGCTCGGAGTTCGTCGTCGACTTCTCGGGCAAGGACGAGGACATTTTCCCGGGCAACGGCTTCGACGCCGGGACGAAGTACTTCTTCGACAGCCGGCGGGGGGGAAAGGGCACGCCGACGTTTTTCTTCGAATACGGGCCCTTCGACTTCGTCAACTCGGCCAGGGGCATCGGCCTCTTCGTCAAAGACAAAGCCGCCTTCGGCCGGTTCACGGTCATGGCCGGTTTTCGCAGCCAGACCCAGGTCTGCCGGGACGACGCCAACGGCGTCCTCTGGCGCTGGGGCCTGGGCGACTTCCTCTCCCCCCGGTTCTCCCTGACGGCCGACCTGACCGGCGACGGCCGGAACGTCGTCAAAGCCGCCTGGGGGCGGTTCTCCGACCTCGTGACGACGATGCCCCTGGGCTTTTTCAACACCGGGGCCGGCCTGACCTTCCGAACCTACCGATGGCAGGGCGGGGCCTCGCCGAGCGAGGCCGAGGTCCGCGACCCGGCGGCCTGGCAATTCGAGAACGAGCAGAAGCTCCAAGCCTTCGAGGTCGCCGACGGCCTCAAGCCGAATTTTCAAACCCGGTTTCTCCTCGAATACGACCGCCGCCTGGGCCCGGACTGGGCCCTCAAGGCCCGTTTCGTCCGGGCCACGTCCAAGGACCTCCTGGAAATCCTGGCCGTCTTCGACATGGCGACCCTCTACAGGTTTCTCTACGACAATTTCGAGCACAAGCGCCGCGATTACACCGGCCTCGAGTTCGAGCTCCACGGCCGCATCGGCCGGAGTCTGTTCCTCAACGCCTCCTATTCCCACGCCCTGGCCCGGGGGACGAATCCCGGGCAAAGCGAGTCAGGGGCCTGGTCTCAGGACGAGGGCAGCACGAACTACCTCGGCCTGTTCGGGAATCATCTCTACGTCCCGCCGCTGCCCGAGCTCGCCGCGGTCAAAGACTGGGTCGACGCCCAGCTCGGCGGGTTGGGGGGGCGGGGCGTCGGCGACGAGGGCTGGTACGGCAAGCTCCCCTATTCGGCCGACCACAACGTCAAGCTCAACCTCGCTTACAGCGCCCCCCGGGGCATCTCCGCCGCCGCGGCCTTCGAATACATCTCGGGCTATTATTGGGAGAAGCTGGGCTACGTGCCCTTCTTCGGAGGGTACTACGCCTTCCCCGAAGGGCGAGGGTCGCGAAAGTCGCCGGCCCACGCCTACCTGGACCTCTCCCTCGAAAAATCCTTCACTTTCGGAGCGGCTTCCGGAACGTCCCCCCTCCGCTTGGCCGTCCGGCTCGACGTTTTCAACGCCCTGAACAGCCAGCGGCCCATCTCCTACGTCAAGGAAAACATCCCCCTCTTCGGGACCGCTTGGGCCCTTCAGCAGCCTCGTCAGGCCCGGGTCTCGGCCCTCTTGAAATTCTAGGTCACTCGACGGTCACGGACTTGGCCAGGTTGCGGGGCTGGTCGACGTCGGCCCCCCTCTTGGAGGCGATGTGGTAGGCCAGAAGCTGGAGGGGGACGACGGTCAGAAACGGCGTCAGGAGGGGATGGGCTTTCGGGACCGGGATGACGGCGTCGACATGGCCGGCGATCGCGGCGTCGTCCTCGTCGGCCACGGCCACGACGTACCCGGACCGGGCCTTGATCTCGGCGATGTTGCTCAGCATCTTTTCGTAAACCCGGTCCCGCGGGACGACGGCCAGGGTCGGCATCTTCTCGTCGATGAGGGCGATCGGGCCGTGCTTCATCTCCCCGCCGGCGTAGGCCTCGGCGTGGATGTAGGAAATCTCCTTGAGCTTCAGGGCGCCTTCCAAGGCCGCCGGGAAGCTGATCCACCGGCCGAGATAGAGAAAATGGGCGAAGGGGGCGAACCGGGCGGCCAGCTCCTCGACGGCCTTGGCCTTGGCCAGGACGCGCTCGACCTTGTGGGGCAGCCGCTGCATCTCCTCGAGAAACGAGACGACGGCCTCGGCCCCCAAGACGCCTTTTTTCTGGCCGAGGTAGAGGGCCAGAAGGGCCAGGGCCGTCAGCTGGGCGGTGAACGTCTTGGTCGCCGCGACGCCGATTTCGGGGCCGGCATGGGTGTAGAGGACGCCGTGGGCCTCCCGGGCGATCGACGAGCTGACAACGTTGGTCACGGCCACGACCGCGGCGCAGAGCGGCTTGGAGGCCCGGAGGGCGGCCAGGGTGTCGGCCGTCTCGCCCGATTGGGAGATGACGACGGCGAGGGTATCCCCGTCGAGGAGGAAATCCCGGTAGCGGTACTCGGAGGCATACTCGACGGAGGCCGGGATCCGGGCCAGGGACTCGAGGAACAGCTGGCCGGCCAATCCGGCATGGTAGGATGACCCGCAGGCGATGATGACGGCTTTCCGGATCTTCCCGAGAACATCCTCCCCCAGGCCGATCTCGCCGAGAAGGACCTCGCCGGCATCGAGCGAGACCCGGCCCGAGATCGTGTCCCGGATGACCTCGGGCTGGTCGTAGATTTCCTTGAGCATGAAATGCTTAAATCCCCGCTTTTCGATCATCAGGGGATTCCAGGCGATCGCCTCGACCTTCTTTTCGACCGGCGAGCCCCGGAAATCGGTGAAGACCGGCCCATCTTCGCCGATGACGGCCATCTCCCCGTCCTCGAGAAAGACGATCCGGGAGGTGTGCTCGAGGATGGGATTGAGGTCGGAGGAGACGAGCGTTTCCCCCCGGCCGATCCCGACGACGACCGGAGGCCCTTTCTTGATCGCGACGATTTTCCGAGGGTCGCGGACGGCCATGGCGGCGACGGCGAAGGCCCCCTCGAGCTCGGCCGCGGCCGATCGGACGGCGGCGGCGAGATCGCCGCGGAAATGCTTCTCGATGAGGTGGGCGATGACCTCGGTGTCGGTCTCCGTCCGGAAGTCATGGCCTTCCTCCCGGAGCCGACCTTTGAGGGCCAGGTAATTTTCGATAATGCCGTTGTGGACGATGACGATTTCGCCGCGGCAGTCGATGTGGGGATGGGCGTTCCGCTCGTTGGGCCGGCCGTGGGTGGCCCACCGGGTGTGGCCGAGGCCGAAGGCGCCCCCGAGGGGCTCGGCCCGGAGCGAATCCTCGAGGACGGCGATCTTTCCGAGGACCCGCCGGACCCGGACCTCGTCCCCGTCGACGACGGCCACGCCGGCCGAGTCATAGCCCCTGTATTCGAGCTTTTTCAGCCCTTCGACAAGGAGCGGAACGACGCTCTTGGGCCCGAGATAGCCGATGATCCCGCACATGGCGCCCCCCTATCTTCTCCCGGGGCCGGCCCGGACGGCCGAGCCCGCCGTCGGGACGTGATCGTTCAATCGGAAAGTCATCCGGGACGGGTCAGAAGATTGAACTTTTTATCGTCCCGGACGGCTTCGAACGCCGCTTCATTCTGGGCCAGAATCCGGAGGGATTTGTCGATCTGTAAGGCCTTGTGCAAGGCTTCGAGAGCGTTGTCGAGTTGGCCGGACCGGCAGAGGGCCTGGGCGCTCAGGAAATGGAGCTTGGCGTCGTCGGGGCTCAGTTTCAATCCCTTCTGGCACAGGGCGAGCGCCTCTTCATTGCGGCCTTCGTTCAGCATGACGACGGCGGCCAGGCGGAACTCCTCGACCGTTTTCGGCGGCCCGGCCTCTTTCGAGCCTTGGAGGCGCGAGGAGGCGATTTCGAGATAGGTTTTGGCCCGATCGACGAATTCCTTTTCGGACGGAAACTTCTCGAGGAAGGAGCGGAAGGCCTCGGCCGCCCTCTCGGGCTTTCCTTTGCGGAACTCCTTCATGGCCTCGGCATAAGCCGCCAGCGTCTTCTGGTACTCGTCTTTCTTGGATTTGTCGTCCTTCATCTTGAGCTCCCGAATCCGGAGTGGGCCGTATTTTACCCGAATCCGGCCTCTTCGGCAAGGGCGCCGGCCGGATTCGCCAAATACAGGGCGATTGAAGGTCAGCAGACGGTGACCGTCAGGCCGCGGTCGTCGACCTCGTAGTCGAAAAAGCGGGCCCGGGGATTCGGGGGCCGGACCGAGAGAAGGCGGCGGACGGCCGCCGCGTCGCCGGCCGACTTGCAGACGACGAGGAGAAATCCCCCGCCGCCCGCGCCGAGGAGCTTGGCCCCCCAGATGTGCCTCCGAATCCGGCCGAGGACGGCCTCGATCTCCGGGGTCGTCGAGTCCGGATCGATGCGCTTGTTGAGGTTCCAGGCGACGTCGATGAGTTCGCCGAATCGGCGGTGGTCCTTGCGCGACATGGCGTCGACCATTTGGGGCGGAAAAGCGTGCAGCCGGCGGAGAGTCTCGACCGTCGCCTTGTCCCGGTCGAGATAACGGCCGACGACGGAGCGGAGGATGTTCTTGGCCAGACGGCGGAGGCCGGTGTAGTAAAGGAGCGTCGTCCCCCCGTTGCGGCCCGGGTCAAGGAGGTCGGCCGGGACGTAGTGGACCAAGGGGTCGGGCACGAGACCCGCCTTCGTCGTGATCATCTTGACTCCCGGCAGTACGCCGCCGATTTGATCCTGCCAGCCGCCGCCGGTCGTGAGCTCCTGCTCGAGCTGGAGGACCCTGTTGAAGAGCTCGTCCGGGGCGAGGGCCCGGCCCGTCATCCGGGAAATGACGGCCGCGAGAACGGCCCCCATGATGCTCGAGGTGCCCAGCCCGCTTCCGCTGGGGATCGCGGCCAGGGTCGTCAGCTCGAGGCCGCCGCCGAAGCGGTCCAGCATGGCGGACAGGGTCCGGACGCCGGCCGGCCAGCGGGCGTGGGCCGGAGAAAACCCCGACAAGGCCAGCGCCGCCTTGGCCAGCCCGAACCGGCTGGCCGGATCCTTGTAGTCCAGCAGCTCGTCGAGCTCCCGGATCCGGAGGTCGGCCCCGTGGTCGATCGAGTTGATCCGGATGTCGAGGCGGGAGGTGACTCGGGCATAGACTTGGATGGGGGGCTGGCCGTTGAGGGTCACGGCGGCGTTGATGACGCACCCCCCGCACTCGAGGGAGTAAGGGGGCGTGTCCGTCCATCCTCCGCCGAGGTCGAGGCGGGCCGAAGCCCTCCCCCAGACGATCTCATCCGAGCGGAGACAGTTCCGGGGATGGGATAGCCGGCGCCGGCCTCCGAAGACGATCGTCCTCCCGACCGTATCGAAGGCCGACTCCCGGAGAGCCCGGGCCCAGGCCCGGAAATCGGCCGGAGGGAGAAGCCCGCAGGCCTCGAGGCCGGCCCGCTCCGCGGGAGTGATCGAGCTCAGAAAGCGGCGGCGGAAGGCCGTCCAGGAGGCTCGGCGGAAAAGACGGCCGGCCCGCAGAGCCGTGCCCAGGGAGTGGATGACCCGGGCCAGCTCCAGCCGGTCGGCCCATCCGGCCTTTCGGGCCAGGCCGGCGGCGGATTTCAGGAAGGAGGCCAATACGGGGGCGGACGCGGCCGGGCCGGATTCGGCCCAGAGGCCGGCCAGTTCGGCGGCCGAGAGACCGGGCTCGCTCCGGAATGTCTCGAGGGAGGGCCTCATTCAAGTCCGCCGGGCCGCTTCGACCTGGGCCGCGATCCAGGGATATGTCCGGGCGAGGCCGTCCCGAAGCGAGAATTTCGACGTCCAGCCGATCGACGAGATGCGGTCGTTTCGGAAATTGCGGGCCTTGACGCCGACGGGCCCGGAGACGTGCTCGAGGCGGACCGATTTTCCGGAGACGGCGACGATCGTCCGGGCCAGCTCGTCGACCGAGACATACTCGCGCCGGCCGATGTTGACCCCGTTCTCGAGGCTCGAGGCCATGAGGAGGATGATCCCGTCGACGAGATCGTCGATGTAGGTGAAGGCCCTCGTGGCCTTTCCGTCGCCCCAGACCTCGATCGTCCCCCCGTCTTCGGCCTCGGCGACCTTCCGGCAAAGGGCGGCGGGGGCCTTCTCCCTCCCGCCCCGCCATGTCCCCTCGGGGCCGTAGCAGTTCTGAAAACGGGCCAGCCGGACGGCCATCCCATGGCGGCGGCCGAAGGCCATGGCCAGGCGCTCGGCATAGAGCTTTTCCCAGCCGTATTCGTTGTCGGGCAGGGCCGGATAGGCGTCGCTTTCGGAGAGCTCGGGCTCTTCGGCCGTCATGTCCCGATAGACGCAGGCCGAGGAGGAGAAAAAGTACCGCCGGACGCCTCGCCTCGCGGCGGCCTGGGACATATGGATATTGATGAGGGCGCTGTTCCTCATGATTTCGCATTCGGCGGCCTGAATGAAGCCCATGCCTCCCATGTCGGCGGCCAGCTGGAAGACCTCGTCGAAAGATCCGCCGCCGGGGATCTCCACAGCCGCCCGGCAATTCGCCTCCTCGCGGAGGTCGAGAAGGCGGAAATCATCGGCCGGGCTGGGGGAGAATTCGGGAACCTTGAGGTCGGCGCCGCGGACCCAGGCTCCCTCGGCCTTGAGGCGCTTGACGAGATGGCTGCCGATGAATCCGCCGGCGCCGCAAACGAGGACTCGCTTCATGACCGGTGCTCCTTCGGGACGCTCATCATACCAAAAAGCCGGGGACACACTAATGTGTCCCCCATCTTATCAGGCGGCGGAGGGCCTCGAGGTGGAGGCGGTGGCCGGCTTTGTGGGCGGAGACCCGCCCGATGAGCGGCCGGCCGAGCAGGGCCAGGTCGCCCGCAAGGTCGAGGAGTTTGTGGCGGACGAACTCGTCCGGGAAGCGGAGCGGAGGGTTGACGACGTCCGCCTCCGAAAGGACGACCGTGTTCCCATAAGACGACCCCAGGGCCAAGCCCAGGCGCCGGAGCCGCTCGACGTCCTTGAGGAAGCCGAAGGTCCGGGCCGGGGCGATTTCCCGGGCGAATTCCGGCCAGGTCAAGTCGACCTCGCGGCTTTGACGGCCGATTTTCGGATGGTCATAGACAATCGTATAGGAAAGCGTCAAGCTCTCCGGCCCGTCCCCGGCGGAGGGCTCGAACTTGACCCAGGCGTCCCCGTCGGAGACCGTGAAGCCCTCGGCGATCCGCCGGGCGGTCCGGGGCATCGCCAGCTCCTCCGTCCCCGCCGTTTCCAGGGCCCGGACGAAGGGGAGGGCGCTGCCGTCGAGAACCGGGACTTCCTCGGCGTCAAGCTCGATGAGGCAGCTTCCGACCCCGGCCGCCCAAAGGGAGGCCAGAAGATGCTCGACCGTCCCGATCCGAAAATGCCCGCCCTGGAGAACGGTGCTTGAAGGCGTCTCCGCCAGCTCCGGAGCCGGAATCAGTTCCGCGCCTCCGAGGTCGGTCCTCCGGAAGACGATCTTTCCCTCCCCGGACGGCCGCATCCGAAGGCGAACGGGCTTGCCCGAATGGACGCCGAAGCCCTCGATATCGACGGCCTTCCTCAAGGTTCGACTCGCACTCATCATTCCGGGATGACCTATTCTAGCATATCCGTTTCTTGTCCGTTCGGCGCGAAGGGTATCACATCCCCCGTTTTTTTGTTAGAATCGGGGGGTGAAATCGCAGATCGAAGACATCCTGGGCAAGGTCCATCGGGGGGAAATGGCCCCGGACCGGGCCCTTCGCCTCCTCCGGGACTATCCCTACGAAGACCTCGGTTTCGCCAAGGTCGACCACCACCGGGAAATCCGCAAGGGATTTCCGGAAATCATTTACGGCCTCGGGAAGACGGACGAGCAAATCCTCAAAATCGCCCGGGCGATCGTCCGAAGGGGGGGGAACCTCCTCGTCACCCGCGTCGCCGAGGGGACATACCGGAAAATCCGCCGGGCCATCCCCAAAGTCGCCTATAATCCCCTCGGCCGGATCGTCTCCCTGCGGCAAAAGCCCTCTCCTGCGGGCAAGGGCAAGATTTTCGTCCTGACCGCCGGGACGTCGGACATCCCCGTGGCCGAGGAAGCCTTCGTCACCTGCGAAATCCTGGGCAACGAAGTCGAGCGCGTCTACGATGTCGGGGTGGCCGGCCTCCACCGCCTCCTCGGCGAGTACGGCAAAATCAGGGACGGACGGGTCATCATCACCGTCGCCGGGATGGAGGGCGCCCTCCCCAGCGTCGTGGCCGGCCTCTTCACCGTGCCGATCATCGCCGTCCCGACGAGCGTCGGCTACGGGGCGAGCTTCAAGGGCGTGGCCGCCCTCCTGGCCATGCTGAACTCCTGCCCCGGAGGAGTGGCCGTCGTCAACATCGACAACGGCTTCGGCGCCGCCTATCTCGCCTCCCTCATCAATCACCTCTAGCCTTCGAGGGCGGCCCGAGGGCGAAGGCCGAATCTCCGAGCTCCGAGCGGGGGCTTGACAAAGCGGTCGACGGAACCTATATTCCTAGAAATTTGCGATATCCCTGAAAGAACGGCCCACCCCATACATGGAAACGATCGACCAGGTCCGTGGGGCGGCGAACATCGTCGAAATCGCCGGCCAATACACGACCCTCCGGCAGCGGGGGCGCAAGTACGTCGGTCTCTGCCCGTTTCATGCCGAGAAAACGCCCTCCTTCACCGTCGACGCCGAAAAACAGCTCTATCACTGCTTCGGCTGCGGGGTCGGCGGGGACGTCTTCTCCCTGGTCATGGAGAAGGAGAACCTGGGCTTCCCGGAAGCCCTCCGCCACCTCGCCGAGCGCTACAACATCCCCCTTCCCCGCCGGGGGCTTTCCCCCCAGGCCCTGAAGCTCGAGGAACAGGTTCAGAAGCTCAACGAATCGGCCCTGGCTTTTTTCCGGAGAAGCCTCGTCTCGACGGCCGAGGGAAAGGCGGCCTCGGACTACCTCAAGAAGCGGGGCCTCTCGGAAGCCGTCATCGAGGAGTTCAAGCTCGGCTATGCCCCCAACGCCTGGAACGCCCTGGGGGAGTATTTCAAGGCCAAGGGCGTCTCCGAGGGCCTGCTCGAGAAGGCGGGGCTCGTCCTCCCCGGCCGGAAGCCGGGCGAGTTCTATGACCGGTTCCGCGGGAGGGTCATCTTCCCGATTTTCAGCCTGACGGGCAAGCCGGTCGGCTTCGGCGGGCGGACGCTCTTCGACCAGGAGCCCAAGTATCTGAACTCCCCCGACACGCCCGTTTACACGAAGGGCCGGATCCTCTACGGACTGAACGCGACCAAAGAGGCGATCCGGGCGGCGGGCGAGTTCATCCTCGTCGAAGGGTATACGGACTTCCTGTCGCTCTATCAGGCGGGCTTCAAGAACGTCGCCGCCTCCTTGGGGACGGCCCTGACCCCCCATCAGGTCGGGCAGGCCCTCCGCTTCGCGCCGAGGGTCATCGTCAACTACGACGGCGACCCGGCCGGGCGGACGGCGGCCTTCCGGGCCATGCCCGTCTGCTTCGAAAAAGGGATGGAGGCCGGCGTCCTCATCCTTCCCGGCGGACTGGACCCCGACGGCTTCCTCCGGAAACACGGCCGGGATGCCTACGCCGGCCTTCTCGGCAAAGCCGTCCCGGCCCTCCAGTACCTGATCGACGTTTCGGTCGAGGGAAAGCGGATGGACGTCCCCGAGGTCAAGACCAAGGTCCTCCGCTCGATCCTGGCCGTCCTCGAGGCCATTCCCGACGCCGTCGTCCGGTCCGAGTACCTCCGCCGGACGGCGGAGGAGCTGAAGGTCGAGGAATCCGTCCTCCGAGGCCTGTCCCGGCCGTCGGCCTCGTCCCCGAAGGCGGCCGTCCCGGCCGGGTTTCTCCCGGCCGAAAAAAGGCTCCTCCAGATCCTTTTTGAGGACCCGGGCCTCAAGGGCGAAATCCTGGCCGAATTCCCGGAAAGCGACCTCCAGGGCTTGAAAAGCGAGCCGATTTGGAGGATAATTATCGATTCGTTCAGAAAAAAGAAGGACATCCCTTATCCCGAGATGCAGAAGGCGATCGGACCTCCCCTTTCCCGGGAGCTATCGGAAGCGCTCATCGAGAAAGCCGGGCCGGCCTCGGCCGAGGAGGCAAGGGACTGCCTTTGCGCCTTGGAGATTTCGTGCCGGGAGGCCGAACTGCGCCGGCTCCAGGGCGAGATCGCCAGGGAGGAAAGAAACGGAGAGCGGGGCAAGGTCGAGTCCCTCCTCTCCCGGAAGCAGGCCCTCATCCTGAGAATCCTGGCCCTGTCCGGAAGGAAGGCAGAGGGCGGAGGAGAGCCGTGAAACGAACGGCCGTCCGGGATGGTAAGAGACAGAGAGGACAAACGACCGGCCAAGGAGCGCGACGTGTCGGCGGAACACAAACTCCATAAAGACGAGATCTCCGAGCTTATTTCCAAGGGCCGCAAGCAGGGATATCTCCTCTTCGAGGACATCGACAAGACTTTTCAGGACGAGGTCGACTCGGGCGAGCACTTCGACGAATTCCTGAGCTCGATGGACGATTACGGAATCAGGATCCTCGACGCCAAAGGGAACGAACTCGCTCCCCGGCGGCGCAAGAACGAGGCCGTCTCGATCCAGGGACTGGAACGGACGACCGACCCGGTCAAGCTCTATCTCCGGGAGATGGGCAACATTTCCCTCCTCACCCGGGAGGGGGAAATCGCCATCGCCCGGGAGATCGAACGGGGCGAGAAATCGATCGTTAAGGCCCTCTCCAAGACCCGGATCGTCCTCAACGGCGTCCTCGGCCTCGAGGACAGGATCAAGGACAACCCGATGATCCTGACCGAGGTCTTCGAAATCACCGAGGACGACATCGCCGACGGCAAGCTCGAGGACAAGAAGAGGCAGGTCCTCGGGAAGATCAAAGGCATCAAGAACCTCAGCCGCAAGCTGGACAGGATCCCCCCGACCAAGAAGAAGACGATGACCCGCAGCCGGATCATCGTCCAGATGAGCGAGCAGATCCGCGGCCTCAACCTCCGCTCGACCCAGAAAGAGCGGATCATCGAGCTTCTCCGCGAGCGGCTCCACCTCATCAACAAGCTCGAGGAGCGCCGGGAAGATCTCGAGACGGCCTTGGCCAAGGCCCGCAAGAAAACGGACGCCGAGGAGCTGAAACTCCAGATCAAGGACATCCAGAAGCGGTTCCGGGCCATCCAGAAGGAAATCGGCCTCGACCCGCCCAACCTCCGGAAGACCATCCGGGCGATCACGACCGGCAAGAAGATCAGCGACCAGGCCAAGAAGGAGCTCGTCGCGGCCAACCTCCGCCTCGTCGTCTCGATCGCCAAGAAATACTCGAACCGCGGCCTCCAGTTCCTGGACCTCATCCAGGAAGGGAACATGGGCCTGATGAAGGCCGTCGACAAGTTCGAATACCGGCGGGGGTACAAATTCTCGACCTACGCGACCTGGTGGATCCGCCAGGCCATCACCCGGGCCATCGCCGACCAGGCCCGGACGATCCGCATCCCCGTCCACATGATCGAGACGATCAACAAGCTCATCCGGGTCAGCCGCCATCTCGTCCAGGAAATCGGCCGGGAGCCGTCGTGCGAGGAGATCGCCAAGAAAATGGACATGCCGGTCTCCAAGGTCCGGAAGATCATCAAGATCGCCCAGGAGCCCATCTCGCTCGAGACGCCGATCGGCGAGGAGGAGGACAGCCATCTCGGGGATTTCATCGAAGACAAGGTCATGCCCTCCCCCCCGGACACGGTCATTCACATCAACCTCCGGGAGCAGATCGAGGAAGCCCTGAAAAGCCTGACCGAGCGGGAGGCCAAAGTCCTCAAAATGCGCTTCGGCCTCGGCGACGGGAACGAGCACACCCTCGAGGAGGTCGGCCAGCAGTTCAAGGTCACTCGAGAGCGCATCCGGCAGATCGAGGCCAAGGCCCTCCGAAAGCTCAAGCACCCCAGCCGGTCGAAAAAGCTCCGCTCCTTCACCAACGGATTCTGACGCCCCACCCTCCGCCGAACGCCGTCAAAGGCGGGTTGTGCCCGTCCCCGTTCTATGATATAAAAGAGCATCCTGGGCCTATAGCTCAGCGGTAGAGCTCCCGGCTCATAACCGGTTGGTCCCAGGTTCGAATCCTGGTAGGCCCATCTGCGATGAAGGATCCGATGTGGAAATCGCGTTTAGCAGGTTGATCCAGCTCCAGCATGTCGATCGAGACATCCAGACGATAAACTCCCTCCTCGAGGCCGTTCCGGCCAAGCTCGACGCCATCGACCAGGCGATCCGCCGGACGGCCGAGATCGTCGCCGAGGCCAAGGACAAGCTGGCCGCCAACCAGAAAAAGCGCCGCGGGCTCGAAAGCGAGGTCAAAGCCTTCAAGGAGCAGGCCGCCAAATTCCGGCGCCAGCTGAACGACGTCAAGACGAACAAGGAATACAGCGCCCTTCTCAAGGAGATCGAGGACGCGAGCGGCAAAGTCGACGGGATCGAAGAAGTCATCCTTCAGGAAATGATCTCGGCCGACGACATCGAAAAGGACATCAAGACCGCCCAGGAGAAGCAGACCGTCGAGGAAACCCGGCTTCGGGAGGAGCGGACGACAATCCAGGCGGAGCAGAAGGAGCTCGAGGCCCGGCGGGACGTCCTCCTCAAGGAGAGGGCGGCCGTTCTCCCGACGATCCCCCCCGACCAGGCCCGGCTCTATCTCCGGATTTCCAGGAAGATGGCCGGCGTGGCCATGTCCCCGGTGACGGACGACTTCTGCTCGATCTGCCAGCTGCGCGTCCGGCCCCAGATGCTCGACGACCTCATGGCCATGAAGGAGATCATCACCTGCGAGGCCTGCGGCCGGATCCTCTACTGGGCCAAGCCCCCCGAGGAAGAGGACGGGGAAGAGGACAAGGCCGACACGACGGCCGGGCCGGAATAGCTCGGCGGCGCGGTCTCCCCTATTGCCGCAGAATCTTCTCCATCGCCTTTCCTTTGGCGAGCTCATCGATCAACTGAATTTTCCTCCCGCCCCAAGGAACTGCAGGCCGAAAAACACTGCCGGGAGCAGGGAGGCCAGGATCTCCAGCACGGCGGAGAAAAAAGTCGCCCGGACGGGGTCGAACTCGAGCGATGAGGCGAGGCGCTCCTGGAATTTCGCCGGAAGAAATCCGAGAAGGCGCTGGGCCGCGCCGGCAAGGGCGGTTTTCCGGCCCCGGGTCTTTTCGGCCCGGGTTTCATCGAGGAATTTCCTCTCCGCCTCCGCCCCCCACTCGACGTAAACCCGGATGGTGTGATCCCCCGTCCACGGCTCCAAACGGTAGACCCACTCGCCGCCGGCGTTCAGCGAGGAAACGACCTCGAACAACTCTTCGCCGATCCGGACCGCGGTCCCCGGGTGCGTCGGCGCCCTGCCGGACCCTTCGCGGTGGGCCCGAAAGCGGGGATGGGGAACGGGAAGGCGGATTTCGCGGGCCGTCGGCATGGATTGTCGTCCCGCCGCCACTATATCCCCGCCTTTCCCGGAGTGTCAATTCACCCGGAGCGATATCGCTCGACGCCGATCGACGAAAGACCGATGAGAAAATGCCGCTCGGCCAAGCGTCCATCCAGGTGGACGGAAAGACGCGAAAAGGATTTGTGTCATACACAATATATGTGTATAATAAGCGCATCCCTGGCCGGAGGACAAGGCGATGCAGACCCGCTACAACATCACGCTTGACGAGGACATTTCCAAGGAACTGGAAGCCGTGGCCGAGGAGCTCGGCGAGAAGAAGAGTCACATCATCGAGAAGGCGTTAGCGCTCTATTTCGACCTTCTCGACTTGAAAGTTGCCCGTAAACGTCTGAAGGACCTCGAAAAGGGCCGCGATAGACTCCTTGACGCCGACCGCGTCTGGAAAGAGCTGGACCTCTGAGCGTGTACAAGCTCGAATTCTTGGGGAAGGCCAGAGACGACCTGAAAAGGATCGACCGGGCTCACCAAAGAATCATCAAGGAGAAGCTTCTCATCCTCGCCGAAAATCCGGAAGCGCTGAAGAACAACATCAAGAAATTATCGGCCGAGGAAGCTATTTATCGTCTGCGAGCCGGGAGCTATCGCGTCGTTTTCCGGAGGGAAGAGCGGCGGCTCGTCATCCTGATCATCCGCATCGGCCACCGGAAGGAGATCTATCTTTCGCTCGGATAAACGCGAGAGAAAACGTTTCTCGAAAACCAAGAAAGATGCGTTCCCTTCATGTCAAAAATTCTGTTGAGCTAATGTCGATTCTTTCCCGTTCGTCCATAATTCATATTCGCTCAAGTCGATATCATCATTCCAAGAAATCCCATAGCCGCCCGGATCGACCTTGACCGACCAAAAGAACGATTTGTCATTCAGCTTCTGAAACGCTTCTCGATTCATGAGCTGATGACAATCGTATACTTTTTCGACCCCGTTGACGAACTTCACCCACAGCCGCATTCCGTCGCGCGGCGTCACGGAGTGAACCCTCGGCGTGTCCATTCAGAACGAGGCCTGGAGGCCGATGAAGGGGACGATGGGGAGGAAATGGACGGTGTGCTCCCGGCCGTCGTCCCAGTACTTGTAATAGACGTTCTTGCGGTTGTAGACGTTCTGGACGTCGAGGTAGCCGCTCAGGCGCCATTTCTTGAAGGCGAACGATTTCTCGACCCGGAGGTCGAGCCTGTGATAGGCCGGATAACGGAGGGTGTTGATCTTGGCCATGTCGAAATAGCTGTTGTCCCGGAGGACGGACAGCTGCATGTCGAACGGCGTGTAAGGCTGGCCTCCGGCGAAACGCCATTTGAAGCCCGCTTCCCAGCTTGACGAGACGCGGTACAGGGCGACGACGTTCAGGCTGTGGCGGAAATCGAAGTCGCCGTTCCTCAGGACGCCGTCCAGGGCCTGGTACTTGACGACGGAATAGGAATAGGCCAGGAGCCAGGACAGCCGGCGGAGGAGCGGCTTTTCGGCCGAAACCTCAAACCCCCGGGCGTAGCCCTTCCCGGCGCTCTCGAGCTTCGAGCCGAAAAAGGTCGGGACGATGCTCCCGCCCAGGTTGGCCAGGGTCAGGTGCGGGTTCGACGGGTCGACGGGATAGTTCCGGTAGGTCTTGGCGAACGCCTCAGCCCTGACGCGGAGCGCCCCGCCAAAATCATGCTCCCCGCCCAGGACAAAATGCTCGGACTTGACCGGAAGGAGCGCGGCGTTGGCGGGATGGGACGCCAGCCAGAACGTCTCGGGCGATTGGTAGT
>Ga0194112_10004556_pt1 | contig 18941 bp, 18 predicted proteins | sample TA2MahC400mmetaG_FD_146191 | JGI IMG/M metagenome (GOLD analysis project Ga0194112, IMG submission 146191) | Freshwater microbial communities from Lake Tanganyika, Tanzania - TA2015016 Mahale Deep Cast 400m | ecosystem: Environmental > Aquatic > Freshwater > Lake | place: Tanzania: Lake... | reverse complement strand
GCGAAAACAGTGAACGAGGCCGCGCCTTTGCCGACCTGCTGACCGAAGCCGCGCTGGACAAGGACGTGCCGGTGCTGCTGACCGGACCGACCGAGGCGGAGGCTGTCAAGCTGTTCGCCAACACCTATCTTGCGCTGCGGGTGGCCTTTTTCAACGAGCTGGACAGCTATGCCCTGACCCACGGGCTCGACTCGCGCGAGATCATCGACGGCGTCTGCCTGGACCCGCGGATCGGGCAGCATTACAACAACCCATCCTTTGGGTATGGCGGCTATTGCCTGCCCAAGGACAGCAAGCAGCTGCTGGCCAATTACCAGAACGTGCCGCAGAACCTGATTGCCGCTGTGGTGGAGGCCAACCGCACCCGCAAGGACGTCGTAGCCGACCATATTCTGGCGCGCAGCCCCAAAGTGGTCGGGATCTATCGCCTGGTCATGAAGTCGGGCTCGGACAACTTTCGCCAAAGCGCGGTGCAGGGCATCATGAAGCGTATCAAGGCCAAGGGGATCGAGGTCATCGTCTATGAACCGGCCATGTCCGACACGACCTTCTTCGGCTCTGCCGTCTATACGGACCTGGACGCGTTCCGGACGCACGCCGATGTGATCGTCGCCAACCGCCTTGGCCCGGACCTCGAGGCCGTGGCCGACAAGGTCTATACGCGCGACCTGTTCGGCGGCGACTGATCATCGCCCATGCGGTCAGCCCAGCAGCACCCGGTGCTCGGGCTGGCCGGCCACGCCGGCCTCCACCGCAAAGGTGCAGCCGTCCTGCTCGGTGGGCGCGTCCAGCCCGTCCCGCGCGGTGGTCACGAACAGCGTCCGCAGGTCGTGGCCGCCAAAGCCGGGGCACGAAGTCTGGCTGGCCGGCAGCGGTATGGCGCGGTCAAAGCGCCCATCCCGGTCATAGCGGGCGACGCGTCCCGCCCCCCATTGCGCCGACCACAAGCCGCCCTCGGCATCGATCACGGCGCCGTCCGGGCTGAGGCCTTGGGACGACAGGTCGATGAAGGGCTCGGCCTCGCCGACGGGCCAGCCGTTCCCGTCCAAACGAACCCGCCGGATCAGCGACGTGTCGGTATCGGCAAAAAACGCGTGTCCGCCATCCGGGGCAAAGCAGATCGCATTGGTGATGGTCAGGCCGGGGAACAGCGGCCGCAAGTCGCCCCGCCAGTATCGCCAGATCGTGCCGGCCCCCTTTTCGGCCTCGAGGCCCATCGTGCCGATCCAGAACCCGCCCTGCGGGTCCGCCCGTCCGTCATTCGACCGCGTGACCGGATTGTCGGCCTCCAGCGGGACCAGCATGTCATACGTGCCGTCGCGCAGGTCGAACAGTGACAGCGCACGCGAGGACGCCACGATGATGCGATCCGCGTCCACAAGGCCCGCCGCCGATACATGATCGGGAAAATCCCAGTGCTGGCGCACGCCGCCCAAAGGTTTCAGGAACATCCGCTTGGACAGGATGTCGAACCAGATCAGCGCGTTGCGGTCAGGATGCCACAGCACGCCTTCGCCCAGGGTGCAGGGGGTGTCGTCAAAGATCATTCTGCCACCTCGTCCCATGCCGCGACCAGCGCGCGGGCCTTGTCGGCCACGGCGCGGGGACTGTCACCCGGCTTGTAGATCGCCGAGCCGATCCCGAAACCTGCAGCCCCCGCCTGCCGCCATTCGCCCATGTTGCCTGCCGAAACTCCGCCCACGCCCCAACATTCGGTCCCGGCGGGCAAAACCGCGCGCAGGGCGCGCAGACCCATCGGGCCGATCAATTCGCCGGGAAACAGCTTCAGCCCGCTGGCTCCGGCCGCCAGGGCCGCAAAGGCCTCGGTGGGCGTCATCACGCCCGGATAGCTGGCCATGCCGGCCGCGCGGGTGGCCAGAATGACCGACGGGTCGCAGTTGGGCGACAGCACCATCTGCCCGCCCGCATCGACCACCGCCTGAACCTGCTCGACCGTCAGCACGGTTCCGGCGCCGACCTGCGCCTGCTGGCCAAAGTCACGCGCCAGGTTGCGGATGCTGTCCAGGGGATCGGGCGAATTCAGGGGCACCTCGATCCGCGTGATGCCGTTGGCGATCAGCGCCTCGGCAACGGCGGGGGCCTCGGGCGGGGTCACGCCGCGCAGAATGGCGATCAGGGGACGGGACATGGCGCGGCCTTTCAGGTGGTTGTCAGGAATTGCTGATGCGCCGCGGCCAGTCCGGCCAGGGTGGCGTCCTCGACCGACATCAGCGCGGCAGGAACCCCCTGCGCAGCCAGGGCTTGGGCATAAAGCGCCGACAGGTCCGGCGCACCGATGATGGTCACCTCGCAACCCAGCCACCAGGGCCTGGCCGCCGCCAGTTCCCAACCGATCAGCGTGCCCGACAATCGCCCGCGCGCCACGGCGGGATCAAGGTCGTTCAGCAGCGTTTCGGCCCGGATCTGGAACAGCGCGCCATAGCCGCGCTCGGGCCGCGCCATGGCATCCGACAGCGCGGCGCCAAAGGCGGTTGCGTCGGCGTACCCGCCCCCCAGGGAATGGCGCAGCACCGACTGATGCGAAATCAGGCTGAACAGTTCGCCGGTCATGAAGCTCTTGAAGTTGCAGATCTCGCCGGCCGAGACGCGGGCCCATTTCGTATGGGTGCCGGGCAGGCAGGCGATGCCGTCAAAGTCGGGCGACAGGGCCAGAAGGCCCACGATCTGGGTTTCCTCTCCGCGCATCACGTCGGCCGGATTGTCCTGCCGCAGGCCGCAGACGATGCGGACGGGGCGGCCACCCGGATCGCCCGGCACCTCGATCAGGTGGGGCGTGGCGGGGCAGGGGACGGAAAGATAGGGCGCCTCGACCCATCCCTGGCGCGCGCCCACCATGCCGCTGGCAATCACGGGAACGGCGGGCCAACCCTCGGTCGCCTCGGCCAGGGCGGGCGCGAACTGGTCGGGGGGAAGGCTGCCCATGCCGCGCTCCAGCGCCCGCCGCTGGACGGGACGGCGGCCGGACATCGCCCAAAGGCGCAGGTTTGTGGTGCCCCAGTCGGCGGCAATCCAGTCGATGTCGGTCACGAATGGGTCCCTTTCGATCATGGCCCTAGGTTTGGGCCAAGCGTGTCATCAGGGCAACCCCCTTGGCCAGTCAGTCGCCGTCAGGCACGCGCGGCCGCGGCACGCGCCAGCCGCGGCTCCATCCGACGGAACGCGGCCGCCAGTTCGGTGGCGAACTGCCCGGCAGGAAACTCCCGCAGGCCCGAATGGGCGGCACAGAGCCAGCGCAGGCCGCTGCACTGCGCCGCCAGATGATGCACCCACCGTCCGAAAAGCTCGGGTGCGTCAGGCCTTGGCAGCAGGGCCTGGGGCATCGTGGGGTGCAGAAATATCCGCGGATTTCGGACCAGGCGCCGCAGCAGGCGCGGCACGGGCATCACGTTGATCGTGTCGTCCACATGAAGGGTGCCGCTGCGCCGGTGCCATGCCAGGACAGAGCCCGCATGAACCCGCTCGTTCGGACAGGCAAGGTCGATCCCGTCAGGTACGGTCAGATGCAGGTCGGAGGCGAACATCGCCCTGACGTCGTCACTGTCCACCGGCTCGGCCTGCCAGGGCAGGTCCCGGTGCTGGTGCCAGTGCCGCCGTGTGCCGTAAAGACGCGCCTGCGGAAAATCTCGGGCGGTTGCGGCACAGTGCAGCGTGTGGAAGGGGTGCAGGTTCAATACCGCCTCGACGGCGCGGCCACCGTCGGTCAAGGCCATCACCCGGTCGCGCACCTGTCCCCGCAGAGGATAACTGTCCAGCACGACAAAGCGGCCGGAGGCCAGCTGCACCAGACCGGCCTGGGTCCCGACGTTCAGGAGACCACCGATTTTCAGGTCGCCGCGGATGGTCCAGAAGCCGTGGCCAAGGTCCCTGATCGCCTCGCTCATGCGTTGTCCTCATGCACCGGGCGGAAGGCCGATGTCGCGGCTATCGGGTTCGGCCTGGTTCGAACGGCGGCAGATGTCGCGCAGGGCGCCCTTCATCCCTTCCTCCAGTGTCGGATGATAGAAGGGCATGGCCAGCAGCTGCGTCGCCGTTGCCCCCGATTGAACGGCCCACGCCAGAAGATGAGCCAGATGCTCGGCCCCCGGACAGCATAGGTCGGCGCCGATCAGGCGGCCCTGCCGGTCGGCATGGATCAACATGACACCCTCGGCCCGCGCCTCGACCCGGGCACGCCCCTGGTCGGAATAGTCCGAACAGCCGGTAATCTCCCCCTCGTCCGGTTCTTTGCCGACCGACGCGAGCGGCGGGTCCGTGAAGGTCAACGTAAAGAGGGGGCTGCGGTTGCCTGGGGCGACGTTCGGAAACAGCGCCGCGTTTGTGCCGGCAATGGCGCCTTCGGTCGAGGCTTCGTGCAGCAGCGGCCTGTCAGCCGAGGAATCGCCTGCCATGAAGACCGGCGCGTCCCCGCACTGCATCGTCCCGCAATCGAACACAGGCGTGCCGTGATCGTCCAGGGCAAGACCCGCGCGGTCGAGGTCCAATCCGTCCAGGTTCGGTGGCCGACCCGTTGCGACAAGCACATGGCTGAAGACGGCCTCGCCCTGCTGGTCGCCCTGCCAGCGCAGGCGGATGCCGCCCTCGGCGGCGCCTGCCTCGGTCTCGCAGCCAAGGCGCAGGGTCACGTCGCGCCCGACCGCCTTTTTCAGCGCTTCGTGAACGGCCTCGCCGCGAGCCTTGCCCAAGCGGTCCGAGGTGTCGAACAGGGTGACCGGCACCCCAAGCCGCCCCATCGCCTGCGCCAGTTCCAACCCGATCGGGCCACCGCCGACAACGGCGAGGTTGCTTGGCAGGTCCGGCAACTCGAAGATCGTCTCGTTCGTCAGGATGCGGGGTCCCAGATCGCGGAACGGCGGCGGGATCATCGGGATGGACCCAGTGGCAATGACGATGGCCCGCGCCCTGATCTGGCGCCCGTCCTGAAGCTCCAGCACGCCCGGCCCCGTAAAGCGGGCGCGGCCCGTGACGGTGGTGTCGAGCGGCAGGTCGTCAAAGCCTTCGCAGGTAAACTCGACAAAGCGGTCGCGCTCTTCCCGGACCCGCCGCATGACGGCGGCCCCGTCGACATGCACCTTGTCCGGGTGGATGCCGAAGACGGGCGCCCGGCGCGAGTCATGGGCCGAATGGGCCGCCGCGATCAACAGCTTTGACGGCATGCAGCCCGTATTGGCGCACAGCGTGCCGCGAAATTCGGGATCGATCAGCAGGGTTCGTGCGCCGGCCTTTCGGGCGGCGCGTTCCGCGGCAAGGCCGGCGGTTCCTGCGCCGATGATGGCGACATCGCAGGACAGGCTCTCCGTGAGGGTCATGACAGGGGCGCGGAGAGAGGGAGCGGATGATCAAGGATGCGCATGATGGCTCGTGCTGTTGTGTCACATCTTCAACAACGAGTTGGGCGGCGCGTTCCTTGCCGAACAACACGCCCCCGTGAGGCTGGCACATTTGCGCCCAGGACGCGACAGCAATGTTGGCGCGGGGCCTTGCCCGGACGCCCGATGAGGGTGTTCGGGGACCGGGTGGCGAAACGCAGCCTTCAGGTTCCTTGGGCGGCGGCCAATCCCTTTGCTATGATCGGGCCAGTGGGGCGGCCTGTGGGCGATCCCCCTTCGGGTTCCAAGGTGATCTCGTAAAGCTGGGCGTCGGCAGGCGCGGGCAGATCAGGGCCGCCGAGGCGGGCGGGGCGGGGCCCGTCCAGCACCCCAAGCGAAGTGGGGCCCAGTTCGGCCGAAGGCAGCGTCCAGGCCTGGATCGAGCGGCCGGGGGGCACCTCGACATCGGCGACGAACCGGATCTGCGCCCGCTCGTTGCCATAGTCCTCGATCACGGCTCGGGGCAGGCCCTGATCGTCCAGCAGGACCGCAACAACCTGGGGCTCGGGCTCGGGGCGCGTCATTGCCCCTCCCAGTCCAAGCGCCAGACCCAGCACCAGCGCCGCTGCCGTGCTGGCCAGGCGCCGCCAGGCTGGCGGGGCCGGAAGATTTGCAGCCGCGGGTGCAGCGACCCTGGCGGGAACGGCAGTGTCCTGAGGCACCTCGGCCAGCCTGGCGCGAAGTCGGTCGGCAAAATCCGCAGGCAGCGGGGCGGCAGGCGCCGAAAGGTCCAGGGGCAGCAACCGGTCGCGCATGCGCGCCACATGTGCCCCAAGCGCCGGGTCACGCGCCACAAGTGCCTCGAACAGCTCGGCTTCGGCGGCCGTCATGAGGCCGAGGACATAGTCGTCGGCATAGCCCAGCAGGTCGTCCTGAAAGCCCGTCATGACAGGCACTCCCGCAGGGCGGCCAGGCCACGCCGGATCCAGGACTTGGCCGTGCCAAGCGGAACCCCCTGCCGCGCCGAGATTTCCCCATGGCTGTAGCCCGCCACATGGGCCAGCAGGATCGCCCGGCGGCTAGGATCGTCCAGCGCGTCCAGGCATTCGCCAAGCCGTCCCCTCCCCGCCAGAAGTTGCCAGCCTTCGTCGGGAACCAGGTCCTGGCGGGCGTCCTGCATACGCGTCAGCTCCTCGGGGGACAGACTGGCCAGGCGGCGCCCGTCGCGCAGGATGGTCAGGCAGCGGTTCTTCAGCACGGCATAGATCCAGCCCCGCGCCGATCCTTCGGCGCCGTGCTGCTGCCCGCACTTGCGCCAGACCTGCACCATCGCGTCCTGTAACGCTTCTTCCGCCAGGTCATGGCGGCCCAGGATGCGCCGCGCCACCCCCAGAAGCTGCGGCCCCTCGATCTCGAGGATCGCGTCGATCCCTTCGGCGCGCCCCTGAATGCAGGCCTGCAGGGCCTGTTCCAGCCGGCGGCTGCGCTGTTCGGGCTGTTCATTCACGGGGCGGGCTCCTCTTGCGCGCACATCCTGCCGCGAAGCGGGCCGAGCTTCAACCGCTCCGGCGCCGGCAGGGCAACGGAAAAAACTTTGCATCCGGTTTCGCGGCTGCCGCGTCACCGGCGCAAGGACGGTGATTGGCGCCGTCCAAGACAGAAGCTGAAAACGAAAGGAACATCCCATGTTTCGCATTGCCGCTTTCTCGACCTCTGCCCTGGTCCTGTCCGTGACGGCCGCCGCGGCCGCAACAGGCGTCGGCCTGACCGGCGACCGCACCCTGGTCATGTTCGACACCGAAACGCTGGAGGTCACTGGCACACTGGATGCCGAAGGCGTGGATCGACTGCTGGGCATCGACCTGCGCCCGTCGAACAACATGCTGGTGGGCGTGACGGATGACATGCGCATCGTGACCATCGACCCGGCCTCGGGCGCCACGACCGAACTGTCGACGATGGACACAGAGCTGCCCGTGGCCGATATGCCGGTCATCGTGGACTTCAACCCTGCGGCCGACCGGCTGCGGCTGATGACTGGCACCACCAACCACCGCGTCAATGTCGACACGGGCGAGGTCACGGTCGATGGCAGCCTGAACTGGGCCGAAGGGGACGAGAACGCCGAGGCCGTCCCCAATGTCGTGGCCACGGGCTATACCAACAGCTTCGGCACACCTGAAGGCACCGCCATGTACAACATCGATGCAGGCCTGGGGGCGCTGCTGCAGCAGACCTCTCCGAATGACGGGGTCCTGGAAACCATCGGCATGCTGAACGTCGAGAATCCCGGCGCGGCGATGGCCTTCGATGTTCAGGGCGATGCCGAAGGCAACAACATGGCGTGGCTGGTCACCAGCAACACGATCCATTCGGTCGATCTGGAAACCGGCGCCGCAACCCCTGCCGGAGAGATTACCGGCGTCGAAGGCGACATCCGCGACCTGACAATTCTTCCCGCGATGTGATCGCGCAATGGTGCAAATCCCAAAGGGCGCGCAGTCAGCGCGCCCTTTTCCTGTCCGGTGCCGCAAGGTCAGAAGGCCACGATCCTGTCTGGGTCAGGCATGCCCCGGTGCCGGCGCATCAGGAACAGGCATAATCGTAGACATAGCGTCCCTGACCGTCGGGCCCGCCGTTTCCAAGCGAACATCCACGTTGGCTTCGCAGCAGATGGTCCAGTGCTGCAGCGCGATGCTCGTGCTCGGGGTCCTTCAGGCCGCCCGACAGCGACACGACCGCCAGCTGCCCGTTCTGGTACGAGATGCTCCAGCTTTTCCCTCCGAACTGCTGGGTCTGGGCGCCGCCAAAGCTGCCGGGTTGCGGGGCCGCGCAGCCCGCCAGCAGCGCCAGGGAAATCAGGTATCTTTTCATCTGCTCTTCACTTTTCGTCAATCGGTAGATGCGGAAGGTCGCGCGGATCAACTCGCAAAAGCACTCTTGGTTCTGGAAGATGTCACGCAGGGGGAACGTCCCGTTCCGGCTGGTGCGTTAGGGGCCATCGCGACTGCTCTTCGCGGTGTCGCTGAAGGCGGCGGAGGATCACATGGGTGCGGTTCTGGGGTGGGAGGGCATTCTGGGGGGTTATCTTTCGGCGGGCCGCCTGATGCCGCTGGTGCCGGGGGCGATGGCGTCGCCCTTTCCCTTCTACCTGCGCGTTCATGGCCGGGCCTCGGCCAATGCCAGGCTTCTGGCCGACTGGCTGGCGGCCCATGCCGTCGGCTGATGATCCCGAGCGGTCATCGCGCAACAAAAAAGGCTCCGGCGGAAGGGTCCGCCGGAGCCTGCATGGATGCGCCTGCGCCCGTCAGCTGCGCGGCTTGAGGTTCTCGGGATCGTAAAGCGGCTGATAGCCGACGCCTGCCACCTCGACCGGATAAACCTCGTCGAAATAGGTCACCTGCAGCTTGCGGCCCTTCTGGCAGTATTCCCAGGGCAGATAGGCCAGCGCGATGTTCTTGCCGATGCTGGGACCATAGGCGATCGAGGTCGTGTAGGACCGGCGTCCCAGTTCGTCGATCAGCACGCGGCCGGTATCGGGGTCCATGACCGGCAGGGTGCCCACGGGATAACGGGCCACGCCGTTGCCGTCGACATTGTCCGTCATCACCAGCGTGCACAGCATCGCGGGCTGGTGGTCGCGCTCGCGATATTCCTGGTGCTTGGCCTTGCCGACAAAGTCCGCCTCCTTGACCTTGGGACGGGCCAGATCGGCCTCCAGCAGGTTGTACTGGGTCAGAAGGTCGGCGTTCTGCAGGCGCAGCGACTTTTCCAGACGGCGCGAGTTGGCATAGGTCTCGACCCCCACGGCCATGACGCCCGCGTCGCGCAGCGCGTCCCAGACGGCCAGGCCATCGTCATACGCCATGTGCAGCTCCCACCCCTGCTCGCCCACATAGGAGATGCGGAAGGCCGACACGGTCTTGCCCGCGATCTCGATCGGACGGATGGCGGCAAAGGGAAAGTTCGCCGCATCCAGCGCGTCGGGATCGGCCACGACCTTCTTGAGGTTTTCCCGCGCGTTCGGGCCCCAGATGCCGATGGTGGTGAACTTCTCGGTTACATCGGTGATGGTGACGTCGAAGCCCTTGTCCTGGGCCACGCGGCGCATGTAGATCAGGTCGCGCGGTCCGGCATCGGCCCCGTTCACCAGACGGCAGCGGTCGGCCATGCGGAAGACGGTGAAGTCGGCGCGGACCATGCCTTCCTCGTCCAGCATGTGGGTATAGATGCCCTTGCCGATATTGGCGTCCCCGCCAATCTTGGCCGCGCACAGCCACTCCATCAGCGCCACGTGATCCGGACCCTCGATGTCGGTCATGTGGAAATGCGACAGGTTGATGATGCCGCAATCGGCGCTCATCTCCAGCTGCTCGGCGTTCGAGACGCGCCAGAAGTGGCGGCTGTCCCATTCGTTTTCGCGCAGCGGCACCTGGTCGGCGTACTTCTCCAGCAGATGCTCGTTGGCGGCATAGCCATGCGCGCGCTCCCAGCCCCCCAGCTCCATGAAGTAGCCGCCCAGCTCCTTTTCCCGCTCGTGGAAGGGAGAGCGGCGGATGCCGCGGGCATTGGCAAAAGGCTCGCGCGGGTGGACCGGCGGGTTGTAGATCTTGGCGGCCGTTTCCTCGCAGCGGCCCCAGATATAGTCCTCGGTCAGCTGGAAGTCGTTGAAGCGCGCATAGTCGATGGCGTGGTGGTCGATGTCGGTGCGGCCCTTGGTCATCCAGTCCGCGATCAGCTTGCCCATGCCGGGGCCGTCCTTGACCCAGATGGCGACCGCGTACCACAGGCCCCGCAGCTTGCGGCTTTCGCCCATGGAGGGGCCGCCGTCGGTCGTCGTCTGCAGAAGGCCGTTGAAGGAATGGCTTTCGTTGAAGCCCAGTTCCGCCAGGATCGGCGTCAGCTCCATCGCCCGCTCCAGCGGCTCGATCACGTCGTCCAGCACCAGGTCACGCTGCGAGGGCGACAGACGGGCCTGGTCCTTTTCCAGCAGCTCGCGCGGATGGACCATCCGCACGTCCTTTTCATAGTAATAGCCCCACTCGATCTGGCCGCCCTCGGTCGTGTTGGGATCGCCCGTGTCGCGCAGATAGGCCGAATTGCCCTGGTCGCGCAGCAAGGGGCGACCGATCTCGAGGCCAGTGCCGGCGAACTCGTCATAGGGACCAAAGAAGGTCAGCGGGTGGTCGACCGGCATGACCGGCAGGTCCTCGCCCGCCATCTCGGCGATCAGCCGGCCCCAGAGGCCCGCGCAGACCACGACATGATCGGCCATGATCGTGCCGCGCGTGGTCCTGACGCCGGTGATGCGGCCGTTCTCGTGCAGCAGTTCCAGCGCCGGGGTGTTGGCAAAGATCTTCAGCTTGCCGGCATTCACGCCCATGTCCACCAGCTTGCCGGCGACGGTCTGCGAGCGCGGCACCACAAGGCCCGCATCGGGATCCCACAGCGCGCCCTGGATCTGGTCCTCCTCCAGCAGGGGGAACTTCTCCTTGGCCTCGGCGGCCGAGATGATGGAAACATTGGTGCCGAAGGCGCGGCCCGAATCCACCCGGCGCTTCAGTTCGGCCATGCGCGCGTCGTCACCCACCCGCGCGACCTCCAGGCCGCCGATGCGCTTGTAGTTGCCCATCTTCTCGTAGAAATCCATCGAGTACATGGTCGTCCAGCAGGACAAAAGGTCATGGCTGGTCGCATAGCAGAAATCCGACGCATGGGCCGTCGAACCGATGTCCGTCGGAATGCCCGACTTGTCGATGCCCACAATGTCGTCCCAACCGTTCTCGATCAGGTGATGCGCCACCGAAGCGCCAACAATGCCCCCAAGCCCCACGATGACGACCCGGGCACGGTCAGGAAAAGATGACATCGAGGATTCCTTTACGTCGAGATGCTTGAGAAGATGCCGGACCGCGCAGGCCGGATGTCAGGTTCGGAACGCCGGCCCTCGGGCCGGCGGAAAGCGGTGCAGAGATGACGCGTTCCAACGGTCTTGCCAAGGCCGAACCGCGGGAGCGCGTCACCTTGTCATCACCACAGCTCGGGCGCTGCCAGATCGGCGCGGCGGAAGGCCGCCAGCAGCGTGTTGTGCATCAGCGACATGATCGTCATCGGCCCGACGCCACCCGGAACCGGCGTGATCGCCCGCGCTCGTGTCGCAGCCGAAGCGAAATCGACATCGCCCACCAGGCGCTTGGCGCCATCGCGGATGACGCGGCTGGTGCCGACGTCGATGACCGTGGCGCCCGGCTTGATCCAGTCGCCCTTGATCATTTCGGCCGAGCCGACGGCGGCCACCACGATGTCGGCCTGACCGATCTTTCCGGCCAGGTCGCGGGTGCGCGAATGGGCCATGGTGACGGTACAGTTTTCGGCCAGCAGCAGCTGCGCCATTGGCTTGCCCACCAGGATCGAGCGTCCGACCACGATCGCATCCAGACCTGCGAGGCTGCCCAGGCTGGACTTCAGCAGCATCAGGCAGCCAAGCGGCGTGCAGGACACTAGACCCGGCAGGCCGGAGGCCAGATAGCCGGCATTGACCGGATGCAGCCCGTCCACGTCCTTGGCCGGGTCGATCGCCTTGATCACGGCCAGGCTGTCCAGATGGCGCGGCAAGGGCAGCTGCACCAGGATGCCGTCAACCGTTTCGTCGGTGTTCAGCCGGTCCACCAGCGCCAGAAGATCCTCCTGCGTGGTGTCCTCGGGCAGGACATGCTCGAAGCTTTCCATGCCCAGCTGGCGGGCAGTGCGGCCCTTGCTGCGGACATAAACCTCGCTGGCGGGGTCCGAGCCGACCAGGACCACCGCCAGCCCCGGCGCGCGACCCGTGTGGCCCGCAAAGACCGACACCTGCTGCGTGATCCGGTCGCCCAGGCCCGCCGCATAGCCCTTGCCGTCGATGATGTCGGCTGTCATCTGCCGTTCCCGCGTCGCGGCCTCCAGCGTCACAGCTGACGTTCCAGTTCGGGCAGGATCTCGAACAGGTCGCCGACGATGCCGTAATCGGCCACCTGGAAGATGGGTGCCTCGCCGTCATTGTTGATCGCGACGATGATCTTGCTGTCCTTCATGCCGGCCAGGTGCTGGATCGCGCCCGAGATGCCACAGGCCAGGTACAGGTCCGGTGCCACCACCTTGCCGGTCTGCCCCACCTGGAAGTCGTTGGGAGCATAGCCCGCATCGACCGCAGCGCGCGAGGCGCCGACGGCGGCCCCCAGCTTGTCGGCGATCGGGTTGATGACCTGGCTGAAGCGTTCCTGCGACCCCAGGGCACGGCCGCCCGACACGATGATCTTGGCGGAACCGAGGTCCGGACGCTCGCTGTGCGACAGCAGGTTCTCGACAAAGCTGGACAGGTCCGCACCCTCGGCGCTGGCGCCCACCGTCTTGACGGGCGCAGCCGTGCCACCGGACACGGCCGGAGCAAAGGACGAGCTGCGAACGGTCAGCACGCGGGTCGCGTCGGTGGACTGCACCACCTCGATGGCATTGCCCGCATAGATCGGACGCTTGAAGGTGTCGGCTGACAGGACCTCGATCACGTCGGACACCTGCATGACATCCAGCAGCGCGGCGACACGCGGCAGGACGTTCTTGCCGCTGCTGGTGGCCGGGGCCAGGATCGTGTCGTAATCGCCCGCCATCGCCACGATCAGTGCCGCGGTGGGTTCCGCCAGACGATGCTCCAGCGCGTCGGTCTCGGCCAGCAGGACCTGGCGGACGCCGGCCAGCTGCGCGGCCGCATCGGCGGCAGCGGCCGCATTCTGGCCCGCGATCAGGATGTCGACCTCGGTACCGATGCGGCTTGCGGCGGTCAGCGCCCGTGCGGTCGCCTCGGACAGGGAGGCGTTGTAGTGGTCTGCGAAAAGAAGAATTGCCATGTTCCGTGCTCCTGTCAGATGACCGCGGCTTCGTTTTTCAGCTTGTCGAGCAGTTCGGCGACGGTGCCGACCTTGACGCCGGCCTGACGGCCCGACGGCTCCTCGACCCGCACCACCTTCAGGCGCGCCGCCACCGATACGCCGTAATCTTCGGGCGTTTTCTGCTCCAACGGCTTCTTCTTGGCCTTCATGATGTTCGGCAGGCTGGCATAGCGCGGCTCGTTCAGGCGCAGGTCGGCCGTCACGATGGCGGGCAGCGCGACATTGATGACCTGCAGGCCGCCGTCGATCTCGCGCGTGACCTTGGCCTTGTCGCCGTCCAGCTCGACCTTCGAGGCAAAGGTGCCCTGGCTCCAGCCCAGCAGCGCCGACAGCATCTGGCCGGTCTGGTTGCAGTCGTCGTCGATGGCCTGCTTGCCCAGGATCACCAGGCCGGGCTGTTCGGCCTCTGCCACGCCCTTCAGGAGCTTTGCGACGGTCAGCGGCTCGACCGTGCCTTCGGCGGTGATCAGGATGGCGCGGTCGGCGCCCATGGCCAGCGCGGTGCGCAGCACCTCCTGCGCCTGAGCGGGACCGACCGAAACGACGACGACTTCACTGGCCTGCCCGGCTTCCTTCAGGCGCACGGCCTCTTCGACGGCGATCTCGTCGAACGGGTTCATCGACATCTTGACGTTGGCCAGGTCGACGCCGGTGCCGTCGCTCTTGACGCGGATCTTGACGTTGTAGTCGACCACCCGCTTCACAGGGACCAAGACTTTCATTTCCGTTCCTTTCTGTCGCGGCCCCCGAACTTGGAAGGACCATGTCTTTCTCCGGTGCAACAGGACAAACACGACCGAGGCAGGTCGGCGTCCGGACCGGAAGCGATACGGTTTCGTCCCTCTGCCTGCCCCTCGCCCTGTCGGAAAGGCACAAGCTTTGGATGGTTTTCCTGAACGCCAACCTTGCAAATCGGCACCGTCCTGCGACAGAACATTTGCGTCACCCAAGGATTAAGGCTACGACAGTCGCCCAGAAATGCCTGCGAGGAGGCAGACACGATGGAACATGCAATCCAGCCCATGACCAGTGGCGCCCCCATGCTGGCGGCACGGTCCATCCGACGGCAGCCGGGCGATGCCCGCCTGTCGGTAGGGTTCATCCTGGCCAAGCGTTTCACGCTCTGCGCCTTCGCGAATTTCGTGGATGTCCTGCGCCTTGCCGCCGACGAGGGCGATCGTTCACGCCCCATCCTGTGCAAGTGGACGGTGCTGTCCGACGACATGGATGCCGTGATGTCCAGCTGCGGGATCAGCGTCCAGCCCAAGGAGCGCCTGGGGGACCCGTCCCGATTCGACTACATCGTCGTGGTGGGGGGCTTGATGGAGGAAACGCCATCCCTCGGCAGCACATACGAGCGGTTCCTGGCCCAGGCAGCCGAGGCCGGCGTGCCCCTTGTCGGCGTCTGCACGGGCGCGTTCCTGCTGCACCAGGCGGGCCTGCTGAACGGCTATCGCTGCTGCGTGAGCTGGTTCCACCATGCCGACTTCCTTGAGCAGTTCGAAGGGTTGAACCCTGTCACCGACCAGATCTTTGTCGTTGATCGCGACCGGCTGACCTGCTCGGGCGGCGCCAGTTCGGCTCATCTTGCGGCGTTTCTGGTCGACAAGCATGTCGGGCGGGCCCAAGCCAACAAGAGCCTGCACATCATGATCATCGACGAGGCCTTGCAGGCGGAAAAGCCGCAGCCCGGCATCACGATGGACTTCAAGACGCGGGACCCCATGGTTCTGCGGGCGCTTTTGCTGATGCAGCAGAACATCGACGCGCCGTTCTCCGTGGCGGAAGTGGCCCGCAGGATCGGCCACAGCAAACGTCAGCTGGAGCGGCATTTCCAGGCGGCGCTGAAGACCTCGCCCCAGGCGGCCTTTCTGACGATGCGGCTGTCCCTCGCGCATTACCTGATCACGACGACCGACAGATCCATCTCGCAGATCGCGCTGGATTGCGGGTTCTGCGACTCGTCGCATCTCAGCCGCATGTTTCGGCGGCGCTTCAACTGCACGCCCCTGGCCCTGCGGGAAGCGATTGCTGCCTGACTGACAGCAGCGCCTGTTCGTGAAAACCCCCGCAAGACTTGCGCCTGCGGGGGTCCATGATGTTCAGCGGGGTTCGCTTGCCAGGCCTCGCCAGACGGCGACGCACATGAGCAGCAACAGCACGGTGAAGGGCAGGCCCGTGGAAATCACCATGGACTGCAGCGCCTTCAGGCCACCGGCCGACAGCAGCAGGACCACCGCGATGATTCCAAGGAACACGCACCAGAAGACGCGCTGCAGGACCGGAGCATCGACCTTGCCCCCCGAGGTGATCGTGTCGATCACCAGCGAACCGGAGTCGGACGACGTGACAAAGAACACGATGACCAGGACGATTCCGATAAAGGACGTGATCCCGGACAGCGGCAGGTTGTCCAGCATGACGAACAGCTGAAGCGGAAGCTCGGCCTCCTGCACGGCCGTGTATCCTTCACGGACCACCTGGCTGATCGCCTCGCCGCCAAAGATCGACATCCAGATGACGCAGACCAGCGACGGGATCAGCAGCACGCAGATCAGGAACTCGCGCACGGTGCGGCCGCGGGACACGCGGGCGATGAACATGCCGACAAAGGGCGACCAGGAGATCCACCAGGCCCAGTAGAACGAGGTCCAGCCCTGCATGAAGTTGATGTCATCGCGGCCCACCGGGTTCGACAGCGCGGGCAGGTATTCGACATAGGCGACCAGATAGCTTTTGATGTCGGTCAGCAGCAGCAGCGTCGGCCCCGTGAAGAGCACGAACATCAGCAACAGGAAGGCTAGGCCCATGTTGAGCTCGGACATCAGCTTGACGCCGGCCTCCAGGCCGCGAATGACCGAAAACAGGGTGATGGCCGTGATGCCGACGATCAGGATGATCTGGGACGTTTCGTTGATCGGCATTCCGAACAGCTTGTTGAAGCCGGCATTGGCCTGCACGGCGCCCAAGCCCAACGAGGTGGCCAGTCCGAACAGCGTCGCGAATACCGCAAGGATGTCGATCAGGTGGCCGGGCCAGCCCCACACGCGTTCGCCGAAGATCGGGTAGAAGGCAGAGCGGATCGTCAGCGGCAGGCCCTTGTTATAGCTGAACAGCGCAAGGCTGAGGCCCACGACCGCATAGATCGCCCAAGGATGCAGCGCCCAGTGAAAGATCGACGCGGCCATGCCGAGGCGGATGGCCTCGGCCTCGGCGGCGGCCGCGCCAAGCGGAGCCCAGTCCGTGCGCAGGCTGTCGGTTCCGACCGCCGTTCCCCCCAGCGAGGACGAGAAGTGGCTGAGAGGTTCGGACACGCCATAGAACATCAGGCCGATGCCCATGCCTGCGGCAAACAGCATGGAGAACCAGCTGACATAGCCGAAGTCGGGTTTGGCCGCCGCGCCGCCCAGCCTGATCTTGCCATAAGGACTGACAACAAGGACCAGGCAGAGGATCAGAAAGATGTCTGCGGCCCCCAGGAAGAACCAGTCGAACTGCTGCGTCACGTCGGTGAACAGCGCGTTGAACAGGCTTCCCGCAAGTTCCGGCAAGGACAGCGTGAAGATGACGAACGCGATGATGCTGATCGCCGAGACGGCGAAGACGGGCCGGTGCACGCTGAAATGGAAGGACCCAAGCGTGCCTTCGGCATTGTCCCGGCCTGCTGTGTAATCGGTCGCGATGACGCTGTCTCGCGGTGGCGCGTCCGGCCGATGCCCTGCATCGCCGGCCTTGGTTGTATAGCTCAAGCTTTTCTCCTCCGAGTTGGCCACTTGCCTGCCAAAGAGGTGATCCAGTCAGAAGGTGCCGTCTTGTCGTGGTGCAGAGGCGAAGACAGTGACGGCCAAGGCGTCCGGTACGAGCGGAGATTGAAAAGGGCCGAGCTGTCTTATCAAGTTCTCGTTCTGCTTTTGCGGCTGACCTTAGGGCTGGACGTGAGACAGACAAACTTTTCAGTCCGCGGAGTATTTCCTGAAGACGTCCGGCAAGAGAGGATCACTGCGTCGCAGTGACAGTAATATCGCGACGCTTGGAGACCTGAGGGAGCGGGCAGGCAGGCGGGCGCCGATATGATGGCAAGGAAATGGTCGCACAAATGGCGACCAAATCAACAGGGTTGCCGATGAAACCCTGCCTATACGCGTTGTGTGTCTTCTTTATGAAGCAAGTTTCAAAGATGCTGAACGGCGGCGAAAACATCGTCGCGGTCCTGCCTGAGCAACATGGACGCCAATCCAAGGCCAGGACGCAGATATGCGGCCGGATCGTCGCAATCGTTCGTGCCGGCCGGCACAAGGCGCGCTAGATGATGCAAACGCTGTTCCCGTCCGGCGACACGCAAACGAAACCTTCGAAGTAACGGAATTTTCTTGTTAACCCTGCCTGCGGAAGCGTCGGTGTTACCCGGACACCAAGGCACGGACCCGAAGAGGAGCGGCAGGGCCAACCTTTTCGGACAAGCCGCAGAGGGACACCGACCCCTCCGGGGGGATCAGCCGGACAATGCTGTTCAAGATGAGCCGACACGGAGCGGCAGCGTCATACCACCCTGTCAACCCCCGAGTCTCAGGAAAGGTGCCTCATTCATGCCTCAAATCATCCTCACTGTCTCTTGCCCCGTCCGTTCAGGCATCGTTTCGGCGATTTCCACCTTTCTTGCCGACCAGGGGTGCAATATCCACGACAGTTCCCAATTCACCGACTTCGAGAATGACCGCTTCTTCATGCGGCTCAGCTTTGCCTCCGAAGAAGGCAAAAGCCGGGAAGAACTGAGCGACGGCTTTGCCGCGACCGCCGAAGCCTTTGGCATGACCTTCGCCTTCCACGATCCGTGCGAGAAGATGAAGGTCGTCATCATGGTGTCCCACTTCGGCCACTGCCTGAACGACCTCCTGTACCGCTGGCGCATCGGGGCGCTGCCCATCGACATCGTCGCCGTCATCTCGAACCACATGGATTACCAGAAGGTCGTGGTAAACCACGACATCCCGTTCCATTGCATCAAGGTGACCAAGGCCAACAAGCCCGAGGCTGAGGCCGAGCAGATGCGGATCGTCCGGGAAACGGGCGCCGACCTGATCGTTCTGGCCCGCTACATGCAGATCCTGTCGGACGAGATGTGCCAGAAGATGTCCGGACGGATCATCAACATCCACCACTCCTTCCTGCCCAGCTTCAAGGGCGCGAACCCTTACAAGCAGGCCTTCGAGCGGGGCGTGAAGCTGATCGGGGCCACCTCGCACTATGTGACGGCGGATCTGGACGAAGGGCCGATCATCGAACAGGACACCGTCCGCGTCACGCATGCCCAGAGCCCGTCGGACTATGTCAGCCTCGGCCGCGACGTGGAAAGCCAGGTCCTCGCACGAGCGATCCATGCCCACATCCACCGCCGGGTCTTTCTCAGCGGAAACAAGACGGTCGTGTTCCCGGCCAGCCCCGGCGAATACGCTTCGGAGCGCATGGGATAAGCATCTCCTCTTTCCGGCCGTCGGGGCGGGCCAGCATTTTTCGGAAAGATCAAAGGGCTGCGGCTGCAGCCCCACCAAGCAAGGGTAAGCCAGGATGACGGACGCTTCGGGGACCATTCGCGAATCGATGGAATACGATGTGGTGATCGTGGGGGCGGGTCCTGCGGGCCTGTCGGCGGCGATCCGGCTGAAGCAGGTCGATCCCGAACTGTCCGTCGTTG
>Ga0194112_10004554_pt1 | contig 18950 bp, 13 predicted proteins | sample TA2MahC400mmetaG_FD_146191 | JGI IMG/M metagenome (GOLD analysis project Ga0194112, IMG submission 146191) | Freshwater microbial communities from Lake Tanganyika, Tanzania - TA2015016 Mahale Deep Cast 400m | ecosystem: Environmental > Aquatic > Freshwater > Lake | place: Tanzania: Lake... | reverse complement strand
CGCCACGGCACAGAGGGGTTCGAATGAGTGGGGGATCGAAGGCCAAGGCGGCGGCAGCGGCCCGCGGGATCTCGATCCACTCCACGCGTCTCCAGCTCGTCCTCTACAGCTTCCTGCTGGTCCTGACCCCTTTCATTCTCCTGCAGAACTTCCTCGTCGACATGGTGGGCCAGGTCTCGGGCTCCACGCTCTCCATCGGCGGGCTGCGAGTTCCGATTGTGCCGCTCGCGGCCTTCGTCCTCCTGCTGGCAGCCGCCATCAGGTTCCGCCGGGCGATCAAGAGGCGCTGGCTCCTCGCTATGGGGATCGTGGCCCTCCTGGATGCCCTTGCCCAGCAGGTCACCGACATCTACTTCGGGCACAATTTCTACGACCTGCAGCAGAACTGGCACTACATCGCCTACGGTCTCTTCGCCTTCATGGTCCATCGCGACCTCTCGCCGAGGGGGATGCCCCTGGCCCGCATCCTGTGGCTGACGTTTGCCCTGGCCACGGCCTTCTCCTGCTTCGACGAGTACTTCCAGCTCCGCATGAGCAGCCGCGTATTCGATCTCTCGGACACGGGCAAGGACATCCTCGGCAGCATCATGGGGATGGTGATCATCTGTGTCGGAGGCAGGCGGTGGCAGGAGCTGCTCCAGGGATGGCGGCGGATCGGAAGCGCCGGTTTCCGTGGCGCCTTCAGCAATCCCGTGATCATCCTGGCGATCATGACCGCGTTCGATCTGATCTTCCTGTCGGTCGCTTCCCTGCTGAGCGACTTCGAGTACGCGGGGGCCGCCGTAGGCATCACTCTGTCGCTGACCGGCCTTCTCCTATGCGCCTTGGCCCTTCTCTTCCGGCCCTGGGGACGGATCCTTCTCGCCGCGGCCGCCGCCGTCCTTCTGGTCTATCTGGGGTATAGCCACATCAGGCCTCGGAATACCCATGTGAGCGAGAACCGATACGGATGGACTGTCTATCGAGGGATTCCGATTCCGTTCTTCGACCTGCTCGTCTACCCGAACGGCGCCTTCCGGCTCGTGGACAAGAAACACTACTTCAACTCGAGGGACCAGCGCTTCCTACTGGCGCAGAAGAGCGACATCATTCTGATAGGAACAGGAGATCGCGGCCTGGGCGGGAAGGGTTTCCCCGAGGTCGCGAGCGTGCAGTTTCTCTACAACCCCCATCTGGCCCGGCCGACGCAAGTGATCCTGCTGAGGACCCCGGAGGCCTGCCAGCTATTCAATCGCTTGAAGAAGGAGGGGAAGAGTGTCCTCTTCGTTCTCCACAACACCTGCTAGGGAGAAGTCATCTACGGAGCGCCCGCCCGCCGCTTCTCGCCGGGAAGGAGGGACTCGGGGCTCCCCCGGGCGCGGGCGCACGGCCCTCACCTGGTTTCTCCTCGCGGTCTGGGCCGTTCTGATCGCCTTTGGCCTGATCTCGATGACCGATCCCAAGTGGCTCGACAAGTACGCGCAGGCCGGCAAGGAGGGGGAGGCTGCCGCCTATAAGCACTACGGCGACACGGAGCTCAAGAAGGGCAACTACCGGGTCGCCATCGCCCAGTACAAGCGCTCCCTCGAGATCCGCTCCGATCAGGCCGATGTCCTCGTGAATCTGGGGATCACCTATCTCAAGTCGGGCGATCTGTCGCGCGGGGAGGAGGCGCTGCAGAAAGCCAAGAGGATGGAAATCACCCCCATTGTTGGTCGGTCGCTCCACTACTACCTCGCCGAGTTGAACGAGAAGCATGGCCGCAGGGACGAGGCGATTCGAAACCTCGAAGACGCCCTGGCGGCGGGTATCCGGCCGGATGTGGCCTACAGGAAGCTCGGGACGATCTACCTGGCGCGCGACGACTACCAGCGCGCGCGGGAGTTCTTCGAGAACGCGCTCGCGGGGCAGCAGGATCTGGCCGAGCCTTACCTGGGGCTTCTCCGCCGCTGCGAGGAGGGGGCCGCGGAGGACGCCGAGACCCGGGCATGGCTTGCGTCCGAGCAGTCGCGGACGATCTCCGAGTCCGACCTGGGCCGCTATGACCTGGAGTCGATTCGACAGATGCATGCTCGCGACCCGGAGCTGGCGAAGACCCACAACCACCTGGGATTGATCTCCTACAAGCTGGGGGATCTTGACGGCGCGATCGAGCACTTCGAGCGGTCGGCTACGATTTGGCCGGGCAATGTCGATGCCACCCGTAACCTGCAGACCCTGAAGGCGATGCGCTTGAGGGGCGGCTCCTGATCGGATTCCGTATCTGCCCCCGGTGGAAGATGAGAAGGAGTATGGAGTAAATCCGCCATCCGCGACGAGTTTTATAGACACTCTGAACTGGACGTTCCGAATCCCCCTGCGCTTCTCGACCCAGTATCCTCTGGCCCGGACCCAGCCGATCGACTAGGCTCGGCCGTTCCTGGAACACAATGCTTGGCGCCGCTGATCACAGGAGCGCCAGGTCACTCGGAGGAGGAATGATGAAAAGAAAGCTCTGCGCCGTGACGCTCTGCTGCGTGATCGCCGGGCTGCTCGCCCACTCGCCCGCGCGGGCGCAGATCGAGGCGAACCTGGAATCGTACACGGGAAAGAACGCTGAGGGGTATCTCACTCCCTTGACGGAAGGATTCGGATCCGCCCTGCAGTCGGGCGTCTTCAGGTCGGCCGCGATCCCGAAGGATGGATTCCACATCAACGTGGAGATCAAGACCTCCTTCATCACGTTTGGCGACGACGACAAGACCTTTACGGCCGTCGCGCCGGAAGGCTTCTTCCTGGTTGGCGACCCGATCGCGCCGACGGTTGTCGGGAGCACGGAGTCCACACCGATCCCCGGACAGGGCGGAGCGATGTGGTATCCCCCCGCCGGACTGGACATCGGTTCGCTGGGACTGGCCGTGCCGCAGATCACGATCGGATCCCTCGCCGGCACGCAGGGGATTTTCAGGTACATCGCCTTCGACACAGGGGATGCGGAGATCGGGAGCCTGAGCCTCCTCGGGCTGGGGGCGCGCCACAGCATCTCGCAGCACTTCAAGTCGATCCCGTTCGATCTGGCCGGCGGTTTCCTCTGGCAGAAGTTCCAGGTGGGCGACGATCTGATCGACGCGAGCGCATTCAGCATCGGAGTGCAGGGGAGCAAGCGCTATTCGGTCCTCGAACCCTACGCCTCCCTCTCTCTCGACACTTTCAAGATGTCGGTGGAGTATGACTACAAGCCGTCGCAGGGGGAGACCGAGCAGCTCAGCCTGGACTTTGACCAGACCTCGGACGTCCACTTCGCCGGAGGCCTGGGAATCAACCTCTCTGTGGTGCACATCCACGGCGAGATCGGGATCTCGAACAAGACCAGCTACGCGCTCGGTCTGAGCGTGGGGAACTAGAGATGAGAGCACAGAAGCGATTCATGGGACGGAGCGTGCTGGCCTGCGTGGGGCTGGGTCTGCTCCTGATTGGGCTCACGGGACAGACGTGCACTGAGGACAAGGATGTGGAGATCGTCGTCGCCGTGGAGCTGACCGCGACCATCCCGGCGGAGGGAAACACCAACGTCTACCACGGGAAGACATCGGTTCCGCTGGCTGGCCAGGTCGATATCGCAAAGATCGAAGCAGAGTACGATTTCGAAATCCAAAGCGTCACGGTCGAGAGCGCGTTCTTCAAGATCGTGACCCCGCAGGCCGGGCGAACTGTGACCGGTACGGTCGGGGTGTGTCGCGGTGCCGAGTGCGCGGCCCAGACTTTGATCGCCTACTCGAGCGTCGCCGTGGATGCGCCTGAGTATCTGGATTGGACGCCGGCGCCGCTCCAGGCGGCGGGAGTTGCCGCGGTCAACGCGGCGCTGGCTGATCTGGTCGCGGGAACCCCATCGGCCGTCGACTTCTTTGTGGATGGAAACATGACGCCCATCGGGGAGCCGACGAACTTCGTCTGGGGAGCCCTCGTGCGGCTGAATGTCGTGGGGGTCCGCAACATCACCGTCATCGACCCGATCTAGACGCACCTAGCCGGATCTGAGAGCGTCCGGACCCCGAGGTTCCCTTCGCCCCGCGCCGCGAACGCGAACATAGCGAGGCGGAGGGAACCGTCGGGGTCCCAGAAACTGAAGATGCCGCGCGGGCGCGCCCCGAGCGCCTGGCCGCCCCGCGCTCCGTCCTTCAGACCAGCGTGATCCTCTCCCGCAGCCAGCCCCGTAAGTCGCCGATCGCGATCCTCTCCTGCTCGAGCGAGTCGCGATGGCGCACGGTCACCGACTCGTTCTCCAGAGTCACGCTGTCCACGGTGACGCAAAAGGGCGTTCCCGCCTCATCCATGCGCCTGTAGCGTTTCCCGATCGATCCCGCCTCGTCGTAGAAGACATGCAGGTCGCGACGGAGGTCCTCGACGATCCGGCGCGCGACATCCGGCATGCCGTCCCTCTTGACAAGGGGGAAGATCCCCGCGTGGATCGGGGCGAGATTGGGATGCAGCGCGAGGACGACCCGCGTTTCCCCCTCGACTACCTCCTCCCGGTAGGCATCGACCAGAACCGTGAGAAGCGTCCGATCGCATCCCGCCGAGGTCTCGATGATGAAGGGGACGTAGCGCTCCTTGGTCTCGTCGTCGTAGTACTCCAGCTTCTTGCCCGAGTACTCCTGGTGCCGCTTCAGGTCGAAGTCGGTCCGGTTGTGGATTCCCTCGAGCTCCTTCCAGCCAAAGGGGAACTCGTACTCGATGTCGAACGCGGCGCGCGCGTAGTGGGCAAGCTCATTCTCGCCATGGGAGTGGAAGCGGAGTTTCTCGGGGCGGAGCCCCAGATCCTCGACGTACCACCGCATCCGCTCCTTCCGCCAATGCTCGAACCACTCCTCGTCGGTGCCAGGCTTCACGAAGTACTGCATCTCCATCTGCTCGAACTCCCGCGTCCGGAAGATGAAGTTGCCGGGGGTGATCTCGTTGCGGAAGGCCTTCCCGATCTGGGCGATCCCGAAGGGGATCTTGTTCCTGCTGGTGACGCGCACGTTCTCGAAGTTGACGTAGATCCCCTGGGCCGTTTCGGGGCGGAGATAGACGACGGACGAATCCTCCTCCACGGGACCCATGAAGGTCTTGAACATCAGGTTGAAGAGGCGCGGGGCGGTGAGCGTCCCGCGGTTGCCGCAGCGCGGGCACGGAGTCTTAGGATCGGTCGGATCGGCGCTCAGCTCATCGGCCCGGAAGCGGGCCTTGCACTCCTTGCAGTCCACCATCGGGTCGGTGAAGTTCTCGACGTGGCCCGACGCCTCCCAAACCCTGGGCGCCATGAGGATCGCCGCGTCGAGCCCCTCGATGTCGTCCCTGAGCTGGGTCATCGAACGGAACCAGAGGCGCTTGACGTTGTTCTTCAGCCGCACGCCCAGGGGCCCGTAGTCCCAGCAGGCGTTGATCCCGCCATAGATCTCGCTGGAGGGAAACACGAAGCCGCGCCTCTTGCAGAGGGCGACCACCTTCTCCATCACCTTCTCCATGCGTCCTCCCTGCTGGTAGATCGACAAGAATACGATAGACTCTAGCCTCTTCGAGAGCTTTCGTTCAACGCCGGTGGTGGGCGCCCGTTCTGGGGGGCCTTGGATGCGGCTGCTGCGCCTCATCGAGGGCCCCGGAGGAGAGGCATGCTCGAGTTCGCGATCGCGATCGCCCGGGAAGCGGGCGAGATCCTCATGAAGAGCTACGGTCAGATCGAGCGGGGGGCGGTCGGCTACAAGGGATGGCGGAATCTGGTCACCGAGACCGATCTCGCTGTCGAGGCGCACCTCGCCCGGCGCATCGCCGAGGCCTTCCCCGCGCACGGCATCCATGCCGAGGAGCGGGTCCGGCGCGAGCCCGCGCCGGGAGAAGAGCACCGTTGGGTGATCGACCCTCTCGATGGGACCACCAACTTCGTCCACGCCCATCCCTTCTTTTGCGTCTCCATCGCCCTGGAGAGATCGGGCAGAGGGGTCGTGGGGGTCATCTACGCTCCTTACCTCGAGGAGCTGTTCATAGGGGAGGCGGGGAAGGGAGTCACCCTCAATGGCAACCGCTGCCGCGTCTCGGAGGAGGGGGACCTATCTCACGCCCTCCTGGCAACCGGCTTCGCCTACCGTCAGGATGAGCTGTCGAACAGCAACCTCGAGAACTGGGCCCGTCTCTCTCTGCGCGCCCGCGGCCTGCGGCGCTGCGGCGCAGCAGCTCTCGATCTGGCTCATGTCGCCTGCGGGCGCTACGACGGCTTCTGGGAGATCTACCTCTCTCCTTGGGATGTGGCGGCCGGCGCCCTCATGGTGGAGGAGGCCGGGGGCCGCGTGACCGATCTCGCCGGAGGGGATCGATGGCGCGACGGATGGGAGATCGTGGCTTCGAACGGGCCGCTCCACGAGGAGATCAGGAGCCTGCTGACCGGACCCGGGCCCAGGATCGACGAGACCTAGCCTCTCCTTGACCTCCTGCCCCAGGATGTAGGATCCTTTATAGACTCTGGAAGTGGAGGGCCTATGTCTCAAGCCTCAGGGCGCGTGGCCGCGTCGTGACGCGCATCGGGACCTGGCTGATCGCCTGCTGTCTTGCGATCGTCTCCGCGGGACATGCGTCCAGCATCCATCCCGCCCTCGGCGCTCTCATGGAGCGCTCCTCCGCCAAGGCGCCTCTTCCGGTCTGGGTCTTCTTCGCCGATCGAGGCTATCGATCCGAGGCGGAGCGCGCCGAGGCTCTGCGTGCCGCGCAGGATGAAATCGGCGAGAGGGCGCTGGCCCGGCGCGCGCGCGCGGGCTGCCCTCTTGCGGACGATGCGGACCTGCCCCTCCGGAGGGAGTATCGGGAGGCTGTCGAGCGTCTCGGGACAATCAGGCACGAGAGCCGCTGGCTCAACGCGGTCAGCGCGTGGCTCACCAGCGACGCGATCGAGCGCGCCGCGCTCCTTCCATTCGTCCTCGAGATCAGGCCGGTCGCTCGGGGGATCACATCCGGCCTCGGCCCCGAGCGGGCCCCCGACGGCAGGATCCTGGAGCGACCCGATCCCGCGCGAGAGCCCCTGCGGATGCGCGCGCGCCCGGACGATCCCTACGGATCCTCGCGCGCCCAGCTCGGCGAGATCGGCGTGATCGACGCCCACGACGCCGGCTACGCCGGAGCCCGCGTGCTTGTCATGATGCTCGACACCGGGTTCCGCAAAGACCACGACGCCTTCGCCGAGACCGATCTCCTCGCCGAGCGCGACTTCGTCTTCTCCGATGACGAGACGCAGAACGAGCCGGAGGACAGCCCGTACCAGCACTGGCACGGCACGGCCACCTGGTCGGCCTGCGGCGGCCGCGCCCCCGGGACGCTCACCGGTCCCGCCTACCGGTCGACCTTCCTTTTGGCCAAGACCGAGGATGTTCGATCCGAGACTCCGGTCGAGGAGGACAACTACATCGCCGCTCTCGAGTGGGGCGACTCGCTGGGCGTCATGGTGACCTCCGCATCGCTGATCTACCTCACCTTCGATGGCGGAGGCGGATGGGGCTACCCCGATCTGGATGGCGACACGGTCCCCTTGACCCGCGCTCTCGATCGCGCCGCGCAGAGGGGGATCCTTTGCGTGAACGCGATGGGAAACTACGGTGCGGGGGTCGGCACCCTCGGCGTCCCGGCGGATGCCGATTCGATTCTCGCCTGCGGAGCGGTCGACGCGTCCAATCAGATCGCCTCCTTCAGCTCGCGCGGCCCCACTCACGACGGCCGGATCAAGCCGGAGGTCGTCGCGCGCGGCGTCGACACCTTCGCCGCCGACGCCGACGGCCCGGATCTCTACCGCTACGTCTCCGGGACATCCCTATCGACCCCGCTCGTCGGGGGGGCGTGCGCGCTGGTGCTGGAAGCCCATCCCGAGTGGTCCGCAGAGCAGGCCCGGGACGTCCTCATGCAGACGGCCGACCGGTCGTCCGCCCCGGACAACAACTACGGGCATGGGAGGATCGATGTCTGGGCCGCCATCGAATCGTCCCCGCGGGTCGTGCCGGTCCCGTTCGACCTCCTCGAGCCGGCCGATGAAGAGACGCTCGCCGACCACAGGCCGACCTTCCGCTGGCGGGCCTCGACGGATCCGGGCGGAGGCGGGATCGATTATGAGCTCTGGATCGACGATCAGGGGGATTTCTCCTCTCCCCTGGTGTACCCTGATCTGCAGGACACCCTTCTTGCGATTCCGGACCCTCTCGCGCCGCAGCAGAAGCACTACTGGCGGGTGATCGCGGAGGAGCCTGACGGATACCGGCGTCTGTCCAGATCGGACGGCTCCTTCACGACACCCGAAGGATCGGACGCGCAGGATCCCGCATTGGGGGCGGATCGATGGATCCTCGAGGCGAGGCCGAATCCGTGGAGCGCCGAGACCCTGCTTCGCTGGTTCGCCCCGGCCGCGGGCATGGGACAGGTCGTCCGCTTGACTCTATTGGACCCTGCGGGTAGGCGTCTCATGCGGGAGCGTCTGCCGGTCACTCATGTAGGATGGAACGAGTTCCCGTTGCAATCGAGGTCTCTCGGTGGCACAAGCCTGACGTCCGGCGTATACATCGTGCTGTTGGAGGCGCCCGGTACCACGGTGAAGATGAAGGTCGTCCTCGCCCGCTAGAGGACGACCGGGGGTAGTGGCTAGCGATGGCATGGACTCAGGAGAAACTGGTCCGGCTGCTTCTGGATGCCGCTCTCGCGCACCGGAGTCGTGGCGACAAGGCCCGTGCGCGGACCCTGCTCGATGAAGCGCTGGATGTCTCGCTGAAGGAGAATCAGCAGTCCTGGATCGCCGCGGTGCGGGCGAGCCAGGGCGCGTTGGCCCGCTCCGATGGAGATCTCGATCAGGCCAAGAGCCTACTGACGGAGGCGATGCGTCTGCGCAGGCAGATGGAGGACCGGCTCGGCCTCGCCCGCGCCCTCGGCGATCTCGCGGGCGTTCACCTGGATGCAGGCCGCGTCGGCGAGGCATCCTTGTGCATCGAGGAGGCGCTGGAGAGCAGCGCCGGCTCGGATGCCGGTCGCACCCGCGCGGAGGTCCTCGATCGGGCCGGGGACACATATCTTCACAGCGGGGATACCGATCGCGCAGAGGAGTACTACGACGAGGCCGCCCGGATCTACACCGGCATCGGAGATGAGGGCGCCGCACAGGCGGTGCGCTCGAAGGTCGCGGGCGAGCCGGTCCCTTCTCGTGAGCGAAACCTGGACGAAGCCCTCGCGGCCGTCGAGCGTGATCTGCTGATCGCGGCCCTCGAGCAGGAGGGATGGAACCAATCGCGGGCGGCCCGGCGCCTCCGAGTCACGGAGACGAGGGTCCGCAATCTCATGCGCCGCCACGGAGTCAATCCTCGAAATCGCCGAGGGCGTCCCCGCAAGACTCGAGGGGGCGGGCCCTCTTCCGATCGGTAGGGAGCGGAGGCGGCTTGCCATCGATTCACGACAGCGTCCGCGAAATGCAGGAGCGCAATCCGAGGATCCAGTACAGGGCGCTCGATCCCGGCCAGGTTCAGCGGTTCCTCGTCAAGCTCGGCTACAGCGGTCCCTATGACCGATGCAAGTACGACGTCATCTACTTCCACGAGGAAGGGAATGAAAAGGCGATGGTCGTATGGGGGATCGTGGAGGACTGACGCTCCTCGGGGCGCCGGGATCGCCGGCATAGACAAGGCCGCGCCTCTCCTAGGCTGGGCTCGGGTGTGAGGAGAGAGGCGCGGCCGTTCTTGTCAGGGGGTTGCGACCCCATCCCCCGATCCATGTTTCCCTACCGCCGCCACACCAGGGGGACGGGAGCCTCTCTTGCAGCGCCCGTGCCAGGCGGGATGCCCGGGGCTCCTCTTCTGCTGCAGCGGGTTACGTGATCTGCCCCCGGCGCGGAGGGTGCGGAATGCATGGCCGCCCCTGCGGAACGCGGGGCGCAGCGCGAGAGATGACAGTGATCGTCGCGCCGCGCCCGCCCGCATCCCCGATCCGGACGAATGCGTTTAGCGGAGGTTCTCGCCCCTGTCCCCTTCCCTGAGGAGCTTCTCGATGACCCAGGAGACCTCCTCGTCCATGTAGGGCGTGTAGCCCACGTGGCGGAAGCGGATCTGCCCCTGCTGGTCGAGAACGAAGAGCGTCGGGATCCCCTGCACGGCGTATCCCGTCGCGTCCTCGATGCTCGCGAGGCCGACGGTCATCGGGTAGCCGTTCTCCTTCCAGTACGGGGCGACGCGCGATCTGCCCGGGTCCTTCTCCCAGACGTTCATGCAGAGGACCTGGACAGGACGGTCCTTCATCTGGTCGTGGATTTGCCGGACCATCGGCAACGTCTCCCTGCATGGCCCGCACCAGGTGGCCCAGAAGTCGAGCACGACGACCTTGCCCTTGAGGTCGGCCAGCCTCACGGTGGCGCTGTCGAGCGTCAGCACCTGGAAGGCGGGCGCGGGCATGGAGATCATGTGGGAGAGCGTCGCTTCCCTCCGCTCCGGAAGCCTCTTTCCATGCTCCTTCGTGACCTTCTCGAGGATTGGGGCGAACTCGGGATTCTCTCGAAGCGGGGCGATCTCCGGATCCTTCATGAGGAGGCGGTGATCGTCGAACCCGCGTTGCGCCGCCTTCTTGAGCCAGTCCAGACCCTGCTGCACGTCGCTCGAGGCGAGGGCCTTCGCCGCGTTGAGCGCCTCGCCGGGGTCATCCGAAGCCATCTCGGCCAGCTCGAGCTGCGCCCGAAGCGCCACCTCCGGGCGGCCCTGCTGCTTGTGGATCTCGATCAGCGTCTTGCGGGCCCGCCTGTTCTCGGGGTGTTCCTTCGCGAAGGCCTCGATGCGCGCGAGCGCCTCCTCCGGGCGGCCCGCCATCTCGAGGTCGCGGGCCTCGAACTGCACAGGCTGAAACGCGCCCGGCTCCGTGAGCTGGGAGAGCCTGCGCACTTTGATGGCCGACTCATAGTCCTTCATCATCTCGTAGGCGGCCGCCAGCGTCTGGTATCCATAGGGATGATCGGGGCGGGCCCGCACCGCGTCGAAGAGGAGGCCGAACCCCTCGTCCACGCGCGGGGCGGGTCCGGACAGCAGGAAGATGCCGAGCACGCACCGGGCGTGGAAGTGCTGGGGCTCCTTGCTCAGGATCCCGCGCAGGACAGTCTCTGCGGAGGGGGTCCGCTCGAACAGGTTGGCGAGAAAGAGGAGATCGACGTTCGAGGGGTCCGCGGCCGACTTCGCTCTGTAGGTCGGCTCGATCTTCGCCCACTCGTTGGTCATTCGGGACAGACTGATGTAGTGCCTGTGAAGATCGAGCCAGTCGGGGTGCTTCTCGAGGAGCTTCTCGACGTCGGCGACATGCGCGCGGACCGCCTGCTCGTTCTGGAGCTGCTCGAAGGCCCTGAGGATCTCGGCGAGAGCGGGATCGGCCTTCCAGACCCCCGGCTTCAGATCTGCCGGGACGGGGGGCGCCCCCTGGGGGGCCTGTCCCATCACGGCGATGGGGGAGAGCGGGGTCATGGCCCCCGCGAGAAGAAGAGCGATGATGAAGCCGCGCATTCAGTCCTCCTTCGTGCCTATGCGCTGTCGCGATCGGGAAATGGGCATAACCTTATAAGTCTACGCGACTCGCCGCCCACCGGGCAATGCGCGCCTCCGGTCCATGCCAGGACTCCACCTGCTAACCGGCGCTGCGCATCCGAGTTCCGTAGCTGGGCCTGTCTCTAGAAACTGCAGGCCTGAAGCCTTCCGCCGTGGAGGGCGCGCAGAAGTCGCGGCGGATCCCAGGGCATGGCCAGCGGGAGGGCTGTGGAGATCCTCCAGGACCAGTGTCCGTGCGGATGACCCCGGCTCATCCGCCTGCCGTAGGCGATCGCTGGAACGATCCTGAGGGGACCGGCGCGGGCGAGCACGCGGGCCTCGGCTCCGAAAGCGACGCGCGTCTTCTCGTCGGCGAATCGCGCCGACCCGCCTCCCCAGGGATGGCCCGCCTCGACGAAGGGAGCCAGGATTCCTCCCTGCAAGGCAAGGCCGGGGGCCCTGACGCCGAGATCGGGGATGGCCTGCAGCCGCGTCTCGATATTGGCGTGAAGGACGAAGCGCGCCTGCCGCTGGAGCGGCCAGCCCCGCAGGAAGACCGCGCCGTCGATTCCCGGGAGCGTGGGGCTGATGGCGTGGCTCGGGTCGGCGTCGAGTCCCTCGAACTCCTGCGGCGGCAGGCGCGAGGAGGTTCCCCGGAAGCCCCCCTCGATCCAGAGGGATGACCGCGCGGGAAGAGGCAGGGGCAAGGCCGCGAAGGCTTGCGCCGAGAGGCGCGTGAAGTCGCTTCCCCCCCTCCAGGCGCGGATCGACCGGCGGGCTGTGGCCTCCATCCCATAACCTCTGCGCATCGTCACGGCGCCCCGCCCGTCGGGCGGAAGATGCATGAAGGCCGCCTCGCCGCCCAGGAGCAGGCCAGACCAGGAGCGGGGAACTCCGAGCGGGGTCGCGAGCGAGCGGCCTCCGAAGCGCGGGAGCCTGCTCTCCGTCCCCACGAAACCGGTGGCCCATGCCTGGGTGTTCGGATCGGACTCGACGTGCAGCGGGGCGAGGAGCGCGACTCCCGTCGCTTCCCGCCGCTCCACCAGGAGACGGTCGTTCAGGACGCGGCGCGGCAGGAGCGCGGAGAGGTGGTAGGCCGCGACCCATGGCCCCCATCTCGAGGTGATGTAGAGGAGGCCGCGATCGGGATTCGACGCCTGCCGTCGCGCGCTGAACAGGTAGCCTCCCCAGGCATGGCGTATGAGAGGCTCGGCCCATGCGCCGATCCATCCCAGTCCGACCCGGCGCGATTGCGGACCGACGAGGGGTAGCTGAAACCAGGATCGCACCTCGGAAAGCGGGCGGTAGGGGAAGGGTCCCGCCGCGAATGCTCGCGATGTCGTGTCCGGTTCGATCGCGGGAGCGGTCGGGAAGATGTGGGCGCGCTCATCGAGGAGACGAGATGGGCTTCTCCGTGGATCGACGACGCGCGTCGGCGTCGCCTCTCGGGACGCGCGGTCGCGCACGAGCAGACTGTCGTTCCACACCCCGACCAACTCGATCTGGCTTCCGGCCGACGTGATCGCTCTCTCTCCCGCGAGGCTGCCTCCGGACGGCCACTCCGCGGCGCGCACGTTCGCGACCCCCTCCTCATGCGCCGTCCAGGCGAGACGTTCCTCGTCGAGCCAGCGCGGGTTCTGGATCACGCCGGAGTCGCGAATCAGACAGAGCGAGTCTGCGGCGACGCGGCCGAGAGATAGGCCCCACAGATCGCGGCGTCCGCCGGGACGCGTCGTCGAGACGACGGCGCGCGTCCCGGCGCCTGCGGCGTCAAGGCCATGCGGCATCCAGCCCCTCGGCCAAGCAAGGAGGGGCTCGAGGAAGATGGCTCCACCTCTCTCGGGGATCGCGGCCGCGGCCAGCGCGGAGCCTCGCGACGATTCCGAGATCGCGATCACCCGCCGAGAGGCGATCGTGTCGACCTCCACGACTCTCGCCCCCGACGTGAGGAAGCGAAACCCGGACCCGGGTTCCCAGATGCCGAGATCCTGGACGATCGATCCATGGGACGCGCGGTGCCAGCGCGGAACGAGGACCCGGCCGTCGGGGAGGGGGCAGGGGCGCTCGGTGAAGCCTCCCGAAACGATGCGTCTCATCCGGCCGTCCGCATCCCGTCGCAGGAGCGATCCCTCCGCCTGACGGGCGGTCGGCTGCCCGGTCCACCACGAGACTCCGTCGAGGGCCCGCGACGCGTGCTGCGGGAAGGCGGGGGCGGGACGGAGAGGCTTGCCGATCGAGTCCGGGCTCTCGCCCCGGCGGTACCTCTCGCCATAGAAGGCGATCATCTCGCGGCGAAAGCGTTCGTAGAGCCGCTCTCTCCCGGGCCCGTAGGCCGCCTTCTCCGCCGCCGCGTAGCTGTAGAGGCCGAGCCTCCCCGCGGGTCGGATCAGGCGCGGCACGAGCGAATCCCCGTACGTCGCGGCCAACCACCGGACGCGCGCGTTGCCTGTCGCGTAGAGAAGCCGGCCGTCTCGGGGCCATCGACCAAGCCCCTCTTCCAGCAGCGCCGCGCCGACGGTCTGATCGCCGCGCGGCACATTCCACGACTCCGCGGTCCACTGCGCGATCCCCTCGTGAAGCCAGCGCGGCGGATAGAGGCCGAGCGGGAAGGCCAGGGTTCCCACCCAGGTCCTCGAGCCCCAAGAAACGAGGATGTGCGCATACTCGTGGACGAGGACTTCCTCGAACCAGGATCTCGATCCTGCGAAGGAGCGCTGCGAGGTTTGGGACGGGATCCAGGCAAAGAAGTAGTCGTGTCCGACGGCCGCTCCATTGGCGATCTGGTCCTGATCGGAGAGGTAGACGCGGGTGCGACGCTCCGGGAAGACGTCGAGACGCCGACACAAGGGCCCATGGAAACGTTCCAGGATCGACGCGGCGTCGTAGGCCCACTCCCGCAAGGGCTCGTGGTAGAAGATCCGGAAGTGGGCGGTCCGGATCTCCTGCCATCGCAACTCCGGATGGTTGCGGCCGTTCATCATCACGAAGGTCCCCTGCGCCTGCAGGAGGGAGGCGGCTGGCAGGCAGATTGCGAGGAGGACTCCGCGGCGCAGCATCCTGTCGAGACGCATCGCTCCCACTCCCGTGACCCTTGTGTCAGGGTTCGGCCGGCCCGGGGGACCGGCCTTCATCCAGAGGCCGAACCTATCCGTCGCCGCCGGTATGGTCAACCGCCGCGCGTTCCCCGGCGCGCGGCTCCCGGGAAACCCTTGACGCGTCGACGGAGCGATGTGGTAGATTGCCCGTGCTCGGCCGCAGCCCCCAAGGCGAGCCGACAGTCGCGACCCGCGCGGCGGATCGCGGCCCGATACTTCCTCGGCGGACGGAATCGCCGTGCCGCCTGCCTCCCGAGGACCGGTTCCAGGCTCGCAAGCTGATACCAAGCGCTGTGAGATCCCTTGGGAGGGATGATTGATGAGTCCTCACGCAGTCTTCGATCGTCGCGTCCGTCAGCTCAGTCTATTCACGGTGCCTCTGAGGGAAGCGGAGTCGGCATGGCTGTCCGGCATCGAGCGGGAAGCCCGGGAGCTTCTCGAGTCCTCAACTGCGAACCGCGAGTCGAGGGAAGAGAGCCGCGGCCGCCTCGATGGGGCGAGGGCGATCGCTCATCTCATCGCCGACGCGGCGGGGGAGCGCGCCATCTGCTGCGCCATCGGCATGCTCGCCCTCGAGGGCGGGCGCTGGCCCTCTGCCGTCGAGGCCTTCGAGACCGTGTTTCGCTTGTCGACCGATCGCCGGGACCAGGCCCTGGCCCTCCTCGGAAAGGCGCGCGCCCTGCGGGAGACCGATCCGCCCGCCGCCTCCCTCTCTTGCTGCGCCGCCGCGCTGCGGCGCGCGCGATGGGGCGCTCGAGGGCTCCTCATCTCCCGGATCCGACTCCTCGTCGCGGAAGGATACCTGCTGACGGGAGATCTCCGCAGAGCGCGGCGTTGCCTGGATCGGCTCGGGGAGATCGCGGGCCCGCAGGGGCAGCGATGGCTCCGCGCGTCGTTTCTGCGGGCGGAAGCGGAGCTCCTGCGCGCCCAGTGCCGCCACGGCGCGGCCGAGGCCCTCTTCAAGGAGGCGATAGAGGTCGTGAGGACCGCCGAAGGCCCCTGCGTCCCCGGGGGAGCGACGCGGACATCGCTCCTGCGCCTCCTGGCCCGATGTCTGCTCGATCAGGGCCGGCGGGAGGAAGCGGGGCAGCGGATCGAGGAAGCTCTTGCCGCGGCGGACGGGACCGATCCCCTCGAAAGGCGTCGCGTCGAGTTTCAGGGGGCGATGCTCCGCTACGCCGACGGCGATGAGGAGAACGGGGACGCGATCCTACGGGACGTGGAGCGGGGGCTGCGCGAGCTACGCTCCCATGGCGATCTCGCCGAGCTCCTGCTCTCGCAGGGGGAGATCTGCGTTCTGAGAGCCCAGGCCCCCGAGGTCCGATCGAGGGCGCGGGAAGGGATCCTCGAGGCACGCGGCCTCTTTCGCCGTCTGGACCGCCGCCGCCAGATCCACCGATGCGACATTCTCCTCGAGTCGCTGAGACCTCCTTCGTGCGATGTCCAGCGGGGTCTTGAGAGCTTCGCCAACAAGCCGCCGCGCGTCCCGCGCGTGAGGCGCCTGTCGCAGCTGGGCTTCCTCACGGCGGACCCGCGGATCCTCAGGGCGCTCGAGCCTCTCGAGTCGCTCGCGCATACCTCGATTCCGATTCTCGTCCTCGGCGAGAGCGGGACGGGGAAGGAGGTCCTGGCGAGGGCGCTCCATCGCGCATCGGGCGGGAAGGGGCCGTTCGTGGCGGTCAACTGCGGGGCCCTGCCGAGCGAGCTTCAGGAGAGCGAGCTCTTCGGGCATGTCCGAGGCGCTTTCACCGGCGCGGTCGCCGACAAGATCGGCCTCTTCGAGGCCGCGGACACGGGATCGCTCCTGCTCGACGAGGTGGGGGAGATGACCCCGCGCGCCCAGGTGAAGCTCCTTCGCGTGCTCGAGCTCGGGGAGATCCGTCGAGTGGGGGAGACGCGCATCAGGAGAGTGCGTGCCCGCGTCATCGCCGCAACCAACGCCGATCTGGACGCGCAGGTTCGCACGGGGGCCTTTCGCCGCGACCTCTACTACCGTCTCTGCGGGCTCAAGATCGAGCTTCCTCCTCTCCGGGAGCGCCTCGGGGATGTGCCCCTTCTCGCCTCGCACTTCGTCGATCTCTTCGGCAACCACGACGGCCCCCCGCCTACGCTCTCATCGGGAGCCCTCGACAGGCTCCTGCAGCACACCTGGCCGGGGAACGTCCGCGAGCTCCGTTTCACGGTGGAGAAGGCCGTGGCGCTCACGAAGGCTCTCTCCAGGTCGAGCGTCGAAGCCGATTGCATCGACATCGAGGCGCCGGTCGACCCCGCGCCGATTCCGGCCCCAATGCCCGCGCGGGAGCGGGCCGAGGGCGCGGAGGGTCTGGGATGCTACATGGAGAACATGGAGCGGCGGCTGATTCTCAAGGCGCTGGAGGAGAACAAGTGGAATCGAACGCGGGCCGCCCGGTCCCTCGGCGGGATGAGCCGCACGACGCTGATCGGGAAGATGAAGCGGCTCGGTCTCTTTCCCGGCCCGGGGCGCGGCGATCCCGATTGTGGGGAGGCGGAATCGCCCGGCGAACGGGCGCAGGCGTGCGCCGAGACAGGGGCCGCCTAGTCTCTCCAGCGGGCCAGGTGCGGGGAGAGGACGCTGCCGGCGGCGGTGAACCAGCCTCCCACGTAGAGATCCGTTTCCCCGCCGGCCAGGGCTTTCACCCTGTCGCTCAACCCGGTTCCGAGCGGCGACCAGTAAGCGCCGCTCCAGACAGCGATGTGGTTGCAGAGGAAGCCGTCCGCCACGTAGAAGTCGCCTCCCGCGACGATTCGCCCCGCATGCAGGGCGAGGGCGGCCAGCGGTCCGTCCATTCCCGAGCCGAGGGGCATCCAGGTCGATCCGTCCCATCGCGCGACGTTTCGCGCGGGGACCGAGCCGGCGCGGTCGAAGAGGCCTCCGGCCACAAGATCCCCCTCGATCGCGAGCAGAGCCCGCACCGCGCCGTCGATGCCGGCTCCTAGCGCGACCCACTCCACTCCCGTCCACCGCGCGATCCTCGAGAGCGTGATCTCCCCGGAGGCCGTGAAGTCTCCCGCCGCGACGAGATCGCCTTCGAAGACGGCAAGAGCGTAGACGCCCCCGTCCAGGCCTCGGCCGAGCGCCCTCCATCGGGAGCCATCCCATCGGGCGATGTGATTGACCGTGTCGGATCCGGCGGTCGTGAACTCCCCTCCGGCGAAGATCCCTCCCTCGTGCGCGAGCAGGACATGGACGGTTCCGTCCAGACCCCCTCCCAGAGGCGCCCAGGCGGCGCCGTCCCATTGCGCGATCCGGCGGCAGTCGGCGCCTCCCGCGGATGTGAAGGAGCCGCCGGCGAAGATCCTGCCGTCCGAGAAGGCCAGCGCATAGACCGCATCGTTCATCCCGGAGCCCAGCGCCTCCCAGGAGGAGCCGTCCCAGAGCGCGATCCGGTCGGCCGGGACATCGCCCGCTTCATGAAACCATCCTCCGGCAGCGAGCAGGCCTCCCTCGCGCGCGAGGGCGAAGACGTAGCCGTCGGTTCCGTGGGCGGCGAAGCCTGCCCACCAGCTGGAGTCGCTGGTCAGGAGGCCCGGGATGCCGAGGACGACATTGGAGAGGGAGGAGGAGTTCTCCGCCTCATCGAACGATCGAAGCGCGAAGTAGTGGGGTTTCCCCCTGGCGAGATGGTCCACGAGGACCGTCTCGGGCGAGCCGCCGGGCAAGGGTGTCGCTCCCCCGGTCGCGCGGGTGGCCGACTCCCAGTTGGCGTCGCTCAGGGGGGCCTGGCCGTACCTGATGTCGTATCGTGCCGCTGTTCCATCGAGGCCGTCGTCTCCCGGTGCGGTCCAGTAGAGGCGAACCGTGGAGTCGCCCGTGGCCGAAGCGGAGAGGTCTCGGACAGCGGAGGGAGGGAACCGATCCCCCGGAGGAGGGAGGGGCGCATCCTCCGAACTGCATGAGAGCAAGGCGATTAGGCCAAGAATGGACATGCCGGCTGCGGAGCGACTGCGGAAAAGTGGCACCTGGCGACTCCTTCTACCCCGAAGCGCGGCGCCGCGGCCGCCGATCTGGTTAGCCGGGCTCGGTCGGGTCGGAGCCCGCGCCGCGCCTGATCTGGGGAGAGCGTCCGGCCGGCAAGGCGCGGCGTCAAGCCGATCCGCTAGGAGCTTGACGACAAAGCAGTAATCGGCTATATTTACACCCTACATTCCGCATGTCGCATGTGCCATTCTGGCGATTTTCCGATTCCGCCAACACCTGCGATGGCAATGAGTTCTGTCACTCGTAGTGGATAGCCCTTTCCTCCGCCAACGCCATGAGAATCCGCTTCTCCTCCCGATCGATGGCGCGTAGTCGCTGCAGGTCCGCCCGGAACTCCCGATAGCGCTC
>Ga0194112_10004552_pt1 | contig 18953 bp, 15 predicted proteins | sample TA2MahC400mmetaG_FD_146191 | JGI IMG/M metagenome (GOLD analysis project Ga0194112, IMG submission 146191) | Freshwater microbial communities from Lake Tanganyika, Tanzania - TA2015016 Mahale Deep Cast 400m | ecosystem: Environmental > Aquatic > Freshwater > Lake | place: Tanzania: Lake... | reverse complement strand
AAGAGCGCGTCAGGCGTCAGCCGCGTGATCGGGTCGAGGTAGTCAATCCCCTTCGCCACGTCGAGGAGGATGATGCTGCCAGCCGTCATCGCGTGGTGGGCGGCGGCGGTGGCCATGACGCGGGAGGAGCCTGGCACGGCCTGGGCCTCCCACACGCCGACGGGATGGAGCGTGTTGTTGCCGTAGAAGATGCGTGGGTCGCTGCCGTCGGGGCGGACAGTCCAGAGCTGTTGATAGTGGACGGCGTTGCGGTCCACGTAGTCCCAGCGTGTGTAGATGACGCGGCCGTCGTTGAGCACCGAGGGGTCCCACTCATGGGTCTCGTGGTAGGAGACGGGCCGAGGGTCCGAGCCGTCGGCATTCATGAGGGCGAGGGTGTAAACTGGGCACGGCCCGGCTCCGCATCGGTGGAAGCCGCCGCGGCGGGTGGAGAGGAAGATGATCTTGCCGTTGGGGAGGTAGCGGGGGGAGAAGTCATCGGCCGGCCCTTTGGTGAGTTGCCGCAGCCCAGTGCCGTCGGCGCTCATCTCGTAGATGTGGTAGAAGCGGTCGAGGTGGGTCGTGCGGTTGGGCGGCGAGGTAGGCGTTTCGCAGTAGGCGAATAGCACGCGCTTGCCGTCGTGGGACACGTCAGGTGTCTGATAGCTGCCCAGGGGCAGCTTGCCGGCGGTCAGCTCGCGGGCGGCCATTGACTCGCCGGGCTTGTCGAGCACGAACACCCCGCCGCCCGGCTTGGCGCAGGCGCCGTAGTATTGCGTGAGCTGGTGGCTGAAGACGCTGGGCACCTGCTTGACGAAGAGGATTGGCCCCGTCTGCGCCAGTGGGTTGGCAAAGACGAGGCGCCGGCGAGCCTGGTGGACCCGCCGCCACAGGTCCTCCCATCGGGCATCTTCGGTCTTCGGGTCGCCTGCGAGCTGCTTCCACTGGCCTTGGAGCACACGCCAGATGGCCGACAAGTTCCTGAGCTGGGCGCCCGCCGCCTCCAGGTCGCGGAGGAGCGCGTCGCCGCGTTGAAGCGTCTTCTCGATGGCGGCGGCATAGGTGCTGGGATTTCGCTCCGTGCCGATGCCGTCCTGCATGCGCCAGTCGCGCTCGATGAGCGCCGCCTCGTCGGGTGCAGCGCTCAGCACGGCCGCTAGCAGGAGGACAGGTTCAGCGAGCACCATAGCGGTTCCCCTGAGTGTGTAAGGGGTAGTCTACACACTGGCGGCCGGCGCTGCAAGCGCAGGGTCTGATGAGGGTGCGTGGAATCCCCTACGCTCAAGGCGACCGTGTTCTCAGCCTCCGAAGGAGGCGGTGGAATATAGCCCCACGGCTCTCAAGGCGTCGCCGTGGGCTATACTCCGCCACGCCCTACGGGCGTTGGGGCCGTAGCCTCTGGCCGTAGGAGATTCCACGCACCCGTCTGATGGCATGAGAAGGCGCGCCCCGCAATGGGGCGCGCCTGTGAGGATCGCTGCGGGAGCGCTCACTTCATCTTCATGTTGATAGGCAGCGTTCCCGTGGGGGCCTCAGGCTTGGGCGGGAGGACGGGGACGCGGGTGGCCTTGGGTTGGGTGACGACGATCAGGTAGCCGTCCATGTACCGCACCGAGACGCCTGTCTCCTTGAATTTCTCCTGGAAGGTCGCGGCGATCACCTCGCCGATGTGGTCGGGCGGATGCTTGTCGAGCAGGTCCGTCTCCCAGAAGGGGTCGCGGCCGCCGGCCGCTCCGGCCACGGGGCCGATGTGGGCGCGAATCCAGTAGTAGTAGAGGGGGTCGAGCTGGGAGCCGAAGAGCGTGGGCGGCAGGCGGGAGCCCTTGGCGGCCTCGGTGATGTCGCGGATGTCGTAGACCGTGACCTGGGGATGAGGCCTGGCCGAGTCCTCGGTCGCCACGACGAGCGCCTCGTCGGCATACGTGCTCACGAGGCCGACCTGTCGCAGGGTGTGCTGGAGAACGGAGAGGGCGGAGCAGCCGCGGAGCTTGAGGGTGACGGCTTTGCCTTCGAGGGCGCGCCGCGCGTCGGCCTCGACCACGATGTTCACCTTCGCCGCGTCTCGGACCAAGTCGAACACCGCATCGGGGTCCTTCTTCTCCACGTTTACCTCTTCGATGCGCGTGTTGGCTAAGCGCACGGTGATGGCTTCGAGCGAGTTCTCCGGCGGGGCGGCGGGTGCCTCCCCGGCGAGCGACGACGCCATCAGTGCCGCGATCAGGGTTGCCGCGAGAACGAGCCGCATTCCCATCTGGCGTCTCCTTGATCCGGATGGTAGCACACAGGCCACAGAGAGGCCCCGTCTCCAGCCCCAATCTCAGTATAGCGAGGAGCGCACCAAGAGTCAACAGGATTCTGCGCGAACTCGCCCCGCGCCCCGGCATGCGGTTTGCGCTTGACTTCCGCCGTCCGCCAGGTACAGTAGGGGGGACGGGAGCAGGAAGGAGGTGTCCGATGCCAAGGTGCCGGCCCCTGGTGGGGCTCCTGGTGTTCGCGGGCCTGGCGGCCTACGCCGCGGGCGACTTCAAGCACGGCGATTGGGCGATGGTGAACAAGGATGGGGCCGAGATCAAGCTCGGCAGCGAGGTCATGGCCACGGTGAACAAGGGGCAGCGGCTCAAGCTGTACTGGGTCTTCAAGGAGGGCGGGTATGCCCTCATCTACTACAAGATGGGCGGGAAGACCTGCCCCGGCTACATCCGGCTGGCCGACCTTGACCCCGCGCCGGGTGCCCAGGAGAAGGAGAAGGCCCTGCCCAAGAACCCGTTCGCCGTGGACGACAAGGTAGTGGTCATCGCCAAGGAGGCCAAGCTCAAGGCCGGCGACCAGGTGGTGGCCACGCTCCCTGAGGGCACGCCGCTGGTGGTGCAGAAGGTGAAGGACGAGTGGCTCGGGGTCACGACCACGGTGAACGGGAAGCCGACTCAGGCGTGGATCCACTCGCGGGACGTGGACTACCCGACTCTGAAGGACAAGGAGAAGCTGCCGCCGGCGAAGGAGCCGAAGAAGGACGGCGAAGACAAGAAGTAGCTTCCGGCGCGGACTTCCGTAGCGACAAGCGTCCTGCTTGTCGAAGAGTTGAGGAGAGCGGCAAGCGGGACGCTCGCGGCTACGCTAGATTCGGGGCCTCAATCTTGCGCCCCCCTCGCGGCGCACAGGGGCGCAAGATCGGCGCAACGGCCGTAGACGGGGGCTATTGGGCGATTCTCCGAACTTGCAGCCCTTTGGGGGGGCGCAAGATCGGGGGCCGGTGCGCCAGGCAGGCTTGTGGCGCGGCGGCGCTGGGCGTATCGGCAGCCGGAGGCGCAGCGCGCGTAAGTGCTTGGCTTCCAATGCGTTGCAGTCGCAAGTGCCCGCCGAACCAGCGTTGTGGTGCTAGAGGCGGCGCTCGATGGTCGCCTTGGCCTTCTGCTCGTCCAAGATTGACTGCACGCGCTTGCGGACCAGTTCGCCGATGACGTTGCGGCGCGCGCCGAACGGGGTGAGGTAGGCCGGCTCCTTGTCGGTGACTTTGATGATGTGCCAGCCGCGGCTGCCCTGGATGGGCTTGGTGAACTCGCCGACCTTTAGCGCCCAAGCGGCCTTCAAGAGCGGCTCGTTCTCCTCCACAATCCGGCCCTGCTGGTCCACCGACTTCCGCAGGAACCAGCCTTCCTCGCCGCCGCGCAGGCTGGTCACCCGGTCCGAGTAGGTCCGGGCCAGCTTCTCGAAGTCCTCGCCCCCCTGGAGCTTGGCGTAGATTTCGTCAACCTGCTCCTTGGCCTTCTTCAGCTTGTCGGGCTCGTGCTGGATCTCGGCCGTCTCGATGAAGATCTGGCTGATGCGGATGCGGCTACCGTCGTAGTGCTCGGGGTGGGCCTCGAACTCCTTCTTGATCTCCTCCTCCTGGACCTCGCCCTGGAGGCGCTGGCCCAGGCGCTCGAAGCCGAGTCGGAAGGCGATGAGGCCGGCGTGTTCCTCCGCGGTCAGCCTCATGGCGGCGATCCAGCGCTCGTACGTGGTCCCGTGGCGCTGACGCAGCTCGTTGTCGAGCTGCTGGATGGCGCGCGTGACGTCGGCGCCGGTGGCCCGCAGGCCCTGCTTCTCGAAGTAGCGCTGCCAGAGCACCCGCTCGATGAGCTGGTCGAGGAGCAGCTCGTACTTCGGCGGCGGCGTGTTGGGGTTGAGGATGGCGATCTGCCGCTGCGCCGCCTTCAGGTCCTCCCGCGTGATGTAATCGTCGTCCACCCGCCCCACCCAGCCTTCCGGAGCCGCCACTTTTCCCTTCTCCTTGGCCTTCGGCTCGTCGGCCTTCTTGGGGGCGTCATCATCCTTCTTGGTTGCTTCGCCGGCCGCTGCCCAGCCGCTCATTGCCAGAAGGGCAAGGGCCAGCACTACCCACCGCAGTGTGCCAGAACGGTCCATTCCGCCTGCCTCCGAAAAGAGGGATCGCCCCGGGGCAAAGAGAGCGGAAGCATTTTCTTTCCGCTGCGCCAAGAGTCTACCACACGTTCCACCCCCGTGCAAGTGCGGGCGCCGCTCACGACATGGCGATGAGCTGGCGGATCGCAGCCGCCGTCTCTTCCAGGGACGCCACGGAGGGCGGCACCTCGGAGATGAGCGCTCCGTCGTAGCCGGCGGCCCGCAGCTCCCGCATCACCGCGGGGAAGTTCACCTGGCCCTTCAGCAGCGGCGGCCACTGGACCACCATCTTCTCCCAGGAGAAGTCCTTGGCGTGCACCTTCTTGATGTGCCGCCCGCAGATTCTCGCCCAGTGCTCGGACTGGTGGAAGATGCGCATGTTGCCCGGGTCGAAGTAGAAGCCCACCCGCGGGCTGCCCACCTGGTCGAGGAACTGCGCCATCTCCAACGGGCTGGTCAGAAAGCCGTTCCACACGTACTCCACGCCGATGTTGACGCCGGTCTCCTCGGCGGCGGGGGCCAGCTCCTGGAGCGAGCGCAGGGCGTTGGCATAGGCCACGTGGTAGAAGAGCTCGGCGTTGGGCCGGCCGCCGATCGTGTGGAGAATCGTGTCGGCCCCCAGCGCCTTCGCCGTCCGCAGCATCGCCTTCGCCGTCTCGATGCCCGCGTGGCGTTCCGCCTCGTTGCTCGTCATCAGGTTCGACGGCTTCCCCCCGCTGCCGCACAGGGACGTGATCTCGATCCCCACATCCGCCGCGACCCGTGCGAGTTGTGCGAGGCCGTCGGCGGGCGTGTCGAGCGTCAGTTCGCTCCCCTCGCGGGGCACCACCTCGATGGCCTCGTAGCCCGTCGCCTTCGCCTGCTTCACCAGTTCGGCGAAGCTCCACTCCTTGGGCGTCACCAGCGCGCTCAGTCCCACCTTCACGTCTCGTCTCCTTCCACCCTTGCCCCCCTGCCTCCCCCTGCGACTATCGCGCCATCGCCCGCCAGAGTCAACCGCGGCTTCGGACCTGGCGCTCTATGTGCGGAGCGTCGCGCCCAGGCGTTCGGCAAGGGCGGCGACGATGCGAGACTGGCTGGCGTTCACCTCGTCGTTCGTGAGGGTGCGGTCGGGCGCGCGGTAGGTGATGCCGAAGAAGATGCTCTTGTGGCCAGCCTCGATCTGGGTGCCGCGGTAGACTTCGCCGAAGCGGACGGCCTCGATGTGCTCGGCTCCCGCTGCCTGGACGGCACGGACGACCTCAGTCCAGGTGACGGCCTCACGGATGACGATGGCGAGGTCGCGCGAGACGGCAGGGAACCGCGGGAGGGCGCGGAAAGTGCGCTCGAGGCTCGCCGACGCGGTGAGCATGTCGAGGTCGAGTTCCGCCACATGAGGGGCCTTGCGGAGGCCGAAGGCTGCGGTGCCTTCCTCGGAGAGCTCGCCCATGTAGCCGAGCAGGCTGCTGCCCAGGTGCCAGGCCCCTGCGGCGCCCGGGGTGAGGAAGCCGTGCGCCACGGGGCCGAACGTGCTGCGGGCGAGCACGCCGAGGCGTTCGAGGACCGCCTCGGCCGCGCCCTTCACGTCGCTGAAGCCCTCGTGGGCCACGATGGCCAGGCAGCGCTTCTCCTCGGGCAGGCGGTGTCCAGCGGCGCGCCGCAGATAGACGCGGTCCAGCTCGAACAGGTGGACCTCGCCGATGGCCTGGGCCTGGTTGGTGCGAGCGACCTGGAGGAGGGAGGGGATGAGGCTTCGGCGAAGGGCAGCCTCGTCGCTCCGGAGGGGGTTCTTCAGGCGGATCGGCTCTTCGGCGCTCCAGGGGGAGAAGCCGAGGGCCAACGGGTCGGGCAGGAAGCTGGTTGTGACGGCCTCGGCGTAGCCGAGGCGGATGAGGGTCTCGCGCGCGAGGGCGGCCACGCGGTCGGGCTTGCCCACGGGAACGTCCGTGATGGCCAGGCGCGAGGTCTCGGGCACGCGGTCGTAGCCGTGGCAGCGGGCGACCTCCTCGATGAGGTCAATCTCGGCCTCGACGTCGGGGCGGAAGCTCGGCACGCTCACCGCGAGGGCATTGGGTCCCTCGGGCTTGACGCCGAAGCCGATGCCTTCGAGGAGCTTGGTGGCCTGCGGGGCCGAGACGGCCAGGCCGAGGACCCGCTCGACGCGCGGGATGCGGAGGGTGACGGAGCGCGGCTCCTCGCGGGTGAGATTCACGTCAATCACGCCCGCGGCGAGCTTGGCGCCGGCGTGCTGTTGGATGAGCGCCGCGGCGCGGCGCGAGGCCCACTCCACCGTCGGAGTGTCCACGCCACGCTCGAAGCGGTAGGAGGAGTCGCTCGACTTGCCGGTCGCGCGCGCGGTGCGGCGGATGTTGACGGGGTCGAACTTGGCGCTTTCGAGGAGGACGACGCGGGTGGCGTCGCCGATCTCGGTGGGCAGGCCGCCCATGATGCCTGCCAGTGCGACGGGGCGGGTCGCGTCGGCGATGACGAGCTGGTCGGCGGCCAGCTTCACCTCCGAGCCGTCAATGAGCTGAATCACCTCTCCCGGAATGGCGAGGCGAATGACGACGGCGGCGCCGCGCAGGCGCTCGAAGTCGAAGGCGTGCTCGGGCTGCCCGCACTCCATCAGCACGTAGTTCGTGATGTCCACGATGTTGTTGACTGGGCGGAGGCCGATGGTTTCGAGCCGGCGGCGCATCTCGGCGGGGGCCGGGCCGACCTTCACGTCGTAGAGCACCCGGGCCGTGTAGCGGGGGCACAGGTCAGGGTTCTGGACCTCGACTCGCGCGATCTGGGTGACGGGACGCGCCTCCTCGGCAAGAGAGATGTCGGGGATGCGAAGCGGCTTGCCAGTCATCCCTGCGATCTCGCGGGCCACGCCGGTGTGGGAGAGCAGGTCGGGGCGGTTGGCCGTGATCTCGAGCTCGAGGCAGAAGTCGTCGCCAACGGGGGTCACGCCCTCGACGGCGAGGCCGCGGAGGTTGAGGCGCCGGGCCAGTTCCTCGGCCGGCAGGTGGAAGTCGCAGTAGTCCTTGAGCCAGCGATAGCTAACCTTCATGGCCCTTCAGGCCCTCCTGATTCGTTGGAGCCCATTGCCTCTTCGCGCTCGATGCGTATCTTGTCGAGAATGCCGTTGACGAATGAGCCGCTGTCGGCGGTGCTGTAGCGCTTGGCCAGGTCAATCGCCTCGTTGATGGCCACCTTGGGCGGCACGTTGTCCCGGAAGAGCAGCTCGAAGGCGGCCAGCCGCAGCACGTTGCGGTCCACCGTCGCCATGCGGTCCAGGTCCCAGTGTTCGGCGATGGCGCGGATGCGCCGGTCCAGCTCGGCCCGCCGCGCCCAGCAGCCAAGCACCAGGCCGCGGGCGAACTGCGCCACCGACGGGTCGGCCACCGACGGGTCCAGCAGCCGCTGCAACAGGGCGTCCAAGTCCTCAAGGACTTCCGCCCCGCGCAGGTCCAGTTGGTAGAGAACCTGAAGGGCCGCTTCCCGGGCCTGCGTCCGCTTCCGCAAACCGCACCCCTTCGTCTGAAGTGGCCCCCACGTGCCGCACCACCTGCACCCCCCCTCCCTCTCAGGGAGGGGGCAGGGGGAGGGTTGGGCGCGCGTCCCAATCCCACAGTCCCACCCTCACCCTGCCCTCTCCCTAGAAGGGAGAGGGGTGAAGATGGGCGAGGCCCCGCCAGGGCGCAGGTATTCTACTAGCCCTGTGCGGGAGCGTCAAGCGGCTTGTCGCCCCGCCAACGCGCTGGTATAATGCAGGCACAGAAGAGGGGATGGGTGGATGACTGGATGAGTGGATGGTTGGCAGAAGCCGGGCCTCCTGGGTCTTCTCATCCATCCACTCATCCACCCATCCAGTCATCCCCCACCAAGGCGGCAGCCCCAGTTGGCCTCGAGGAGGACTCCGATGCGGGGTGACGAGCGACACTCCACCACCATCCTCTCGGTCCGCCACAAGGGCGTCGTGGCCATCGGCGGCGATGGGCAGGTGACGATCGGCGGAACGGTGGTGAAGCACAACGCCCGCAAAATCCGCCGCCTGCACGACAACCGCGTGGTCGTGGGCTTCTCGGGGTCCACCGCCGACGCCTTTGCTCTCCTGGAGCGCTTCGAGGCGAAGCTGAAGGACTTCCAGGGCAACATGCCCAAGGCTGCCACCGAGCTGGCCAAGGAGTGGCGTACCGACCGCGTGCTGCGGCGGCTGGAATGCCTGATGGCCGCCGTGGACAAGGAGCACTCGCTCCTGCTCTCGGGCAGCGGCGACGTGCTGGTGCCCGACGACGGGATAATCGGCATCGGCTCCGGCGGCGCGATGGCCACCGCCGCCGCGCGGGCGCTCATCCGCCACAGCTCGCTCGACGCCAAGGCTATCGTCGAGGAGGCCCTCCGCATCGCCGCTGGCCTATGCATCTACACCAACGACCAAATCTACGTGGAGGAGGTGACGTGACGCGTGGCCTCCGCGGGAACGGCACGAGCGATGGGGCTCCCTTGGACAGAGCGCGGTTGGCGTGCGCGGCTCCGACGAGTGACCCCGGCCATCGCCTGCCTCCTGGCTGTCGGGTGCTGCGGCCTGCGCAGGGCCTCGGCCCCTTCGGGGCCGCACTTCTCGGTCCTGACGTACAACGTCAACAACTGGGCGTTGGCCAGCGCCGCGGAGACGCTGACTGCTATTCGAGCCGCGGGCGCCGACATCGTGTGTCTCCAGGAGACGAACCCGTCGTGGGAACGGCTCTTCCGCGCGGAGTTTCGGGAGGCATACCCGCACATGGGGTTCCGCCACGCGCGGGGAGCGGGCGGGCTGGGCGTGATGTCCAGGTGGCCCGTGGAGGACGTCGAGCATATCCCGCCGACCGTGGGCTGGTTCCCCGCGTGGCTTCTCAGGGCGGAGACGCCCTTGGGACAGGTTCAGTTCCTCGACGTCCATCTCCGCCCGGCCATGAATGATCGCGGGCATGTCGGGGTGGGGCCGTACTTCTCGACGCGGGCGGTCCGCCGGAAGGAGATCGAGGCGCTGTTCGCCCACGCCAGGCCGAGGCTGCCGACCGTTGTCCTCGGCGACCTCAACGAGGGGGACCTGAGCCCGGCCGTCCGATGGCTGCGTGGCAAGGGCCTGGTCAACGCCCTGCGCGAGTTCGACCGCACCACGAGCACGTGGCACCACCGGTCCGGCCTCCTCCGCATCGCCTGGCGGCTGGACCATATCCTGTATTCGAAGGAACTGCACTGCGTCGGGGCCCGCGTCATCCGGGCGGGCGGGTCGGACCACTATCCTGTCCTTGCGACGTTTCAGGGAGCCCAAGGAGGCTAGCTCGAGGCCATGAAACAGCTCACACCCCGCGTCATCGTCGCGGAGCTCGACAAGTACATCGTGGGCCAGGACGCGGCGAAGCGGGCCGTGGCAATCGCTATCCGCAACCGCTGGCGCCGCCAACAGCTCCCGCCCGAACTCCGCGACGAGGTGACGCCGAAGAACATCATCATGATCGGCCCGACGGGGGTGGGGAAGACCGAGATCGCCCGCCGCTTGGCCGGCCTGATCAGCGCACCATTCCTCAAGGTCGAGGCGTCCAAGTACACCGAGGTCGGCTACGTCGGCCGCGACGTCGAGTCCATGGTCCGCGACCTCACCGAGGTCGCGCTCAATCAGGTGAGCGCCGAGGAGCGCGTGACGGTGGAGGAGCGCGCCCACGAGATGGCCGAGGAGCGGCTCCTCGACCTGTTGCTCCCCGAGCGCCCGAAGGCGGTCGAGGAAGGCGCCGAGACGACGACGCAGGAGCAATACGAGCGGGCGCGGGAGCGCTTCCGCGGCCTGCTCCGCAAGGGCAAGCTCGAGGACCGCCAGGTGGAGATCACCCTGGAGGAGCGCGCGATGCCCTCGGTCGAAATCTTCTCCAGCTCAGGCGTCGAGCAGATGGGCTTCGACTTCCAAAACCTCTTCGAGCGGCTGGCCCCCACGCGCCACGTGAGCCGCCAGATGACCGTGGCCCAGGCCCGCGAGGCCCTGGCCGGGCAGGAGGCCGAGAAGCTGCTCGACCGCGAGAAGATACGCACCATCGCCCTGGAGCGCGTGCAGAGCTCGGGGATCATCTTCCTCGACGAGCTTGACAAGATCGCCGCCCCAGGCGCCAAGGGGGCAGGCCCCGACGTGTCGCGGGAAGGCGTCCAGCGCGACCTCCTGCCCATCGTCGAGGGCTCGACGGTTGTGACCCGCCACGGCATGGTCCGCACCGACCACATCCTCTTCATCGCGGCCGGCGCCTTCCACGCGGCCAAGCCCTCCGACCTCATCCCCGAGCTCCAGGGCCGCTTCCCAATCCGCGTCGAGCTGGAGAGCCTGGGCGAGAAGGAGTTCATCCGCATCCTCACCGAGCCCGAGAACGCCCTCACCAAGCAATACGCTGCGCTGCTTAGCACGGAGGGCGTCGAGCTGGCCTTCACGCCCGACGCCATCGCGGCCATCGCGGCCATCGCGGCGCAGATCAACCAGCGCACGCAGAACATCGGAGCGCGGCGATTGCACACCGTGCTCGAGAAGCTGGTCGAGGACATCTCGTTCGACGCCCCCGACCTGCCCCAGCGCAGCGTCACCCTCGACGCCGCCGCGGTCCGCGACAAGCTCAAGGCCATCGTGGCCGACGAGGATCTGAGCCGCTACATCCTCTGAATTGGCCTTGCTTTTCCCCATCCGCTTGGTATAATATGAGCGTTGGAGCGTTGGGGGATGGTGTAACCGGTAACACGCCTGACTCTGGATCAGGAAAGCGGAGGTTCGAGTCCTCCTCCCCCAGCCATCCCCCGCCGGCCCAGGGGCCGGCGGGAAGTTCCAAGCCCCAAGCTCCAAGAACCAACCGGAGCGGCCGGGTGGTTGGGATCCGGTGGTTGGAACTTGGCTCTTGGAACTTGGGATTTCCTGCCTGTCGCCGTAGGCGACAGGCAGTGTGCCCCCATCGTCCAGCGGCCCAGGATACCAGGTTCTCAGCCTGGGGACCGGGGTTCGAATCCCCGTGGGGGTGCCAACAGGTCGGGGCGAGGCGCCCATAGCTCAATTGGACAGAGTCGCGGCCTACGAAGCCGAAGGTTGGAGGTTCGAGTCCTCCTGGGCGCGCCAGTGCTATGTGGGTGCTGAGCAGCAGGCCCCGATAACCCCTGGAGAAGCGCTTGCCGGCAGGGGCCGTGCGGGGCTTCTCTTTTCATGAGGAGTTCGAGCAATCGGCGAGGCGGCGAGGCCGACGTGGGCGACCGACGAGGGGTTCATGCGGCTCGCCCTCGCGGAGGCCCGCCGGGCGCTCGAGCACGACGACGTGCCTGTGGGCGCCGTGGCCGCGTGCGGCGGCCAGGTGGTCGGCCGGGCGCACAACCAGCGCGAGCTGTTGCGCGACCCCACCGCCCACGCCGAGATGCTCGCCCTCACCCAGGCCGCGGCGGCGTTGGGGCGTTGGCGGCTCACGGGCGTGACGCTCTACGTGACGCTTGAGCCGTGTGCGATGTGTGCTGGCGCCCTGGTGCTCGCGCGGGTGGACCGGTTGGTCTACGGCGCCCGCGACCCGAAGGCGGGGGCCGTCGAATCGCTCTATCAGTTGCTCGCCGACGAGCGGCTGAACCACCGCGTGCCCTCCGAGGGCGGCCTGCTGGCCGAGGAGTGCGGGGCGCTCCTCACCGAGTTCTTTCGCAAGAAGCGAGGCAATTGTGGATTGCGGATTGCGGATTGCGGATTCCAGGATGGGTGTGTCTGAAATCTGGAATCTGGAATCTGGAGTGCTTCGGAGAGGTGCCAGAGCGGCCGAATGGGCCGGTTTCGAAAACCGGTGGAGGTGTCATGCATCTCCCGGGGGTTCGAATCCCCCCCTCTCCGCCAGGAGCATTTCCGATTGCCGATTTGCGATTGCCGATTGAGGAGCCAGACGAGGCGCATCAGGAGCAGTCGCGTCAGCGTCTTGACATTGGCAATCGGAAATCGAGAATCGGAAATGACTGGAGAGGTGTCCGAGAGGCCTATGGAGCACGCTTGGAAAGCGTGTGGTCGCCGAAAGGTGGCTCGGGGGTTCGAATCCCCCCCTCTCCGCCAAGCAGATTGCCGATTGGCGATTGCCGATTTGCGATTTTCAGAGTGAGGAGCCCGATGAGACGACTGCTCCCTTGCCTGGCTCTGGTATTCATCAATGTCGGGCCTGCCGGGGCAGGCACCTTTCCCTGGGGCGGCCCGCCGCGGCCGAGCCGTGAGCCGCACCCGACCGTCGTGGCCCTTCGCGACTCCACGGCGACGCTGCGGACGAATCTCGGCGAGATCACCCTGAAGTTCGAGCCCGACGGCGCGCCCAACGCGGTGCAGGCATTCGTCAAGCTCGCCGAGCGCGGCGCGCTCGATGGCGTCCGCTTCTACTGTGTGTTCAAGGACAGGATGATCATCGCAGGCACGCCGCCTGGTGAGAAAGCCGAGACCATCGAATATGAGAATACCCCGCAGTCCGTGACCGCGGGCACCGTGCTCCTCGACCGCACTGCGGACGGGCAGAACTGCCCAAGCCGCTTCCTCATCGTCCTCGCCGACCAGCGGCACCTGGACGGCGATTTCACGCAGATTGGGGAGGTCACGAAGGGGCTCGACGTGGCGAAGCGTATCGGCTCGATGGCGACCCGCCCGTCCGACGGCTCGCCGGCCCCTCTGGAGGACGCAGTGATCGAGCAGGCGACGGTCGCCCGCAAGGCCACGCCCGAACCGAAGGAGACAAAGAAGAAGTAGCACACGGCCGTGCTAGGCGGGGCGCTAGCGGTGCCCTGTAACCCGGAACCCGCTACACCGGGGTCGAATTCCCTACCGAGGCGCTCGACCCTGGCCGAACCGGCACGGTAAGTGGCGTTGAGAGCTGGGCCCCATGCAATGGGTGGGTGTGAACCAGGTCAGGTCCGAGAGGAAGCAGCCTTAAGCATTTCGTCCCATGTGCCGTGGGATCGCCTGGCTGGAGCCAACTGCCGCGAACGACGACCAGGTGCGGCGTCGAAGATGGGTGCACGGCCGTGTGCTTCACATAAGACGCTCCCGTTGCGCAAGTCCCTCTTCTGTGCAGGCGATGCCCGCTGGCGCCGGAAGGACTGCCTGAAGGCAGGACTCCAAACGCAGCCCTCCTTGTTCGGAGTCCTGCCTTTAGGCAGTCTTGGGTTTCCGCAATAGGAACCAATGAGCAGGCATCCTCGTGGACTATCTGGTTCTCGCTCGAAGATATCGCCCGCAGACATTTGACGAGGTGGTGGGCCAGGAGGGGGCGACGACCACGCTCCGGAACGCCATCGCCGCAGGCCGCGTGGCCCACGCCTACCTCTTCAGCGGCCCGCGCGGCGTCGGAAAGACCACCACCGCACGCATCCTGGCAAAGGCCCTCAACTGCGAGAAAGGCCCCACGGCTTCGCCCTGCAACGCCTGCCAGTGCTGCACCAGCATCACCAACGGCGACGACCTGGATGTCATCGAGATAGACGCCGCGTCGAACACCAGCGTGGACGACGTGCGGGTGCTCCGCGACAACGTGCGCTTCGCCCCGGCCCGCGCCCGCTACAAGGTCTACATCATTGACGAAGTGCACATGCTCAGCCGCTCGGCCTTCAATGCCTTCCTGAAGACGCTCGAAGAGCCGCCGGGCCACGTGAAGTTCATCTTCTGCACCACCGAGCCGCACCGCCTGCCCGACACCATTCACTCGCGGTGCCAGCGGTTCGACTTCCGCCGCATCTCGGTGGCCGACATCGTGCGGCGCCTCGAGCAAATCTGCCGCCACGAAGGCACAAAGGCGGAGCCCGAGGCCATCCACCTCATCGCCCGCAGCACCAAGGGCGGCATGCGCGACGCCGAGACGCTCCTCGACCAGCTCACCTCGTACGGCGGCGGGAAGATACTGGTCAAGAACGTCGAGGAGGCCCTCGGCGCACTCCCACGGCGCGACATCTTCGCCCTCGTGGACCACCTGGCCGACGGCCAGCCCGACCATGCCCTCGCTCTCCTCCACCGCGCCATCCAGGACGGCAAGGACACTGAGAGCCTCCTCAACCAGCTCATTGACCACGTCCGCTCCCTCCTCCTCCTCAGCGTCTGCGGGCCCGAGGCCGCGCTGCTCGACGAGACGCCCGAGGACACCCAGGCCCTCGACCGCCAGCGCCGCCGCTTCAGCACCGACGCCCTTCTCTACATGAGCCAGGTGCTCTGGGACACGCTTCGCAAGGTGAAGGAGAGCGCCCAGAGCCGCCTGCCCATCGAGCTGGCCCTGGTCAAGCTCGCCCAGAGCGACGGCCTCCAGCCCCTGGCCGAGCTGCTCCAGCGCCTCCAGGCCCTCGAGTCGCGCCTGGGCGCGGCGGCGCCCAACCCCGCAAGCTCGACCGCGCGGCGGCCGGAGCCGGCGGCGGCGGACGAAAAGAAGAAGAGCGTTCCACCCCCCGCGCCCGTAGCTGACCGCGCCGAGGCGCAGGCCGAGGAGACCGAGCGCCGAGCCGAGGAGCACAGCAGGCGCCAGGACCAGGCGGCCGAGAACCCCGTCATCCGCAAGGCGCTCGACATCTTGCAGGGAGTCGTCGTCCACCGGGAGAAGTAGCCGATGCCACGTGGTTTCAGCGGAATGGGCGACCTGGTCCGCCAGGCGCAGAAGATGCAGCAGCGACTCGCCGAGGTCCAGCAGGGCCTCAAGGAGCGCGTCGTCGAGGGCACCGCCGGCGGAAACATGGTCCGCGTCCTCGTCAACGGCCAGCAGGAGATCGTCGCCGTCAAGATTGACCCCTCCGTCGTGGACCCCAAGGACGTGGCGATGCTGGAGGACCTCGTGCTCGCCGCGGCCCGCCAGGGCCTCAAGAAGGCACACGACCTGGCTCAGGACGAGATGGGAAAAGTCACCGGCGGCGTGAACTTGCCAGGCATGTTCTGACGCGTGACGCGTGACGCGTGACAAGAGAAGACTGGGCCGAACTTCTTCGGTCACGCGTCACGCGTCACGGGTCATGCTTGCGGAGCGAGGCGTGACAATACCGGGCGTGTACACGGAATCCCTCTCGCGCTTGATCGCCGAGTTCGGCAAGCTCCCCGGCATCGGGGCGCGCACCGCCGAACGCCTCGCCCTCCACATCCTCAAGGTGCCCCAGGAAGAGGCCGAGGCACTCGCCAAGGCCATCCAGGACGTCAAGCGCAACACGCGCCACTGCTCGCTGTGCTGCAACGTGACCGAGCAGGACCCGTGCGCCATCTGCTCCGACCCGCGCCGCGACCCCACAGTGCTCTGCGTGGTCGAGCAGCCGCGCGACCTCCTGGCCATCGAGAAGACAGGCGCCTTCCGCGGCGTCTACCACGTCCTCATGGGCCGCATCGCCCCCCTCGAAGACGTGCACCCCGAGGACCTGACGATCGGCCGCCTCGTCCAGCGCATCAGGGCCAAAGGCGTCAAGGAGGTCATCCTCTACACCAATCCCGACCTCGAGGGCGACGTGACGGCGCAGCATCTCGCCCAGGTCCTCCGCCCCCTTGGGGTCAGGGTGAGCCTCCCCGCGCGCGGCATCCCCACGGGCAGCCAGATCGAGTACGCCGGCGAGTCCATCCTGCGCGACGCCCTCGAGGGCCGGCGCGAGATTCCGGGCTAGACAACGCACCGGCTTGCGGGTATACTACTAGCGACCGCCACGCTGTTCGCCTTCGTAGCGAGACGCCTGCCGGCCAGCCCCCGCGGCTTGGCCAGGGAGATAGAGCCGATGCAGATGCGGATGGAAGCGCTCCTCCAACAGCGGCCCGAGCTTCGCATGAAGCTCGCCCCGCAAATCATACAGTCCATCGAAATCCTCCAGCTCCCAGCCCTCGAACTCCAGCAGCGCCTCAAGCAGGAACTCCTCGAAAACCCCGTCCTCGAAATGGCCGAGACACCCGTCCTCGAAGAGGAGCAGGAGGAGGAACCCGTCCCCGAGCCCGCCCAGGAGGAACGCGCCAAGAGCGACCTGGAGTTCGAGCGCCTGCGCGAGATCGAGGACATCGTCCGCGAGTACGGCTCGCAGACCTATCGCCGCGTGGTGGACCCGACCGAGACCGACCGCAAGTACGAGGCGATGCAAAACACCGCGGCACGCCCCATCTCGCTCCAGGACTACCTCTTCGACCAGTACACCCTCCTCGACACGCCGCTGGACCTCGACGAGGCGGCCCAGAACATCATCTACAACATCAACGACGATGGCTATCTCCTGGCTCAGGACCCCGAGCACCCGGAGGACGCCTTGCCCGAAATCGTCGAGTCCATGGAGGGGCGGGCCACCATCGAACAGGCGCAGCGCGCGCTCGAGATTATCCAAAGGCTCGACCCGCCAGGCGTCGGCGCCCGCAGCCTCGCCGAGTGCCTCCTCCTCCAGATGCGCCACGACCACGACCACACCCTCGCCCGCGAACTCATCACCCACCACCTCGACGACCTCTCGGCCAACCGCATCCCCAAGATCGCCAAGGACACCGGCCACACCCTCGACGAAGTCAAGGACGCCATCGCCTTCATCAGCCACCTCAACCCCAGGCCAGGCACAGCCTTCAGTGCAGAGGTCTCACCCTACGTCGTCCCCGACATCGTGGTCGAGCTCGTGGACGGCCACTACGAGGTCCGCCTCGAAGACGACCGCATGCCGCGCGTCTACATCAACTCCACCTACTCCCGCCTCCTCCGTGAGGAGGGCACGGGCGAGGCGGCACGCGACTACATCCGCAAGAAGATCCAGGCCGCTCGCTGGCTCATCGAGTCCATCGAGCAGCGCCGCAACACCCTCTACAAGATCGCCCGCGCCATCGTGGACATCCAGCGCCCCTTCCTCGAACGCGGCCTCGCACACCTCGTCCCCCTCAAAATGCAGACCATCGCCCAAACCACAGGCGTCCACGTCTCCACCGTCTGCCGCGCCATCGCCGACAAGTACATGCAGACCCCCACCGGCATCTTCCCACTCCGCTTCTTCTTCACCGGCGGCACCCGCACCACCGACGGACGCATCCAGTCCCGCAAGAGCGTCAAGGACATCGTCCGCCGCGTCATCGAGGCCGAGGACAAGCGGAACCCCCTCTCCGACGACGAAATCGCCGCCCGCCTCCAGGCCCAGGGCCTCGACATCGCCCGCCGCACCGTCACCAAGTACCGCAAGGCCCTCGGCATCCCCTCCACCCGCCAGCGCCGAGCCTACTGACCGCGTTTCGCGCCGCCGAGAGGCCCTAGGAAACCACCACAGGAGGCATTGCGGTGGGAAGTATGGTCTTTCGCAGGGCGTGTGGGCTTCCCCTGCTTCAGGTTCTGGCCGCGGGGTTGGCGATGCTTTTCGCGTCTTCAGCCTCGGCGGCACGCATTGTTCTCCTGCCGGAGAGGGTGAGGGAGGATGGCGCCCCGATTCTGCTCGGGGAGATAGCGCGCGCTGAGGCGGTGCAGAGGCCCGCTGGTGCCAAAGGCGAGCGCCCGCGCGAGGGCTACGCCATCACCATCGCCGTCCACGAGGTGCTGCGTGGTCCACTCGACGCGAAGGAGATCGAGATTCGCTTCTCCTCGAAGGGCTACGCACGCGTCTGGGAATCCGATGACAAGCCGGAACCAGGCATGAAGGTCCTCGTGTACCTTGCCTCAGGAGAAGGGCCCCAGTGGCAGGACTACGGACTCCCCGGCAGCATCGTGCGCCTCAAGACATTCGATGACTCGGTTGTGAAGACGCAGCGGCGCATCCTGAGGTTCTGGTCCATCCCCACAGCGGAAGAGCAGGAGAAGGCACTCAAGGAAGGCTGCTTCGATGCCGACCTGGGTTTCAGGCTGTACTGTGTCCGCGTCCTGTGCGATAGGGCCTTCCCGCCGAAAGCAGGTGCCCGCGAAACCGACTCCTTCCTGTGGGAGGTCTTCAATGACCCGCGGGCCGACCTGGAGACATTGATAGCCTGCGACAACCACTTCTGGAACCGTTTCCGGTCTCTCGGCTGGTACACATTCGAGCCACGATACCGGCCCTGGCTCGCCGCGATAGAGCGACACATGAAGGAGGAAGGGGTAATCCACCACAACAGCTTTGACTACGCGGTGACGGCCGTGTGCTGCTTCTCCACGCATCGCGAAGAGGTTCTACGCCTCCTCCTGGCCATCATTGGCGGCCGCAAGGAGATCTACAAGTTCGGCACGACCCAGCGCATCGGGCTCCTGTACGAGATCGCCCCGGCCACGGCCGAGGCGAAGCAGTTCAATGAGCGCATCCTCGAGAAGCTCAGGGAGCTTCTCTCCGCCAAGGACGTCACGGTGGCCGACGGAGCGGCCTGTGCTCTGGGGCAGATCTGCGTGGGCTCATCGAAGCTCGGATTCCCCTACGAATCGGTCCACGTATTGGTAGGGGAGGAGGCCAAGAAGGGCCACGATCCGCATGTCAAGAACCGCCTGCAAGCCTACGTGAGAGAGGCGGAGGCCGCGGCGATCAGGACGAAGCGAGTTCGGCGCGACGCGGCGCCCCCGCTGGCTCTGGCAAACTGGGCCGCCCACGTTGGCGAGAGGGTCCGGGTCGTCGGCCAGGCTTCTTACGAGCGGACCCCGGAGTGGGGTGCAGCGGCCAAGGCGGGCGATGGACTG
>Ga0194112_10004549_pt1 | contig 18954 bp, 15 predicted proteins | sample TA2MahC400mmetaG_FD_146191 | JGI IMG/M metagenome (GOLD analysis project Ga0194112, IMG submission 146191) | Freshwater microbial communities from Lake Tanganyika, Tanzania - TA2015016 Mahale Deep Cast 400m | ecosystem: Environmental > Aquatic > Freshwater > Lake | place: Tanzania: Lake... | reverse complement strand
GTGCTGCACAAGGCGCATGATCTGCGCATGGAGCAAGTCCCCAAGCCCACGATCGAGAACCCCGACGATGTGCTCGTGAGGATCGGGGCGGTCGGGGTCTGCGGATCGGACGTGCACTTCCTGGAGCGCGGGCGGATCGGCACCTTCGTCGTGGAGCAGCCGGTCATTCTCGGTCATGAGGCCGGGGGCACGGTCGCCGAGGTCGGGTCGGCCGTGACGAGCCTCAGGCCGGGCGACCGCGTCGCGATCGAGCCCGGGCGGCCCTGCCGCCGGTGCGAGTTCTGCCATCGCGGCGAGTACAACCTCTGCGTGGACATGGTCTTCCTCGCCGCGCCACCGGTGCACGGGGTCTTCGCCGAGTACCTCGTCTGGCCCGCGGACTTCCTCTTCCCGCTGCCGGACAACGTGAGTCTCGAAGAGGGCGCGATGTGCGAGCCCCTCTCGGTGGGCATGTGGGCGGCCGCGCGCGCGAAGGTCTCCCCCGGCGATTCGGTGGCCGTGCTGGGAGCCGGGCCGATTGGGCTGACTGCGCTGCAGGCGGCGGCCTACTACGGGGCGACCACGATCGTCGTTACGGACTTCGTGCACACGCGTCTCGACGCGGCCAAGCGCCTTGGCGCGACGCACGCCATCGACCTGAGCGAAGCCGACGCCGTGGAGGCCATCCTGGACCTCACGGATGGCCGGGGCGTAGACGTCTCCTTCGAGTGCGCGGGAGCGATTCCCTCGACCCAACAGTGCATTCACATCACCCGGCCCGGCGGGACCGTCCAGTTGGTCGGCATGCCCTCGGTGGATAGCTTCGAGATACCCATCTACGACATGATCGGCAAGGAACTGAATGTCGGCGGCCTCTTCCGCTATCGGAACTGCTATCCGCCGAGCATCGCGGGCATTGCCTCCGGCCGCATTGACGTGAAGTCGCTGATCACGCACCGCTACCCGCTGACCGAATGCCCGGAGGCCATGGCCTTCGCCCGCGACGAGAAGGAGCAGGCGCTGAAGGTCGTCGTCTGTCCGTAGCCATTGGTGGCACGGGCGGCCCGCCCGTGTAGCGGTGGCCTTCACGCGCGAGGCCGCGCGTACCACAGGGGACCTTGATGAGCGATACCACACATCTGATCCTCCTCGTCGGCGTCTGGCTGGCGCTGCTCAGCCTGTTCTTCTGGATGGTCGTCCGGCCACACCGGAAGCGGATTACCGATCACCAGCAGCTCACGGAGAGCGTCGAGCGCGGCGACCGCGTCGTGACCGCCGGCGGCCTGTACGGGCACATCGTGGGGCTGCAGGAGAAGACCGTGACGCTGGAGATCGCCAAGGGCGTGCAGGTCGTGCTGGACCGCCGGGCGATCCGCCGCAAGTGCGGGGAGGGAGACGAGGACGCGTGAGCGGACTGACGCAGACGCTGCAGGCGGCGAGCGGGTGGCTGGCGCTGGTGGCGCTGGTCCTGGGCCTCATCGCGCTCCTGTGGGTCTCTGCCTTGCAGAGGCGCGTGCAGAGGGTGACGCCCGATACCCGCCGCCTGATCCGCGACATGGAAGGCAAGAACCTCGCGGAAGTGGTTCAAGACCTTCTGGGGAACATGGAGTTCCTGAGCAGCCGCCTGGGTCGGTTGCAGGTCACCACGGAGGACCTCGCGCGCAGCCTCCGCGGGACGCTCCAACACCAGGGCCTCGTGCGGTACAACGCGGACACAACCGTGGGCGGGGAGCTGTCCTTCGCTCTGGCCTTGCTGGATGGGGACCGCAATGGTGTCCTGCTCACCTGCCTGCATACGCTGGACGACTGCCGGCTCTACCTGCGGGCGGTGGAGTCCGGAACCTGTGCGCACGATCTGAGCGACGAGGAGGCCGAGGCCCTCGACGTCGCGCTGCAGCGCAAACAGCCCGAACCAGACAGTGCCCGCCGGATGCGCCGCACGCGCTGGCGGGAGCATGACCCAAGACGCAGTAGGCGCGAACCATCCACCGACAAGTGAGGGAACCCGAATGCGCAACAACATCGTCTATCGGCCGGCGTACTCCTTGCTGCAGCTTCTGATGGACCCCGGCGAGTCGATCCGGGCCGAATCGGGCGCCATGGTCTCCATGACGCCTAACGTCCAGATTGAGACGGCCGCGCGCGGCGGCATCCTTGGGGGCCTCAAGCGCGCCGTCCTCGGCGGCGAGAGCTTCTTCATCAACACCTTCACCTGCCAGGGCGGCCCCGGCGAGATGACCCTGGCACCATCTCTCCCCGGCGACCTGATGCACATCCCCCTGACCGGCGGCAGCATGTTCGTGCAGTCGGGCTCCTACATCTGCAACAACGGCACGATTGAGGTGGACACGTCCTGGGCCGGGGCGCGCGGCTTCTTCTCCGGCGAGGGGCTCTTCCTGCTGAAGTGCACGGGTACGGGCGACCTGTTCGTCTCCAGCTACGGAGCCATTCACACCGTCGAACTCCAGGCCGGGCAGCAGTACCTCGTGGACACCGGCCACATGGTCGCCTTCGAGGAGACGATCACCTACACCGTCCAGCGCGTCGGCAACTGGAAGTCCACGCTGCTCTCGGGTGAGGGCCTGGTCTGCAACTTCACCGGCCCGGGCCGCCTGTATCTGCAGAGCCGCAGCATGGACGCCTTCCTGAAGTTCCTGATCCCCAAGCTGCCCAAGAGCGGCGGCGGCGGCATTAGCATCGGCAGCTGAGGAGCCCCTCGCGTGCCCTGACAGCAGGGCAGGGAGGGCAGCATGAACCGGCTCACCCACATCCACATCGAGGGCTTCAAGTCCATCCGCGAAGCGGACCTGGACCTCCGCCCCCTCAACGTGCTCATCGGCACCAACGCCAGCGGGAAAAGCAGCCTGCTGTCGCTGTTCCGGATGCTGAACTTCGCAGCAGCTGGACGTCTGCAGGTGCACATCGGTCAGATCGGGGGGGCCGAGGCGGTCCTCCATTACGGCTCTAGGACGACGTCGGAGTTCGGTGTCGCCCTTGAGTTTGGCGGTACCCGCGGTGCGAGCCGGTACCGTGCTCGACTTGCGCATGCTGCCCCTGATACGCTCCTGTTTGCAGACGAAGTGGTGGAGTTCGGGTTTGGCGAGGACACGCCGCGTCCGGCAACGCAGCTTGGCTCTGGGCACAAGGAGTCGCAGCTTTCGGCGAGCGGAGCGCGGGGACCCGGAAGCACCAGCCCTATAGACTTCGGTATGGGGCACTGGCGCTTCTATCAGTTCAATGACACGTCGGCGACGGCCCCCGCGCGCAAGCAGGCCAACTGCAACGACAACCGCCATCTCGCCCCCCACGCAGAGAACCTGGCCGCCTACCTCCACCTCCTCCACCAGACAGCCCGACCCTACTACGAGCGCATCGTGCGAACCACTCGGCTTGCTTTCCCGGAGTTCGATGACTTCGATGTTGCGCCGCTCGAAGAGAACCCGCAGAATGTGAAGCTGAGTTGGCGAGAGGTCGGGCGGGACAAGCTGTTCGGTCCTCACGACCTCTCCGACGGCACTCTACGGTTCATGGCACTGACGACGCTCCTCCTGCAGCCGGAGGAGCGCCTTCCCGACCTGATCCTCATCGACGAGCCCGAACTCGGTCTGCATCCCTCCGCCATCGCTCTGCTCGGCGGGATGCTGCGCTCCGTTGCGGCGCTCACGGAGGTGATCGTGGCCACCCAGTCGGTCCGTCTCGTGGATGAGTTCGACCCGGAGGACATCGTGGTGACGGAGCGGCGCGGGGGAGCTACGACATTCGAGAGGCTCAAGCCGGATGCGTTGGCCGACTGGCTGGAGGACTACTCGGTCGGCGAGCTGTGGGAGAAGAACGTGATCGGCGGGAGGCCGTAGGGTGGAGGTGTTCGTGTTCGTCGAGGGGCAGACCGAGGAGGCATTCGTGAACCGGCTCCTCGGCCCGCATCTCGCACCCCGAGGGGTTCACCTGCACCCTATCCTGCCCGGCAAGCCGAGCACGTCGGGCACTCGCGGGGGCGGTGTGCCTACCTACAGGGTTCTGAAGCGCGACCTCCTCCGCGAGTTGAGCAGCGACACGACGCACCAGGTCATGTTGACAACCATGATCGACCTCTATGGTCTGCCCTCGGACTACCCAGGCCACTCGCAGGCAGCCAGTCTCACTGATCCACATGTCAGAGCCAAGCACATCGAGCACGCGATGCTCGCGGATGTCGGCGATGCGCGGCTCATGCCCTACCTCCAGGTGCACGAGTTCGAGGCACTCCTGCTCGCTGAGCCTGAGAGCATCGCCGTTGCCTATCCGGACCACGAGGCCCAGGCGCTTCAGCTCGCTGCCGACGTCAAGGGCTTCGCGAACCCGGAGCTGATCGACGATGGGCCGCAGACGCACCCGTCTGCTCGGATTGCGGCGAGAATCCCCCGCTATGGCAAGGTCGCTGGCGGTGAGCTGGTTGCGCTTGCCATCGGGCTGGAGCGCATGCGGGAGCGCTGCCCGCACTTCGCGGAGTGGCCGGCGGCGCTGGAGGCCCTCGCTTCAGAGGGACCCGGCTGCTGAGGCTCCGGGTTCACTGAGGGAACCCGGCGCCGGGCGCGACGGTTTCATGGCCGGGAGGTGTTACCCATGTCCCGTACCGGTCTTCTGCTCGTTGTCGTGCTCGGTGCCGTCGTTGTGGCCGCCATGCTGGTGTCCGGCTGCGGCGGAGGTCGCAGGCTGCCGCAGCTTGTCCTCACGTCTGCGCCCCCCGGGGGCATCGCCGGCTACCGCGGAAGCACTGCGCTATGGGTGGTGAGTGTGAACATGACGCCACCCGATGCTTCTCGGGTGGCGCTCACCGCGCAGTCAACCGACGGGGTTCCCTGCGAGGTTGTGCCGGCACAGTTGGACCGCTCCGGAACCGTGGAGGTCATCGCCCGGCCCGGGGCAACGGCCCCGCGTCGGCCGGGGAACGTCATCGTTCGCGCGCAGACCGAGGAGGCGCCGATCGCCGGGCAGGCGCAGCTTGCGCTGCCGCTGAACGTCCTGAACTACCGGGACCAACTCGGCACGGAGGCGCGTCAGCGGTTCGCGCTGTTCACAGACTACCTCGCGGCGCAGCACCCGGAGTTCGGCATCGACAGCACGACCACGTGGGACGGGTGGGTGCCGGCGCCCAACATCCTGGTGGTCATGTGGTACTCATTCCTCTCGGCCGACTACGAGGCCCTGATCCGCTGGCACGTGATGATCCCGCCCTACGACTGGACCGAGGTCTTCGTGCGCGAGCGGGGCTCGGCCGAGTGCGTGTGGGCGGGCAAGATCCCGACAGCCGGCGCGCTGGTCGAGGAAGTGACGCCCCCGGACCCCTTCCCGAGGTTCGAGGCGCCGATCATCGATCTCGGCCAACCATAGGATGTGCGCGATGCTGATCCTCGTCTCGTTAGCCGGCGCCGCGCTCGCCGCCAACCCGCCGCCGGACCCTGCGCTCGCGCCGGTCGAGGACGTCGCGGGCCTGCCGCGCGTGCTGCTCATCGGCGACTCGATCTCGATGGGCTACACCGTGCCGACTCGCGAACTCCTCACCGGGAAGGCCAACGCCCACCGCGTGCTGGACAACTGCGGCCCGACGAGTCACGGGGTGGAGAGGATTGACGTGTGGCTCGGCGAGGGGAAGTGGGATGTCGTCCACTTCAACTTCGGCCTGCACGATCTGAAGCGGATGGAGGATGGCAAGCAGCAGGTGCCGATCGAGCAGTACGAGGCGAACCTGAAGACCATCGTGGGGAAGCTCAAGGCGACGGGGGCGAAGCTGATCTGGGCCTCGACGACGCCCGTCCCCGATGCCAAGGTCAGCCCGCCGCGTAGCAATGCCGACGTGATCGCCTACAACGAGGTCGCGGCGAAGGTGATGACCGAGAACGCGATTCCGATCGACGACCTCTACTCTTTCGCCCTGCCGAGACTGGCGGACATCCAGACGCCTGCCAACGTGCACTTCACCCCGGCCGGCTCCAGGGCCCTCGCCGAGCAGGTCGCCTGGGCCATCCGCAAGGCCCTGGCCGAGTAGTTGGGAGGGGCCGCATACAGCGCCTGCTGCCGTCTGCAGGCGATGTATCCGGCCCAAGCTACTCCGGCGTCACCTCAACCTCCCGGTACGCCAGCAGCCTCACCGGCCCGCTGATCCCGGCCGGCGCGGGAGGATCGCCTGCACTCCCCAGCGTGTCCGCGACCGTGATCTGCAGGCGGTTCTTGCCCTTCTTCACGTTCGCTCCCAGGTCGAACACGAACGGCCGGCACAGCCGCGTACCCACGCTCTTCCCGTTGATCGACACGCTCGCGCACGCGCCGACCTCGCCCAAGTCCAGGAACAGGTGCTCGGCGGTGTACTCAGTCGGCAGGTCGATCACGCGATCATATGTCCCCTCGCCGACGTAGCCCTTGAGGCCCTGCGTGGCCCAGTCGCCAATGAGGATTTGCCCGGGATCGCTGTCACACTCAATCGGCTTCACGAGCGGGTCGGGCCCCGTGATCACGAGCGTCGCTTGGCGCACTCCCGCTGCCTTGCCCAGACTCGCCTCCAGGCCATTCAGCTTCACCTCGGCCCCGTCCACGTAGAGCTGCAGGGGCTTCGCGCCCTCGGGCAGCCTCAAGCGCGCGGCACCGGGCGGCAGGTCGAAGCGATACCAGATCTCCCGGCCGGTGTTCGGCTCTGGCGGCAGTCCGGGCACATCGCCCCATGGCGCGGTCGGCGGCGCGCCGCCAACCTCCGGCGCGCCCCACTGCGAGTCATCGAAGTCAGTCGCCTCCCAGCCCGTCGGCGCCTCACGGCTGACGCGCCAGTCACCGCCGGTCGCGATCCGCACGAGGTCGCCGGTCTGCAGGTTGATCTGCGCCTCGCACAGGACGCCGCCGATGCTGCCTTCGTTCGTGACCTTGATGGAGATCACGTTCGCGCCCTGCTTCAGCTTCGCTGCGACGTCGTAGGTCTCAGCCTTGTACCAGTCGCCGTCCGCGCCGATCCGCTCCCCGTTCACGTACAGCTCGTACGCGTTGTCCGCGGTCACCGTCACCGTCGCGCTCTTCACCGCCGCCGCCAGGTCGATCTTCCGCCGGTAGTGGCGCACTTCGCCGTCGCCGTTGAACGTCAGCCATCTCGCGTGCCACTTCGGGAGCAGGCTCGGCAACGGCTCGCCGACGTTCAGCAGGTCCCAGTCCCCATCCTCGAGGTCCGCAGCCGCCCACTTGCTGGTATCGTCCCCCTCGTGGGCTGCCCGCACCCGCGCCCGGCTGATCTGCGCCGGCTGTCGGTGGAAGGGCGTTTTGGTCGCGAAGCGCCACGCTCCGTCGATCAGCAGTTCCGGCGGCAGCCCCTCGACCTTCGCCTTGCCCTTCTTGCCGTCCGCGAGGATCACCGTATGCGTGCCGTTCAGGCGCGCCAGCCCCGTGACGACCCACTGGCCCTTCCGCTCCACCAGCGCCACCCGCTCCAGCCCCGGCGCCTGCACGATGTGATGGTCCTCAGGCATGCGATGTGCGACGCAGACCAGCTCCACGGCCTGCTGCGGCTCCAGCACAAGCGGCAGAAGCGTCGTACCCGTCTCGGTGTAGCGGTACCCGGGCGCCGCGCGCGTCTCGTCGCTCTCTGGGTCACGAACCTCCGGTGCGCACTTGCGGTAGATGGTCAGATACGTATGCACCGCCGCCGCCGAGGAGTTGTACAGCAGGTAGGCCTCCGCGTCCGGCTTCGCCGCATCGGCATAGTGCGCGCAGACCACATCCCGTGAGGGCGGGTACAGGAACAGGTTCTCGCACTGCATCTCATTCAGGATCGGTGCGAGCCTCCCGAGTTCCGCCGGGATGACGATGGCGTTGCCCTTGGCGAAGACCGCGTCGTTGATGTCGTCGATTGACCTGACCCCGAACGTCTCCTCGACCCAGTTGCTCCCCTCCGGCCCTTTGGGCAGATTGTGGGTCGCGATGGCCCTGGTGCCACCGGCCAGCAACCGCTTGATCGCCTCCACTACCTCGGGCTTCTCGACCCTCACGCGCGGCAGGATGACCGCCTTCATCGCCTGCCCACCGAGCACGAGCTTTCCATCTGCACTCACCGCGGTCCCCAGCTCATCCCCCGAGATGACCCGGTATCCCGTCTGCATCGCCAGCAGCTGGTTCAGCACCCCGCGCAAGGCCCCGGCCTCGGCGTCGCTGATCTCGTAGGCCGGCGTCCACGGCACAACCACGGCCACCCTCGCCGTGCGCCCCTCGGTGGGCCCGAGGTCGTCGAGACGCTTCGCCAGGCCCTCCAGCTCCTTCACCTGCGCCCAGTAGGGCTGCCTCGTCACCGGCGACGCATCGCTGAGGTTCGCGCCGAAGTAGCACCCATCGCCCACCAGCCAGCTCATCAGGATCAGGCGACGCATCATCTCCGGCGTCGTATCCGGCGTCAGCAGATACGCCGCCGGCTGCCCGGGCGTCAGGAGCCCGTGCGCGGGGTCGAACGGCTCATTCGCCGGCCGGAGCGGCGTGTCCGGAACCACGGGCTTCACCAACTGCGCGCCTGCACCGGCGCCCAGCAGCCCAACGATGATGACGACGACAGGCAAGGACTTCATCGGGGTCTCCTTGCGGGAGGGGAGTACACGGCTTGGTTGTTCGAGCAGGCAGCCGGGGAGACCTGCGCTTGCGGGAGTGGCGGAGGTCAGGTTATACTGCGTCGTGAAGCCATCGGCGAGCCCCGATCTGCCGGAGGACGTTGGCTACATGGCCGTCACCATGCCGGATCTGCCGGCGAACCAACTCAGGCTGTCACTCGCGGGGGTGGAGAGCGCGGACGACCCGCAGCGCCTGCCGACGTTTGCCGACTGCCGCCGGGCAGCGGTTCACCGGTGGTACCCGATGGTTGTGGGGTTCTCGCGGACGGGCGTCTCGACAGCCATTGCAGATGGCCACCTGGGCCCAACCGACCTCATACTCGACCCATTCGTCGGCTGTGGCACGACGTGTGTGGCGGCGAAGGCAATGGGGGTCCCGAGCATGGGGATTGAGGCGCACCCGTTCCTGGCGCTCGCCAGCCGAGTAAAGACGGCCTGGGATGTCGCGGGCGACACGGGTACCGGCCTGCAGCAGATGGCGGAGGACCTTGCCAGTCGGGCACGGGCGCGCAGCAAGCCCACAGACGCACCGCCAGCTCCCGACTTCGTGCGCAAGCTGTACCCGCAGGATGGTGCCCTGGGTGACCTGTATGCCTTGCGCGATGTGATCAACGAGGACCTCCAGGGCGAGGTCGCCGTCCGGGAGTTCATGACTTTGGCGCTGGCGCGAGCCGCCCACGATGCGACGCCCTCGAAGATCGACGGCGTCTATGTTGCCCCGACCACGCACAAACGTAGCCACCTCCCGCCGCTGACTGCCTTCCGGCACCGCGTTGGCCTGATGGAGCGTGACTTGCGCCTCGTGCTTCGACGCTGCGCAAACGCCCGCGCCCATATCATAGAGGGCGACGCTCGAGACATGTCGTGCGCTCCGACCGAGGGCGTCGCTCTTGTCTTCACGTCCCCGCCCTATCTGAACAACTTCGACTATGCGGAGATGACTCGCCTTGAGCTGTATCTGCTCGGGATGGCGACGTCATGGGCGGACATCTCACAACGGGTGCGGTCTCGCCTGGTCACGAGCGCGACGACCCAGGTCAGCCGCGCCAAGAACGGCCCACTGGCGCCCGACCCGCAGTTGCCCGCGACTGTGCGGGACACCGTGCAGGGCTTGTCCGCCCAACTCGCGGAGCTGCGTCTCACGAAGGCTGGTCGCAAGGACTACGACCTGACAGTGATCGCCTACTTCAACGACATGCTGAGAGTGCTTCGCGAGATCCACCGTGTCCTACGCCCGGGCGGCGTGTGCCGCATGATCGTCGGGGACTCGGCGCTCTATGGCGTGCACGTCCCGACAGATGACCTCCTCTGCGCGATTGCTTCGGAGACGGGCTTCGGGCGGGTCACGAGCCGCGCGCTTAGGCAGCGAGGTCACCGCTGGGTATTGCCGCGTAGAGCGTGTGTGCCACTACGGGAGAGCGAGATCACGCTGTGGAAGTGACCTCCGTCTTTGACAAGCGCACACCCAAGCTGCTGCGACGCATCGCTGACGCCCTCCGAGACTGGACGTACACGGACCCCCTACCGACGGATGACGCCCGATGCCTCGGCTTCATCCTGGAGCAGTCGCTCGTGATGCACCTCCAGCGGGCCCTCCCCGACGTTGAGACTCTCCTCGGTGGGGCCATCGAGTACCCCAATGTCGCAGTATCCGGCGACGGCCCGCGCCTCGCCTTCGAGGTCAAGGCCTCTCCTCGCACCACGCAGATCAGCAACCGCGTGAAGTCGCCCGAGTCGATCCTGCGCTTCTACCCGCGGTTCGACGGGCACTGGGTTATCGCGCTCTTCTACAGGTTCACTGAGGATGGGGTCCACCTGGCCGACCTCCGAGGGTGTCTCCTGGAGCTGTGGCGCTACGCCGCCACCACGTTCAAGGACATGTCCGCTATCTGCGCCTTGGGGTCGCTGGACCAGATGCTGCGCCAGGCGCCGACGGAGAGAGCCTTCCTTAACGAGAAGGAGTTCCTGCAGTTCTGCTCCCACATGGCGTCTCACCCCGGTACCACCGCACAGCGCAATGCAGCAGCGCAGGAGTGGCTCCGGCGCCGGCGTCCGCGGCGCACAGGCAGGTAGGGGTGCGCGCCCGGATCAAAGAGCACCTCAACCCGATGCGTCCAGCCCCCTCCCAGCCTCCCATCACCTCCGTCCTCGTCAAGCCCGCCGGGGCGGACTGCAACCTGAAGTGCGACTACTGCTTCTACCGGCCGAAGGCGGGGCTGTATCCGGACGAGCCGCGACCGCGGATGAGCAACGCGACGCTGGAGGCGTTCATCCGCCAGTACATGCAGTTGGCCGGCCCGAACCCGTCCTTCGGATGGCAGGGCGGCGAGCCGGGGCTGATGGGGCTGGGCTTCTACCGGACGGCGGTCGAGTTCCAGAAGCGCTTTGGGCGATCGGGTCAGGTGGTCGGCAACGGGTTCCAGACGAACGCGACGTTCATCGATGATGACTGGGCCACGTTCTTCGCGGCGTATAAGTTCCTCATCGGCGTGAGCCTCGACGGGCCGCCGGAGTTGCACGACAAGCACCGACTGACCCTCGGCGACGCGCCAAGCTGGCAGCGCGTCATGCAGAGCATCGCGACCTTGCGCCACCACGGCGTCGAGTTCAACATCCTCTGCATGGTGACTCAGGACAGCGTGACTCAGCCGGAGAAGCTCTACCGCTTCTTCCGCGAGAACGACCTGCGCTATCTGCAGTTCATCCCGCTGATCGAGCCGGGCGACGCGCCGCTGACGCCCGCCGCGTACTCGATCACGCCGGAGCAGTATGGCGAGTTCCTGTGCCGGATGTTCGATCAGTGGTCCCGCGAGTGGCCGCCCGAGTGCTACATCCGCGAGTTCGACGACTTCCTCACCGTCTACGCGGGGCACCCGATGCCCTCGTGCATTCACCAGGAGCAGTGCGGCAACTACTTCGTGGTCGAGCACAACGGGGATGTTTACGCGTGTGACTTCATGGTCACGCCGGAGTGGTGGATCGGCAACCTCACCGTCACGCCCCTTGCGGAGATCCTCGCCTCACCGAAGTTCCGCACCTTCGCGCGCCGCAAGTCGATGCACCCGCCGCAGTGCGTCGAATGCCAGTGGCTGCACCTGTGCCGCGGCGGCTGCCAGAAGCACCGGTTGATCACCTCGGACACGGTCGCCTCACCCACGTACTTCTGCGAGGCCTACCGCCGCTTCTTCCAGCACAGCCGCCGCCGCCTGCGCCGCATGGCCGACGAGGTGACTGGTCGCGGCAAGCCCAAGGCCGCCAGCAGGACAGGGCCACCGGCCAAGGCCTCCGTGGACGCCGAAGGTCCAGGTCGCAACGATCCCTGCCCCTGCGGCAGCGGCCGGAAGTACAAGCACTGCTGCCTCGGCAAGTCGACGGACGGCTGAACCACGAAGACCGCGAAGAAGGCACCAAGCTGCACGAAGACGAATTGCACCCTCTCCTGTGTCTTCGTGCCTTCTTTGTGGTCTCCGTGGTTAGGGCCGTGTCCCTACTCGCCGACCCGAGGAGTCCTCGCCTTTGACGGTTCGCGCGCTGATCCTCGCCCTCATCCTCGCGGTTGCCACGGGCCTGCTCGTGCAGCAGGTCGCGCTGGTGTACAACGCGGGTGAGATCGAGAGCAGCGTCCCTCCCGTGCCGGCCATCTTCTCGCTCTTGCTGCTCGCGGCGCTGAACCCGCTGCTGGAGCGCCTTCGCCCGCGCTGGGCGCTGCAGCGCGGCGAGATGCTCATCGTCTACTCGGTGCTTATCCTCACGGTGGCGATGTCCGGCCGGCGAATGGCGCGCTGCCTGCTCGGCTTCGTGGTTGCGCCTCAGTACTACGAGCGCCTCAAGGACATCGGCGAAAACACCCCCGGCTGGGTCGCGCCGAGGGACCCGGAGATCGTCCGCCAGTTCTTCGAGACCTCCCCCGCCGGCCACATCCCCTGGCACGCCTGGGGCACACCCCTTGCCGCGTGGACGGCCTTCCTCATCGTCTCCTGGTTGGGACTCTTCTGCCTCATCAGCCTCTTCGAGCGCCGCTGGGCCGAGCAGGAGCACCTGCGTTTCCCTCTGTTGTTCCTGCCGCTGGAAATGACCGCCGGCGCTACCGCCACGCACCGGCAGTTCTTCCGCAATCCGGTCATGTGGATCGGCTTCGCCGCTGGTTTCTGGTACGCGCTGCCGGTGGTGCTGACGCCCGTGTGGCCGGGGATCCCGCAGTGGAAGGTGACGCTCTACCCGCTCCAGAGCCTCACCGCGCTGCCGTGGTCTGAGCTACGGGGCATCTACTTCCGCCCGCTGCCGCACCTCATCGGCCTGGGCTACCTGATGAGCAGCGACAACCTGCTCTCCGTCTGGGCCATCTACCACCTGCAGAAGCTCTTCTGGGTTGGCGCGGCGGGCCTCGGCTTCCGGCGGCCCGGCTGGCACATCGGCATCGAGCACCAACAGGCCACCGGCGCCGTCCTGCTGCTGGCCGGGTGGCTGCTCTGGAGCCATCGCCGCGCCCTCTGGCAGACGGTGCGCTCCCTCGTCGAGCCCTCGGCGCGCGGGCCGCACGCGGGCCGCATCCCGCCGCGCTTCCTGTTGATCGGTGCGATCCTCGGCTTCGTCTTCGCCCTCGCCTGGGCGCACGCGGCGGGTGTGCCGTGGTCGATGGCCCTCTTCCTGTTCGGCATCATCTTCGCCAGCGGCCTCGTGTACGCGCGCATCCGCTCCGAGACCGGCCTGCCGAGCTACTGGGCGCTGCCGTTCGTCTTCGAGGAGCGCAACTTCCTGCTCGACGTCTTCGGCACGCGCACGGTCCTGCGCACGGGCGGCCTGCCCGCGCTCGCCGCCTTCTCGCACTTCGGATGGATGACCACCGGCCAGTACACGCAAACCGGCGCCTACCACATCGAGAACCTGCGCCTGGGGAAGGTCGCCGGGCAGCCCGAGTGGCGAATGCTCGCGCTCAGCCTCGGCGCGGCGGCGGTCGGCCTCGGCATCGCCTACTGGACGCACCTCGGGACCTTCTACGGAATCGGCGCGCTCTCGGCGGTCGGCGCAGGGGGCAACGGCTACTACGAGGTCAACTGGGCGCAGGGGAGCTACATGCAGCTTGTGAACCTCGCGCCGCGCGATTCCGTCGGCCCGAACCTCTTCCGCCTCGGCGGCGCGGCCGTCGTGCTGGCCCTCGCCCTCCTGCGCGGCCGCTTCACCTGGTTCCCCTTCACCCCGTGGGGCTTCGTCATCGCCTCAAGCTACGGCAACACCTACTGGGCCAGCTTCTTCCTCACCTGGGTCGCCCAGCGCATCATCCTCCGCTACGGCGGCATGACCCTCCACGCCAAGGCCGTCCCCGCCTTCTTGGGAATCGCCTTCGGCTACATGACCGCCACCCTCGCCGCCGTCGCCCTCGGCTTCGCCACCGGCCAGGTCTTCAGCTTCGCCGCAGGAAGACGGCTGTTCTTCGACGTATGACGCAGCCCGTCAGCCCTGCGTCTTACCCAAGAGGGCGAGGACCTTCGCGTCGTCATCGGTCCCGTCGATAAGGAACGGCGGGTAGCGAGGCGTATCACCCTCGGACCCCAGCTCCTTCCATCCGAGGTCGGGCGCCGCGCCTGCGTACGGCAGCCCTACATCGACTCCCGCGTCCACAGCCGGGCTGCTCGGTGTCAGCAAGTACAGCCGCTCGGCCAGCCCTGTGAGCAAGGGCTCGGCGAGCAGGCTGTGCTCCCCTGTTGCGTACTTCGCGACGAAGCTCTCCGGCGTGGACTTGCCCTCGTCCGTGACGATGAGGTCGGCCGCGCCGGTAGCTTGCCGCCCGGCGTGGAAGAAGAGGTTGTGGCTGAGGCTGGCCTGCAGGGAAGCGGGCGTACAACTGATGAACTGCAGGCTCGCGTGGGGGATGGTCGGGTCGAGCGTCAGGATCAGGTTATTGCGGAAGATCGACCCGGCGGAGGCCTCGTTGACCCGCACCGCAACGCGTTCCCGGCTATCGACCACGGTGTTGTTCAGAACCGAGGTGAACGGCGACTGGATCTCCAGCCCGGGGTAGCCGTTGTCGTAGACGAGGTTCCGCGTGACCTCGTTGTAGCCGGTGCCGCCCTCCGCGGTGTTGCTGGCGACCTGGATGCCCGAGCGCGCGTTGCGGAAGCAGATGTTGTTGTCGATGCGGATGTGGTCGGCGTCGTGCCCGACGATGATCCCCGGGTTCCCGTTCCCATAGCACAGGTTGCCCGAGATCAGATGGTAGTCGCCGGAAGTGATGTCAATCGACTCCTCCGGGCACAGGCCGATCACGTTGTCGCGGATGGTGTTCCGGTCGCCGGTGATGCCCTGCACCACCCCGTTGGCGTCGCGGCCCCCCGAGTGGCACGTCACGCCGTCATTGCTGCTGCACTTGGCGATCGTGCAGCCGGCCACCCCATTCCCCGTGGCGCCGCTGCTGATGAACACGCCGCAGTTGGCGCTGTCGTAGAGGAAGCAGTCGAGCAAGTGCACCCGCGTCGAGTCGCGCACGATGCAGACGTTGGGGTTCCCGTAGTACCCCATGAACAGTGAGGCGCAGTTCCGCACAGTCACGTCGCTGCACCCGGACATCACCAGGTGCCGGCAGTTCCCGAACAGGAAGGCCAGGTCGGTTAGCTCGATGTGGTGACGCCCCGTGAGATCGACCAGCTGCTCGACGACGGACACCTCGATACGGTGCTCCGCGGGCGGCGAGCCATCCGTCGTTGCGACCCACAGCATGGAGAGCTGCTCATCGAAGAGGAACCGACCGCGTTCGAGGGGGCGGGAGTCGGCCTTCAGCAGGCGTCGCGGCAGCGGGCCGTCATACTCGTACACGCCGTAGACATTGCGCCGCCCGACGAACTGCTCCGGCGGTATGTGCGCCCGGAAGCTGCCATCGCCTTCGGGCTCCCACTCGCCAAGGGTGATGGAGCCCAGGATCTCGGGCTTCGGCCCCTCCCCATAGGCGGTGATGCGTACCGGCGACCCCTCGGCGCCGTTGCCCCGGAAGCTGAGCGGACCGCGAAACTGGCCGCCGCGCTTGAGGGAGACCACGTCTCCGGGCTGCAGGACGAGACCCGCCAGCGGCGCCAGCGAGCGGAACGCCTCGGTCTCCGTGCTCCCCGAGTTCGCGTCATCACCCTTGTCGGCATCCACGAAGTAGTGGGCAGACAGCGCCTCTGCGCCGGTGAGCAGCACCATGGCCAGCAGCGTGATCGTACGCACGGCTCTCCCTCCCAAGCGAGCTTACCCGCCCCTCGCCCTTGCCAGCACCCAGAGCAGCCTCGCCATGCCGGCGTTCGCGAGGAGCGTCTTCACGAGGGGTCGATCGGCGAGGGGTATGTTGTCGTACCGCGGCTCGTTCGAGCGCTCGCTGTCGTCGGGTTCGAGGGCGTGCGTCTGGCCCATAAGCGCCTGCCACGTGGCGAGCTGCTCGTCGCCGATGCGCCACAATCGCCAGTTCCGGAAGTACAGCCCGTCGTCGGGATCGCGGAGGTACTCGTAGGCGTAGCCCGCGTTCCGTTCGGCCTCGCCCAGGATCGTCGGCTCGCGGCTCACCTCGTACAGCCCCACCAGCCCATCAACCAGGTAGGGTACGAAGAAGCTGGAGTCGTAGAAGAACCGCTGCTCGCGGTTCTCCACCAGGCTGTCGTACATTGCACCGTCGCGCGTCACTGCCGCGAGGGCGAGGCGGCTCGCCTGGGCCAGCGCGGATGCCTCGCCCGTCAGCCGGTACAGCTCCACGTGAGCCCGCAGCGCGACGCCCGTGTTGTACGTCCACTTCACGCGGCGCACGCGCCAGTCCGGGGGCTCGAGGGCATCCATGATGAGCCCGTCGGCGTCCTGCAGGTTCGCCAGCAGCCACTCAAGCAGCGTCGAGGCGAACGCGACATGCGCCTGCCTGTCGATGCCCAGCCGCGCCAGCCACAGAGCGGCGAGCGCCGTCATCGACGTCGAGCACGCGGCACGATCGGCGGTCGCGGGATTGCGCGGGTCCGTCCCCCACTGCATCCCGCCCGGATTGCCGGACGCATCCCATCCGCCCCGCAGGAAGCCCTCCATCACCTCTGCTGCGCGGTCGCGGTGCGTGCGCTCGCCCGTATACTGATAGGCCTTCGCGAGCGCGATCACCATCAGCGCGTTGTCGTCGTAGTACTTGTCGTTATTACCGGGGAAGGTCAGCCAGGCGTTGTAGGCGTGCTTCTCGGGGTCGAAGTACTGCTCCAGCCCTGCCACCACCTCATGGATGACCGGCGCATACCGACGCGTCATCATCGACGCGCCTTCGGCCAACGCGTGCAGCGCCTCCACGCTCGGCCAGAGGACATACCCGTTGTTGTGCGCCGGGTCGCTATCGACCGACTCCGCGCTCCTCACGGGCGCCCGGTACTGCCGCGCGATCGGGTCCCAGAACGTCCGCTGGAGCAAGTCCGTCAGCCGCTGTGCCTCGGCCTGGTAGCCGCCGGGCACATCCGCGAGCAGGCGCCCGGCCGTAGTGCCAAGCAAAGGGAGGGAGGTCAGGAAGCGCCGCCGATCCAGCGTCATGGGTTCCCTATGACGACTCGCCCCACAGCCCTCTCCGGCACCCAGATGCCCAGCACCTTGCTGTCCGGGTCGGTAAGGAGCCAAGCATGGGTGACGAACGTGCTCTGGCTGGCGATGCCGCTCGGGGGGATGGTCCCGTAGCTCTTGCGCTTCCCCTCGAAGTCCAGCCAGAAGCGCTCGACGGGGCGGTCGGTGCGATTGATGAAGATAACCGTCGTCGCCGGCTGGTCAGCCTGCGAGCGGGTTGTGGTCTCCGCGTCCGGCGGCAAGCGCTTCAGGTCCACGACCTCGACGGGCGCGGGCTTCAGGCGGCCGCTGTAGATGTCGTCCAGCAACGCATATGCGTCGGGGGCGTACGCCCGCAGCCAGTGCGGGCCGGGCTCGGGCGGCGGGTCGAGCTTGCCGTAGTCGCCCCGCGTGCCGAAGTACCACATGGTCAGCTCCGCGAAGAACTCACCCGCGTTCGTCGCGGCATACATCGTCTTCCACCTACCCGCGTCGGTCGAGGCCTTGTACTGCACCTCGACTCGGTCGCGAATGTCGGCCGATAGTCCGAACTCCATGATCGTGTGCGCGAACTCGTGACTGCAGATGTCCCGGTGATCCGTGAACCGGTCGCTCGGGAAGAGCAGCAGATTCTCCTCGGAACACGATGCGTACAGCCCGCCATAGCCCCGCCCGCGTTCGTCGATGGTCGCGGTGCCCTCGAAGGGCTTGCCCTTCATGTCGCGGTACTCGGGCGGGTCCGAGGTCTGTTGATCCTTGCCAATGAGGTGCATCTCCGCCCCGAGGCGCGCCAGGTTCGCCGCGATCTCCGGCGCACGCCCAAGCTGCCGGTCGATGCGTCTCGCCGCCTCCTCCAGCGCCGCGTCACTGACCGTCTCATGCGCCAGAATCGGGATGCCCTGGATGACGAGCCGCTTCCCGTAGAAGCCTTGCTGCGGCGGATCGAGCCGCTCGATCTCACCCATCACCTGCGGCCAGGCACTGCACGCGACGAACGTGAGTAGGACTGCGAGAACGCTGCGCGTCGTCATTCGCGTGCCCCTTCATCCAGGAAGCGCCAGTCGCCGCTCAGTTCCTCTCCCGTCAGCAACGCCCTCACCGCGGCGACCGGCATCGTGTTCTCGCGCATGATCGCGTCATGGAACTCCCGGTTCGTCATCCGGCCGGAGCCCACGAGTTCCTCGTGCAGGCGCCGGAACTGCAGGCCGCCGATCAGGTACGCGCACTGGTAGAGCGGATCGTAGCCACCCTGACACGACCGGCGCACCTCGCCCCGCGCGTTTGCCGGCTCGTGGCCCACCTCATTCACGAGCATGTCCACACATTGATCCGGCGCCATCTCGCCCATGTGGAAGCGCAGCGAGAACACCACCCGCGCGCACCGGTGCTTGCGCCAAAACAGCATCCCCATGCGTTCCTCGGGCGTGCGCGGGAAACCCAGGTCCCACAGCAGCAGCTCCCAATGCAAGGCCCAGCCCTCCACCCAGAAGGGTGTGTAGAACAGGCGGCGGTCAGGCCGGTAGCGCTCCTGGCTGAAGGCCTGCAGGTAGTGGCCGGGGAGGAGTTCGTGCTGCACGGTCGCCCGGCTGAACGCGCGATTGTTGCCGCGCAGGGCCATGCGCTTGTCCGCGTGGTCCATCTCGTTCGTGGGGAAGGACACGACAATCGCCTCGCCGCCGAGGAAGAAGGGGTTCACCTTCTGCTTCTCCGGCGACATCATCTCCATCCGCCAGCATTCCTTCGCCAGCGGTGGCACGGTGAGCAGGTCATGCGTCTCCAGGTACTCGATGGCCTCCCGGGCCAGGTCACGCACGAGCGCCGGCTGCTCGCCCGGCGGCAC
>Ga0194112_10004545_pt1 | contig 18958 bp, 18 predicted proteins | sample TA2MahC400mmetaG_FD_146191 | JGI IMG/M metagenome (GOLD analysis project Ga0194112, IMG submission 146191) | Freshwater microbial communities from Lake Tanganyika, Tanzania - TA2015016 Mahale Deep Cast 400m | ecosystem: Environmental > Aquatic > Freshwater > Lake | place: Tanzania: Lake... | reverse complement strand
TGCTGCTTTTAAAGGTAAAGATGCGACATCCTCTTCTTCAAAAGGGCCGTAAACCTTAAGGTCGTCACCTACAAATTTAGGTGTTGCGTGTAAAAACCTTATTAGTCTATTATTAAGCTTATCATCCTTTTTTAACTCTTTCGGTTCCTCTTTTTGCTGAACTTCAGGGGTTTTTAATGACAACACATTAAGTAAGATCTTGTCCCTGAAATTGTTAAGCAGAGAGACTAATTCTTCATATAAGGCCTTCTCTTCCTCTAACATGCCTTGAGAATCAGACTTCTCATCTGCTCTTGAAGAAAAAATTGCTAATTGAACTATCTTGTTCTCTCTTTTCTCATAAAGCTCCTGAATCATTCTTTTAATATTCTCAATCTGTTTCTGAGTTTTTTGGGTTTCTGAATTGGAAAAAATGCTTGCCTTTTTCATCTGAGAATCAAGAATGCTCTGCTTGTCAGTCAGATAAGTTACTACATCTTTTAAAAAATTCTTATCTAAAGGCTGGAGTTCTGCGCGAAGCTTTTCCCTTCTAAGAATCTCATACAAGGTCTCGTAAGTGATTACAACATCACGTTCCATGACAGTCATTCAGATTCTAAACGGTTTTAAATAGTTTTAGATTTTATAAAAGTCATATGATTTTCAACAATTTTTTCCCTTCAAAAAAACCTAAACTTCCTTTGCTACATGCTTTTTCAGAAAATTCCTTGACCGGATCTTTTCCCTTGCCGTAAACTAGGAAGGGTGTTGGGTGTTCTGAATGAGATTTCATACTGCAAGGCGTAGAATGATCCGCAGTGACACATATCGTATCAAACGGGAGCTCTCTTATCTTAGAGATGAACTCTTTATCTATCTCTTCTATCGATGCTACTTTCTCCTTAACCAGGCCTTTATGACCAAAAGCATCCGGACCTTTGACTTGTAAGTAGAAGTTGTCAAACTCTTCAAAACTCCATTTTATCACTTCAAAAGTCTTGTTAAGATCAGCGTATTTTGGCAGGACTTTCATACCAACTATTTCACCAATCGCTTTCTCCACAGGCATATCAGCTAGTAAGGCCCACTTGCCTTTCAATTTTTTAAGCTTAGGGAGCTTATTGCCAGTGCCTCTAGTTATTAATGTGAAACCTTTCAAATTCTGTTCGCTAAGCTGGGTGATATGGTTAATCATTTCTGCAGTTTCTTTAGCAGCAGGCACTAAAGCCTTACACTTCTGAACCTTCAAAGTCTTACCTGCTACTTGTTTAGCCTGAGAACAATAATTCTTAGTGATTATATAACCAGGATGGGTGTTGCTTACCCTTGGAGAGGATTTAGACTTTATCAACAATACTGCCCTGTAACCTATTGTCGGGACAATCTTAGCATACTTCATCAAACTGTTCAACTGTTCAGCAAGACTTTTAGACTCTTCTTCGTTAGCGCCTTGAACTTGGGTGATAACACCTTTTTCGACTTTTGAAAAATTGCAACGACTAACTATGCAACCTTTAAAGTCTATCCCTGAACCATAAGCTTCTAAGACGCCACGGCCAGTATAAGTCTTGAAAACGTCAAAGCCGAGCATAGAAATCATAGCCTGATCAGACTCAGGAGCCCAACCCTTCTTAATCGGGTACATCATGCCAGTCTTCCCATTCTCTGCCAAGAAATCAAGATTAGGCTTATGAGCCGCCTCCAAAGGGGTCTTGCCGTTCAATTCTTTACAGGGCAAATCACCTAAGCCATCAAGTATTATAACAATCCTTTTCATACCATAAGTTTATAACACTTGATTATTTAAACTTTTGTTACTATGTATCAGATTAAACAAAACCCGGAAGACTTCTTAGTAGAAGAAATACCTAAAGACTTAGCTTTAGATGGGGGGGATTATACTTATTTCATCCTGGAAAAGAAGAACTGGAATACAAGAGAAGCGATAAAAGCCGTAGCCTCAAAACTGGGCATGAAAGATAAATATTTCAACGTTGCAGGGATAAAAGACAAAAAAGCCCTGACAAAACAATACGTTTCTGTATTCAAAGTAAACCCTCAAAGACTAGAAAATCTCAAAATCAAAGACCTAAAAGTAACAGTTCTCGGAAAAGGAAAAGAAAGGCTTAAGCTAGGGCAATTATTAGGCAACAAGTTCACGATAAGAGTAAAGAATGCTGGCAGAGAGCCTAAAAAAATCGGATTTATAGAAAACTATTACGATGACCAGAGATTCGGAGGAAAAAACAAGATCCTAGGAAGGGCGTTGGTAAAAAAAGAGTTCAGGAAAGCATGCTTCTCGTTAAGGATAAGGTGGGAAGGAAGGGACTATATTGGCGCATTAAGAAAACTAGGAAAGAACATACTAAGGATTTACGTTAATTCATACCAAAGCTACCTGTTCAACAGGGTCATAGAAGAATACCTTAAAACCAAATACAAGAAATATTCTATAGCGGACTACTCTCAAGGAACTTTCGTATTTTCAGATGAAGAAATGAAAAATGAGAAGATACCTATATTAGGATTCTTGACAAACTTTGAAAACAAGGAAATAGAAAAGATATACAAGAAATTGATGAAAGATGAAAAGATAAAAAAAGAAGACTTCTTGATAAGGGAGGTGCCTGAAATAAGCTCAGAAGGCAACGAAAGAGATCTGTTTGTAGAGGTAAAAAATTTGGAGATTAAAAAAGAAGACAAAACAACATACTTAACAAGCTTCACGCTTCCACCGGGAAGCTACGCCACCATTGCTATCAAGAAAGCATTTTCAAATTAAAAAGTAAGTTTTTTATAAACGTGTGTAGTATTATAAAACATGAACATCATCTGGGTCTTAATCTTAATATCTTTACTTGGACCGATAGTAGGGTCTTTAGCTGGAGTTCTAAAAAAACCGTCAAACGTTTTCATGTTTAACATGCTCTCCTTCGCCGCAGGAGTGATGCTCGCAATATCATTTCTAGAACTAGTTCCTGAAAGCATAGAATTATCCTCAACATGGATTTGTATACTGGGTATAATAACTGGCACCTTAGTAATGTACTCCTTAGATAAGATGATACCTCACTTACATCCGTCACTCAATGTACAAGAACAAGGCTGCAACTTGAGAAAAACCGCAACTTATCTATTTTTAGGTATATTCTTACACAACTTTCCAGAAGGAATGGCCATAGCGTAGGCCTAACATCAAACTACAAGATGAGCATCATAATAGCTTTAGCAATAATGATACATGACATACCAGAAGGCATCTGCACAGCAGCGCCTTATTATTACTGCACTAAAAAAAGACTGAAATCTTTCCTTATTTCAGCTTCGACAGCAATCCCGACAATAGCAGGTATACTAGCGTTTTATTATTTCTCCAAATACATACCCTTGTGGGGTGTAGGTTTTTTTGTAGCAGCAACTGCTGGTCTGATGATATACATATCAGGAGATGAACTAATCCCTTCATCGTGCTGTAAATTGACTAATCACAGTACAATATTCTCTCTTATGGGCGGCGTGTTGCTAGTACTTCTATTAGAAATGTTATAAACAAGGATAAAAAAAGGATATAACCAGTTATTTAGTAAGATTGTCACTAGGCATAGGAGATTGCGAAGATATAGAAAATAACCAAGAAGAATTATATTCAGTTGATTAAAATTCTTAAGTATTTAATATTTAAACGTGCGAAAGTTATATAAACACCCTTGATTATTCAGAAAAAGAAATCAAAGATGACACATCTTAAGGCATCATCTTTTTTTATGGAGGTTTAACATGTCTAAAAACATATTTTTGGAAAAAAAATCTACTGAGTTAAAAAAAGAGTTACAAGTTCTAGAATCATCTGAAAATGAAAAAGATTATTTCAAAAAAAGAAGCGATGACACACTCAAGATTAGGGCTGAACAGATGAAAAACACTAAAAATCAAGCTTTTGACACAGTGGCATTATGGGGTTTATACGGAAAAGAAGACATGGCACGTTACAAATCCTTAACCCTGCCTTTATTCATGACAACTGCAGGAGGATCTTATGACAGCATAGTAGATGGGGACTTGTTATTATCATACCAGACAACCAACGACCCTAACAAGATATACTCAAGAATAGATAATGTAACACCAGATCATTTAGCATGGAAATTCGCAGCCTTAGAAGGGATAGGAATCCCAGAAATGACACAAGGACTTTGCACTGCTTCCGGAATGTCAGCTATAATGATGTCAACAATGGCTTTCTTAAAATCTGGCGATAATGTAGTTTCATCTAATAGGGTGTATGGTGGTACGCAACAATTATTCGGAGTAACTTATCCAAAATCTGGTTGGAATGTTAAATGGGTAAACGAGCCTTGGGATTTAAAAAAATGGGGAGAGCAAATAGATGAACAAACTCAATGCATGTTTGTAGAAGGACCAAGCAACCCAACTTTATTCGTGCCAGACATACCTGCCTTGGCAAAACTAGCACATTCGCATAACATCCCTTTAATTGTTGACACTACCTTAGCTTCACCGGCATTGATTAGACCGCTTGAACATGGAGCAGACATTGTAATTCATTCTACATCAAAAGTCTCTAATGGAAGCTGCAGATGCATCGGAGGAGTAATCGTTGCAAAAGACAAGATTGTAACAAAAAATAAAGACTTGCAAAACGATTTTGTAAACAAATTAAAAGGAGGTCATTTCAGGAATATGGGTCCTTGTATCTCACCTTTCAATGCTATGATCATTTGGGATGAGATGAGTACCATAAGAATAAGGGTAAAAGAGCATTCTGAAAAAGCTATGAAAATCGCTAAGTTCTTAGAAAAACATCCAGCCATTGAATCCGTAAACTACCCGGGACTTCCTAACCATCCTCAACACGAAATTGCTAAAAAACTGATGAAACTCCCAGATGGGACAAACGGTTATGGCTTCTTGATGTCTTTTGATATCAAAGGAGGACTGGAAAAAGCAAAAGAATTCGCACAAATATTTGATTTCGGAGTACAAGCTACACATCTCGGTGGGAGTTATACTGTATGGGTGCATAACGCCACGACAACACATGGTCAGATGAGCGGTGAAGAAAGAAAATTAGCAGGCGTCCATGACAACATGATAAGATATTCCGTTGGTCTAGAAGGTGCTGAAGACGCGATAAAAGCATTAGAAAAAGCATTAAATAAAGTTAAGGGGGAATAAAAAATGGAAAAAAACGTAGAAAAAATAACTGTTGAAACATTTACAAGGATGAAACATGGGGAAGGTATAAAGACAGCAGGATTAACAGCATATGACTCAAGCATAGCAGGAATTGAAGCTTCAGTAGGAAAAAGCTATTACGACAGGATTGACTGGATACTAGTCGGAGACTCAGCAGGAAACACAATGTTCGGCTACGGAACAACAACAAAAGTAACAATGGATGAAATGGAAAGAATCACAGGTTACGTAAAAAACGGAATAGACAACGCAGTCAAAGGAGGACACGTAACATACAGACCATTACTAGTAGGCGACATGCCAATAAACACTTACGACAACCCAAAAGACGGAGTTGCCAACGCTAAAAGATTCATCAAAGTAGGAGCTGACGCTATCAAACTAGAAGGCGGAACCAGAAAAGGAGTAGGGGAAATAGTCAACGCGATATTCACTGAAGGAATACCAGTAATGGGACACATCGGATTCACACCTCAAACAGCCAACAAACTAGTCGATGAGAACGTCGTTCAAGGAAAAACAATAGTCGGAGCTAAAGAACTCATAGATGACGCACTATACCTCGAGTACAATGGAGCATTCGCTGTTCTCGTAGAATGCACACCATGGAAAGTCGGAGAAAAAATAACACAACTAGCAGAAATACCAATTATAGGAATAGGAGCTGGACCAAAAACAGACGGACAACTGTTAATCGTACACGACTTGATAAACTTGACATTAGGCAAGCCTTTCAAATTTGTATGGCAATACCCTAAAAAGAACGCGACAGAAGCGATCAAGCAATACGCGATAGACGTCAAGAAAGGAACAAAGCCCAAACTCAGCAAAAGCTTTACAGCACCAGCAGATGTATACAACTTTATAGAAAAATACCCGTGTGATGGCTGTTGCGAGAATTGCAAAGGACACTAAACACGAATATTTATTCTTTTCTTTTTTTAAAGAATTTATAGCCCTAAAACATGTTTATTACTATGTAATTAAAGAGGGTTTAATTCTTTGTTAGAAAAGTATAGTTGATACTTCACAGAAAACATTTATAAAACATAAAACCCAAGAAAAGAAACATGTTCGGATTTTTAAAAGAAAAGCTGAAAACCGCGATATCAAAGTTTTCTAAAAAAGCAGAAACCGAAGCGTCAGAAGAAATAGAAGTAAAAGAGAAAGAAATACACCTAGATGAAAAAACGATAACAGAAGAAGAGAAGAAAATCGAAGAATCTAAAAGGAAAAAAGAAGAAGAGCTGAAAGAACTAGAAAAGAAAAAGAAAAAAGAAGAAGAGCTAAAAAGGAAAGAAGAAGAGGAAAAAAACAGAAGATTAGAAGAAGAAATAAGAAAAGAAGAAGAGCAGAGAATAAAAGAGGAAGAAGAGCGGATAGAAAGAGAAGCAGAATTAGAAAGAATTGAAGAACAAAAGAAGAAAAAAGAATCGGAACTTAAAAAATCAAAAGAAGAGGAAGACAGATTAAAACATGAAGCGGAGATAGAAAAGCTTGAAGAAGCTAAGAAGAAAAAAGAAGAAGAGTTGAAAAGGAAAGAGGGAGAAAGAAGGAAAGAGGAAGAACGAAAAAGGAAAGAAGATGAAGAGAGAAACAAAAAAGAAGAATTAGCAAGACAAAGAGAAGAAGAGTTGAAAAGGAAAGAAGAAGAACAGAGAAAAAAGAAAGAAGAAGAACTAAAAATTATACAAGAAAAAGAGAAAGAAGTCCAGGAAAAGAAAGGGTTCTTAGCAAGAATTAAAGAAAAACTGATAAAAAAAAAAGAAATAGAAAAAGGGGAAGTAATCGAAGGGGAAGAAAAAGAGCTAATCTTGGAAGAAGTAACCGAATTTGAAGAAAAAGGGTTCTTTGCAAAAGTAAAAGAGAAGATAACAACAAAAAAGATAGACTCTAAACAATTTGATGAATTATTCTGGGACTTAGAACTGGCATTATTGGAAAATAACGTAGCGGTAGAAGTTATAGAAAAAATAAAAGAAGACCTGAAAAAAAAGCTGGTAGATGTTCCTTTGAAGAAATCTGAGATACAGACAAAGATTATGGAAAGCCTAAGAAAAAGCATAGCAGACCTTTTCGAGACGCCTTCAGCAGATTTAGTGCAACAGGTGAAATATAACGAGAAGCCGTACATAATACTGTTTGTAGGGATAAACGGCTCAGGAAAAACTACGACAATAGCAAAGGTTGCGCATATGATGCTAAAAAACGGGCTGAAACCTATAATTGCAGCATCAGACACTTTCAGGGCAGCGGCAATACAGCAGCTAGAAGAGCACGGGAAAAAATTAGGGGTGAAGATTGTGAAGCATGACTACGGCGCTGACCCTTCAGCAGTAGCGTTTGACGCGATTAAAGCGGCAAAGGCCCATAACATGGACGTAGTGCTGATAGACACTGCGGGAAGGATGCATTCGAATGTTAATTTAGTTGAAGAGATGAGAAAAATAGTAAGAGTTACAAAGCCAAATATGAAAATATTCGTCGGCGAAGCCATAACAGGAAATGACGCTGTAGCCCAGTCGCAGGCTTTTGATAAGGCAATAGACATAGACGGAATAATATTGGCTAAGAGTGATATCGACGAAAAAGGAGGTGCAATAGTCTCAATTAGTTATGTTACTGGAAAACCTATTCTTTATTTAGGCACTGGGCAGAGTATGGATGACCTTGAGAAATTCGATCCCAAAGATATTATGAGCAAACTTGGCCTATAACTTTTTTAATGTAAAAATCTAATAAAACAGAAACATTTATATACTATTTACTATATGATGGTAGTAACAAAAAACCTTTGGATTTATTGAGAAAATAAGCCTATGAAAGTTCCAAAAATATTTGTACCGGAGAAGAATTTGGAAGTTGTGACAGAGAGGCTGTTGGAAGAGCCGCAGGAACCTGTGATAGCTCCATTAGAGTATGATAAATTTGAGGTTGTTAAGGCGGATACTTATGCGAAAGGCGTTGCGGAATTAAAAAAACAAGGGAAGAAGCCTTTTACTTTTTTTGAGAATGTTGAGGCTAGGATTGCTGATTATGAAGTCAACGGTGAAAATTCTGAATTGTTTAAGACGTGGCTTGATTCTGTTACTGGTATCGCGTATAAATCAAAAAGCACAAAGTTCAAAATAATCTTAAGGTCTGATAAGTTGGAAAATATTGCAGAAGGTTTTAATCAAAGTTTTATTCCGGTAGATTATAATTCTGAGAAAGGTATAGAGTTGGATAGTAAGAAGGGTAAGTATAACAAATTGTTGACGAGGAAGGAGGCTAAGAGTCACGAGTTCTGGATTGCAGTGATGAATGGTGATGAGGAAAAGCTTGCTAGGTATGTTGATATTTGGTTTGATAAGACAAGGGTAAAGGAAGGGATGGGCGTTTACTTAAGAAGTAATACAGACAGTGATGGCTTGCGGGCTCTGGTCCTCGACGGCGGCGACTATTCCGGTGCTATTGGCGGCAGCGACCTCGACTACGGTGCTCGTTTTGCTTCGGGCGCCCAACGAAAGTAACCGCCGGAGGCGGTCGCGTTCGATAATAAGTATGACAGGGCTTATTTTTTTCGAAAACTTTATAATTTTCTTGTCTTAACACTAATCTCGCCTTGCACTACGATTAGAGATTTTTTGAAGTAGTGATTATTTGAAGTAGTGATCAAGTGCTTGGGCTACACGTCCTTTCATTACAACAGTTCCAGCTAAAGGGCTGTTATGAAATACAGCTGCGACAGCAATGAAGCAGCAGTGCACCAAGGATGAAAGGGCTACACGGCTTGCGGGCTCTGGTCCTCAACAACGACAACAACAATTCCAATGCTAATGGCAACAACAACCTCAACAACAATGCTCGCTTTGCTTCGAATAACCCAGGCACAACAAGGCACCAAAAAATGGGGTATGACCTATACCAAAAACTCTGCTCCTATGAAAACTTTGAACTAGCTTGGCACAGAGCCAGAAGGCATAAAACCCTTAAACCGTATGTTATCGAATTTGAGAAGAATCTCAAAGACAATCTTCTTTTACTAAGGGCTGAGCTTTTGCTTCATTCTTACAGGCCAAAGCCTCTAGAAACTTTCATCATTCGCGACCCTAAAACACGAAAGATTAGCAAGTCAGACTTTCGCGACCGAATCGTCCATCATGCAGTTTGCAACATTATCGAGCCAGTATTTGATAAAACTTTTATCCATGACAGCTATGCCAATCGCAAAGGCAAAGGAGTCATCAAAGCGTTGGAGCGATTTGACAAGTTCAAGCGGAAGGTTTCGAGAAACAATACTAAACCCTGCTTTGTCTTAAAAGCTGACATTAAGCATTATTTTGATACGGTAGACCATGAAACACTGGTCAATATTTTAAAGCAGAAAATCGATGACACGCGTATAATCTGGCTCATCAAAATCATTCTCAGGAATCATCATACAAAGGAAAACGGCAAAGGCATGCCACTCGGCAATCTTACTTCTCAGTTCTTTGCAAACGTTTACCTGAACGAACTCGACCAATATGTAAAACACACTCTTAAAGTTAAGTATTACATCCGCTATGTGGACGATTTTGTAATCATAGAGAACAGTAGGGAGAAGCTGGAAGGATATAAAGTCGCAATCAATGAATTTCTAAAGACAGTAAAGATCGAACTTCATCCTGACAAGTCAAAAATATCAAGAATCAAACAAGGCGTTTGCTTCCTAGGATTCAGGAACTATTACTACCACAAATTATTGAAGAAGAGCAACATAAGAAAGATGGAAAATAAGCTGTCAAAATTTAAGGAACATTTTGGAAATAATAAAATAAGATACGACAAGATTTACGCCAGCATCGAAGGTTGGATTGCCTACGCGCACTATGGTAACACTTACAAGTTAAGAAAAAAGTTGCTCAAAAGATTTGAAGAACTGTTCCCTAATCAAATTGCAGATACAGAAATAAACAGATGGGCTGGCATATTAAAATCAGTCACAGTTCACGGAGATAAAACAAACCTTTAAAAACATCAAAACAAGATTTCTTAATCATGCTAGACAAACTAGGCGATTCATTAAAGAACACTCTGAAAAAGATAGCTGGAAGCATATTCATAGATGAAAGACTGATAGATGAACTAATAAAAGATATACAAAGAGCACTTCTACAGGCAGACGTTAATGTTCAACTAGTTTTTGACTTATCAAAAGCTATTAAGAAAAGGGCGTTAGAAGAAAAACCGCCTAAAGCGATAAGCCAGAAAGAGTATATTATCAACGTAGTCTATGAAGAACTGGTAAGATTCTTAGGAAAAGAAAAATCTGAAATAAAAATAGAGAAGAAAAAGCCTTTCAAGATAATGATGGTAGGCCTTTTCGGATCAGGAAAGACCACAACAATAGGAAAACTAGCCAAGTATTACACAAAAAGAGGATACAGGGTAGCATCATTAGGATTAGACGTGCACAGACCGGCAGCACCAGAACAATTAAAACAAGTCTCAGAACAAGCAGGTATACCTTGTTATGTAGAAAAAGAAGAAAAAGACCCGATAAAGATTTACAAAAAATACGAGAAAGAATTCTCAAAATATGATATACTGATAATAGATACTGCAGGAAGAGATGCATTATCAAAAGACCTTATAGAAGAGATAGAGCTATTGAACAAGACGATGCAGCCTGATGAAAACCTGTTGGTAATATCCGCAGACATCGGACAGGCAGCGCAGAAACAGGCAGAACAATTCCACCAAAGCTGCAGAATAACAGGCGTAATAGTAACTAAGATGGACGGAACAGCAAAAGGTGGAGGAGCATTATCGGCCTGCGCAGTAACAAAAGCGCCAATAAAACTCATAGGAATAGGAGAAAAAATAGATGACTTAGAAGAATTCACCCCTAAAGGATTTGTTGGTAGATTATTAGGGATGGGAGACTTAGAAGCTTTGCTAGCAAAAGCCCACGAAGCGATAAGCGAAGAGGAAGCCAAAGACTTAGGAAAAAAATTCTTGAAAGGAGAGTTCAACTTCTTAGACCTTTACGAACAGATGCAGGCAGTAAAAAAGATGGGTCCATTAAACAAGATCATGGACTTAATACCCGGAGCAGGCGGCTTAAACATCCCAAAAGACGTCCTTAACGTCCAGGATGAGAAATTGAAAAAATGGAAGTACATATTCCAAAGCTGCACAAAACAAGAACTAGAAGACCCTGACGTAATAACCAAAGAAAGGATAGATAGGATTTCTAAAGGATCAGGAATATCAACATCAGACATTAGAGAATTGTTAAAGATGTACAAGCAAAGCAAGAAACTCATGAAAATGATGGGTGGAATGGCTGGAAAAGAAGGAGAAGAACAAGACATTAACAAGCTGATGAGAAAGTTTAAAGGAAAAATACCTAAAGGCTTAGGGAAGCTTAAAGGTATGAAAAAGATGAAGTTCTAACTATCTTAACAAAACTTTTTTCCCTAAATGTTTTATCTTATGACAGAAGTTATTACACTAGTCCCGCAGTTAGGGCATGCGCTAGGATACTTTTTCTCAGTATGATAAACAAACTTATAACCACATTTAGTACATACGTATCGTATCCTTGACTCGTCAAGCCTTTCAAAGTTTACCTTAAGCTTGTCCCTCTGCTTATGCATCCTTTCTAAATACTCATCTTCAGAATCCCAACCTGCAGGCCTCTTAACTTCCTCAACAGGCTTTTGCACCGGTTGAGCCGCTGCTTTAGGTAATGGTTTGATTTTTGTATTACTGAATATGTTTGATGTCATCTTAGAAATTGCGTCATTTGAAGTTTTAGACTGGAACTTGCTCTCTTTAAGACAGTCAGGGCATACTAGCATGCCACACAAGTGGTCCAGAACAAAACTTTTTGCAGGAGCACTCCTCCCACACTTTTTGCATACTGCTTTCGGTTCCCTGATAATCATAAGCTAACAAACACATAAGTTGTATTTAAATATTATTCCAAGACAAAAGAACGTTCTAAAATTAGGAATGATAAACCTTTTTAAATCTACTATCTGTGATATAAAACTATGATAGAAGAAAAACTACCATTTGAAAAGATAGAAAGGCAAGTGATCACTAAGAGAGAATCAGAAACAGACAAGAGATACGGAAAAAGGCCTGAAGAAAGAACAGTAAAAGAACTATTAGACTACGGAGTAATAAATCTCCAAAAGCCTGAAGGTCCAACCTCGCATCAAGTGTCAGACTATGTACAAAGAATACTGGGCATAGACAAAGCAGGTCATTCAGGAACCTTAGAGGTTATAAAATAACCAAGGAAATCCTCGAGTGACCGGTGTTTTGCCAGTAGCATTAGGCAAATCCACAAAGATAGTCCAAGCATTGTTAATTGCAGGAAAAGAATATGTCTGTTTGATGCATCTTCATAAGGAGATACAGCAGTCGCAAATACAAAAGTCTGCAAAAGAACTAGTCGGAGATATAAAACAGATACCGCCAAGAAAATCAGCAGTGAAAAGACAAGAAAGAACAAGAACAGTATATTACTTGAACATTTATGATATAGAAGGAAAAGACGTCCTGTTCAAAGTAGGATGTCAAGCCGGGACTTACATAAGGACTATTTGCCACAACTGGGGTAAGAAGCTAGGCGTAGGCGCGCACATGGCACAACTAGTCCGTACAAAAGCAGGGCCTTTCACAGACAAAGACTGGACAACACTACAAGACCTGAAAGACGCTTACGAAGTATACAAAGAAGGAAATGAAGAACCTTTAAAAAAAATCATCCTACCAGTAGAAAAAGCAGTAGGCCACCTTCCAAGAATATTGGTTTTAGATACAGCAGTAGACACTTTATGCCACGGAGCAGACTTATCAACACCAGGAATATCAAAAATTCATACTAACATAAATAAGGGAGATAACGTAGCAGTGATGACATTAAAAGAAGAGCTGATCTGCTTAGGAATCTCAAGGATGGCCACAGAAGAGATGCTAAAACAAGAAAAAGGAATAGCAGTAACAACAGAAAGAGTATTCATGGATCCTGGAACTTATCCAAAGTTTGTAAAAAAGAAAGACTAATGCTTGTAAACTACTAACCAGCATTCTTTTTCATTCTTAATCGTCAAAAACCTTCCAAGAAAATCTATCAAACTACTAACTTCGACCTTCTTATCAAGCTGCTCGTCAAAATCAAGGCTAGAATATTCTACCTTGCCATAAAAAGCTTCTTCACGAATATTAGTAAGCAAAGAAATCTTCTCACTTAAAGAATATTTATCCCCTGATTTGACAAAAAAACCTTTATCAGTCATGAACTTAATAGTCTCATACAAGTCAGAAAACTGCAAGCCAGACTTCGAAAAAACCTCAGCAGGCCTGAACTCTTTAAGCTCAAAAGCTATCTTCATGACCTTCTTCTGCTGAGGACTTAAATTCTCTAAGTTAAAACCTTTCAACTGTACGCCAGTACCAGATTCTAAATCCTTAACAACATGACCATTATTCAGATTAATCAAAAGATTAAAATCACCTTTATCATCAGAACAAGACAAAAACACGCAAGGAACTAAAACTGTTTTAACATCTTTCTTACCCATGACCTTTAAATCTTTCAAACTAATCCTCTGTTTGATTAAAGGTAATAATTCCCCCTTCCCTTTTTTAGCTTCACTAACAAAATCTTTTTCCTCCTCAACTTCTTCGCTTAATATTTTTACAGACGCTCCGCCATGCTTGCTACGCCTAGTCCTTATATTGACAAAAATAGGAAGGTCAACAACTCCTGTGATCAGTGCAGTGCCTATAGTAATATTCTTAATCTCTTTCTCAGTCTCAGCAGTAAGCCCTTCTACGCTGCTACTTATAGACTTTACATCATTAGGATTAGTAACTTTCAAGATTATTTGGGTATTAACCTGTGACAAAGCATTTTTTTCTACACGGCTAGGCCTCTGGCTTACTATGCAAACCCCTAAGCCGAATTTCCTACCCTCGCTGAATATCTGCCTTAAAACTCCAGAACTCTTAGACTCCCCATAAGTCCTTTCAGGGATGAAATTATGACCTTCTTCAATCACTAAGAAGAACGGTGGAATGTTCCCTTTCTTCCTTTCCATGAACAAGTCCTTGACTATTTTATAAACTACAACTTCTTGAACTTCAGGATTAACACCTTTCAAATTTATGATAGAAGCCCTTCCGGTTTTGACCAGTTCAAACAAAGGGGTTGGCGCATCGGAAAAAAGTCCTGTCTTCTTGACATACTCTAAAATGTTTATCAAAGTCCATTTGACACTGCTGTCTTCATTCTCCAACTCTAATAATAATTCATCAAAGTCTGCCTTGTTACCAATGTTTTTCAGGCTAGAATATAATACTCCCAACTGGGCGTTGCTAAGCTTTGCAGGAAGCATATGGATTAATTCAGCAGGACTCAAATCCTTGTTACTGATCTTTAAAGGTTTACACTCAGGATTCGTCTGGACATCCGGGCTGAACTCTTGAATCTGGCTAGGATAACCTTTAGGTTTAATGTCTAGTTTCTTTAACTTATCCAAATTTTCATCATTAGGATATTTCAACGTAGAGTACTCACCATGAGGATCGATAATAACAATAGGTATCTTGTTTTCTAAAAGCTCTTCTAACAATACGCCCACTACATATGACTTACCCGCCCCTGTCTTTGCCAAAACAGCAACATGCTTAGTCAATAATTTGTTAAGGTCCAAGAATATTTGCACATTCTCCCTGCCTTCCAAGGTTCCGATGAAAGCAGCATTCTTAACCTTTCCTAAGCCTAATGTTTCTTTGACAAACTTGTCATCAGCATACAACACTTCAGTGCCTGGAGACAAAGGAGCACCTAAACCGCGAAGCCTACCCTCTTTATCCCTGTATCCTATGACGTTGCAAAAGGCTAAGCTCTTATTATGGTCTTTTTCAAGCTCTATTACTTGACAAAGGATATAATTCTTAGACTTGTCTAAAACTTGTATGTATTCAAACTTATCAACATCACCACTCACTGCGAACTGGAAGTCAGTAGTGGAAGTCTTACCAACAATCTTTCCTAAAATCATAACAAAGAAATACACTAAGAGATTTATTAATATTATTATATTTGGGTTATTTCCTTAATCCTCTTAACATAATCCTTCTCTAAGACGTAATCATATTTTATGGCTTCAACAGTATGACTGTACAAAGGATCGTAATACTCCTTAAGAATTAAACCTGCGAGATCTTCAAACTTATTCTCTTTTAACATCTTCAACCATTCTTGAATCTTTTTATCATTACCTACGCTTTTTCTCATAAGCTTAATCTTATCAACCAACTCTTTCTTATGGGGAGAATATTCTTTGACCAACCTTTTCACCCGGTCTTCAAAACTGCAGACAATCTTAACCTGTATACCTTTTTTCAAGGCTTCGTACAAGAATTCTGGCATCTGGACATGACCAATCTTTTTAGACTCATACTCTATAATCATATATTTTTCATTTTTTAATTCCTCAAGCCTTTTGAAAAGCAAAGCATCAAACATCTTCTGACTGACCGGATTCAAGCCTACACTTCCAAGTATAGAACTCCTGTGTTGTGCCAAACCTTCCAAGTCTAAACTATTAGGAAACTGTTTTAAGATTTCAGTCTTTCCAGCTCCGGTCAAACCATTCAAAACAACTAGATTAGGTTTTAACTTGTAACTTTCAAAACGTTTCAAAACATAATTCCTGTAAGCCTTATGGCCCCCTTCTAATTGTTGAACATCATAACCTAAACCTTCTAACAAGCCAGTTAATGATTTAGATCTCATGCCGCCACGCCAACAAAAAACAATTAACTTACTGTTTTTATATTTAGAGACCGCTTCTAAAAGTTTAGGAAGCTTCTTAGAAACAAAATCCAAGCCTTTACTAAAAGCCTTATCTTTGCCTTCATGAGCATAAAGAGTCCCGACAACAGCCCTTTCCTCATTGCTGAACAAAGGGACATTAACCGCTCCAGGAATAGTAGACTCTTCAAACTCTTTCGGAGTCCTAACATCTAAAAAGACGTAATCCCCTTCTAATGCCTCTTCGATGATGATTGTTTTCATAACAAATCAACAATTTTATATAATGGGTTAAATACTTTACGGTAATGGAAATTTTCAAGGTAACTAAAGAAACAGGGATACCCTTAGTCGGTTGCATAGCATTTGGATGCATTGATAGAGGCACTAACCTTTTGCAGATAAGGCCTACCTCTTTATGTAACCTCCAATGTGTCTTCTGCTCTGTCGACGCAGGTATATATTCAAAAATCCATCCAGTAGCCTACGAAGTAGAACTTAATTATCTGATGCAATGGGTTAAAGAAATAGTAGAATACAAAGGCTTAGGTGTAGAAGCAAACTTTGACTCAGTAGGAGAAATACTAACATATCCCAACTTTTTACAACTAGTGGAAGAGACTGAAAAGCTAGAAAACGTTTCAAAAATATCAATGCAGACAAACGGGACATTGTTAACAAAAAATATGACAAATAAATTAGAACAATTAGGAATGAATAGGATAAACTTATCAATAAACTCTTTAGATGAAGAAAAAGCCAAACTATTTTCCGGAACAAAAAATTATGACGTCAAGCATATTCTGGAAATGGCAGAACAGATATCAAAAAGCAGGATAGAACTATTACTCGCACCAGTATACCTTCCAGGAGTAAATGACAAAGATATTGAAGAGATTATACAGTTATCAAAAAAACTAAACGCAAGAATAGGAATACAAAAATATGAAATATACAAATATGGGAGGCAATACAAGCCAGCCAAGCATATCAACTGGTGGAAGTTCTACAGAAAACTTGAAGAATGGGAAAAGAAATATAATTTAAAATTGAAACTTTCAGCGAAAGACTTAGAGATAGAAAAACGAAAAAGACTACCACAAATATTCAACAAAGGAGAAAAATTAACAGTGGAAATAAAAGCATCAGGCTGGATGAACGGCCAGATGGTGGGCGTAGCAAAAAACAGAAGCATAAGCATAAACAACTGCAAACATAATCTAGGCGATAAGGTCAAGATAAAAATATTAGAAAACAAAAACGAAATATATGTAGCAGAAGAAACAAAATGAAAAGAGTACACGTATTAATATCAGGAAAAGTACAAGGCGTATTCTTCAGAGCTAACACAAGAAGAAAAGCAATGGACTTAAACATAAAAGGCTGGATTAAAAACTTATCAGACGAAAGAGTAGAAGCGGTATTTGAAGGAGAAGACTCTGCAGTTAAACAAATGATAGGCTTCTGCAGGAAAGGACCGTTCGGAGCAAACATAACAAAAATAGAACTAAAAGAAGAGAAATACACTGGAGAATTTACATCTTTTGAAATAACTTATTGATATAAAAACACTTAATACTTAACCGTCTTTTCTATTCCAATCATAAGGAATTTTCTTATCATGCGGATCTATTCTAAACTCATCCGGACTCTCACTATCGTAAGGTTCTGAAGGAACATTAACAACTATTGCTTCCTCTTTTGAAATGCACTTAAAACCATGCAAAACCATCGGAGGAATCTTAACCAACTGCGGGTTATGAACACCTAAAAAAAACTCATCAACCTGGCCAAAGGTAGGAGAGTCTTTCCGACCATCAAACAAGACTATTTTCATCATGCCGTGCACGACAGCCATATGATCTTCCTGTTTCTTATGATAATGCCAGCCCTTAACAACACCAGGATGGGCAGTAGTGACATACACCTGGCCAAACTTGTTGAATATCTCATCATCACATCTGAGAACTTCCATCAATCTTCCTCGCTCATCAGGAATTACTCTTAACTGTTTTACTTCTACGCCATGAATCATATGAGAAAAAGAGAAAAAACTGTTATTTATATAATTATCTCAAACTTTTCACTGCCATACTTTTTATAATACTCATTAATCTTTTTAACCAAGCTTTCTGAAGGCTTAAGCTTCTCGTAAGCAGAAGGCAGTAAAGTCTTGACAGTGGTCATAGGATAATACTTAACCCCTAGTTTCGAAAGCTTTTCACCTATGCTTAAACCATCTCTTCTAGTTTCTAAACGGTCAATGACACCTATTACTGCTAAGACATCAGCGTCATTCTTCTTCAAATCTTCCACTAAGCTTATCGCAGAATTACCAGTAGTCAATACATCTTCTAACACTACAGCCTTTCCTTTAACATTCCCTAAGAAATACTTGTCTTTCAGGCCTCCATGCTTCTTACCTTTTCCTCTAGCCATAGGTAAATGGTGGTAACCGTGGCCCGGGCGTATGATCTGGCTTCCTTGCTGGGCATTAGTATAAGTCATTATCAACCCAAGTTTAGTCATGCTTTCAGGAACGCCTATAAAATAATCAGGGCAAAGGTTTTTGTCTTTTACAAAACTTTCAATATAATCTTCAAACTTGTCAAAAATAGTAACATCATCCATAAGCCCTCTAAGGTTGATGTAAAAATTAGAATACCTTCCGCTGCTGAGCTTAACCTTCTTATCTTTAAAATCGATAGTATTATTGATTATTAAGAACTTTTCAAAAACGTCTTTTTTAAAATGACCTGCCATCACGAAAAAGGATATTAAATGCTATTTATAACATTTTCTACAATCTACTAAACATATTAACTTTTATAAAAAGCAAAAACTGAAAACCTAATCGTAGAATCTCTGACTACAAAGGTTTATATACTGCCCGTTATAGTTTTAAAAGAAAATGTTCACCAAAACAAGGCTTAGTCATGTAATAGAAGCCAAACAATT
>Ga0194112_10004544_pt1 | contig 18959 bp, 11 predicted proteins | sample TA2MahC400mmetaG_FD_146191 | JGI IMG/M metagenome (GOLD analysis project Ga0194112, IMG submission 146191) | Freshwater microbial communities from Lake Tanganyika, Tanzania - TA2015016 Mahale Deep Cast 400m | ecosystem: Environmental > Aquatic > Freshwater > Lake | place: Tanzania: Lake... | reverse complement strand
CCAGCACCAGCATCTTGCCGTGGCGGTGCCGGCGGCCCCAAAGCGGAAAATCCTGGGGGTTCGGGGGCAAAGCCCCTGAGAGTCTGGCTCCCGGCTTGGATGTACCTCAAGAGGTTGGGACGATCCTAAATCGTTGAAGACGTTGAAAGACGTTCAAAGCCGTTCAAGGCGTTGAAAACCGTTGAAGACGTTGAAAGACGTTCAAAGTGGTGAAGGCTCTTGGGTTTTGCCCCTATCCGCGCCCATCCGCACGGGGAGCACTGAGGGCACAGAGGGGGAACACTGAGGGGACGAGGAGGCAGGCGGCAGGAGGCAGAGGGCAGAGGAGGAGGGGCGAGGGACGAGGGGCGAGGGGAGGACAAGAGGGCAGAGGACAGAAGACAGAAGGCAGAAGGCAGAAGGCAGACGGCAGATGGCAGATGGTAGGCGGAAGATGGCAGAGGACAGAAGGCAGAAGGCAGAGGGCAGTGGGCAAGCGGCAGTCGGTGGTCGGTGGTCCATACTCGGTGGTCCGTGGTCAGTGGGATGGGTCAGGCTGTAACCACTTGGCGTTTGGAGACATGCGGCGCGGGACGCCCATAGTGGGTCAAGTATGTGTGCGCAGGTGATACAGAATGGGGGGAACGGCCCCGGAAGCCCTGGGACCGCCAATCTGCCATTCTGCATCAGACGTCAGCGTGGCGCAGGTGATACAGAATGAGGGGAACGGCCCCGGAAGCCGTGGGGCCGCCAAACTGCCCAAGTGGCTCAAGCCTGAGCATGTGGCACCCGCGCCGCACGGCCAGAAGGGATGGGACAGAGTCAGCGTCGGCGGAAGGGTCGGCGGGGCCGGAGGCGGGGCCGGGAGGGGTCGGCCTTGTCGTCCACGGCCTCGCCCTCGGGGAGCGGCTCGCCTTCGGGGAGGGGTTCTTCTTCGACCCACTGGCCTTCGGCGAGGGCGGGGGCAGCCTCGGCCTTCCGCTCGGGCGCCCGCGAGGGCGGGGGGACGGCGACGGTGGGGGCCTCGGTGTCGGAGGCGGCAGGGGGCCGGACGACGGGTGTCTGGCGCGACAGGCCGGCGGCCTGTGCCACCGGGCGGGGCTTGGCGGCGGGAACGTAGTCCTTCTCGCCCGGCTCGCCGACGGCCTCAAGCAGGCGCTTGATTATCTCGACGGTGGTGATGCCCTCGGAGTCGGCGTTGAAGTTGGTGAACATGCGGTGGCGCATGACGGGGAGCGCGACGGAGCGGACGTCGTTGCAGGAGACGTTTGCCCGCCCGTCGAGGACGGCGCGGGCCTTTGCGCCGAGGATGAGGTACTGGCAGGCGCGGGGGCCGGCGCCGCAGTAGATCCAGTCGGCGATGAACTTCGGGGCGCCAGGCGTCTCGGGCCGCGTGGCACGGACGAGGCGCGTGGCGTACTTGACCACGTGGTCGGAGACGGGCACGCGGCGAACGATGTCCTGGAGTGCGAGGATTTCGGCCTTGCCGAGGACCTTGCGGGGCTTGAGCTTGGCGAGGCGGGTGGTCTCCTTCACAATCACGTTCTCGTCGGGCTCGGCCGGGTAGTCCACCCAGACGTTGAACATGAAGCGGTCGAGCTGGGCTTCGGGGAGAGGATAGGTGCCTTCTTGCTCGAGGGGGTTCTGGGTGGCGAGGACGAAGAAGGGGAGGTCGAGGGGATAGGTCTTGCCGGAGGCGGTGACGGAGTATTCCTGCATGGCCTCGAGGAGTGCGGCCTGGGTCTTGGGCGGGGTGCGGTTGATCTCGTCGGCGAGGAGCATGTTGGTGAAGATTGGGCCGCGGATGAAGCGGAAGGTCTTTTCGCCGGTCTGCTCGTCCTCCTCAAGGATGTCGGTGCCCGTGATGTCGCTGGGCATGAGGTCGGGGGTGAACTGCACGCGCTTGAAGTCGAGGTCGAGCACCTGTGCGATGGTTCGGACGGTGAGGGTCTTGGCGAGGCCGGGCACGCCGACCATGAGGCAGTGTCCGCGCGAGATCATGGCCATGGCGATCTGGTCGAGGACCTCGGTCTGGCCGATGATGACCTTCTGGACCTCGTCGCGGATTTTGGCGGAGGCGACGCGCATGCGGCGGAGGGAGTCGAGGTCGAGCTTGCTTTCGGTCACAGGCGGGACGCCTGTGCCACCAATAGCTGTGCCACCAACGCCTGTGCCACCAACGCCTGTGCCACCAACGCCTGTGCCACCAACGCCTGTGCCACCAACGCCTGTGCCACCAACGCCTGTGCCACCAATAGCTGTGCCACCAACGCCTGTGCCACCGCCGCCTCCTCCTGGTGGCACAGGCATCTTGCCTGTGTCGCCTGTGGCACCGAGGCCCAGCTCCTTCTCCAGCGCGGGCGCGGTGGGCTGCCAGACGCGGGCGATGGCGGCGCGCTCGGCGGGGGGCTGGACCGCCTTGACGAGCTCGCGGACGACGTCGGTGGAGCTGACGCCTTCGGAGAGGGCGTTGAAGTTGACGAACACGCGGTGGCGCATGACGGGGATGGCGCAAGTCTTTACGTCGTCAATCGTGGCCTCGAGGCGGCCGTCGAGGACGGCGCGAGCCTTCGCACCCAGGATGAGGTACTGGCAGGCTCTTGGGCCTGCGCCGCACTGGACCCGCTGATTCACGAAGTCGAGGGCGGCGGGGCCGGGCCGCGAGGCGCGGACCAGCGCCGTGGCGTAGCGGATGACCGGGTCGGAAACGGGCACGCGCCAGACGATCTTCTGGAGGTGCAGGATGTCGGCTCCCGTGAGGACCTTCCGCGGCGTGGGCATCGAGCGGTAGGTCGTCCGCTTGACGATCGTCTCCTCTTCGACCTCGCTGGGGTAGTCCACGAGGATGTTGAACATGAAGCGGTCGAGCTGGGCCTCGGGCAGGGGATAGGTGCCTTCCTGCTCAAGGGGGTTCTGGGTGGCGAGGACGAAGAAGGGGGGCTCGATGGCGTAGGTGTAGCCTGAGGCGGTGACGGAGTACTCCTGCATGGCTTCCAGGAGGGCGGCCTGGGTCTTCGGAGGCGTGCGGTTTATCTCGTCGGCCAGGAGGATGTTGGTGAAGATGGGACCTTTGATGAAGCGGAAGTTCCGCGTCCCAGTCGCCTCGTCAACCTCGAGGATGTCGGTGCCCGTGATGTCGCTGGGCATGAGGTCGGGGGTGAACTGCACCCGCTTGAAATCGAGGTCGAGGATCTGCGAGATGGTTCGGACGAGGAGGGTCTTGGCGAGGCCGGGCACGCCGACCATGAGGCAGTGTCCGCGTGCGAGCATGGCGGCGAGGACCTGGTCGAGGACTTCGGCCTGGCCGACGATGATCTTGGAGACCTCGGAGCGGATGGCGTCGGAGGCGAGCTTCATGTTGCGGACGGCCTGTTCGTCGAGTCCTGTGTCCACAGGCGGGACGCCTGTGCCACCGACGCCTGTGCCACCGACGCCTGTGCCACGGTCGGCTTGTCCGACCGTGCCCTCCTCACGGCTGGGCGAGCCAGCCGTGGCACTGGCCTCGTCAGCCTCGGGCTGGGCCGCCTCGCCCAGGTCGAAGACCATCACGACGCCGGCGACGGCGATCTCGTCGCCGTGGGCGAGGAGCTTGCGCTGGATGCGCTCGCCGTTGACGAACGTGCCGTTGCCGCTCCCGAGGTCGCTCACCACGAAGCCCTCTGGGCTCGGCTCGATCTGGGCGTGGTGGCGCGACACGCGGTCGCCCGACAGGCGAATCTGGCAAGCCGGGCTGCGCCCTAGCTGCACGGGGGCGTTGGGCAGGCGATAGCTGAGCTCTTTGCCGGAGCTGGGGCGGATGCGGAGAATCGGCATTGTGGATCAGTGTCCTTATCTGAACTGGCTGTGGCAGGATCCGTGCCGCGTCCCGCGTCCCGCGTGCCTGGAAATGACCGCCTTCTGCGGCTTCTTCCTGACACGCGGCACGCGGGACGCGGCACGAGTCACGGCCTCTTCTTCGTCTTCGCCTTCGTGCTCCCGCCCGGCTTCTCGCGGTAGCTGGCCTCGGCTGGGCGGGGGGCTTTGAGCCTTGCGGCGTCGAAGGGGGGCAGGGTGGCCACCTCGTCGCCCACGCGCGCCCCGCCAAGGGCGGGCACGTGATGGAAGACGAGCTTTGTGCCCGGGCCGCCCATCTTGCGCTCCTCGCGGAAGAGGTGGCGGTTCATCTTCACCTGCCAGATGTCGCGGGTGCGGCGCAGCTCGCAGAGGTCGAAGCGGCGGATCATGATGCCCTTGAGCTCCGTGCCGCCGGGGTCGAAGGTCCGCTTGTCGCGGACCTGCTCCACGAGGAGCTTGATGGTGCCGGGGTTGCCGGCCGACCGGACGATGTGCTTCTCGTTGAAGTAGTCCTCGCTCATCCACGTGACCTCTTCGACGCCGTCGCGGAAGGTCTTGGGGATGGGCTTGACGCCCTCGGGCGGGTCGAGGCTGAGGCCCTCGCAGACCTTGTCCTTGAACTTCAGCAGGAGGTCGTAGCGTCCAGGGGGCAGGCCGGTGAGCGACACGATGCCCGAAGCGCGGTCGATGTTAGCAACGTAAGCCTTGTAGTCCGTGGCCTCGATGACGACGGCCTCCTCCAGGTCGGCGATGGGCTGGACTGCGATGCGGAGGCCGCCGGGGCCGCCGGGCGGGATGTCGTGAAACTTCTCGGCAAAGGCGGCGGAAAAGAGAAGGCAAAAGGCAAAAGGCAAAAGTAGAAGGGCAAAAAGCCCAGAGAAGACTCCATCCCACCTGCCGCATGGTTTCCTGGCTTCGCCTTTTGCCTTTTTCCTTTTGCCTTTTTCCTTTTGCCTTTTTCTTCTTGCCTTCTCCATCTTGCTTCCCTCATTCCTTGGTTGCCTGCTGTGCGGCGCGGCTCTTTGGGTATTCGCGGAGGACCTTCTCGATGAGCTCGCGGGCCTTTATGGCGTTGCCGAGCTTCCGGTGGGCACGGGCCATGAGGAGCTCGACGTCGGGCAGGTAGGGGGTCAGGGGGTTGAGCTTCACGAGGGTTTCGAGTTCGGCCAGGGCGCGGTCGGGCTCGCCCAGGCGGTCGAAGTACTTGGCGGTCATGAGGATGAGGTCGCCGCTGAGCTTGCCGATGGGGTGCTCGACCTCCCACATCACGAGGCCGTCGCGGGCGGCGCGGAGCGCGCCGTTCTCGATGTGGGACCAGACGGTTTCGAGGTAGCCGCCCTGCCTGACGGCGATGGTGCGGCGGTCCATCTCGGCGTAAGTGACCCTCTGGGCGTTGCGGTAGGCCTCCTCGGCCTTCTCGAAGTCGCCCTGGGCGCGGTAGACGTCGCCGAGCTTGACCGCGGCGATGCGCTCCTCGAGTCCGCTGCGGCTGCGGATGATGGCCTGGGCGAGGCCGAGGGCGGCCTCCGGCTTCTTGAGCTTGTGGAGGACCAGCTCGATGCGCTCGAGTTGCACGCGCGCGGCGTCGAGCTTGCTGGGCGCCTCGGGCACGAGGCTGGCGTAGATGCGGAGCGCCCGCTCGGGCTCCTTGATGGAGACGGCCAGTGCCAGGCGGTCCGCCGCCTCCCAGCCCGCGCGGCCCTTCACCCCGAAGCGGTTGGCGAAGGTCTCCGTGAACGCCTTTATCTTCTCGGCGTCCTCCTCGGTCTCCACGAGCTCCCAGAGGGCCTCCATCGTGCGCTCGGGCACCTTGGCGCAGTCGGTGCCGGCGATGAGCTCGGCGTAGCGGCGGACCGCGTCCTTGTCGAGGATGGTGAAGTTCTTGAGGGCCGGGGCCGGGGCGACGAGTGCGCCGTAGGAGTCGAGGACCTTGCCGTCGGCGGCGACGATTCGCGCGACGGCGGGGAAGGGGCCATCGCCCACGTAGACGTGTTCCTTGCCGTCGCCGACGCCGGCCGCGCCGTCGCCGTAGTCCCACACCACCCTTGCCTTCTCCGGCACGTTGCGGCAGCGGGTGTGGAAGGTCACGCGGGTGAACTGCTCGACATCAGTGGGTTCAGCCTTTGGCGCTTCTTTCGGGCTCTTTATCTCGGATTTCGGATTTCGGATTTCGGATTTCCGATCCAGCAGCAACTGGTCGGCCTGGTCCCAGGCGAAAGCGGCGAGGGGGGCGTTGCCGCGGCGTTCGGGGGCCTCGGCGCGGGCGACTGGGGTGTGGAGCCAGACGGATTCGGGGATGACGTGCCAGCCCTGGGCGCCGGGCGGGGTCCAGCCGAGCATCATGCAGGTCTCGCCCTCGGTCTTGGCGTGGAAGTACTCGATCTTGTATTCGCCCTTGGCGAGGTGCTTGTCGGCGCCGTGCTGGCCGTTGCGGCCGCCGCCGGCGTCGTGGTGGCCGGGCCACTGGCAGAGCGGCTGGCCGTCCATGAACACGAACGACGCCTCGCTGGAGGCGGTGAAGATGCGGTAGCGGCCTGGCTTCTCGATGCGCAGGTAGCCGACGTAGTAGGAGGCGAAGAGGCCGTCGGGGCCGAAGGGGTTGGCGCCGTGGAAAATCTGCTGCACGAAGTCCATGCCGTAGATGTCGCCGCCGGCTTGGACTGCGGTGCGGATTGGCCGCTCGCTCTCCAGGGCGCCGCCGGGACACTTCATCGTGTAGAGGAGCAGGCTGAGCTTCGGCTCCCAGTTGCCCGCGGGCACGCTGGCGAGAGGCGGCCCCTCGGTCTTGCCGCCGTAGTAGACGTAGACGGCGCCCTTGGCCTTGCTGGCGTTGTAGGCGAGCCAGGTGTCGCCCCCGCGCCGGGCGTGGAGGACGCGGAAGGGCAGGACGGTCTGAGTCTCGTCGGCCACGAGGGGCGTGCCGCTGGCGGCGTGGCCGCCGTCGCAGAAGCTGAAGGCCACGGTGTCGGCCTCGCCGCCCCCGGTCAGGTGGCGGCGGTATTCGCGGGGGACCTTCCACTCGCCGGCGGAGGAGGAAAGGGAAAAGGCAAAAGGCAAAAGGAGCAAGGCAAAAGGCGGTAAGGCGTGCCGCGTGCCGCGTGCCGCGTGCCAAGAGGCAGCCTGCCGACGCATCTCTTCTCCTGGCACGCGGGACGCGGGACGCGGGCCGCGACCCACTGTGGGGACATGCGGTGACGTGGGTGAGGTGGTCACTTCACCGCTCCGGCGGCGATGGCCTTGTAGTATTCGGCCACGAGGCGCTCGAACTCGGGCGGGATCGGCTCCTCCTTGGCGTTGAGCATCTCCTCCTTGAGGTCGGCGGGGAGCCGGTGGCGCGGGTCGAGGTCCACCGCGCCGCTGCCGCCCACCACGCGCTTGGTGTTCTGGAGTGCGTGGACGATGCGGCGCTGGGTCTCCGCGAAGCCGGCCAGGTCGCCGGCCCGCGCCTGCTTCTCGGCCTTCTGCATCAGGACGATTGCCTCGTCGAGCTCGCCGGTGGGCAGGTACATGAGGGTGGCCCTGGAGTAGACCGATTCGGCGTTGCGGCGGACCTCCTGCTGTCGGCGTTCGAGGTCGCGCATGCCGAGGGTGTTACGCGGGGGCGCGGAGCCCTGGAGTCCGCCTTCGCCGCCGATGCCGCTCTGCTTGCCGCCGCCCGTGGCCTTGGCCTTCGATTCGGGGTTCTCCTCCTCGATGTTCCCCTCGCCGAAGGGGTCGTGGGTGCGGCGTGCCTCGGGCTCGCGCCCTTCGAGGTCCTTGGCCTTGCCCTCGACGAGCTCGCCGTTGGCCTGCCCCTCGCGGCCCGACCCTGAGCGGCCGGCCATCTCGTTGGCGTTCGGCTTCTCGTTCCCGCTCTTCCCCTTCGCCGACCAGTTCGAGATCGGGCCGTCCATCACGTCCCAGCCCATCGGCACGTCGGCGGTCGCGGCGTTGCTCGCCGCGTCCTGGGCCTGCTCGTCCACCTCTTCCTCTTTGTCCAGCAGGTCGCCCACGAGGTCCTCTAGCTCCTGGGGGAGGTCAACGAGGGGGATGTTGGGCATCTCGTTCTTGTCCCAGGCCTCCTGCTTCCACTGGATGTTGTCGGGCTTGTCCATGAGCCACATTTCCATGTCGGCCATGCGTTCCTTCACCTTGTCGAGTGCCGCGAGCATCCCCTCGTCGCGGTCAACCGCGATCTCCTCGGCGGGCGTCTTCTCGCTGCCGGGGGCCTGGGTGACGTCCTCGAAGACCTCGCGCATCTCCTGGACGAGCTCGTTGCAGGAGGGCACTTCAGGGAAGAGGGCGAGGTCCTTCGCCATCTGTTCGGCGGCGTCCTCGATCTTCTCCTTCACGCCCTCCAGCTCGGCGGCCTTCTGGGCGAGCTCCTTGGCCGCGTCGCTGCGGTTGTCCTTCGAGCGCTCGAGCTCCTCGCTGATCTCCTTGACGGCGGCCTGGAGCTTGGAGAGCTTGTCGGCCTTCTCTTTGGCCTCTTCGAGGAGCTTCTGGAGGTCCTGGAGCTTCTGTGTGGCGCTGGCGATGAGCGGCTCGCGGAGGTAGTCGGCTATCGCGCGGAGGTCCGCGAGAATCTTGTCCTGCACGGGGAGCGCTGGGGCGAACTCGCCCTTCTCGATCTTGGTGCTCGCGAGGATCATGTTCTGGCGGACCTGGCGGGAGTCGATCAACTTGGCCGCCTCGTCGAAGCGCTTGGCCTGCTCGGCGTCGGAGCGGGCGACGACCCCCGCCTCCTTCACGAGCATCTCCTTGAGGAGCGCGAGCTTGGCCGTGAGCTTGTCCTGCTTCTGGGCGAGGGCGGGGTCTCCGGCCACAGGCGGGACGCCTGTGCCACCGACACCTTCTCTTGGTGGCACAGGCATCTTGCCTGTGTCTGCGAGAGCCTCGGTTGCGCCGCGGATGGCCTTCTGCTCACGCACGAGCTCTTCGATGGCCGCGAAGATGTCGCGCAGCGCCGCCGTGTCCATCGTCCGTTGGAGCTGTTCCATGCGCCCCGTCAGACGGGCGAGAATCGCCTTTTCGGTGCCGAGCGCGGCCTTGAGGGGGTCGGCCGGCTGCGCGGCTGCCGCTGCCTCGCGGAGCTGTTTGACGGCCTCCACCATCTCGCTTTCGTAGAGCGCCTTCACGACGCCGCGCATCGGGAGCCTCTCGTCCATCAGCGTGATGAGCTTGCCGCTCGCGGTGCGGATTTCCTCCTGGACGGCGGTTGAGGCCTCCAGCCCATTTCGGATTTCGGATTTCGGATTTCGGATTTCAGCAAGGAGGGCGTCGCCGGCCTGGATGTTCTTCCGCTGCTTGGCGATGATCTGGGCGAGCTCGAGGGCGGCCAGCTTCAGCGCCTCGCGCGCCTTGTCCTTCGCCGCCTCGGGCGAGAGCACCGTGACGACGATGGGCGCCGACTTGCTCACCCCCGGACCCGTCACGTTGTTCCAGTCCTTCGCCGCCACCCTGAGCGTGGCCGACCTGCCCGGCTCGATTCCAAGCTTCGCCACGGGGAGCTGGTGCGCGACCTGAAGGGTCTTCTGCGTCTTGCCGTCCGCCTTCCACTCCGCCAGCACCTCCTCGCTCTCCTTGCCTTCGGCGTCTTTCCCCTCTCCCTCGGGGAGAGGGCGCCCGCCTTCGCGGGCGGGTGAGGGTGCTTCCGCCGACTTGACCACCTTCACGATTGCGGCATCCTGCACGCCGTAGCGGTCAGTGACGGTGAACTGGAATGGGATGGATGCTTCGGGCTTGACGACGACCTGAGCGGGCGGAGCATCCAGGGCGATCTCGGGCGGCTCGTCTGGCAACAGCTCGATGTCGCGCGAGACAGGCTTGTTCTTGAACCCGAACGTGTCGGTCAGCTCGATCTGGTAGGTGCCCTGGGCGTTGACCGGGAAGGCGCCGGCCACCGTGCTCCCGCCCTCCACGGCGAGCGCGACGGGCTCCTTTGCGGTGGAGAGGACGAGGGACGCCCTGGCGATCGGCTTCGAGCAGGCAGCTCGGAGCGCCACCGTGGAGCCCGCGAGCGCGCGCACCGCGCCCCCCTCCTGGCTCGCGCTCGGCAGCCCCGTGTACTCAGGCGGCGTGATCTGGAGCTTCGTGTCGGTCACTGCCGGGCGGTGGTGCGCCGTGATGCGATACGAGCGCGACTCCGCGTCGCCCGCCACCACCCGGTACTCGAAGCTGTGCGTCACGTCGGGCATCTGGCAGAAAAAGACACCAGGAGTCTTTTGCCGGAACGGCCCTTCGGGTGCTTCGCACAAAAGACTCCTGGTGTCTTTTTCTGCCGCCCGCATCGTGGCCACCTGCTCCTCGTCCCCCTCAGTGCGATAGAGCACCAGGACGGCTTCGGGCAGCTTGCCGGACACCTCGGCACCAATGGCCACGGGATCGCCCACCAGCACGTTCTGGTCCTTCGGCGTAACGTCCACGATCTGAGTGCGGGTCAGCGGGTCGAAGCCGGCGAAGGGCAGGAGCACGCGGACCAGTGCGTTGCCGAACTGGCGTGGGAAGAGCGCGCCGTAGGCGCACATGGCGGCGAGGGTGAGCGCGGCGGCGCCGAGGAACGCGGCCAGCTTCCGCTTGCCCACTGCCGCCCGCAGGTCGAGCCGCGCCGCATCCGAGTTGCCCTCCTCCACCACCGCGCTTATCAGCGCCGACGCCTCGGCGTCATCCTCGTGGGCGAGGAGGAGCGCGTTGATCAGGCGGTTGTCCACGTTGGGGAACTTCCGCTCGACCTTGACGGCCATGCGCTCGGGCGTGAGCGGCTCGCGGAGCGCGAGTGCGGCGCGGCGCACCAGCCACACCGCCCCCGCCGCCATGCCCGCCAGCGCCGCAAGACGCACCGGCATGGGCAGACGCACCAGGTTATCGAGCACCATCACGGAGCCAACGGCTGCCAGGAGCGCGGCCACGAAGAGGCCGGCCGACTCGCCGAACCACACCCCCCGCTGGTGGCCCTGAAGCACCTCAAGGCGCCGCCTCAGCCGCCCGGCCGAGGCCACGATCTGATCTTTGGGGACCATCTCACGCTCCTCGCGCGGCCCGGCGGGCCGCGAGACGCCTCCGGCAGCCCTCCCGTTCGCCAACTCGTTACCGTAATCCTACCGCAGACATGCCGATAAGTCAATCCCATCGCGACCGCGCGGCCCGCGGCCGCGGCTGCACTTGACTTCACGCCGTGAATGATTATCATTCATGGCATGAATAGCTTGCCACGCCCCCTCCCGCGGTATCTCACGGCCGATGTCGAGCGGGCGCTGCGTGAGTTCCCCGTGGTGGTCCTCACCGGGGCGCGCCAGACGGGCAAGAGCACGCTTGCGCGCGACCTGCTCGGCGGCCCTGCACGCGACTACCGCACGCTCGACGACTTCGACCTGCTGGAGCGCGCCCAGTCGGACCCCGACGCCCTCGTGTCGTCGAGCCGCCCTCTGACGCTCGACGAGGTGCAGCGGAGCCCGGACCTCCTGCTGGCGATTAAGCGCGCGGTAGACGCGGACCGCCGGCCCGGGCGCTTCCTCCTCACCGGCTCGGCCAACCTCCAGCTCCTGGGCAGGGTGGCCGAGACGCTCGCCGGCCGAGCCGTCTACAAGGTGCTGATGCCCTTCACGCGGTCGGAGCGGTTGGGCCGGGGCAGCGCCGGGCGATGGAGCGAGATTCTCGAGAATCCGGCGCAGCTCGAGGGCGAGCACGCGGCGTTCCCGGAGTGGCAGCAGGCGGCCCTGGCGGGCGGCTTCCCGCCGGCCGCGCTTGCGCCTTCGCCCAGCGCACGCATCGCCTGGCTGGAGGGCTACGTGCAGACCTACCTGGAGCGGGATGTCCAGGCCCTCTCGGCGGTCGAGCACCTGGTGGACTTCCGCCGCCTGATGCGCATCGCGGCCCTCCGCTCCGGCAAGCTGGTGAACCAGAGCGAGATGGCCCGCGACGCCGGCCTCGCCCAGGCCACGGCCCACCGCTACCTGAACCTCCTCGATGCCTCGCACCTCCTCTACCGGGTGCCCGCCTATGCGGTGAACCGCACGAAGCGCCTCGTGAAGTCGCCCCGGCTCTTCTTCTGCGACTCTGGTTTGGCCACCGCCCTCGCAGGCGTCCACACCCCCCGCGAGATGGAGCGGGCCGAGATCGCCGGCGCCATGTTGGAGACGGTCGTTCTCGCCGCCCTCCATACTTGGCGTGAGGCCTGCTCGCCCAAGCCGGAGGTCCTCTGGTGGCGCACGGCGGCCGGCGAGGAGGTGGACTTCGTCGTCGAGTGGGGCGAGCGGCTCGTGCCCATCGAGGTGAAGGCCAGCGGACGGCCACGCCCGAACGACGTTCGGCACCTCCACGCCTTCCTGGACGAGTACGCCGGCCTTGCCACCCACGGCGTCCTGCTCCACACCGGCGCCCGCGCGGAGCGGCTCTCGCAACGCGTCTGGGCCATCCCCCTCACCCGGGCACTGTAGCGCGCTCGCCCATCCCTATGCGCGCGGATGGGGCGGCCGGGGGTGCGGCTCGGCAACGAGCTCGACTGGTCTGGACGGGGCCTCGGGATAGGGACGGCGCGGCGCCGGCAGGGCGACGCGGTGGGCGCGGAGAACCCCCTCGGCAAGGGCTATCACCTTCTCGCGCAGCGCGGGCGGCTGGATGACGGCGGCCTCGGCGCCATACTGGACCAGCCACCAGGCCACCTCGTCGAGGTCCCTCACGCTGGCGCGGTAGAAGAGCGTGCCGTCGCTGAGCGTCTGAAGCGTCTGCCCGGGATGCGGCGCGCGCTCCCGGATGAGCCGGGCCACCTTGGGGCTGAAGCGGAGGCAGATGTCCTGCGGCTCCCCGCCGAAGACGTACCAGGAGCCCGCGAAGAACCCCTCGAGGGAGAAGTCCTTGGGGGCGGTGAAGTGGAGCGGGGTCTCCTCCACGGCTCCGATGCGCGAGACGCGGAACTTGCGGACCTCGCGATGGGTGAGGGAGTACGCCACCAGGTACCAGGCGTGCTTGCGGAAGGCCACGCCGTAGGGGTCCACCTCCAGGCGGCGGAGGGCCTCGGTGGTCCGCCCTGAGTAGATGATGGCGATGCGGCGCCGCTCGGCCACGGCCTCGCGCACCTCCGCGAACACGTCGGGGTTCACCTGCGCCACCGGGAGCATCACCCGGGTGCGCGCCAGCCAGGCCTCGGCGCCGGCGCGCAGCGCCGGGGGAAGGCACGACAGGAGCTTGCTGCGCGCGCTGTGGCCGAGCTCGTCGCCCCGCTCGGCCACGCCGAACAGCTCGCCTGGGAGAAGCAGGGCGAGAACCTCTCCCGGGCTGAGATGAAGCGCGGGGAGGAAGAACGACGGGGCGATCCGGTAGCCGCCCGGCCCCCACTCCACCGGCACCCCGGAGTCCTTCAGCGCGCGGATGCCGTTGAACACCCGCGTGCGGGACACCCCGAAGCGCCGGGCCAGCGCAGGCGCGTTCCACCCTGTCCCTTCCTGGAGAAGCGACACCATCTCCAGCAGGCGCGTTACCCGCGCGGTCTTGGCCATCGGGTGGCCTCAACGAATCGCCACGGCCCTTCCCGACTTCACCGACTCGGCTTCGGCGAGGCAGACGGCCAGGGCCGCCCGCGCGTCCTGGGCCGTCACCACGTCCGAGCCCTTCCCCTTCGCAACGCAGTCCACGAAGTGCTTCAGCTCGGCCACGTAGCCGTCGTCCTTCGGCAGCTTCGGCGTGACGCTCTTGCCCTTGAGGGGGTGAATGGTCAGCGGCTTCTGGCCCTTGAGGTCCATCTCGATTGTGGCCTTCTCGAGCACCACGCAGAAGCCGTGGGTGAAGCCGAAGCCAGGGGCCAGCGCCCAGTTCCCCTCCGCAGTCACGTGCGGGCCGCCGGGATAAACGTAGTGCGTGACCACCGCGTCCACGCCGGTGTTCGAGACCGCGCCGACGGCGCCCGACGAGTAGACCGCCGCCGGCACCCCGAAGACGTAGGTCACGTAGTCCGTGTCGTGGATGTGGAGGTCCACGATCGCGCTCCCGCTGCGGGGCGCGTCGAGGAGCCAGTTGTCCCAGCTCCACCGCGGGGTGGAGCTCTTGCGCCAGAAGCTGGCGCTCTGCACCTTGCCGAACCTGCCGCTGGCGATGAGCTGCTTGAGCACCTTGTACTCTGGCCAGAAGCGGATGCAGTGGGCGATGAAGAGCTGGCGCCCGGCCGCCCTGGCCGCGGCGAGCATCCGGTCGCACTCCTCCAGCGAGATGGCCATCGGCTTCTCGCACACCACGTGCTTCCCCGCCTCGAGCGCCGCCACGGCGTACCGCGCGTGGAGGTAGGTCGGCAGCGTGATGTCCACCAGGTCAACGTCGGGGTCTGCGAACAGGTCGGCCGGCGGCGAGTAGAGCCGCAGGCCGGAGAGGTCCACCTGGGCCGCACGCTTGTCCGCGATGTTCCCCCCGATCGCGCTCCAGTCGCCCGCCAGCTTCTTGGGGTCGAGGTCCGACAGCGCCACCACCCTCGAGCGCCGGTAGGCCCGATACGTGTTGAAGTGCATCTTGCCCATGAACCCGATGCCGAGGACGCCGACCTTCACCATGGCAGCCTCTCCTTCACGAGAACGACACGCTCCTACGGCCGCGCCACACCCATGCATTGTATTCATTTCAGCCGAGGCGTCAAGAGGCCAGGGCCGCGAAACGCGGACCGTGGAGTGCAGAGCTGTCCGCAGCTCGCCACCGCCCGCCCCCGCCCCTGCGCGCCAAGTCCAGCGTTGCGGGGCAGGAGTGGGGAAGGACTGTTCCACAGTTGAACAACTGCGGAACACATCTTGGCACCCTGCCAGTCACGGGGACTGTTATCGTGAGCCCATTTCACAATTCACGCACCGCGAAGTATGCCCCGATGTGCCGGACGCAGGAGGGACCAGCAAGTGCCGCAGGCGCGGGGCACGACTGTTCCACAGTTGAACAACTGTGGAATGGACCGCGACATCCTCGGGGCGGGCGGGGGTGCCATCGGACGCCTGCCCAGCATTTCGCGAGCTCCGGGATCGGTCCCATCGGCCCCGGCACGGGGGGTGGGTGTGTGCCGCGGCTGCGCGGCACGACTGTTCCACAGTTGAACAACTGTGGAATGGACCGCGACATCCTCGGTGCGAGCGGGGGTGCCATCGGACGCCTGCCCAGCATTTCGCGAGCTCCGGGATCGGCCCGATCGGCCCCGGCACGGGGGGTGGGTGTGTGCCGCGGCTGCTGGGCACGACTGTTCCACAGTTGAACAACTGTGGAATCCATCTCGGCGTCCCGGGAGTCCGCGGGGCTGCTACTGTGCGCTTAGCTCACAGTTCGCGAACTGTAGAGTAGCCCTCGATAGGCCGGCCCCAGGGCAGGCGGGCATGTGCCGCAGGCGCGGGGCAGGACTGTTCCACAGTTGAACAACTGTGGAACAGATCGCGGTATCCTCGGGGCGAGCGGGGGTGCCATCTTGCGGTCGTTTCGCAGTTCGCGAACTGCGGAATCGATCCCACCCAGGCTTGGAAGGTGCGGCTTGGGGGCTGCGCCACGAACTCCCAGCTTCCCAAGAGGCAGATTGCGCAGCCGCATGTGTATGACCGGCGACGAGTTGCGTCGCCGGGTTCGGCCCCGGAAAAAGGGGCCGTAGATGCCCCGTACAGCCGAGATCGGAGGCCCCTTAGACCAATGACACCTTCGGCCCGCGGCGGCGATTCGGCAAAGCCGCAAGCTTAGTGTACACGGGCGCTTGTGGGCTCGCCCCTCCGGCCCATCCGCCCGGCACAAACGGCCCCAGACGGCCTCTGGGTCATTAGCGAGGATTCATCTGTTCCGCTTGACAGGCACGATGGCCGGGGCTATGATGGCGGCTGAAGGAGGTGCCGCGTGCGCGTGCTGCGGTGTCCCGCGTGCCGCGAGCCGATGATCGTGGCCGAGCACCGGGACGTAGAGATAGACACCTGCGTTGGCTGCGGCGGGGTGTGGCTCGATGGCGGTGAGCTCGAGGCGCTCGTCGGCGTCGCGGTCCCGTCCAAGCCCACGCCCGACCCCGGCCTCGGCCCGCCCGACCGCGATTGCCCGGTCTGCGTCCACAAGCTCATCAAGGACCGCTACGGCCGCACGCAGGTGGTGGTGGACAAGTGTCCCCACGGCGACGGCATCTGGCTCGACGCCGGCGAACTAGAAGAGGTCCTCGTGGCTTACCCCCAGGCGCCCGCCGAGGCGGGGCATCACGACGACCATGCTACCGGGGCGCTGAGAGGCTTTTTCAGCGGCCCGCGCGCCAGCGCTGAAAAGGACACGCGTGGGGGATGAATGGATGGGTGGATGAATGGATGAATGAAAGAGAAGTCGCCTGCAAAACTCCTTCATTCATCCAATCATCCATTCATCCCCTTTGGTTGCGGCCACTGGTTGCGTTAGGAGCAAGACATGCTTGCTGGCTGGATCGCGCTCGGCGTCGTCGTGTTGCTCATCCTCTGGTTCGTGGCGAGCTACAACGGGCTCGTGCGCGCCAGGAACAACGTGCGGAACGCCTGGGCGCAGATTGACGTGCAGCTCAAGCGCCGCCACGACCTCATCCCCAACCTGGTGGAGGTCGTGAAGGACTACATGGGCTACGAGCAGGAGGTCCTCACCAACGTCACCAAGGCCCGCAACGTGGCGATGGCGGCCCAGGGTCCCGCGCAGGCGGCCATCGCCGAGGCGGGCTTGAGCGGCGCCCTCACCGGCCTCTACGCCGTCATGGAGAACTACCCCGACCTCAAGGCCAACCAGAACGTCTCGCAGCTCCAGGAGGAGCTGACCTCGACCGAGAACAAGGTGGCCTTCGCCCGCCAGTACTACAACGACAGCGTGATGGTCTACAACACGAAGACCGAGGTGATCCCGACCAACATCATCGCCAACATGGGCGGCTTCCAGAAGGCCGAGTTCTTCCAGGCCCCCGAAGAGGAGAAAGCCGTCCCCAAGGTTGACCTGCGGTAGCCAGCGCTATCGTCCTCGTCGTCGTCGTCGTCCTCGTCGTCGAATGGCTTGCTTTCCATGTTCGAACTCATCCGCGCCAACAAGATCAAGTCCTGGCTCCTCATCCTCACCCTCACCTCGGTCCTCGTCGTCCTCGGCTGGGTGATTGGCGAGGTGTGGGCGCCCGGGGGCGGGGTGGGCGGCATCGCCGTCGCCGTCGTCATCGCCACCGTGATGAATCTGCTGGCCTACTACGCCGGCGACCAGATGGTGCTGGCGATGAGCGGCGCACGCCAGATCGAGCACAAGGACCTCCCCCAGCTCTTCAACGTCGTCGAAGAGGTCTCCATCGCGGGCGGCGTGCCCATGCCGAAGGTCTACGTGATAGACGACACGGCGATGAACGCCTTTGCGACCGGGCGCGACCCGCGGCACGCCTCCGTCGCGATCACGAAGGGCCTGCTGATGAAGCTCAACCGCGACGAGCTCCAGGGCGTCATGGCCCACGAGCTGTCGCACATCAAGAACCGCGACATGCTCTACATGACCCTCGCGGCGATCCTGGTGGGCGCGGTGGCGCTGCTGGCCGACATGTTCCTGCGGGGCCTCTGGTATTCGGGCGCCGGCGTACGGCGGCGGCGCTCCGACCGCGAGGGGGGCGGCGGGGCGCAGGCAGTCCTCATCGTCATCGGCATCCTGGCGGCCATTCTCGCCCCCATCGTCGCAAGGCTCCTCTACCTCGCCTGCTCGCGGCGGCGGGAGTATCTGGCCGACGCCTCCGCCGCCATGCTCACCCGCTACCCCGAGGGCCTGGCCTCGGCCCTCGAGAAGATCAGCGGCGACCGCGAAATCCTGGAGGCCGCCAACCGCGCCACGGCCCACATGTACATCGTCCACCCCGTCAAGTCGTTCGAGGAGCGTGCCTCGGCCCTGATGAGCACCCATCCGCCCGTCGAGGAGCGGATCGCCATCCTGCGGGGCATGGGCCACAGCGCCTCGATGAGCGACTACCAGGCCGCCTGGCAGCGCTACCACAAGGGGCAGCGGCTCGCCCCCAAGGCGGCCCTGGCCGCCGCGCCCCCTCCGCCCCCCGCCCGGCCGCCGGCCGAGGGGCCGCGAGCCCCCGAGACCCAGGAGGACCGCCTCCGCCGCGCTCACGAGGCCCTCGACACCTTTCGCCGCCTCGGCGGCTTCCTCTTCATCCCCTGCGCTTGCGGCGTCAAGCTGAAAGTGCCCCCAGGCTACGCCCGCCCGCAGGTGCGCTGCCCGCGGTGCGGGGTGCAACACAGCCTGGCCGAGGGGAGTGAGGCCGGCGCGGCTGGCCAATAGGGCCGACAGCGCCGGGTGCAACACCCTCCTTGAGTTCGTCCCGGATCGCTCCGGTCTCAATCCCTCGGATGCACACGTCGAGGGTCTGGGGGCTCAGGTTCGGCACAAGGCTTTCTCCGGGCGGCCGGCGGCCGGCTCACTCGGTGAGGAAAATGTCCGCCACGCGGCAACGGAAACCAGGGAGCACGCTCTGGCCTTCGAGCTCATCGTCCTCGGTGAGGGTCTTGATGTCGGTGGCCGAGCGGTAGACGGTGACGGTGCGCCAGGCGGGGTTGACGACCCAGACGGCCTCCACCCCCGCCGCGAGCCAAGCCTTCGCCTTCTCGTCAACCGCGTGAACGGTGTCGCTGGGCGAGATGACCTCGACCGCGAGGTCGGGCGCGCCGGTCCAGAAGGTCGGCCCCACGGGGTTCGTGGCGAGGCGCTCCTTGCGAATGAACGCCACGTCCGGCGCGCGCACCGTGTCGGGGTCGCGGGCGAGGACGAAGCCCGGCTGCCCCACTGCGACAACGCCCAGCTTGTGCTGTCGGATGAACGCGCTGAGCAGGCCGCCCAGTGTCGCGATCACGGTTCCTTGCTCGAAGCCTGTGGGCGGAGCGGTCCTCAGCTCCCCTGCTATGAGTTCGCGGCGCCAGCCGTCGTCCGGCATGCGGAACAGCTCTTCGGCGGTCACCTGGCGCGCGCCGCCCATCGCCGGCTCCTCCTTCCTGGATTGGAGTCTACACCCCGCGGGCAGAGGTGTCAAGCCCGCTGCCGCCCTTGAGTATGGCCCCCAATTCTGGTGAACTACTCCGGAGCCCCGACAGGGGCGTACTACAGCAGCCCAGGGCGAAGCCCTGGGAAGGGGGTGGTAGGTAGGCCAGCCCTGAAAGGGCGTACTACGCGGTTCCGGGCGCTACATCGTGCCCAGGGCGGGTAGTACG
>Ga0194112_10004537_pt1 | contig 18970 bp, 25 predicted proteins | sample TA2MahC400mmetaG_FD_146191 | JGI IMG/M metagenome (GOLD analysis project Ga0194112, IMG submission 146191) | Freshwater microbial communities from Lake Tanganyika, Tanzania - TA2015016 Mahale Deep Cast 400m | ecosystem: Environmental > Aquatic > Freshwater > Lake | place: Tanzania: Lake... | reverse complement strand
GGCAAGCGCACGGGTGCCGAGATCCACGTCCTGGTGTTTGACACCCAGGTGCTGAGCCACACCAAGATGGGCGGACAAGACTGGGACACGGAGATCACCAAGATCACCTTCGCCCGCGGTGGCGGCACCGACTTCAAGCCCGTCATCGCCGCCGCCCAGGAGCTCGAGCCGTCCATCATCGTCATCCTTACCGACCTCTACGCCGACTTCGGCCCGGAGCCCAAGTGCAAGGTCGTCTGGGCGGTCGAGGAGGAGACGTCGATCGTGCCGCCCTTCGGGCGCGTCATCACGATGGAACGCTAACCCCAAGGGGGCGGCCCGTGCAGACCGCACGGGCCGCCCTTCCCTCTGCACCACAGGCCCGACCGATGTCCATCCTTGCCCCCTATGTTGCAGCCGTGCGCCACGCCAGCGCGGACGCCCTCGCCAAGACCGCCCTGCTCACCCCCCTGCGCGGGTCCCTCGTGGTGGAGGCCGTCTTCTGGTCCGATGGGGACACGCTGGCCGCACCCACCCCCAAGATCACCTGCCAAGCGCCCACGCCCTCCCACCACCACACCCTGGCGTTGGCACAGGCGCGCGCCACCATCGACCCGGCCATCACGGCACTGCTGGACGCTTGTGGCGCGCTCACTGCAGCGCTCGGGCGCACCCCCGCATGGCAGTCCCAGCCCACCGGTGCGCAGATGGCCGTCACGCTGCGCCGCGGCCCGCACCGGGCTTCAGCCGGGGCGCGCATCTCCGCCCAGCCCTCTGTTGAGGCCAAGGCCGGCCCCGGCTATACGCCCTTCGCCCACCCCCAATTTGCCAACCTGTGCCACGTGGCGGAAGAGATCACAGGCCTGGGCGAAGGCCCCGTGTGGCGCTTTCGCCCCTATCAGGGCGGCGATGAGTACCGCATCCAGGCCCGCACCCCCGCCGATGCCCTGGCCTGGGCCTGCGTGGGCATCAACCCCCGCCTTCTCGAGCACCCCGACAGGTGCATGCTTGCCCAGGAACACCCGGACCCTGCACAGGTGTGCCGCACGATTGCCCACCGCTTGCTGTACCAACCAGGAGCCGCCCCATGAACGCCACCCAATTCCTCATCCACCAGGAACTGCGCGCCTACACCAGCCAGATCCAGTCCTGGGCCCAGCGCGTGTGCGCCCAGTACCAACTGGACCAGATGGCCCGGCTCGCCAGCCATCCCCCCAGCCCTGGCCCCATGGTGCGCGGCCTCTTCGCCCTCACCGGCCCCGAGGCGCGCCGCGCCAACAGCATGGTGGAGCGCGCGCTGCTCTATCGCGTCCGCCACACCACCGACACGGCCGAGCTCGCCCGCGCCCGGCCGCTCCTGTGCGGGCACTTCCCCCAGGTCGTGCGGGCACTGGACGCACACCGCGCCACGTTGGCATGACACGCATCTCCCCACCCATCCGAGGATGGGTGGGGATACCATATACACCACACGCCCCAACCCTGCAGAATGCGCACCCTTGCCCTGCCTTTGGATGGGGCTGCCTTTCTTCCGACAGCAGCCCCATCCAGAGGCGCATTTTCCCACAGGTTTGCCATGGACAGCCCCATCCACCTCTCCCCCCGCACCACCGCCCACGGGCGCGTCTGGGTGGCCAGCACCGATTCCCACCTCGGCCTGGAGGCCGAAGGGGACACGCCGGAGGCCGCGCTCGCGGCCCTGCGCCAGGCCGCCAAGAGCTGGGTCGCGCCCGCGCGCGGGCACATCCCGCCCGGCGTCGGCATGAAGCAGGCCATCATCTTGCGCCGGGATCTGGGGATGCAGCGCGGCAAGGAGGTGGCCCAAGGGGCCCACGCCTCGCTTGGCGCGGTGCTGCCCAGCCTGCACGACCCCCGCGTCCAGGCATGGCTGTCCGGCCCCTTCGCCAAAACCGCCCTCGTGGTCGACAGCGAAGAGCAGCTGCTCACGCTCCAAGACGAGGCCCGAAAGGCCGGCGTCCTGCGCGCGCTCATCACAGATTCGGGACGCACGCAGTTTCACGGCGTACCGACCCGCACCACCCTTGCCATCGGCCCCGACCGGACCGATGTCATTGATGCCCTGACGGGCGAGCACGGACCCTTTGGACGCTTGAGACTGCGCTGACCCCTTTTCGCGGAGGATACCCCATGGTCTACACCCACCACGACGCGCTCGACTTCCTGACCCGGCTGGAAGAGGCCGCCCCCGCCACCCCACGGGTGCCGGTGATGGACGCCCCCACCGCCCACCAGGCCGCCTGGCTGCTGGGCGAGGGCCACATCAGCGCGCGGCGGATGGCGCGCGCGCTGCGCGCCACCTTCGAAGACATCGACGCCACCTTCCAGGCCCACCAGATCCCCTACGAGATCGGGCTGTGAATGCGCGCGCAGGCCCGGAGCCTGCGCGCCCTTTTTGGATCCCCCATGGCCCAGACCCCCGCCCCGCGCCTCCACGCGCTGCCCTTCACATACCCCGACAGCCCCGTCCCCAGCACCGCCGCCATCATGGCCGCGTTCGCCACCCTGCGCGCGCGCATGGCCCAGTGGCGCACCGCCATCGGGCCCCAGCCCCTTGGGCACCAGCAGCGCATGGCGCCCTATGTGGGGGATCTCCTCGTGCGGCGGGGTTTTGGGAGCGAGCAGATCGTGTCGCTGCGCGCCAAGCGCCCCTACACGGCCACCGCGCACGCAGCCCTTGCCATCGCCCGGGCCGAGCAGCATGTCCTGCGCGCCTTTCTGGTCTTCGAGCAGACGCTCCTGGCGGTGCCCGCCCTGCGATCGCCTGCGCTCTGCCTCGGATTGACGCACCGCAGCCCCGACAGTGGAACGGACATGCTCACCATCAGCCGCATCACGCTGGGGATGGGGGGGCTGGTGGACCACCACCTTGAGCGCAGCCTGGAGCGCATCGCGCCCCTTGCCACCGATCCGGGTGATCCGATCTGGATGGTGGAACACGCCCGCATCGGCGCGCCCAGCGCCGCCCACGCCCTGGCGCTCTACCATGCGCTGGCCTACCCTGCCGTGGAGATGGGCCCAAAAAAGCCCCTGCCGGTGGTGCGCCACGACTGCGCCAAGGCCACCCACCAGGCGGCGATGGCCCTCCTGGGAGAGGACCCGCCCACCCGAGCCTAGTGGGCCTTGTGGCCCTTGGGGCGCACGAGCACCACGGCGCCCACCACCAGGGCCCCCAACAGCAGCCCCAGCACGCCATCGATGGCCGCCGTGGTGGCCCAGGCCGCCAGCCCGCCCATACTGGGCACCATATGCGCCACGGCCTCCGCCGCGTGGTGGATGGCCGCGTAGGGCCCACCCACGCCCAGATCGGCCAGGCCGTGGACCACGATGTTGCCCCCCACCCAGGCCATCGCGGCGGTACCCACCACGGTCAGCGTCTTGAACACGCCGGGCATCATCCGCACCAGCCCGCGCCCCAGGGCCGCCAGCGCCCGCGAGCGCCCCTTGGCCAGGTGCAGGCCCACGTCGTCGATCTTGACCAAGAGCGCCACCACGCCATAGACGGCGATGGTGATGACGGTGCCCACCACGGCCAGGATCAGCCCCCGCTGCCACAGGCTGGGCGCGTCGATGGTGGAAAGGGACAAGACCATAATCTCGGCCGACAGGATGAAGTCCGTCTTGATGGCGCCCTTCACGCGCGCCTCTTCGAGGTGCGCGGCATCGCCCACGCCCATATCCGCCGCAACCGCCGCGGGCGGGTGGGGAAAGAGCGCGTGGATGATCTTCTCGGCCGCCTCAAAGCACAGATACGCGCCCCCCAGCATCAGGATGGGCGTGATGAGCCAGGGCGCAAACACCGACAGCGCCAGCACGCCGGGCAGCAGGATGAGCAGCTTGTTGCGCAGGCTCCCCACCGCGATGCGCCCAATCACCGGCAGCTCGCGCGCGGGCGCCAAATCCGTCACATATTTCGGGGTCACGGCGGCGTCGTCGATCACGATCCCCGCCGCTTTTGAGCCCGCCTTCACCGTTGCCGCTGCGATGTCATCGACCGACGCGGCCGCCATTTTCGCGATGGCCGCCACGTCGTCGAGCAGCGCCAGTAATCCACTCATCGGGGTCCTCCTTGGGGTTGCTCCCCATATCCGCCGATTTCGGCCAAGATCAAGGCCCACAAGGAACGATTTGATGCCCAAATCCAAGACCAACCACGCCAAAAAGGCCCGCTTCGCACTGCCCGCGCCCAACCCCAGCCTCAGCCACCACCGGACCGTGCTGGCCAGGCTGCAAGACTGCATCGACATCCTGGAAAGCTGGCGCCTCACCATCGGCCCGCAAACCCCCCGCCACCACAAAAATGCCACCCCCTGCCTCTACAGCGGGGCCATCTCCATGCAGCGATCCAGCGGCACCGCCACCCGGTTCTCGATGGGCGTCAATACCCCCTATGTGGCCTCCGCCCACACCGAACTGCGCCTGGCGGGCATCGAGGAAAAAGCCCGCACGGCCTTTGTGGCCTTCGAACAGGCGCTGCTGGCCGTGCCCGCCTTCCAATCGCCCCTCTTGGGCCTCGGGATCACCGGCTACGCCCCCGTGTCGCCCACCGATCTGGACGATCGGATCTATATGACCGGCTTTGGCCTCAACATGGGCTACCGCACCCACGCCACTCAACACCTGCGCACCGTGTTGGCCCTGCTGGACGGCGTGTCCATCACGCCCACCGATCCGGTGTGGATGATCAAGAACGCCCGCATCCCCGCCCCCGACGCCGCCACCGCGCTGCTCATCCACCACGTGATGGGGCATGGCGCACAGGCCCTCAAGGTCAGCCCCAAGGGCGGCACCCCCATCGTGCGCCTCGACGAGACCATCGCCACCTACACCCAAGCGGCCGAACACCTGGCCGCCCGAAAGGCCGCCCTGGGCCTGAGCACATAAGGCTCCCCGATGAACCGCAACGACATCCTCGACACCCTGGCCGAGGTGGCCGCCTATGCCGCCACCCCCGATCCCAGCCGCCCCTCCTGGGCAGGCAACATCGCCATCTGCGCGGGCGACGGCTACGCCGCCCTGCTCACGCCGCCGCCCAGCCCCACCACCAACCACGCCCGCATAGCCTGGGCCCACCTCCTGGGCCGCGCCAAGGCCGCGCTGGCGGCGCTCTCCGAGATCGGCGCCGCCTGGGGCTCGGTGGGCGTGCTGTTCCACGTCGCCCACCGGAACGGGGCCACCGGCTACCGGCTCCAATGGGCGCCCGATGGCGTCGTGCAAAGCATCCAGGCCACCCCCAAAACCGCCTGGACCGCTGCAGCCCCGGCCGAACTCGCCGAGCGGCTCGATCTGCTCCTCCCCGGCCCCAGCGGTGCCCACACCTGGGACGTGGCCGCGACCCGCCTGGCGCGCCACACCCTGATCGCCGGGGATGCCCGCGAGGCCCTGCGCGCCGCCTATGCGCTTTGGCACGGGCCCCTCCTGCCCGAGGCGCTCATCGCGCGCGATCTGGGCCTGCCCATCCGCATCGAGCCGATGCCGCCCGTTCCCGACTGGCGCGCGGCCGCAACGGCCCCCAGCCCGTTGCGCCTCTTGCAAAAGGCCCTCCGCAGTGCCCAGATCGTCGCGCGCTCGGCCGCGGGTTCCGAGGAGGAGCAAAGCGTGGAGGGCCACCCGCAGCTGATCGCCCACACCGTCTTCGAGGACGCCCACACCGTGGGCGTGCCCATCGACTGCCACTGGCACGCCCTGCCTTACAGCGTGGAGATCGACGAAAAGGCCGCGTGCGCGGCCCAGCACGCGCTCGGCTGCTTCCTGGCGGAGGTGTGCGATCTGCCCGGCCTGGTGGGCACGCCCATCGCAGCGCTGGCGGAACTGGTCCTCTACGGCGAACAGGTCGCGGGGGTGGATCTCGTCATCCGCACCGCCGATCAGGGCGCCCACCCCGATCACGTCCTCCACACCACCGCCAAGAGCTTCACGCGCCAGTGGGCGCCCCGCTTGGGCGTGCTGGCAGCCATGGCCGCCCCCACGGATCTGTGGATGGTGGGCGATGGCTCCTTTGCGCAGGGGCGCATCGTCTCCGCCGCCTCCCCGCAAGAGGCCCTGATCGCCGCCCAGGCCATCTGGGGCATGACCCCCACCCGCCTGGGCTGGATCTCCCCCCTCCCGTGACCCACCCCCGGCTGGCCCGCGCCGATGAGCGCGCCAGCCGGGCGTGCGCCTGACACAGATTCGAGAGCGCCGGCCTGGTTTTCCGGGGTGGTGCGTTCCCTTTTCTACCCCATCCCACGAGCCGCCCCATGATCGCCGACGACGCCTTTGCCTTCCTCACCCACCTCATCCCCCACGCCCGCAAGGCGCGCGTGGTGGCGCGCATCGGGCTGGACGGCGAGGTCACCTGCACCGCCCAGGGCGCGGTCCATTCGGCCCATTCCAGCCTCCAAGAGGCCGCCCTGGCCCAGATGCTGCACGCCCCCAACCCCCTGCACACCTGGATCGCCACCACCCCCTTCTTCTACCAGCCCGTGGAAGGGGATCGCCCCGAGCCCGATCCGATCCCCGGCCTGCGCACAACCTTCCTCTCCGAACTGACCATCTCCTATGGGGCCACGGGGATGGACAGGATGGCGCTGCGCATCAACCTGCCCTGGCTGGCCAACACCCCCCACCACCGCAAGCCCTCCTCCATCACCTGCGCGCTGGGCAAGCAGGCGCCCGAACTCCACCGCCTGCTGCGGCTGTGCGCGGCCATCCCCGGCCCCTTCCACGCCTGGGACCTGCACGCCACCAACCACACACAGTGCGCCATCAAGGCACCAGCCGATGCCCACTGGCTGGCCTTCCTCGACCGGCTCTGGCGCGCCCCCGCCACCGTGCTGCGCGACCCAGGCGGCGTGCGGCTCGAGCCGCTCCACCAGGTGCGGCGCGTCGAGCTCGTCCAGGCCGATTCGGTCCCTGCCCCCGCCATCTTGCACACCCTCACCCTTCCCACCCCCGGAGCCCGCCCATGACGCGCATCCTCGCGATCCTCGCCGCCCTCACCAGCCTCGCCCTGATCGTGGGCGCCTTCTTCGTCCCCTCCATCACCCTGGCCATCCCCCAGGCCCAGATCCAGCAGGTGCTGGATCGCACGCTGCCCATCGGGGTGGAGAAATTCGGCGTCAATGGCCGCCTCGACACCGCCCAGGTCCGCTTCCTGGAAGACGGCCGCGTGGGCATCACCGCCGCCGGTGCCGCCAGCGGCTACGGGATGGCCGGTGACATCGCCCTCGACGGCGCATCCGCGCTCCGCTACGCCGACGGCGCCTTCACGCTCCAAGACCTCGCGCTCGAGGACTTCGACCTGACCCTGGACGAGCAGAGCAAGGCCACCGCCCAGGACCGCATCACCATCATGACCAGCCTGCGCGAGCGCGCCAGCAAGGCCATCGGGGCCGGCAATGCCAGCGTCCAGGAGGCGGTGCGCAACGAGATCAGCCGGGCCACCGAAGGGCTGCGCGAGGAGGCCCTGGTGCGCGTCAATGCCACCCTCGCCACCACCCCCATCTACCGCCTTTCCCAGGGCCCGACAGCGGTGAAACTGGCCGCCATGGCCATCACCGACGTCCAGGTCCAGCCCGAGGCCCTTGCCGTCACCCTGTCCCCCGCCCGCTTCATGGGCAACATCCTGTTTATGGCCGCCATTGGCCTGATGGCCATCATTGCCGCCCTCGGTGTGGTCATGGGCCTGCTGCGGCGCTGACACAAGGAGCCCCAATGACCACCCCCCTGACCTCGGCCGCCTGGCCCGAGGGCGCGCGCCTGCTCACCCAGATGGCCGAGGGCGCCCACCTTGTGGCCCCCCGTGCGCCGGCGCGCATGCACGGCAATGCCATCGGCCAGCTCAACGCCACCCTCACCATCCAGGCCACCGGCCGAGCCAGCCTGGCCACCGACGCCCGCCTGCCCACCGGCCAGATCACCAGCGCCCATGAGCGCCTGGTGGCCCATGCCTGCGTCCAGGCCGTGCGCGATCACTGGCTTCCAGCCCTCAAGGCCTTGTGCGCACGCCCGGGGATGCGCGCCGCCGCTATGGCATGCCACTTCTCGCTCTCCATCAAGGGCGGCCCGGGCGATCCCCTCGGCGGATCCATCGGCCTCGCCAGCCACGCACAACACAATCAGGGCTGGGGGCTGCGCACCGCGCCCGATCGCATCACCACCGATGCCCCCTTCCATCTGCGTGCCCAGCAGATGCTGGACGCCATCGACACCATCGAGGCCCTCGCCCCCACCCCGGACGCCCCCGCCTGGATTGCCCTCTACGCCAGCGGCAGCGAACGGGAACGGATGACGCCACTGGGCGGCGTGTTCCTGGCCAATTGCGAGGCCGACGCGCGGACCCTCGCCCCCATCCTGGCCTGCAAGCCCATCGATCCCGACCAATTGGTGCTGATGTCGGCCCCAAAAAGCGCGGCGCTGGCCCTACCCCACCCCCTCACCTTCCGCTAGGCGGAAAGACAGGGGGTGGCGGTCCCGCGCCCTTTTCCCGAGGATCCCCATGTCGCCCCTGTTTTCCCCCGACCAGCGCGCCGCCCTGCTGGCGTTGGAGGGCTGCTTGCGCCCGCTGTGGGAAAAGGCGCAGGGCACCAACGTGCCCCCCACGCGCCTGCTCGCGGGCCTCACCCCCGAACACTCCTGGCTTGATGCACGCCTCTTTGCCAAGAGTGCCCACGCGGCGCTGATAGAGCACACCATCCTGGTAGAGATGCATCCCTTGGCCGAGGCCATGTGGGCAGCCCTCTCCACCACCTTCCCACCCGACGCCGCCCTCCTCAGCCAAACACTCCTTCTCTACCCCAACGAAGGCTCTCCCTATTGGGAGGCGGCCATCGCCATCACCCACCCCGACGCCCACGGGGTGGCGCGCATCGCACGCCGCACCCATGGTCCCGGCATTGCCGCCCTGCTGGAAGATCTCGGCCAACAGCTTCACCAACACACCACCCGACCCGCGCCCGCCAAGGGCCACGCGCGCGCCCCTCTCCCCCGGAGCCCCTGATGGACCACCCCCTCGCCGCCCTGCGTGCACACCTCGACGCCCACCACCACACCTTCGCGGGCATGGCCACCATCACCTACGCGGCTGGCCCCGAAGGGGGTGCGCTGTCAAGCCCCGCCCCCACCCAGTGGACCACCAACCATGAGCGCCTCGCATGGGCCAGGCTCTTGGCCCAGATGGAGGGCACCGCCACCACACTCGCGCGCCTCGGTGCCCCCTGGGGATCGCCCGGCTTTGGGCTCCACCTCGCCCGCGACCCTATCAAGGGCTATGTGGGCGCGCTGGACTGGATCAGCGCCGATCTCGCCCACTCGCAGTGGTCCCCCCATGCACGCTGCTGGGAGCGGCTGGAATCCTGGGCGCCGCGCCTGGCCTTCGTCGCCGCGGGTCCCCAAGCGGACACCCGCTGGCGCACCAACGGGCCCCATTGGGCGCACCGTGTCCTGCACGCGCGCGACGCCGGCGAGGCGATGCAGGCCGCCCAGGTTCTGTGGTCTGGCCCGCCCCTGCCCGTGGGGCGCCTCGTGGGCCGGCACGGGATCCGCGTCACCGAGATCCACGCCGAACGGACCTCCTGCTCGCCTGCCGCCCCGATCAAGACCCCCGCGCCTTTCGAGGACCTCGATCTCGCCAAGGAGGCTGAGCGGGCCGCCCGCCTCGCCGTGCGGCGCTGGGACTTCGACGACGAGGACGCCTTCACCACCGCCGCCCTTACCGCCACCACCCGCTTCAGCGAGCCAGTCGGCGCCGCGCGCCTGCTCATCACCCCGCCCGATGCGGTGTGCGCCGCATGGGAAGGCCACACCGCCGGCACCGGCTTCGATGAGGCCTGGGGCGAGGAGGCGCGTGTCCACTGGCAGGCCTTCCTGCTGGCCGTCGCCGGCCTGCCCGGCCTCAAGGACGCGCCCATCCACCTCGATGGCTACATCCACGCCATCCCCGGCGGCGACACCCTGCTGCGCCTGACCTGCGTGCACGGGCCCAGGGCCGTGTCCGGGCCCCCCAATCCCCACATCCACAGCCATGAGGGGACCATCCGCGCCTTTCTGGCCGACTGGGGGCCAAGGCTCGCGGGGCTGGCGTCCCTGCCCGACCCCACCAGCCTGTGGGAGGTCCATACCGGGCGCTTCTTTCGCTCCAGCCACACGGTGTCGGCCGCCTGCGCCGACAGCGCGCTGGCCGCGGTGGGCTACATCTGGGGGGAAGACGCCAAGCCACCCCGGGCCGAGTACATCACCCGGGTGCCCCGCCTCCAAGAGATGGGCATCGGTGTGGCGGACATCGAGATGCCCCCTTCCCTTTTCCCTTTGGGATGACACCACACAAGGCCGGCCCCTCGGGGCCGGCCTGTCTTTGCACACCCCCACGCGGGCCCGCCCCAGGGGGCGAGGCCGTGCCCCCGTGCGGCCGGGCCACGCTGGCCCTGTCTCCACCTTCGAGGAATCCGATGTTTACGAACGTGCGCGCCGATCACCTCGCCGCCTATACCGATGCGATGGCCAAGGGGATGGAAGAGAAGCTGTTCTTCCTCGACCACCTCCCCCTCGGCAGCGCGGTGCTCGACTTTGGCTGCGCCGACGGGCGCATGCTCGAGGCCATGGCGATCCGGCGGCCCGATCTGGCCCTTGCCGGCCTCGATTGCAGCGACACGGCCCTCCATGAGGCCCGGGTGCGCGGCGTGCCCGCCGCCCTGATGACCAGCACCACCGAAGGCCAAGCATGGGCCAAGGGCCAAGCTCCCCACCGGCCGGTCTTTCTGCTGGCCAGCTCTGTCCTCCACGAGGTCGCCCACTATGGCGGCGCCAAGGGCTGGGCAGAATTTTGGGACTTCATCGACGACAGCCCCTTCACCGGCATCGCGGTGCGCGACTTCTCGCTTTCGCGCATGGACGCCACCCAGCCCGGCGGCGCGTTTGCCGCCGCGGTGCGCGCCGGCCTGCCGGACTGGCAGCGCTGCTCGTTTGAATCCCTCTGGGGCCCCATCCGCGATCAGGGCCGCGCGGTGCACGCCGCGCTCAAAGCGCCCTGGACCGCCTCATGGGACCGTGAGGGGCCGGAGCACTACTTCCCCATCTGGCGCGAAGAGCTGGCCGGGCGCATCACCGCCCGCTTCACCCCCACCCTGTGGTCCCCCCACATCCACGCCTACAGCGACAGCCAGGCCAAGGCCCGGTTCGGCTGCGGCTTTCCCTGCCCCACCCACCTGGCCGTGTTCGCCCAACGCTGACAAGGATCCCATGCCGCTCTTTGCCGCCAACGCCCAGATCTGCTCCCTCCTCCTCGAAGGCCCGGATCGCCCCATCACGGTCGATATCGCCCTGGATCGCTGGAGCAGCGTCCAGGCGCTGGACGAGGCGGTGCTGGGCGTGCTCGCCACGATGCACACCTCGCCCCCCAGCATGGGCGGGTCATGGGCACATTGCCCCTCCTACTGGCAGAACGGCCCCATTGTCCACCCAGACTTCACCCTCCTCCAAGGCGCCATCAGCAGCCACAACGGCCCGCCCTTGCCAGGCTTTTCCACCATCGCCATCACAGACGGCCACGTCGTGCTGCCCACGGGGCGGCGCATCGCGCAGCAGACCTTTCCCGTGCGCGAGTTCCACCCCATCAAGGCCAAGCAGGCCCATGGCCGCCTGGCCATCATCCCCACCCACGACACCACACAGCCCACCCGCCTCGACGACCCCAAGGCCCCGCATGTGCGCGTCTTCTTTGGCACCACCCTCGGGGTGTTGGCCGCGCTGGAAGGCCGCCCCTATTGGGACAACCTCCACACCAACCATTGGGATTGGGGGCCCCTGGATCTCGTGGGCCGGGTGGTGGGCGCCCTGGCGCGCATCCACGCCGCCTTTCCCCGCACCGGCAAAGAGGCCAAGGAGTGGGGCCGGGAGGCCGGCAAGGACCAGGCCCGCAGCCTCTTGGACTGCTGGGCGCTGCGGCCCGATCGCGCCTACAGCGCCCAGCACTGGACGCGGGGCGCGCCCTGGCATACCTATGCCGCGGGCGTGCTGGCCCAGGATCTCGCCGCCGGGGAGGCGGCGGCGCGGGCCATCTTGGAGATGACGGGATCGCTGGAACACCTGAACCGCCTGAACACGCCCACCACCGCCCACGACAAGGTGCTGGCGAAGGCCATCGATGCGGCGGCCGAACAGGCCCTGCTGGCGGCCTATGCCCGCCAGCCCGATCGCCTCAAGCCCCGCGCAGCCGCCAAGGCGGCCGCCCTCGCCTGATATCCATCGGCACCGCCCTTGGTGGAAAACGCGGCGGCGTGTTTTCCCACCAAGGGCCTTTGCCAATGCTCCTCCTCCTGGCCTCCCATAACCCCCACAAGCGCCAAGCCATCGCGCTCGCCCTGGGCGCGCGCTGCATCCCCACCATCGGGGCCGACTCGCTGGGGCTGCCCGAGCCGGAAGAGACCGGCACGCGCTTCCTCGACAACGCCGCCACCAAGGCCCGTGCCGCCGCCCAGGCCACCGGGCTGGTGGCCCTGGCCGACGATTCCGGCATCGTCATCCCCGTCCTGGACGGCGGCCCCGGCGTCATCACCGCCGACTGGGCCGAAAGCTCGGGTGGGCGCGACTGGGGCCAGGCCATGGCGCGCATCCACCGCGAGGTGCTGGGGCGCGGCGCCGCCTTCCCCACGCTGGCGGTCTTCGTGGCCACCCTCGTGCTGGCGCGCCCCGACGGCGCCATCCAGGCCTTCACCGCCGAGCAGGGCGGGCACGCCGTCTGGCCGCCACGCCCCGGGCGCGGCTTCGCGCTCGATCCCATCTTCGCCCCTTTTGGCGCCCAGCGCACCCTCTCGGAGATGGACGCCACCGAGGCCGCCATCTTCGACCACCGCGCCCGGGCCAGCGCTCAGGTCGCCGATTGGCTCCACAGCGACGCCGGGCGCACCTGGGCCGATCTGCGCCAGCCTACCCCCCACATGGTGCCCGCATGACCGCCCACCACCCCCAAATCACCCCCATCTCGCCCCTGCTGCCCGCCGACCTGGCGGGCGTGCTCGACAGCGCCGGGCATGCCAGCCTCGCCGCCCAGGCGTTGCGGCGGCTCTTTACCCACCACTCCTGCGCCCCCAGCCAGGTCTGGGTGGCGGACAGTGCGCTAGAGGGCGAGGACCAGTTCAGGGCGCGCGTGCTGCGCCAGGACGGCGTGGTCGTGTTGGGCTATGATTGGGGCACCGAGGCCCTCATCGGGCGCACCCATGCGGGCGGCACCCTCTTTTGGCCTTGGCCCTTCCGCCTGCGCAACCACGCCACCCCCGCCCGCCTGGCCGCGATGGCCACAGCCCCCACCTTCCTGGCCGCCATCAAGGCCCTGCCCCCCATCGCCCGTGGTTGGGCGCAGGCCCTCGATGGCCAGTGGATGGCGGGCTGGATCGCCTGGCGCGAGGGAGAGGCCCACATCCCCGAAGACCAGATGCGCGCCTGGACGCGCCAAAAGGAGGGCCTCTTCGCCCTGCTGGATGCCCGCATGGCGGCCATAGGCGTGGGGCGCTACAGCGTGCAGGCGTCTTTGATCCTGCCCTCCCTGTGCCGCCATGGGGGCTACACCCCGATGGAGATGGGCGCCATCACGGTGGATCTGGAAAGCGGGGCCGTCGGCGGGCGGCCCATCAAGATCATCGGCGACACCCGTGCCGCGGTCTCAGCCTTGCCAGAAATTATCAATGCCACCACCCCGTTTTATTGCTGGATCAACCAGCAATCCTTCACCATCGGGGGGCACCACTGGCCACGCCAGCTTGCCCATACAGGCCCCGCCCCTGTGAGTGCGCATGCCTATGCGCGCGCCCACAGCGTCGTGGCAGCCCACCACAAGGCCGCCATCGCCCGCATCGGCGCCTAGCACCGGGATCACCCGGTCGGGCAGTCCAGCGTCAGGGCGGAGTTGGTCAAAAAGGCCAGGATGCCCGGCACCACGGACACCGCGAACAGCGCGCCCCCCCACACGGTCAGCCGGCCCATCGAGAATTTGCCCAGGATGCTGGCCTGGAACGACATAAAGGCCAGGGCGATCGCGGCCAGCACATAGACCACGCCGCGCAGCCACACCCAGAAGTTGAGCACGATCGTGCAGGTTTGCGACAGCACCGTGCTGGCATGGGCCAAATCCGGCGTGGCCAGTGCAAGCAGGGCCAGCACGGCCATCATGGGAACAGTGTATCGCCGCATTGCCTATCCTTGCGCCTCTTTCTACTTGGCCCGTACATAGGCCTTATCCATCCCTTTCGCCAACCTTTGCCCCACGAGGCCCCGTATGTCCCACACCCTTTTGCTGCGCGTCCCGATCGATGCCATCGGCACCTGTACCGCCTGGGCCAAGCCCGGCATCGGCAACGCCCCCGGCACCGTGATCCTCCACATCCCCACCCCCTTTGAGGAGGTGCCCGCGCTCACCCTGACCACGGGCCTTTCCGAGCCCGGCGGGGCCCCGGCCGCAGACGCGGCCGCGTTCGAGCGGCTGTGCGGGGCGATCGACGCCACCTGGGTGGGCCTCATCGCCCGCGCAGCCATCGCCAGCCTGCGCACCACCCTGGACAAGACCACGGACCACGATCGGGCGCTCTTGCGTGCCCGGGCTGCCATCCACTCCATGCTCTCTTAAGGATCCCATTATGTCGCTCATCGTTGGCCTCTATTCCCCCCGCGCCCAATCGGGCAAAAGCACCGCATGCCGCACCATCAGTGCCGCCTATGCCACCGATCTGGTCAAGATATCGGGGGCGATGAAGACCATGTGCGCCCAGGCCATCGCCGCCTTCGTGCCCGCCGATGACATGGACGCGTGGGTGGAGGGCGCCCACAAGGACCAGCCGGTCCCCGGCCTGATGCCCGATTGCGCCCACAACCCCGCCGTCGCCGAGGCACTGGTGGAGGCGATGGGCGTGCAGGGCGCGCAAGACGATACGCCCCTGCCCCTCACCGACGCGCGGGGCACGCCCCTCACCAAGGCCCGCATCCAGGCGGATCTGGTGCTGGCCTGGGGACAGGCCCTGGCGGGCATCTTTGCCCAGACCGGCACGCTCACGCCCCGGGATCTGCAAAAGACGCTGGGCCTGGAGTTCGGCCGCACCCTCTACGGGATGGACTTCTGGCTGCGCCTGGTCAAGGCGCGGGTCGATTCCAGCACCGCCCCCGTCGTCATCATCGACGACGTCCGCTTCCCCGACGACATCCAGTTCGTGGCCGCCCGCCCCAGCGTCTCGGTGCGCATCCACCGCCCCAGCGCCGCGGACATCGACGCCCACCCCAGCGAGGGCCTGCTGGAAGACTGGCCGTTTGACTGTTCCATCGCCAACGATTCCACCCTCGATGCATACCAAGAGCGCCTGAAAACCACCCTGATGCCCCTTATCAAGGCGCGCATCGACAGCCTGTGACAGCCCGGCCCGCTTCCCGTTTCGGGAAGCGGGCCCTATCTTGGGATCTCCCACCTGTCCCGGAGGTCTCCCATGCGCCCATCCCTTGCCCGCACGCTGTCTGTCGCCCTCCTCGCCTGGGGGGTGCTGGTGGGCGCGTTTTTTGGCCTCATCGCCTTCCTCGTCGCCCTCGGCGTGCCCAGCATCTCCGCCGCCATGGCCGCACTCTTCTTGCTGATGGCGCTGGGCGATGGGGCGGTGGCGGTGGTGGTGCGCGCCACCCGTCCGCGCCCCGCACCCACGCCCGAAGAGCCATCTTCCTTGGCATAGACCCCGCACGCACCAATCTCTTGGCCTCCCTTGCCCAACACGGTGGCCCCCATGCTTACCCGCCTTCGCCGATTCACGACCGCCCTTTGGCACGCATGGCGCGCCGCCTTGCCTTTCCACCTGGGCTTTGCGATCCTGGCGGTGTCCAGCGTGGCCGCGCTGCGTGCCCAGACGCTGGGCCCCAGCCCCGACATCGCCACCCTGCCCAACCCGGCGACCGCCTTCAAGGTGGCGGTGGTCTTCGTGCTCACCGGCCTGGCGTCCTGGGCCTATGCGGGCCAGTCCGTCCGCCCCGACTTCACCTGGCAGCGCGGCCTCGCCCGCGCCCCTGCGCTCTTGTGGCGCGCGGGGCTGGTGCTCGCCATCGGCGCGCTGGGCCTGGGCAACCCCCTCACCCAGGAGGCCCTGCTGCGCTCGGGCGCCACGGCCCAGGTCGGGCTGGGCTTCACCTTCGTGGTGGGCCTGATGGCGGCGGCCGCCTTTGTCCTGCTCGAATGGGCCGCCCGGGTCGGCAACGCCCCCACGCCCCACGCCCACCCCACCGTCTGGGCCAGCATGCGCGCGGATCTGCGCGCCGGCTGGCAGATGCTGCGCCTCGTGTGGCGCCGCCTGCCGGCCGCGCTCACCGCGCTCGTGGGCACGCTCTTTGTGGCCTCGTTTGCCCTCCAGATCCCGGTCTGGGTTGGGCACGTGCTGCTGGGCGATCTGCCCCTTTCGGGGGCCACGATTCCCTACGTGGCCATGGTGGTGGCCCTGCCCGTGCTCGCCCTGTGCCCCACCGCCGCCGCGCTGGCCATCCACCAGCCCCAGGCCCCACAGCCGGACAAAATGCCCGCTCCAGCACCTTAATTTCGGGCGGCGCTTGGCAGCCGCCCCTTCCCATCGCTATCTCTGCTGTCTTGAACACCGCAGAGCCCCGACCATGCCCCGCCCTTGCTCCTCTCCCCGCCTCCTCGCCACCGCCCTGCTGGTGGCGCTCGGCCTGCCTGCCGGCGCCCAGACCACGGCCACCGTCACCAGCTCCACCGAGCAGGGCAGCATCGGGCTGTCCAGCCCCACCACGCCACCCGTGACTCCCAGCACCCCCGCGGCACGCCAGGATTCCGTGGTGGTGGAGCGCCTGCCCACCAGCCCCGTCTCCAACCCCTTGGCCCTGACCGCCCGGGCGCCCGTCCTGCCGGAAGGGCAGCTCTTTGGCCCGGACGACTGGCCGGACGACGCCGGCACCGACGGGCTCGTGGTGCCGGCCGAGTGGCTCTGGGCGCGGGTCGGGCACAGCTGGTCGCCCCAGGAGCGCGCACGCCGGCTGGCCGATCGCGCGCTGTGGCGGGCAGGCGGGGAGACACCGCAAGGCTGGATCCCCTCAGGCACGCCCGGCCCCGCCGGCTGGATCGCCGCCGGGCCACAGGCCTGCGAGAGCGCGCTGCGCATCGCCTACGCGCTGCGGCTGCACCGCATCCCGCTCACCATCGAGGAGCAGGCGGAGTGGGACGAGGCCAAGCGGGCCGTGTGCCCTCAGCGCTGGGCCGGGGCCCGCGCCGCCGCCAAGGCCCCCGATGCAGGCCAGGCCGATCTGTGGATGGACGCCCCGCGCACCGGGCCCATCACCACCAACCCCATGCCCCCGGCCACAGCTGTATCCCCTGATCCCACCGCCCGCCGCGGGGCCTTGCCCACGCCGCGCCCAGCCCCCGACCCCACGGCACGGGAGGCCGTCGCTCCCATTCCCTTGCCAGGGCTGCGCCCCACTTTATAGACACCACGGGCGCCGCAAGCGGCGCCCGTTTTCGTATGGGGTTTTGGGGTTTTCGTGGGGATCGCAGATCAGGCCGGGATGGCCGGTGGCACGGTGCCCGCCTGGCTGTGGAGCATCTCGGCCGCGACCATGCGCCCCACCCCCACCCAGTTGGTCGCATCCACGCACAGCGTCACCACGCCAGAGGCACGATCGAGCAACAGCGCCATCACCACCGCCGAACTGGCCAGCAGCCGCGCGCCGGTCCCCGCGTCCGGGTCCAGCCACGCCTCTTCCGTGGCCAGGAGCACCCCGTCAAACGCCACCACCCAGCCCGCACGCCGAAACGTCGGGCTGTCGAGCGCGCAGAGCGCGTCCGCGATCACCCCCGTGGCCTCGGGGCCGATCTGCTCATGGAGATCAAAGGCGCCGGTCGTGGCGCCCTCATGGGCCCACTCGATGAGCGCGCGCGGCAGCCAGGGCTGAGAATCGTCGAGCCCCAACAGGCTGGTGATGGCGCGCGCCACGTTGGCGTGGGTGGCCTGATCGGTCTGGGGCATGGACGTCTACCTTTTGCTTGCTTTTTTACACATAACGCGCGCGGGCACCCCGCGCAAACGCGGCGGTCCTAGACAATGAGCACGCGCACGCGGCCCAACGGCGTGCCGTCGCGATCGGCCACTGCCATCAGCGCGGGCCCGCCATTGCGCGCCAACACCCGCTCCGCCGTGCGCGTTTCCAGCGGCGCGAGCATGCGCCCCGCGCGCATCGCCGCGGCCAGCGTGCGATCCAGGTTGGGGATCTCGCCCAGGCGGTAATCGCGCGCCAGGCGCGACCCCGTGTCGGTGCGAGGCATCGGTTCATGCCAGAGCACATGGCTGTACGCGCGGGTGCGCGGGGGCAAAAGCGCGCGCGTGAGCGGCTCGATGGCCTCGGCCGTGGCCGCTGCAGGCACCACCCAGCGGCGGGCCTGGACCTCCTGCGCGTCGCGCGCCCGGCCAATCCGCTGCGCCGTGTCCGCATCGAGTCGCCAATGGGCGGATTCAAAGTGATCGGACTCGTAGAGCGCGTCGGGCCGGCCGATCGCGATGTCGGGCTTGCGCCCCATCGCCACCGCCACAAGATCCCACAGCATCCCGCGATCCATCCCCTCCTGCTGGCCCAGCCCCAGCACGCGATCGCCCAGATCCCACATCGCCACGCACATCGCACCGGTCTGCGCCGACACACGGATCGCAAAATGCCCCTCCAGGACGGGGTTGCCAAAGGTGCGCAGCACCTGCACCCAGGGCGGGCGGGCCGCCAGAATCAGCGGATCGCGCGGGCTGCCCGGATCGCCCAACGGGAGCAGATCCCCGCCCGGGCGCGACAGCAGAGGGCCCTCTTGCCCCCAGGAGGGGCAGGCCCAAAGGGCCGCCAGGCCCGCCAGGGCGCCGCGTCGCGAGACCATCATGTCCATCCCCATCCCACTGGTTCGTTTCCCAAAACCTATGGCTTTTTGGCCCTTTTGGCAAACATTGGGCACAGGTTTGCCCATCCTCCCCCCCCACCCCACCTA
>Ga0194112_10004535_pt1 | contig 18973 bp, 18 predicted proteins | sample TA2MahC400mmetaG_FD_146191 | JGI IMG/M metagenome (GOLD analysis project Ga0194112, IMG submission 146191) | Freshwater microbial communities from Lake Tanganyika, Tanzania - TA2015016 Mahale Deep Cast 400m | ecosystem: Environmental > Aquatic > Freshwater > Lake | place: Tanzania: Lake... | reverse complement strand
GACGCCGTGCGGGCAGAGGCGTCGGGCGGTGGTGATGGGGGTGCCGGCCTTCACGCCGTATTCGCGGGCGATGTAGTTGGCGGCGGCCACCACGCTGCGCCGCTCCGTGTCGCCGCACACCATCACCGGCTGCTCGTCGAGCGAGCCGTGCGCGCACTGCTGCTCCACGGAGGCGAAGAAGGCGTCCATATCCACGCAGATGATGACGCGTTCGAGCGCGGCAAGACACAGGCTGGAAGCCTGTGCCACCGGTTGTTCCTGATGGTGGCACAGGCATCTTGCCTGTGGCGCCCCCGCGGCGCCCTCGCCCGCCACGGCGCCTGCAAGGATGCGGGACCTGCCTGCGATGGCGAAGTGTTGGTCGAAGCCCAACATAGCTTCGAGCCGCGAGCTACGAGCGGCGAGCCATAAGAGGAAGAGGGATTGCTCATTTTTCTTCAAGGCTCGTGGCTCGCGGCTCGGCGCTCGTGGCTCTTCCTCCTTTATCCCTCCATCTGCACCTTGACGATGGACCACTGCATGGTCTGGGTGTTGAGGACGACTTCGCAGAGCTGGGCGTCGCGTGCGACGATGGAGAAGTGGTAGAGCGGGAAGGCGCCCTCGCGCGTGACCCAGCGATAGGCCACGCGCGTGACAGGATAGACTCGCCCCGCCCAGCGGAACTTCACGGGGGCCATGCGCCCCTCGCGGAAGACGGTGACCACGTCAATGGGTTCGTTGAGTTCTTGGATGGTGGCCATGGGAATTTGCGATTTGCGATTTGCGATTTGCGATTTCAGAGCCCTTCAGGCGTGGCGGGAAGCCGATTTGCGCGAGGCGGCCATGATGGCGGTGAGCTCGGTGGCCTCTTGGAGCAGAGAGGCTACCCGAACTTCCTTCATCACGTTGCCTTCGATGATCAACTCCATCCAGTAGGCGCTCTCGTCGGCTTCTTCCTCAACGGTGCCGAGTCTTGCAATGAACTCGGCCTTCGAGCGGGCCTTGCAGGCCGCCCGATAATTTGCCCCAACTGATGTCCCAGATCGGATGAGTTGGCCTCCAATCGCCTTCCCTAGGATGCTTCTCGGCAGCGCGCCAACGAGTCGGATGACCCGCAGGGCAAATTGCTTTGTGCGTTTCATCATCTCTTGTTCGGTCATGTCTTTCTCCTTCAATCGCAAATCGCAAATCGCAAATCACAGGCGTCGAAGGAGGCCGACGACTTTGCCGAGGAGCGCGGCCTCGGCGTCGCGGGGCGTGAGATAGATTGGCTGCACCGCGGGGTTCTCGGGCTGAAGGCGGACGCGGCGGCCTTCGTGGAAGAAGCGCTTCACGGTCGCCTCCTCCCCGAGGAGGGCCACGACGATGTCGCCATTGTCGGCGGCGGCCTGGCGGCGGACGATCACGCGGTCGCCCTCGTAGATGCCGGCGTCGCGCATGCTGTCGCCCTGGACCCTCAGGGCGAAGAGCTCGCCTCCGCCGAAGAGGGCGGGGTCAACGGCCAGAGTGTCGGCGGGGCTCTCGATGGCGAGGCGCGGGGCGCCGGCCGCGATGTCGCCCACCAGGGGGATGGCGGGGCGCGGGGGCGGCGTCGAGGGCCGCGCGACGCGCGCGGCCCCTGACAGGACGATGCCGCGCGAGGTGTGGCTGAGGCGGACGATGTGGCCCTTGCGCGCGAGGGCGCGGAGGTGGTCGCGGGTCGAGCCGGTGGAGCGGAAGCCGAATCGCGCCCCGATCTCGCGGACCGTGGGCGGCAAGCCGCGGCGAGCCGTCGCCTCACGGATGAAGCCCAGAATCGCCTTCTGTTTGGCAGTGAGGCCCTTAGCCATGTGGTGTCCTCCTTTCTGTTCGTATGATACCACACATTTGTGTTGATGTCAAGAAGAATTGTTCGCGGCGGCTTCCCCTCGTTCCCACGCAGAGAGCCCGTGAAGAAATCACACGGACGCCCACGGACAAGCACGGACGGGCAGATTCCTCGGCCATGGGCGCCTGTCCGTGTCCGTCCGTGTAGGTCCGTGTCATTCCTTCACAGGCTCTCTGCGTGGGAACGAGACAGATGTTGGCGGCGGCTTTGCGGCTTCCGGCGGCGCACGGTTTCCGCTATAATGCCGCGAGGGTGGATTCCTGAATCGCAGGGGAGATGATTTCATGGACCTTGAAGCGGCCAAGGCGAAGATCGAGCTGATGCAGGGCGACATCACGGAGATGGAGGCCGACGCGATCGTGAATGCGGCGAACAGCGACCTTATCCTGGGCGCCGGGGTGTCGGGCGCCATCGGCCGCAGGGGGGGCAAGGTGATTCAGGACGAGTGCGACAGGATACGCTTCGTGCCGTTAGGCGACGCGGTGGTGACGGCGGCCGGCGAGCTGAAGGCCAGATACGTCATCCACGCCGTGAGCATGGAGATCGGCCACTTCACGACGGAGCGGAACGTGGCCCTTGCGACGCGCAACGCGCTCCTGCGCGCCGAGGAGCTCAAGCTGAAGACCATCGCCTTCCCGGCCATCGGGACGGGGGCCGCGGCGCTCGCCCCGGAGTTCTCGGCGAGGGCCATGCTGGAGACCATGGCCGACCACGTGAGCCGGGGCACCAGCCTCGAGCACATCTACGTGGTGCTCTTCAACGAGGAGATCCTCGCGGTGTTCAAGGAGGTCTTCGACCAACTCGGCGCGCCGAGGCCGCTACGGCGCTGAGGCCGTAATGTGCGAGAGGATGAATGGATGAATGGATGCGTGGATGGGTGTCAGACAATCATCCATTCATCCAACCATCCATTCATCCCCTTCTCTCTCAAGTCACTTGGAGGCCCGCGTGATCGAGCACGAAGTCAATGATGCGCGCGCCGGCGTCGCGGAGTGCCTGGCGCAGGAGGTGCTCGCGGTCGGGCTGCGCGATGAAGACGAGGCATCCGCCGCCGCCGGCCCCGCAGGCCTTGCCGCCCGCGGCGCCCGCCCTGGCCGCGATGGCGAAGAGCTCCTCGATTCGGGCGTTGGTCACGGAGGGATGGAGGCGCTTCTGGTTCTCCCAGTTCTCGCTCATCAGGCGGGCGAAGGCGTCCAGGTCGCCCAGCAGCAAGGCGTCCTTCATCTCGCGTGCGATGCGCTTGAGGTCGGCCATCGCGCCGGTGGTGCCCGGCTCGCCTCGGGCGAAGGCATCGGTGACGCGCTGGTGGATGTCGCCGGACAGGCGCGACTGCTCGGTGTAGCAGAGGACGAGGTGCTTCTGGAGGGCGAACTCGGTGGCGGCTGCGAGGCGGAGCGGCGCGGCGCGCACCGTCTCGCCGAAGAACTCCATGAACTGAACTCCGCCGAGCGCGCTGGCGTACTGGTCCTGCTTGCCGCCGAGGATGTGGAGCTCCTCGCGTTCGATCTCGCTGGCGAGCTCGGCGACCTCGTGGGCGAGGAGCGGGCGGCCGACAAGGCGGCTGAGCGCCCCGATGAGGGCCACGCCCATGGCCGCCGAGGTGCCCAGCCCGCTGCCGGGGGGCGCGTCCGAGCGGGTCGTGATGCTGAAGCTCTCGTCAACGTTCAGGTGGCGGATCGCCGCCTTCACCAGGTCGGCGTTCCCGTCGTACTCCAGGCGGCGGATGTCGGAGGCCTCGATGTAGAGGTCGAAGTCGGCGGCGTAGATTCTGATGCCGCCCTTCGCCCCCTCGCGGGCCTCGTCGCGGCTGACCGAGGCGTAGGAGTAGATGCTGATGGCGGCGTTGGCGACGGCCCCCGCCGACTCCTGGGCGAAGCGGGCCACATCCGTCCAGCCCCCCGCGAAATCGATCCGCACCGGCGCGCGCGCTCTGACCATTCCCGCTCTCCTTTCTTGTCCAATCGTCCTCGTCCTCGTCCTCGTCCCTCGTCCTCGTCCTCGACTCCTCTCCTTCCGAGCCAAGGGGATCGAGGACGAGGGACGAGGACGCGGGACGAGGACGATAGAAGAGGGAATTATACCGCCCCACCGGTAACTTTTCCAGAAGGAGACCGCGCATGAGCAAGGCCGAATCGCTGCGCGAGGTTGATGTGAGCCTGCTCGGGGAGGCGATGGTCTCGGACGAAGGGCTGGCCGTCCTGCGCACGCTCTGCGAGGCCCACGGCGGCCGGTTCGCGGGCAGCGCCGACGAGCGGCGTGCGGGCGACTTCCTCCTGGAGCGCATGCGCGCCTGCGGCCTGAGCCGCGTCCACGCCGAGCCGTTCGGCTTCCTCGCCTGGCGGCGAGGCAGGAAGCCCGCCCTCCGGGTCGTGGCCCCGGGCAGCGCGGCGCTGGAGTGCATCGCGCTGCCCAACTCGCCGCCGACGCGCTCCGGCGGCCTCGAGCTGGAGCTCATCAACCTCGGCGAGGGTCTGCCCGAGGACTTCGCCCGCCTGCGGCGCGACATCCGCGGCAAAGCCGTCCTCGCCAGCAACGAGTCGCCCGGCTACTACCACCGCTGGGTCCACCGGGCAGAGAAGTACGCCCGCGCCGTCGCCGCGGGGGCCAGGGCATTCATCTTCATGAACCGCCTCGATGGCCTGCTTGAGGAGACCGGCTCGCTGCGGTTCAACCGCAAGGGCGAAATCCCTGGTGTCGGGGTGTCCAAGGAGACAGGGGCGCGCCTCGTCAGGTTGCTCCACGAGGGGCCGGTGCGGATACACGTCGAGACCCACGACGCCTTCTTCCGGGGCAGGAGCCGCAACATCGTGGGCGAGTTCGCGGGCACCAGGCATCCCGGTGAGGTGGTCGTGGTGGGCGGCCACTACGACGGGCACGACATCTCGCAGGGGGCGGCGGACAACGGCAGCGGCGTGGCGACGGCCATCGAGGGCGCACGCCTCCTCGCCCCGCACCGCGGCCTGCTCAGGCGCACGGTCCGATTCGTCTGCTTCGGAGCCGAGGAAGTCGGCCTCCTCGGCGGCCACGCCTACGTCGCCCGCCACGCTGCCGAGCTGCCGAAGACCCGCCTGATGGTGAACCTCGACTGCGTGGGGAACGAGCGTGGGAAGGGCTTCGACTTCATGGGCTGGGCCGAGGCGAAGGCCCCGCTCGCGGCAATGGCCCGCGAGATGAAGCAGGAGATCGCCTTCGCCAGCCGCCCGAACCCATACTCCGACCATTTCCCCTTCATGGTCGCCGGCGTGCCCATCTGCCTGCTGGGGAACGTCGGCGGCACGCCGAAGGGCCGCGGCTACGGCCATACCGCGGCCGACACGCTCGACAAGGTGGGCCGCGCCGACCTCCGCGAGGCGGCCGCCCTGCTCGCCCGCTCACTCCTCCGCTTCGCAAACGGCCGCGCCTGGGCGCTGCGCCACAAGTCCGTGGCCGAAGTCCGCCGCATCCTCGACCGCTATGAGTTGATTGACGTGATGAAGGCGGAAGGAACCCTGCCCGAGGCGCTGCGATGACGGCTTCAGGGCCGCCCATGACGCGTGACCCGTGACGCGTGACCAGAAGGGGCATCTGTGGCCCCTCCGCTTCTTGTCACGCGTCACGCGTCACGCGTCCGGAATCGCGCTCATTCTCGATCATACACTCCAGCCAAGAGCACCCCCTGCCTCCGCACGGCGTAGACGGGCTTCCTGTGCGTCAGGCACCGGAGGGCGAGGGCGGCCGCTTTGTCCCCGCGCGCGCTGTAGGAGCGGAGCATGGCGGCGCGGGCGTTGACGACCAGGAAGTCGTAGCGCGGCGCGTGCTCTAGGCGCACCGCCGTCAGCTCCTTTTCCTTGGGCTCGTTGAGATAGTAGGCGTCGTAGAAGTTGAAGGGAGGCGTGATCACCCACTCGCCGACGGGATAGAAGGCCACGACCTGGCGATGCTGGCAGCGGCGGTTGAGCCACCTGAAGAGGTCGCGGTTCACCACCTCGTGCCAGTAGGTGGTCTCCATGCCCAGCTTCTCGGCGCCCCAGAGGCCGCCGACGAGGGCGTTGTAGTAGCTCAGCTCGCACGGGTGGATGAGCCAGACCGCGCCCGCCTGGGTGAGGAAGAACGCGGCGGCGGCGAAGAGCGGCCGCCAGGGGCGCTTCTTCGACCGCTCCGCCACCCACTCCCAGCACCGCTTTCCCGCCACCCCCGCCAGGATCGCCAGGAAGGGGAAGGCGGGCAGGAAGAGCCGAACCCCGTCGTACCTTGGGATGCCCGGAACCATGAAGAGGCCGATGATGTAGGCCGCGTTGATGGCCACGAGCGCCAGGAGCGGCTGACGGCGGAAGTCCCGCACCGCCCGCACGGAGCCGAGGATGACCAGGGACAGGATGCCGACTGGGATCGTCGTCAGCGTCATCACCAGCGGGTAGTGCCAGGCCGCCGGCCGCCACCACTGCCCGAAGTACATCACCGGAATCGGCACCCGCCACTGCGGGGCCAGGTACTCGACTAGCCTCGGCAGCGTGGCGTGCCAGAGCCAGGGCCAGCCGAGGACGAACACCACCGGCCCGCCGAGAAGCGTCCAGGCCAGCGGGCGCAGCGCGCGCCGCCCGTGGAACCCCACGCCCCACCCCGCGAGCACGAGGGGCAGGAACACGCCGTTGATCTTCGTCAGCAACGCCAGCCCGAAGCAGACGCCGGAGACGACGCACGCGCCCGCCGTCTCCCGCTGAACCGCCCGCGCGAAGGCCGCGACCGCGAGGAGCCAGGCGAGGGACATCGGGATGTCGAGTGTTGCGAGGTGCGCGTGGCCGAACACCCGCGGCATGCACAGCAGGCTCAGGGCCGCCACCAGCCCCGCCAGGCCCCCGAAGGCCGCGCCCGCGAACTGGAAGACCATCTCCACCAGCAGCGCGAAGAGGAGCGCGGTGACGAGCCGCGAGGCGATGATTTCGGCGCCGTTGGGCGCGGCGGCCTGCGAGAGGCCCATCAGCAGCTTGGCCAGCGGCGGGTGCTCGTGGTTCGGCGCCCAGCGGCGGTCAATGCCCTCGGCACGGAACGATGGGGCCGCGAGCCAGGCGGCATAGGACGCGCCCGCGCCGATCGAGAACGGCTCGTCCCAGGCCAGGCCGGGGTCGTCGATCGTCAGCGCCGTCAGCCCGAGGGCCACGACGAAGACGAGCGCCGAGACCGGGCGCCAGTAGCGCGAGGGCTCCTGTTGGCTCGCAGTGTTGGCCATTGGCTCACGGTTCCGCGCGATGAGGCCCCAGGGACCTAAGGGACCACAAGGACCACAGGGACCACAGGGACCACAGGGACCAATGACCTCTCACGTCCATCAGGTCCCTGTGGTCCTTGTGGTCCTTCAGGTCCCTTCGACAGTCACCGCGGCGCTCCGCCCAGGCCCAGGCGCGCCTACTTCCTCAGCTCCTCGAGCGTCACCTCGGCCCACCCGCGCTCCTTGCTCTTCTGGGCGGCGATCATGAACTCGATGATCTCGAGCGTTTCAAGGGGGTCAATGGGCGCCTCGCCGGTGTGGAAGAACCTGGCAATCGCCTCCACGAGGCCGTCGTAGCTGTAGCCCCCCTTGCTCTCGGCCTCGCCCTCCGTGCCCCAGACCTTGACGAGGGGCATGTATGGGCCGCTGACGGCGCCGCGGAAGACCCCGATGCGGCCATCCGACCACTTGCCGGTCGTGATGTCGAGCTTGCCCTCGCGCTCGGCCTGCTCAGTGACCTCTTTGTCGCCCTCCTTGCGCTTCACGGGGGCGGCGTACTTGAAGGACTCGGTCTTGCGGCTGACGGAGACGCAGCCGCGGCCCATCACGGTGTAGAGCGCCTCGACGCCGTGGATGCCGTACCAGAAGAGGTCGGGATGGTGCGGCTCGATGTGCATCGGGGAGCTGCCCTGGGCCTTCGTGAGCTTGCCCACGCCGGGCGCCGTGCGGAACTTCGCTATCTCGGGCTGGAACCGCACGCACGATGAGCTGAAGAAGGGCACACCGCTCTCCTTCGAGAGCTTGAGGATTTCGCGCGCGTCCTCCAGGCTCGCGGTGAACGGCTTGTCAATGAAGAGCGGCTTCTTGGCCTTGAACACCGGGCGCGACTGCGCAAGGTGGGGCCGGCCGTCCACGCTCTCCAGCAGCACAGCGTCCACCTTCTCGCACAGGGCCTCGATGGTCTCCACGATCTCGATGTTGTGCTGCTTCTTGAGCTGTTCGGCGTACTCCTTCACGCGCCCCCAGGACGACGGGTTGTCGGGGCTGCCGCCTGGGAATGCGGCGACGACCTTCACGCGCCATTCGGGGTGGCGGTGCAGGATGCCGGTGAAGGCGATGGCGTGGGAGGTGTCGGTGCCGATTATCCCCGCCCTGATGTCCTTCTTCGCCCACTCCGGCGGCGGCGCCGCTCCGAGCGCCATGCCGCAAGCAACCAGGAGGCCAACCACCCATGCCGCCGACAATGCCGCCCATCGCATGGCCACGCTCCTGAAAAGGCCGTTGGGGGGACAATCACTCGCCCTAGCCTAGCCTACGCGGCCAGTCTTGTCAATCGCTCCTCGCCCACCGCGGGCTTGACCCCTCGCCGTTCATCCGGTATCCTGAGTCTTTGGCCGGAGGTGTCTAGCAAACCAACGGAAGGGCAGATGTCGTGACTGGGCGAAGAACGCGCTCCTCCTGGCCGACACCGCCGGGCGCTTCGACCGCAAGGTGATCATGACATCATCCAGGTGACTGCGGAATCGCACGGAGGTCCCACATGACCGATGAACCAGGCGGAGTGCAGGGCGCGGTGTTGCGCGCGATGGCGGCCTTCGAGCGCGCCATCGTCGTCGCGCTCCTCGCGATGATGATGGTGGCCGTGACCGCGGCGACCATCTACCTCGGCTACACGCTCGTCTGCGAGCTCGCCAGGCCGCCAGTCATGCTCCTCAGCGGCGAAGCCGTGCCCCAGCTCTTCGGCCTCGCCCTCATGGTCCTCATCGGCCTGGAACTCCTCGAGACGATGAAGACCTACCTCTCGAAGGCGCGGTTCCAGGTCGAGGTGGTGTTCCTCGTGGCCATGATTGCCATGGCGCGCAAGGTGATCCTGCTGGACGTGAAGGTGCCCGATGCCGGCACGCTGGCGGGCGTGGCGGCGCTCATCCTCGCGCTCGGCGTCGGCTTCTACCTCCTCAAGCGCGCGACCCGCAAGGACGCCTCCCACCCCTCCAACGCCTCCCCGCCCCCGCACGACGCGCCGTGAACCGCCCCAGGCGATGGTAGCAGGAAGTGGCTATGCCGCGAACCCAGATGCCCAAGCGCGAGCGAGTCGAGCGGGCGATGGCGGGGCGGGAAACCGACCGCGTGCCGCTCTACGATATTCTCCTGTGCGACAAGGCGATCGAGCACTTCAGCGGCGAAACCCTCCCGCCGCTGGTGAACAATCCGGAGACTCGGGCGACGGTTGACCGCATGGCGGGCAAGGCCGTCGAGCGGATGCTCGACGCGACCCGCCACTCCACCTTCGGGCCGCTGGAGGACCGCGACTTCACGGACGCCGACGGCTTCGTCCTCCACGAGAGCGCCTTCGCAAAGACCTGCTGGATCGAGCGCCGCCCCTTCGACGACGTGCCAGCCGCCGCCGAATGGCTGAAGAGGTGGACCGCCCGCCAACTCGAAGCCGCCAGGAAGGCCGAGGCCAACCCCCGCGAGCGCCGCGAGGGGCACGAACGCTGGTTCGCGGACGTCCAGGCCCGCATCGGCGACACCGTGCACCTCTACACCCAACTGGGCCTCGGCCTCGACGACGTCCGCCACCGCCTGGGCTTCGACCTCTTCGCCTACCTCGACGCAGATATGCCCGGCCTCATCTCCGAGGCCCTCGAAGCCTGCACGCGCCACCACGTCGCCCTCACCCACGCCATCGCCAACCTCGCCCTGTCGCCGGCCGTGCTCACCTACGGCGACATCGCGTGCAAGGGGCGGCTCCTCCACTCGCCCGCCTGGCTCCGCCGCGAGTTCTTCCCCAGGCTCAAGCGCCTCAACGACGCCTGGCACGACCACGGCTTCAAGTGCCTCTTCCACTCCGACGGCTACCTGATGGAGGTGCTCGACGACATCGTGGCCGCGGGCAGCGACGGGCTGAACCCCATCGAGACCGTCGCGGGGATGAGCCTGCGCGAGTGCCGGGAGCGCCACCCGAGACTCTTCCTCGCCGGCGGCATAGACATGAGCCAGCTCCTCTCCAACGGCACGCCCGAGCAGGTGCGCGAGACCTGCCGCCAGGCCATCCGCGACGCCTATCCCGGCTTCCTCATGGGCTCCACCACCGAGGCCGACAACTCCTGCCGCGCCGAGAACCTCATCGCCATGTACGACGTGGCGATGGAGGGCGTCAGCGCGTGACGCGTGGCGCCTGGGAAGAGGGGCTCCTCCGACCGGCCCGCTCAACGGGGTCCGCGTCCTCGTTCTCACACGAAGCTCCGCTTGCGGATTGGGTAGACCCCCCACTGGTCGCGCACGCGCTTCATCTCGAGGATGTTCTCGCGCTTGGCGCCCACGGCCAGGGAGTGTGAGGAGCCCATGATGTAGCCGCCGCCCGGGGCGGCGTGAGTGAAGGCGTAGGCGGCGTCGCAGCGAATGTCCCAGGGCGTGCCGAGGATGATGTGCTCGTGCCAGATGCCGCTCCAGAGGGTCATGCGGCCGCCCACGCGCTTCTTCAGGTCGCGGAGGTCCATGCCGCCGCTGTGCTGGAGGGCCTCGTGGGCGTCGTAGCCGGCCGCCGCGAGGTCCTCCTCCACCGCGTTGGTGTTGCCGCAGCAGTGCTTGAGCACCTTGATGCCCATCGCGTGGGCCTTGTCGCAGAATGCCTTGTGCCAGGGCCACACGTGCTCGCGATACCAGCGCGGGCTGGCGAGCATGCCGGTGGACGAGCCGAGGTCGCCGCAGGGCATGATGCCGTCAATGCCCAGGCCGACCTTCTTCAGCAGGTCGAGGCCGCGGACGAGGCGCTTGCCAGCGATCCTGGTGATGAGGGCGCATTCGGCGGGGTAGAGGGCGAGGTTCATCAACTGCTCTTCGTCCGTGTGGCCGAACGAGGGGAACGAGATGTCGCCCCACATGAGCATGATGAAGTGGGTCTTGCCCGCCTCTTTGACCATGTGGCGGACGGCTTCCCACTCGGACTCGTCGGGGAGGGTGATCGGCTCGCCGTCCACGCGGTCGAGGCTGGCCTCGAGGTCGGCCATCTTCGGCGGGTCGGCGGGGGTGCCGACGCGCTTGTAGGGCATCAGGTCGTGGGTGGTGGCCGAGATGCGGTAGAGGTTGCCCGCCTTGTCGCGGTAGGTCACGTCGTCGAGCTTCTCGAGCGGCTCGGGCCTGTGGCCCCTGGGCGCCACGCGGCTGATGAAGATGATGTCCATCTCCAGGGCGCGGACGAGGTCGAGGCGGTCGCGCTTGACGCACTCCACGATTTCGTCGCGGCGGCCCTCCCACCAGGCCAGGGTCTCGCGGAACTTCGCCTGCACCAGGGTCTTCCGCCCCAGGATGTCCTCGTAGACGTTGTAGTCAATCGAGTGCTCGCCCCACGGGATTCGGTCGGGCTCGCGGTGGGCGAGGGCGGCCAGGACGCGTTCTTTCGGGGTCACAATAGGTCTCCTTCCAAGGGACACATGGCAGGGCATGCACACTTGCACGCGGGACCTCCGTCACGCAACGGCACAAACCCAACAGTGTAGCGGTTGGCGTGGGAGTTTCAAGTCTCCGATGGCTTTGCCGAGGCTACTGGGTGGATGCTCAGGCCAACGTGTGCTTGACAGAAGCACAAGCTTAGGGTATAGATTGTGTGGTGGATATGGCCCTGGGCGTGCCGGGCCGATCTCCAGCTCCCGACGATCGCTCTTGGAAGGTGCCAAAATGGCAAACCTAGCAGAGTACGTCAAGACCAAGCAGGAAGACATGAACCGCCTGTCTGCCGACGCCGCCCGGATGAGAGAGGACTGGGAATCCGAACTCGAGAGGCTGATGGCCGCTATTGACGATTGGCTGAGGCCAGCCGTGGCAGAGGGGCTGAAGTCAAGCGCGGGTTCGGTGTCGATTGCTGAGGAGGGACTCGGGACCTATCAGGCCCCTGTGCGGATCATCGAGCTTGCTGGGAACCTCGTCCGGATTGTGCCGGTCGCTCGCATCGTCGTGGGAGGGTACGGTCGGGTTGATGTGATAGGACGCACCGAGACAGCCTTCCTGGTCTACTGGAAGCCGGAAGGCTGTTGGTACATAGTCAGGGGACGGGACTGGAAAGGCCGCGAACTGCTGACCAAGGATTCATTCGAGCGGCTGATGGAGGCACTCCTGTAATTGGACTCCAGACCTCACTGCTAACGGAGGCGTTCAGTGGCATTGAGCGCTGGCCACTCCAGCAAATCCTCGATGTCTACAAGGCGGCTGTCGATCCGAACCTTGTAGGGCTAGTGAAACAGGTCAAGGACTACAGGGATTGGGTCGCGCACGGCAAGAAGGGGCGCCCCGACGCGAACATCGATCCGCACCAGGCGTACGAGAGGCTAACAGGGTTCCTCAGCGTCCTGCCATAGTCCTGCTGCCCGTCCGGCACCTACCCGACCATCTATTCATACGTTCACCCTCGCCGTCGCTGGCTCGATCTTGAGCTTCCGGCCATAGGCTTCCCTGAACAGTCCCGCCTTCCGGCTCGCGCCCCAGCACGCATACTTGAGGTCGCCTGGCCCGGAGACGAGCAGGGTCCAGCTCCCCTCATCGGCGGGCGCGGCCGCGATGGCATCCACCGCGTTCTCGTGGGCGCGGTCGAGGCCGTCCGCCACGCGGAGGATGGCGGCGAGGCGCCGCACGGTCTTCTGCTCGGCAGGCGCCAACGCAGCGAAGTGCTCGTGGCTGCGCGACGGGTGGGCCTTGCGGTGATAGCGGGCGACGTTGGCCACGATGAGCCTCTCTTCTACGCTCAGCGCGGGCAGGTCGGCGTCGAGGATCATCTCGAGGGACGCCCTGTGGTGGCCGGCGATGGTGAGCGAGAGGCCGACGTCGTGGAGGAGCGCGGCGCACAAGAGGAGTTCGCGCTCGCGCGCGCCCAGGCCGTGCAGCGCCCCGAACGCATCGAAGAGCAGCCCGCAGAGGCGAGCCACCTGCTCCGCGTGGCGGAACTCCTCGGGAAACTGCCGGGCGACGGCGAGGGCGGAGCGGAGCTTCCGGGTGAGCTGCATGGATGCCCTTGAGATCAGGGGATGAATGGATGGGTGGATGAATGGATGGGTGCCAGACACACCCTCCCATCCTTCTTTCATTCATCCACCCTTCCATTCATCCATTCATCCTCCGGGGTCGCGTGAAGCCTGCGCCCGGCTACCCGAGCGCCTTGGCGGCCTTGCGGAGCGCCTTGTCCCTGGCGGACTCCCGCCAGGTGGCCACCGCGCTCTGAAGGGCGTGCTCGCGGCGCTCGCGGAGGAATGAGAGCAGTGCGGCCTTGGCCCCGGCGCCGTGGGGGTCGTGGCGCGCCTTGGGGCGCCGCCTGTCGTACTGCTCCACGCGCTCGGTGTAGACGTCGCAGTCGTGGACCTCGCCCAGGGCGTCCTGCATGGCGGTCATCGGGGCGATGATCCTGTCGAGGCCGGCGGGGTAGGCGTCGGCCAGGAACTCGGCGGTGTAGCGGAGCTTCTTGCACTGGATGCGCAGGAGGTGCTGCTGGCGGGCCGAGTACCTGCTGATGTCGCGCCCGTGCTTTCGCAGGGCGGCGAGCTGCTTGAGGAGCATGCGCGGGGCTCGGGCCGCGATGGTCTCATCCGCCGCGCCCGGCGCCGGGCTCAGGCCGCCGGCAAGGAGGGCGTCGCATCGCGCCCTGAAGGCCGCGAAGCGCCCCGCCTCCACGATGGCGAGCAGCGCGCGGAAGTGCCCGCGGCGCTTGCGGCGTTCCGACCGCACAAGGCCGCGCAGGTAGGGCTGGTGGCCCTCTGGCGCCCCGGCCGCGTAGTCGCGGACAAAGGCCAGAAACACGTCGGCGTCACGCACGCTCCCCAACGCGTCCGCAAGCTCCTCCATTCCGCGCCGCAGGCCGGGCACCAGCCCGTCCAGGAGCCCGCGGAATGCGCGAAGGGCGGCCCTCAGGCGCCGCAAGGCCACGCGCAGTTCGTGGACGTACTCGAGGTCCTCCTCGTATCGCAGCCCGTAGAGGCGCGAGGTGAACGTGGCCCACTGGGTCTTGAGGACGCGCAGGGCGACGTCCACGGCCCTGGGGTTCGGGGGGAGGGCGGGCGCGGCCAGCCCACGGCCCTCGCGTGCCGCATCCGCGACGGCTGCGATGCGGCGCGCGACCTCGCGGAGCAAGGCGCGGCGAGCCTCCCGCTCCTCTGCGCCGGCCCACCCCTGTTGGGTCACGGCGTCAGCAAGGATCGCGCGTTGCGAGGCGCTCAGGGACGGCGCGGTCTCGCTCAGGACCTTGTGGAGGCGTGCCGTGTCGAGCCCTGGGGCGTGGCCCTTGTGGCGGAGCGCGGCGGCGGCTACCACGAGCGGCCGCGCGGTCTTCGTGAGGCCGTGAACGTGCGCGCTCTCGCCAAAGAGGCGCGACGCAGCCGCGGCCGCGTGCAGCCCGAGCGCGGCATCCAGCCCCATGGCCTCGCACAGGGCCGCCACGTCTTCCATGGTGATCGCTGTGGCCATCCTTGGCACTTCCAAACACGCCCGGCCGCGCCCTCAATCGTACCTGTGCTGAACGCATGAGTCAACCGCCCCGCCTCTCCTTGCCAGAGGCCAGATAGAGCGCCAGGTGCTTCTGGCCGGCGTGACAGCGGCAGGAGCGTTTGCCGCAGGTCAGCCGCCGGACCGACAGGGTCCCGCGCATCAGCGGCTCCTCAAAGAACCAATGCCCCGGCCCCCTCCCCTCATCGCGGAATCGCTGGGGAGAGGGGGCAGAACGCATCCGTGCCGCAACGTGGCGCAACGACGCACTTGCGCGCGTCCGGGGATCCGTTCTTGCGCCCGAGCCGTTGCCCGTCGCGCGGCTTTCCCCTATGATATGCCGTCGCCGCAACAATGCCCAGGAGGCGATTGTGGACGTCGAACGGCACAACCACGAGCAGCTCGAGCAGCTCAACCAGCGTGGCGGGCGGACGCTGAGCATCGTGGACCTGATTCAGGCGGGCACGCTGAGCGCCGAGATGGCGGCCGCCGCCATGCGCGCGATGGCCGCGGGCGCGTCGCTGCTGACCGGCGCGCGGCCCGGCGGCGCCGGCAAGACCACCCTCATGGCCGCCCTCCTCCACCTCCTGCCGCCCGACACGCGCATCGTGACCGTGGACCGCCCCGGCGTGATCGCTGCCGCGCTGGCCCGCCCGGCCGGGCCGGAGTGCTTCCTCGCCCACGAGATCGGCTCGGGGCACTGGTTCGGCTACATCTGGGGGCGGCACGTGGCCGACTTCCTGGCGCTCATCGGCGGGCCGCGGCGGGTCGCCTCGTGCCTCCACGCCGACACGCTCGACGAGCTCCGCGGCATCCTGTGCACCCCGCCGCTCGGCGTGAGCCGCGAGGCCCTCGGGCGGGTGGGCCTCATCCTCTTCATGCACGTGCGGCACGGGCCGCGGGGCGTGCGCCGCCGCGTGGCCGCCTTCCACGAGGCCGACGGGTGCGGCGGCCACCGCCTCGTCTTCCGCTGGGACGAGCCCTCCGACTCCTTCGCGCGCGCCGCCGAGGAGCGCGACGAGCCCGGGCTGAAGCGCTATACGGACTTCATTAGGAGGCTCGTGGAGGAGGGAGAGACGGAGGCAGAATCGGTCCGCCGGAAGGCATTGGGCTTCTGCCGCCATGCCTTACGAGAAGTGATCAACGACGGTGGAGGGCGATCTTCCTGTCCTCACGGCGACGCTCCTCTCGGCGTTCCCTGAGCAGCGCGCGGGTGAGCGACGGCCCCCCGACGAGAAGCCCATGAGCGTGGGAATCGGGTCCCGCGGAACCGGTATTATCTGAAGCCGTCCTCCGTAGTCTACGAAGGACACCCTATCGCCTGGCCGCAGTCCGTACTTTCGGCGGTATTCGGCGGGAATCAGGATAGCACCTCTTGGCGAGACCGTGGCGTTGGGCATGGTGGGTTCCGTTTGGGTCACGCGCTTCGGGCGAGCCGGCGGCGGCGAAGGAGGAGGGCCGCGGCGCCGAGGGCCACCAGGGTGAGCGCGGCAGGCTCGGGGATGTTCGCCAGGTCAACGTCGGCGAAGGCGATGCCGTAGAAGTTCGCGCTCGCGTCAACCAGCGCGCCGAGGGAGACGGCTTCGCCGGGCTCGAGGGCGGGCCAGAGCTCGAAGACTGAGAAGGGCTGGCCATCGAAGAGGACGGCGAGGCTGGTGGGCACGAAGCCCAGGTCGAGCATCCAGGCGGGCACGCCCCCCGCGCCGTCCTTGAACTGCGCCACGTCCACGAAGATCGAGTCGCTCTGACCCTGCGTGGTGCTATTCGTCGCGTTGCCGTCCCAGCGCAGATAGAGGCGATACTGGCCTGGGGTGTTGACCACGATGTCGTAGGAGATGGAGGGCGGGTTGGTGGGCGAGCCGCCGCCGGCGATGTCGGGGAGGCACTGGACGTACTTGCCGCCGCGGGCGTTGGTGACGAGCGGGCCGGCCGGCGCGCTCTCGTCGGGGATGACAAGCCAGTTGTGGGTGCCCTCGGTGGTGCGGGAGCGGTAGCTCTCGGCCTCGACGACCACCTGGCCGCTCTGCTCGAGAGCGGTCTTGCCGTTGCCGAACGGGGTGTAGGCGCGGGTGCCGGGCAGGGCCATCTGCTCCACCGCCGCGATGCCGTAGATGGCGTTCGCGCCCGGCGTGTTCTGCGCGAAGAGGTCCACGCTGCCCGCGGGGAAGTTGCCGCGGAAGACGTAGAACTCGGTGTTCGCGCTCCCGTCGCCGTTCTCGTCGAGCCAGATGCTCTGGCCGGTGCTCTGGAAGCCGTAGGCGGTCATCCACTGGTTCATGTTGGCCAGGACCGTGCCGGTGAGGCGGCTGTCCCGGAAGAGGTAGAGGGTGGAGGGGCGGTCGAGGGCGACGTTGAGGCGGAGGTTGGCCGCGTCGCGGTCATCGTTGGCGATGCGAACGTAGTCGGCCCCGACGAGCTCGGGGAACGCCGCGGGGAAGTTGTCCCACACGTGCACCCGGTCGGCGTAGGCGAGGGCGTTCTGGGCGAGCGCGGAGTTCATGATTGCCGGCCCAACGGGGTCAACCCCGCCGGTGCGGACCACGCTGGTGATGATGGGCTGGGGGACGGGTGGGAGGTTTGCGGGCGAGGCGCCGTTGGCGAGCGCGATCATGTGGTAGGGCGGGAGCACGTGGTTGTAGATGGCGAGGTCGTCCATGCGCCCGTTGAACCAGCGGGTGCCGCTGTCGTCGGCGCCGAAGTAGAGGGGGAGGGCGTCGTCGTCAACCTGGGCAACGGGTGCCATGAAGATGTTCTTCAGGCCGCCGTTGAGATAGATGCGCATCTCGCCCGTCGGGGCGTTGTAGGTCGCGCCGAGGTGGTGCCAGGTGCTGGCGGCGAGGGCCTCGTTGAGGGCGACCACGCGGTTGGTGTTGCTCTGCTTGATGAGGAAGTTCTGGCCCCCTGAGCCGAGGCCGCCGCCGTCGCCCTGGAGGAAGAAGTAGCTGTCGCCCTTCTCCAGCGAGCGTGCGGTGCCGCCGCTGGTGGAGAGTGCGACGGCGGGGTTGAGCCAGACGGCGAGTGAGAGAGCGTTCGCACGTTCGCGCCGATGGTCGCGTGGTCGGGCGCGCGCACGTAGTCGTTCGTGCCGTCGAAGCTGTACGCCGTGCCGAAGCGGCCTGGCTGGGCCACCAGCGGGTCGTTGGCGTCGGCGCCCGCCGTGCTGCCGAGCTGGCCGTTGTTCACACCCGTCCAGTCTGCGGCCACCTGCCCCGCGGCCTCATCGAGGTTCCAGTAGGCCATCAGCCCCGCGGTCGCATGGCCTCGGCCGAGCAGGAGCGCGCCGCAGGCCGCAGCCGCGGCAAACCACCGCTTCGAGACGGACCTTCCGCACTGCCTCATCGTCGTGCCTCCTGTGAGCTTGTCTGGCCCATGGGTTGGTTGAAGTACCGCGCGCGCATGGTTTTCAGGAAGCGGATGGAGTTTCGCATGGACTCCATCGAGTCGCCGTCCTCCACCGTGATCCAGCCGTGGTAGCGGATTTCGCGTAGGATGGTGAATATGGCGTGGTAGTCGTTGAGGCCCTTGCCGATTTCGCCGTGGCGCAGCCTGGGCGAGTAGCCGAGCGTGCCGTCGGCCTGCCGAAGCTCGTCGAGCGACGCGCCAGGCTCGAGGAACCTGTCGCTCGCGTGCATCGAGACAAGCCGCCCCTTCACCCGCTGGAGCAGCGCGAGCGGGTCGTCCCCCGCCAGGAGTGCGTTCGAGGGGTCGAACTGCACGCCGAAGTGGGGCGAGCGGATGCGCTCGACGATGCGGAGGAAGACCTCGGCCTTCTGCGCGAACTCGGGGTAGGTCCAGAAGGCGTCCTTGTAGTGGTTCTCGATGACGAGCTTGACGCCGCAGCGTTCGGCGGCGGGGAGCGCCGCCTCGATGCACTCGACGACCCAGTTGACCGCATCGTCGGTGTTCAGCCCTTCGCGGCGCTGGCCGGAGAGGGTGCGGCAGAGGCCGGCCCCGAGGTCGGCGGCCAGGCGGATGGCGTCCCGCTGCCGCCGCACCTCGTCCGCCCTGGCCGCGGGGTCCGGCTGCGTGAAGTCGGGCGCGTAGCACAGCGACGCCACGGGGGTGCCGAGCGTCTCCGCGTGGCAGCGCACCCGGTCCACGTAGCAGCCGCTCTTCCCCCTGAAGAACGCGGCGTGGAGCTCGTGCCCCTCAGGCTCCAGGCACGCCGCGTCCTCGAGCCAGCCGATGAGGTCCATGCGCCCCTCCGCAATGTCGGCCAAGTGGCACCGCGGCATGATCCCGATCTTGGGCATCTCAGTCCTTCTCTCCATTGCTCAACATACTACGCCTTCCGCAGCCCTTGTCAACCCACGCCCTTCGAGAAGAACGCCAGTAGCTATCGCAGGGAGGCGGCCGCTCGTCTCAAGAAGCTCGCCGCCTTCGGCCCCATGGTGGACGGCTCCCTGGTGGTGGTCCGCCGGCGGTGCGGGAACCCAGGCTGCCGCTGCACCCGGGGCGAGAAACACCCAGCGCACTAT
>Ga0194112_10004532_pt1 | contig 18988 bp, 20 predicted proteins | sample TA2MahC400mmetaG_FD_146191 | JGI IMG/M metagenome (GOLD analysis project Ga0194112, IMG submission 146191) | Freshwater microbial communities from Lake Tanganyika, Tanzania - TA2015016 Mahale Deep Cast 400m | ecosystem: Environmental > Aquatic > Freshwater > Lake | place: Tanzania: Lake... | reverse complement strand
TTCCTTGGCCAAACGCAAAAGCTTATCAGGACTTAGCTCAGTAGAGATAAGGCACACAGCATTTAGAAAAAGGGGCTGGTCTCTATAGCCCACAGGCTCAGTCTGGTAAATTGATGACAGCTTTTCTACTACCACCTGTCGTGATAATAATTCCAATGCCCGAGCCAGGTTTTGCTTTCTGTCCCCCAAGTTTGAGCCAAGACCAAGATAGGCAGTTACCATTGCTAGCTCACGTGCTCCGAATAATTGCATCGCTCATGCGGCAAACGCGTATCATCTCCCTGACATCATGCACTCGAACCATATCTGCACCCTTAGCAATGCCGATGGCAACGCTGGCTGCTGTGCCCTCCACGCGCTGCTCCAGAGGCAAGTTCAGCACCAATCCAATCATAGATTTACGCGAAGTGCCAAGCAAAATAGGTCTCCCTAACACTTTAAGCTCATCTAATCGCCGCACCAACTCGAGATTCTGTTCCAAAGTCTTGCCAAAGCCGATGCCGGGGTCAACTATGATATTCTCCCAGGGTACACCTGCATCCAATGCCAGGTCTATAGACCTTTTCAGGTCAGAAATCACCGCGGGGACGATATTGCGTCGAGGCTTATCTCTTTGGTTGCTCATCAAGATTATAGACACACCTCTCTCCACCGCCAGTTCAGCCAATTTCGGCTCCTGCTTCAACCCCCATATATCATTTATCATCTGCGCTCCGGCATTGAGAGCCTGACGAGCTACTTCAAGCTTGTAAGTGTCAACGCTCAAAGGCACTGTTATCTCGTTCGCCAACCGCTCCAACACAGGTATCACCCGACGTAATTCTTCATCAACCGATATCGGTGCTGAGCCCGGCCGTGTGGATTCGCCACCGACATCTATTATGTCAACACCATCAGCAACAAAACATCGCGCTTGAACCACAGCGGCATCAACGCTATTCAAACCATCGCCGGAAAAAGAATCAGGAGAAACGTTGACAACTCCCATCACATAGGTTCGCTCGCCCCAGCGGAAAGTGACATTCCCACATTGAGTAACACCCGATGAAGCTCCACCTTTAGCTTCCCGCCATTTCAACAACGAAGTTTGGCTCAACCTGCTAGTCATCAGACATTTATTCTACCACGCATGGCAATATATTATGTAGTTAATAGGCGAGATTCTTCCCGATAAATCGGGATGAAATCGGGATTCCCTCAGAATGACAGACGAAGGATTCACTAGGTAATTATACGCTATTCAAAGCTCACCAGAATATGTTAGAATTACTAACCAGCAAGCAATCAGGCCGAGTCAACACACCGCAAATCGGCTTAATTGAGAGGTGAGACAAATGGGAACTGAGCAAAAAATCACCGAACTGAACAAACTGAGAGAACAGGCTATGGCCGGTGGTGGCGCCCAGCGTATCGAAGCCCAACACAAGCGCGGAAAGCTGACAGCCAGAGAGCGGATTCAACTTCTCTTCGACCCCGGCACTTTTGAGGAGTTAGACCCATTTGCCCTCCATCGTTGCACCGATTTCGGGCTTGAAACGCAAAAGACGCTTGGCGATGCCGTAGTCACCGGGTATGGCAAAATCAATGGTCGAAATGCCTTCATTTTCTCTCAGGACTTCACAGTTTTCGGCGGCTCGTTGTCGAAAGTAGCTTCGGAAAAAATCTGCAAAGCTATGGACCTGGCAGCTAAAAATGGTGCCCCTGTAATCGGCCTGCTTGACTCAGGAGGCGCACGCATTCAGGAGGGGGTGGATAGCCTGGCAGCCTACGGTGATATCTTCATGCGTAATACCATTTACTCAGGCGTTGTGCCTCAGATTTCGGTAGTCATGGGACCTTGTGCTGGCGGCGCTGTTTACTCACCAGCCATAACCGACTTCATCTTTATGGTCAAAGAAACAGGACAAATGTACATTACCGGACCAGCGGTAATTAAGTCAGTGACCGGCGAAGAAGTCAGCCTTGAGGATTTGGGTGGTGCCATGACCCATGCTACCAAGAGCGGCAACTGCCACTTCGTCACCAACAATGACCAGCAATGTCTTGAGGCGATACGCCGCCTGCTGAGCTTTTTGCCTCAAAACAACATGGAAGAGACACCTTTCATAGATACTGGTGATGACCCCAACAGAATGGACGAACAACTTCTTCATGTCGTCCCCGACGACCCGAATAAAACCTATGATATGAAACAGGTCATATTAAAAATTGTGGACAACGGAGACTTCATGGAGGTACACGAGAACTTCGCCCGCAATCTTATCGTCGGCTTCGCCCGAATGGGTGGACAGAGCGTTGGAATAGTAGCCCAACAACCGTCCATTTATGCCGGTGTAATTGATGTTGACGCCTCGGACAAAGGTGCCAGGTTCGTCCGTTTTTGTGATTGCTTCAACATCCCACTGGTTACCCTTGTTGACGTACCAGGATACATGCCAGGCACTGAGCAGGAATACAAAGGCATTATCCGACATGGTGCCAAGTTCCTTTATGCTTACGCCGAAGCCACCGTGCCCAAAATAAGCGTCATCACCCGAAAGGCTTATGGAGGAGCTTTTGTGGTCATGAGCAGTAAGAGCCTGCGCGGCGACATCAACTACGCCTGGCCAACAGCCGAGATCGCTGTAATGGGACCGGATGGTGCCGTGAACATCATCTTCAAAGACACCATAGATAAGTCAGAAAAGCCAGAAGAGACAAGGCAAAAATTGATTGCTGACTATAGAGAAAAATTTGCCAATCCGTATGTAGCTGCGAGCAAAGGATACCTTGACGATGTCATCGACCCTAGAACCACAAGACCCAAGGTGATTAAAGCCCTGGAGATACTCAGGAATAAAACTGATACCAATCCACCCAAGAAGCATGGCAATATCCCGCTTTAAGGGAGTAGTTGAAATGAAGGAAGCTGTAGTAGCTGCTATAGTAAGTGCAATCAACGCATACATCGAGCAGGAAGAACAGGCTAGAACTATATCTCCTAAAGTTACGCCTTATCCTGAAGTCAGCCCCTGGCGACTTTTCGGACGCCAGGAGTTAATGAGAGCCAGAACCCGCTGGCAGGTACGGAGAACCAACCGATAAGAAGTCAAGATATCCATTAGGTAAAAGGAGGCACGAATATGAGCCCAGACAAGGAGAGCAAAAAAAATCCGGTAAAAATAACCGACCTTACTCTGCGTGATGGACACCAGTCCTTATTTGCCACCCGCATGCGAACCATTGACATGGAACCCATTGCCCCGGAGATGAACAAGGCAGGTTTCTGGTCCATGGAAGTCTGGGGTGGTGCCACTTTTGATGTCATGACTCGATTCCTGAATGAAGACCCCTGGGAAAGAATCCGCATCTTGAAGAAGCTGATGCCCAATACCAAGCTCCAAATGCTCCTGCGCGGTCAGAACCTGGTCGGCTACCGCAATTACGCTGACGATGTAGTTACAGCCTTTTGCCACCATGCCGCTGACTGTGGCATTGACGTCTTCCGCGTTTTCGATGCTGTTAATGATGAACGCAACTTCATAACTGCCTTTAAGGCCATCAAGGATAAGGGCAAACATATCCAGGGTTCACTGTGCTACTCGCTAACAGAACGTACACTGGGTGGCCCTGTATATAACATCGATTATTTTGTAAAGAAAGCTCTCATTATCCAAGACATGGGGGCTGATAGCCTGTGCATCAAGGACATGGCCGGGCTTATTGCTCCCGATGACGCTTATGAGCTGATTAAAGCTCTGAAGCAAGCTCTGAAAATACCGGTGAACTTGCATAGCCACTTCACCAGCGGTATGGCTTATATGAGCTACTTGAAAGCCGCTGAAGCTGGCGTGGATTTTATAGATACCTGCATTGCCCCCTTCGCTTTGCGCACTGCACACCCGGCAGTAGAGCCAATTGTGGTTGCCCTGAGTGGCAGTCCCAGAGATACCGGGCTCAACCTAGAGCATCTGCTTAAATTAGGCGACTACTTCGAGTCCATTGCCCCAAAGTACCGACACCTTCTGGACACTACCAAGATATCAGTCATCGACACAGGCGTGCTATGGCACCAGATTCCGGGTGGCATGTTCAGCAATATGGTAGCCCAATTAAAAGAAGCCGATGCCATTGACCGCTTGCGTGAAGTCTATGCCGAACTTCCCAAAACCCGCAAAGAGTTGGGTTATCCACCTCTGGTTACCCCAACCAGCCAGATTGTTGGCGTTCAGGCAGTCCAAAATGTCCTCTTCGGCAGATATAAGATGGTGTCAAAAGAAGTCAAAGATTATGTATACGGCCTGTATGGCAAACCACCAGCTCCGATTGACAAAGAGGTGCAGAAGACAGTTCTTAAAGGTTATGAACGGGGAGAGAAACCTTTTACCGGCCGACCAGCTGATATTCTAGAGCCAGAACTGGAAAAAGCCAAAGAGGCCACAAAAGATATCGCCAAGGACATTGGCGATGTGCTTGTCTATGCCCTCTATCCCACCACCGGAATGCGCTTTCTAAAATGGAAGTACGGTCAAGAGACACCACCACCAGAAACCAAGCCCAAGACTTTGGAAGATGTGAAGCGAGAAGACGAGCTTATCGCCAAAGCTAAAGCGGGCAAATTAGTTGAGAAAGTAGAGGTGAAAGCGCCGATTAAGGGGCCTGCTGCCAGAACATTTAATGTCTTCATCGGCGATGAATTCTACAAGGTTGAAGTCGAGCCTACAGGCGGCACAGTTGCCTTTGCCGCTGCACCTGCCTATACTCCACCGCCACCTCCAACAGCGCCACCAACACCTAAGCCAGAAGCTCCCCCAGCACCGGTAGAGAAGAAGGAGGCACCTCCTGCCAAGGCAGCCGTCGCTGCTGGAGAAATCCCGGTGTCTGCCCCGATACCAGGTACGGTCATACGCTATCTGGTAAAAGAAGGAGATGAGGTCAAGGTAGGCACTGGCATAGTCATCCTGGAAGCTATGAAAATGGAAAATGAAATAGTTGCTCCGGCTGCTGGTAAAATAAAATCTATAAACTGCAAACCAGGGGATAAAGTAAGCGGCGGCGCTGTACTTGCTGTCATTGGTTAGGCTTTAATGGGGAAAACCCTCAGTGAGAAAATCCTAAGTGAGAAATCAGGAGTTGATGCCCGAGCCGGCGATATAGTTATCTCCCCGGTAGATTTAGTTTTTGTTCAAGACACGACCGGCCCCCTAACCATAAGACAATTTAGAGAAGTCAAACATGGTAGGCTGGCAAACCCCCGGCAAATCGCCATTTTTCTAGACCATGCTATCCCTAGCCCCAACCGACAGCTATCAAACGACCATCAATTTCTACGCCGATTCGCCGAAGAAACTGGCTGCCTGATTTTTGAAGGTGGCAGTGGGATATGTCATCAGTTGGTGGCGGAGATGTTCGCCAATCCAGGCGATATCATCGTAGGTGCTGATTCTCACACAGTAACCGCTGGCGGTTTGGGGGCATTCGCCACCGGTATGGGCTCCAGCGATATCGCCGTCGTCTTCGCCCTAGGCAAAACATGGTTCCGAGTACCAGCGAGCTTCAAGATTGAAGTTAGTGGCAAATTCCAGAAATGGGTTGGTGCTAAAGACCTTATCCTTCACCTGATTGGCGCACTCGGGGCCGATGGCGCCGCTTACAAAGCACTGGAATTCAATGGCGAAGCAGTAACCCACATGACTATCTCTCAACGTCTCACTATAGCCAACATGGCAGTGGAAGCCGGTGCCAAGGTCGGGCTTTTCCCTAGTGACAGCATTACCAAAAGATATTTGGCAGCTCAAGGGAGAGCCAACAAATACAGGGCCCTCCATCCCGATGCTGATGCTGACTATGAGCGCCTCATCGCCATCAATGCCGCCGAGCTGGAACCTATGGTAGCTATACCCCACACCGTTGATAATGTTGTCCCAGTTCACATACTCACCGGTACCAAGATTGACCAGGTATTCATCGGCACCTGTACCAACGGTCGCCTTGAAGATTTAGCTACAGCCGCTGTTATCCTCAAGAATAAGAAAAGCCACCCACATGTCAGACTGATTGTAGCTCCAGCATCCCGGCAGGTCTTGACCGCTGCTATGAAGGCTGGCTATATAGAAACTCTAATCGGCGCAGGAGCTACATTGCTGCCACCGGGATGCGCTGCCTGTCTCGGCGTTCACCAAGGCGTGCTCGGCGATAATGAAGCCTGTATATCCACAGCTAACCGCAATTTTAAAGGCCGCATGGGCAATCCAGAAGCCTCAATATACTTGGCTAGTCCAGCCACAGCCGCAGCTTCAGCGATTACCAGCGAAATTACCGACCCGAGAAAGATACTATGATGTCCGATGTAATCCTAAAAGGCAGAGCTTTCAAGTTCGGTGATGACATCTCTACCGACCTTATCATACCAGGCAAGTACTCACATTTGAGAAGCAACCTGCCCGAACTGGCTAAACACGTCATGGAGGATGCCGACCCAACATTTGCCAAGAAAGTGAAACCAAGTGACTTTATCATCGCTGGCAATAACTTTGGAATCGGTTCCAGCCGGGAACATGCTGCATTGGTCATCAAAATGGCTGGAGTGAACGCTATCCTGGCAAAATCAGTTGGCCGTATTTTTTTCCGAAATGCCATAAATCAAGGATTACCAGTCCTGATTTGTGATACCAATAAAATTGACGCCGGCGATGAAATAGAGGTAAATTTAACCAAGGGTGAAATCACCGATTCGACCAAGGGTATTAAGCTTAGCTTCAGCAAAATCCCAAAGGTGATGCTGGATATACTAAGCGAAGGCGGACTCATTCCCTACATAAACAAATACGGCGATTTCATCATCTGAATTTCGTAAAGGCGGAACGTATTGTGCCTTACAAAGTGACTCTTATCCCTGGCGATGGCACCGGCCCTGAGATTACCAAGGCAACCAAGAGGGTATTGGAAGCCACAGGCATTGAATTCGAGTGGGATACAGGAATAGTCGGCCAGAATGCCCAAGACAAGTTTGGCACTCCTCTACCTGAATCTGTCCTCAAATCCATAAAGAAAAACAAGCTGGCCCTCAAGGGGCCGGTAACTACGCCGTTTGGTACCGGCTTCAGGAGCGTGAATGTAGCTCTGCGACAAGGTCTAGACCTTTATGCCTGCCTCCGCCCCTGCAAAACCTATTCCGGTGTGCCTACGCCTTTTGATAATGTGGACATCGTGGTAGTTAGGGAAAACACGGAGGACCTGTACAGCGGAATCGAATTCGCTAAGGGAAGCCCTGAAGCCATCGAACTTATGGAACTGATTTCCAAAACCACAGAGACAAAGATAAAGCAGGATTCTGGCTTTAGCATAAAAATAATTTCCGAAACAGGTTCCCGGCGTATTATAAAATTTGCCTTTGAATATGCCCGCGCCAATAATCGAAAAAAAGTCAGCGCCGCCCACAAGGCCAATATCCTGAAGTTTTCCGATGGTATTTTCCTAGCTACCGCCCGCAAAGTGGCTAAGGAATACCCCGACATAGAATTCGAGGATATAGTGGTCGACGCTCTGTGTATGCGCCTCACCAGAAATCCCCAGCAGTATGATATCATTGTCTTGCCCAATCTCTACGGAGATATCGTATCTGACCTTTGCGCTGGCTTAGTTGGCGGCCTGGGTATTGCACCTGGAGCTAACATGGGCGATAATATAGCGGTTTTTGAGCCCACTCATGGCAGCGCTCCAAGGTATGCTGGCCAGAACAAAGTCAACCCAATGGCTATGATGCTCTCGGCAGTAATGATGCTTCGCCACCTCAACGAAATTGAAGCTGCAGATAGGCTGGAAAAAGCCATAGCTGATGTTATCGCTGAAGGCAAGCATGTCACCTACGACTTAAAGCTGGACCGGAATCAACCTGCAGCAACTACCTCACAGGTTGCTGATGCAGTGATTGATAAATTGAAAAAGCAAGGAGGGAAAAATGAGAAGCAAGGTTAGTGTTATCGGCGCGGGCAATGTGGGAGCTACCTTGGCCCAGCGTATCGCCGAAAAGGGATACGCGGATGTAGTAGTTATGGACATCATTGAAGGCTTACCTCAGGGTAAAGGCCTGGATATGCTTCAAACCGGGCCAATTACCAGCTCCGATGCCAGAGTCATCGGCACCAATTCCTATGAAGAAACTGCCAACTCTGATATCGTGGCCATCACCTCAGGGGTGCCGAGAAAGCCAGGGATGAGCCGCGATGACTTGGTATTGACCAACATGAATATTGTGAAATCGGTCACCGAACAGGTGGCGAAATACTCGCCGAAGTGCATCATTATCATGGTTGCCAATCCCCTAGACGCCATGACACAGTTGGCTCTTCACGTAAGCAAATTCCCCCGAAATCGTGTCTTCGGTCAATCAGGTATCTTAGATACATCTAGATTCAGGACTTTTCTAGCTCAGGAACTAAACGTCTCAGTTGAAGACATTTACGCCTGTGTGCTGGGCGGACATGGAGATACCATGGTGGCCATCCCAAGGCTAACCACTGTCGGCGGCATCCCTATAACTGAGCTTTTGCCTCAGGAGACTGTGAATAAGATTGTTGAACGGACGGTCAAAGGGGGTGGCGAAATAGTTGCCCTGCTGAAAACAGGAAGTGCTTTTTATGCCCCAGCAGCAGCTACCGCTCAAATGATAGAATCAATACTCCTGGACAAGAAGAGAATCCTGCCCTGCGCTGTCTATCTTGATGGTGAATACGGAATAAAAGGTGCAGTGGTTGGCGTCCCGGTAAAATTAGGCAGGAGCGGCGTTGAGCAGATAATCGAGCTAAAACTAACCGCAGAAGAGAGCGCCGCCCTTAAGAAATCAGCCGAGGCTGTACGGGAGCTCGCCAAAATAATGAAGCTGGAGTAGCCACCCATGCGGGATATTGACTGCAAACAGATAACCGAAACCGTATCCAATCTCTTCCAAGAGGCTTGCCTTCATCTCCCCAAAGATGTGCTCACAGCTCTCGAGCAGGCAAGAGAGAAAGAAGAATCTCCTGTGGCTAAAGACGTGTTATCTCAAATAATCGAGAACACTGAAATCTCCGCCAGGGAGAAAATTCCGCTATGCCAGGACACCGGTGCCGCGGTTGTCATCCTGGAATTAGGACAGGAAGTGCATATAACCGGCGGTGACCTCGAGACGGCTATAAACGAAGGAGTACGCCAGGGATATGAGAAGGGTTACTTACGCAAATCTATGGTGCGCCAGCCCTTCTCGGCCAGAGTCAACACCAAAGATAACACCCCAGCTATCATCCACACAGATATCGTCCCTGGTGACAAACTTAAAATCAGCGTGATACCCAAGGGCGGTGGCTCTGAAAACTGTTCTCGCCTTACAGTGATGCCTCCAGCAAAAGGACGACAGGGGATTATAGATTTTGTGGTAAACCTGGTTGATGAGTCCGGCAGCAACCCATGCCCACCAGTTATCGTCGGCCTCGGCATAGGCGGAACAACAGACAAAACGATGACAATAGCCAAAAAGGCGTTGCTGCGTAAGGTCGGCGAGCCAAATCCAGACCCGGAGGTCGCTGAGCTGGAGAGGGAAATTCTGAAACGTGTTAACAATCTAGGCATTGGACCAATGGGATATGGTGGCAGAACAACCGCTTTAGCAGTTCATGCTGAAGCTTTTCCAGCACACATCGCTAGCATGCCTGTCGCTGTTAACATCCAGTGCTGGTGTGCTCGCCACAAGGAGGCAGTCCTGTAATGAGCAAAAAACACGATATTATAGTCCTAGGCTCAGGTCTTGCCGGACTACGAGCTGCTATTGAAGCTGCCCGGCATCCAGAATTAGATGTTGCCATCGTCTCCAAAGTCCAGCTGATGCGTTCTCACTCGGTCTGTGCTGAAGGTGGCAGTGCAGCCGTCATGCAACCGAATGAAGGAGACAGTTTTGAGCTTCATGCCTGGGATACGGTCAGAGGTGCGGACTTCCTTTGTGACCAGGACGTGGTAAAACGCTTTGTTGAAGAGGCGCCCAAAGAAATTCTCCTACTAGAGCACTGGGGGATTCCCTGGTCACGGCGACCTGATAGCCGGATTGCTCAGCGGCCATTTGGCGGCCATAGCTATGACCGAGCAGTCTTCGCTGCCGATAAAACCGGCTTCGCCGAAATGCAAACTCTCTACGATACCTTACAAAAATATAACAACGTAAGCAGATACGATGAATGCTATGTTAGCTCCATCCTGACAAAAGACAACGTCTTTTGTGGTGTAACTGCGTGGGACCTGACCAGCGGTGAGTTCCTCTTCATTCAGGGCAAGGCTTTAATTATCGCCACTGGTGGTGCTTGTCGTATGTTTGGCTTCACCACTTACTCCCTTACCGCCACGGGCGATGGTCTAGCCATGGCTTATCGGGCTGGATTGCCCATCAAGGACCTGGAGTTTGTCCAATTTCACCCTACAGGTCTGGTACCCTCTGGCATCCTGATTACTGAGGCGGCACGAGGAGAAGGTGGCTACCTGCTCAATAATAAGAGCGAAAGATTTATGGAAAAATACGCTCCGTCTAAGATGGAAGTAGCTCCCCGAGACATTGTCTCCCGCTCCGAGATAACTGAAATCGAAGAAGGCAGAGGATTTCCCGGCCCCGAAGGCCTAGACTATGTTCACATTGACTTACGTCATCTCGGTGCAGCCAAAATCAACGAGCGACTTCCGATGATTCGTGAAGTCGCTATGAAGTTCAACTTCATCGACCCCATTTACGAGCCGATACCCGTTCGCCCAGCTGCTCATTACTTTATGGGTGGCGTGCATACCGACATCAACGGTGCTACCCCAATAGAAGGTATCTGGACAGCCGGAGAGGCTGCCTGTGTTTCACTCCACGGCGCAAATCGTCTCGGCTCCAACTCAACCACCGAATGTCTCGTCTGGGGGAAAATAACCGGAGATGAAGCCGCCAAGTATGCCTCCAAACAGAAAGCCATTCCTTCTCCACCAAAAGCTGCAACGCTAAAAGACGAAGAGGCTAGAGTCTTCAGACGGTTTAGCTCTGAGGGCAAGGAAAGCGCCTATGCTTTACGCAGAGAGCTACAAAAAACAATGGACAGCAAGGTAGGCGTCTTCCGTACTGGCCCAGAGTTGCAAGCTGCCCTCGATAAGATTTGTGACATAAAACAGCGTCTACCTGACATCAAGGTCAAAGACCGCGGGCACATATACAATACTGATTTGCTCAGCGCCCTAGAAGTTGACAACCTGCTTGACTTGGCTGAAATCATTATATCTGGAGCCTTGGCTCGCTCCGAATCTCGAGGAGGTCATTCCAGGCGAGATTTCCCAGCTAGAGACGATGTCAACTGGCTCAAACACACTCTGGCTTACTATACACCTAAAGGGCCACGACTCGATTATATTCCGGTAACCATCACCATGTGGCAGCCGGTAGAAAGGAAATATTAGGGAGGTTGATAATGAAACGAATACAGCCTCGACAGAATTATCTGGGAGCTACCGGTTGGCTATGGGCAGGTAACTACAAAATTGAACGTTACCTGTATATACTTCATCGAATAACCGGCCTGGGAATCCTGCTTTTCCTTCTGCTCCATTTGATTATGACAACCGTTTTCCGTATCCAGGGCCAAGATGTCTGGGAAGCCACAATGAGAATACTCCACAACCCGTGGTTTAAAATTGGCGAGTATCTGGTTGCCGTCGCCTTCGTCTACCATGGTTTGAACGGCTTAAGACTCATCATACAAGAACTGGGCTTTGCCTTAGGACGGCCTACCCCACCAATCTATCCATATCGCGATTCACTTCGCAAAAAGCGTCCCTGGACAATGCTCATCATAGCCATAATCGTGATTCTTGCCCTCGTCTTCTTTTATGACTTCATCGTAGGAGGCTGGTAATGCGCAATACATACTTATGGTTTGTACAACTAGTTACGGGCGTGTTAATAGCAGTTCTATTAAGCATACACATGGTACTGATGCACCTCGATGCTATCCTCGGCTTCTTCGGAATAAATGTCAATGACCCGACTTCGTGGCACTCAATGATACAGCGGTCTAATCAAGCTATATGGGCTAGCTTATACATAGCTTTATTAGTTGTTGTGCTCTATCACGCCCTTAACGGACTCAGAAACATCATCCTGGAACTGACACCCTCAGTCAGAACTGAGCGCATCGTCACCTGGGCTATCATAGTTTTCGGCATAATCGTCTTTGTCTGGAGCAGTTATGTACCAATCGCTCTGCTATCCGCTTAGGAGGTATCATGGAGAAACATGAAACTGAACTAATAACATTCAAAGTCCAAAGATATGACCCGGAAAAGGACAATGAGCCTCATTTTCGAGAATTCACAGTGCCGTCTAGCCGAGGCATGACAGTGCTCGACGGCCTCATCTACATAAAAGAAAATTTGGATAGCAGATTAGCTTTCCGCACCTCATGCCGCATGGCAATCTGCGGTTCCTGCGGCATGCTTATCAACAACTACCCCCATCTCGCCTGCCACACACAAATAGAAGAGTTTCGCTCAAACACACTAACTATCAAACCACTGCCAAACCTGCCCATCATAAAAGACCTGGTAGTTGACCTGATTCCGTTTTTCGATACCCACAAAGCAATAAAGCCTTACATTCTTCGCCATGATGCTGAGGAAATGGAAAATCCAACCACCGAATTTGCTCAGTCACCTCAAGCACTAGAAACGCTCTTACAGTTCACCTACTGCGTAAAGTGCGGCATTTGTATCTCCGCCTGTCCCACATCAGCAAGTGACAAGCTCTTTGTTGGCCCACAAGCCTTGGCTCAGTGTTACCGCTACTGTGCTGACACCCGGGACGAAGGTGAACAGGAAAGATTCCCCATAGTGGACACCGACCACGGTGTCTGGCATTGTCATCTCGCCGGTGCCTGCTCAGAAGCCTGCCCCAAGGGATTAGACCCTGCTCTAGCTATTCAGTTGCTCAAGAGGCGAGTGGTATCCCGTGCTATAAGGCTCGGCAGAAAGCAGCAGCCTAGTTCAAAAGTGCCACCACCTACACAGACTAAACCAAAAGTTCCCTTCCCTGAATTCACCGTGAAGGGTGCTAAATAAGCCACTTCGGAGGATAAGATGAAACCGCTAAACATAAAGTCACCGCTTGATGAGAAAACCGTCGAGAAATTAAAAGCTGGTGACCAAGTTTTCATTACTGGCGTCATTTACACCGCCAGAGATGCTGCCCACAAACGCTTGGTTGAAGCTCTGGACAAAGGCGAAAAGCTGCCTCTCGACCTTACCAATCAAACCGTTTATTACATGGGACCATCTCCAGCCAAGCCAGGACAGGTTATCGGCTCAGCCGGACCGACAACCAGCGGGAGAATGGATAGCTATGCCCCTCGTCTCATGGCTGCCGGCCTTAAAGGAATGATTGGCAAAGGCAACCGAGCACAAGCAGTAAAAGATGCCATGAGAAAATACAAAGCGGTGTATTTCGCAGCCATAGGCGGCGCCGGAGCTCTGATCTCAAAGAGCATTAAAAAAGCCGAGGTAATAGCCTACGAAGAATTAGGAGCAGAAGCAATCCGCCGTCTGGAGGTGGAAAACTTTCCCGCCACTGTCATCAACGATATCTACGGCGGCGATTTGTACGAACAAGGCAAATCGAAGTATCAAGTTAAAGCATAAGCGAGACTTATCTCATTGCGGAACATTTTCATTTTCTGTCATTCTGAAGGAGCGAAGCGACTGAAGAATCTCTACTCAGGATAAAACTCCGCGACCGAAGAATCCTGTTAGAAAGCTTAGTAAGAGTAACTCTAGATTCTTCGCTACGCTCAGAATGACAGACAGACATTTACTAAACGGCCCTTGTATAGAGCAGTTCCTAACTGCCCTTCAGCCCAAGCGAGATAACTCTAAGCAGCCCAGCTACACTTTTAGCATCACAGATTTCACCGGAGGCAATGAGGTCAGGTATCTGGGACAAAGGTACTCGAACCACTTCAATTTCCTCTGTGTCCTCAGCTACCTGGCGGCTGGGTACAAGATGCGTCGCCAGATACAGATGCAAATACTCAGTACAGTAGCCAGGTGCTGAATAAAATCCACCAAGCCTATCAATCTTGTTCGGCAAATAACCTATCTCTTCCTGCAGCTCACGGCGGACACAGTTGATGGGCTGCTCACCAGGGTCAATGCCACCGGCTGGAATCTCCAAGAGAGTCTTGCCTACAGCTTTGCGATACTGACGAACCAGGACAACCCTATCTTTAGAATCCAGGACCACCACTGCTACACAATCGCTATGCTCCACAATCTCCCTGGTGGTCGTCTTGCCGCTGGGCTTTTGCACAGTGTCAACCCGCAATTTTACCGCCCGACCATTATAAACCTGTTGGCTGGACAAAGTCTTTTCCATATCAGCTCTCACCTTTTCAATTATGTAACACCCGACTTAAGCTGGTAGACAAGAGCTACCTCGTCACAATCAGGAAACTTGGGACAACGATAGCACTCCGACCACACCTTCCGCGGCAATTCCATCTTGTCAACTCGATAAAAACCATGCTTTTCAAAAAAAGCTGGCTTGTAGGTCAGGCAGAAAACCGTAGATATACCTAACTCCGCGGCCTCATTAAGGCAGGCTTCGATAAGCAACGAGCCTAATCCCTTATCCTGTTCATCTTCACTCACTGCCAGAGACGTAATCTCAGCCAAATCTGCCCATTTAATATTAAGGGCAACACAGCCAATAACCTGGTTATTATCTCTGATGACGAAGAGGCCACGCAGGTTTTCATATATCTCGCTTAGTGCCCGGGGCAGCATCTCCCCATTATCAGCAAACCTGTTTACCAGTTCATGTATTCGTTGAACATCGCTTATTTTAGCTTTCTCAATATTCATGTTACCTTGCCTTACCTTTAAGCCTTGCCTCCAGAGAGCTATAAAAATAACCCTTAGGTTGAATCCTCAAAAATCTAGCCACATGAGGACTGAGTCTCACTCTAATCTCTTCCCCATTGCCCAGTGGAGCTTCCACTTGTCCATCGATGCTGAGCATAGCTTCATGAGTTGTAATCACCTTTAGCTGGATTACAGCTTCTGGCGGCAAGACCAGGGCTTTATCCAAAGTAAGATGAGGGCAGACCGGCTTGAGCAGTATTTCCTTAGCCTTCGGATAAAGGACTGGCCCCCCGGCTGCAAAAGAATAACCAGTACTGCCAGTAGCCGTAGCCACTACAACACCATCAGCCCGGTAGTCACCCAAGACTTCGCCGTCAATCTTGACCTCAACCTGAACCAGGCGAACTGAATTTCTCCGTCCTACAAAAACATCATTCAATCCGTGGGAAACCTTGCCCCTAGACAACATCTCAGCTTCAAGCATGGCTCTTTCTTCAATCCAACCCTCACCACCCAGCAAACGAGGCAGTTTATCCAAGGTTTCGTCAGCTTTAAGCTCAGTCATAAAACCCAGATTGCCAAAATTTATGCCCACAATGGGCACTGTATGAGGGATAATGGCTCGGGCCGCCCTAAGTATGGTGCCATCACCACCGATGCTCAGAATTAAGTTCGACCCGGCTATCTGAGGTTTTGCCTTCGCTTCCTCCCATGCCGAGCATGTCCAGAACGAGATACCTCTCCCGCTTAAGAACTTCTCAAGTTCACGGCTAAAAGCTACGGCCTTTCCAATCTTGGGGTGATATAAAATGCCAACCATCTTCACAACAGTTGGAGTCTATCACCGCTAGCTAAAAAGTTCAACACGGAGGTACAGCTCGTGCACTCCGTTCATGCCCGAACTAGCGAATTGGCAGGTGATTCTTGGCAGTGTCAATCATGGCCTTGAAGTTCTCAAATTTGGCATCGGCAGGGACAGTGCAGCCAGAGCTGAGAATAAAGCCGGTGTCTTTGCCTACGACATCAATTAGCTTCTTGCAGTAAGCTTCCACCTCTTCAGGCGTGCCTATGGATGTTAGCGACGCCGGCACATCACCCATAATGCACATGTGGTCCTTCAATAGTTCTTTCGCCTTAAATATATCAGTGGTGCTGTCCAGTTCACAGACGCACATCTTCTTAGGCAGCTCCTTAAGATAAGGGAGATTTACAGTCCAGTCCTGGTCAAAATGCATTACAGTAAGAAGCCCCTCAGCCGCAAAAGCTTCCACCATCTTCTTCATATATGGGAACTCAAAGCGCTCAAATATCTTCAGCGGGTAATAGAAGCCCCCACCCCTTTCCAATACCAGCATGACGCCTGGTATCGCGGTAAGCCGCGTTGCCGCTATTGCCTCAGCGATAAACTCATCAACCACGATATCCATTGCCACCTGGACTTTGTCCGGTACTCTATGAAGGTCCATGGTAAAGGAAATCAGCGACCTTTTCGTGGAAAAGAACATCAATGGTGATTCCACTATGGCACCACAAAGAGATGGGATCCCTTTCGTGTCCCAGGTCTGCTTCTCTTTGATATAATGAGCCGTCTGCCGTTCGGTCCAGGAAATTATGGCCTCGGGAGAAAACGGTGTAAACCGCTCGCGATTCTTCTCGGCAAAGCCCGACCAGCCCAGCTTGATAATCTCATCATAATCTTCCACTGTCAAAAGCTCCCGTTCCTCATACTGAGGCTGCGAATCAACCGCAACAGCAGAGTCTTGCCCTGGGAACCTGTAACGCCCCGAACCCAGGCTCACCGTTACGCCCGAGCCAACACTCGGCGTCAGAGCCAGACTATACCCCGGCAATATCATCGCATCCCAGCCACCTACCTTCTCAAAGATATCCACTATAGCTTGAAACCCTTCCCTCCAGTGAGAGAGCCCATGTGCAACTGTCATGCCTTTATGCCGCGAGGGAAACATAACATCCATAAGTGGTGCTACAGGAACACGGTCATAAGGCTCAAGCTTGATGGCGGCTTCTACCCGCTCTCTTGGAGTCATGGTCTCTTGTATCACCTACTTCAACTCCACAGCAAATCTTCGGCAAATCTCCACACCCTCAGCCGCATCATCGGTGAAAGCATCAGCCCCAACATATTTCCTGACCTGCTCAGTAACAATCCCGCCACCAATGACAACCTTGACCTTGTCTCGCAACCCAGCCGCTTGAACAGCCTCAACTGTCTCCTTCATCGAACCAAAGGACGGCGTCAACAGCCCCGACATTCCCAAAATGGGTGCCCCGGTCTCAGTCAACTTTTCTACAAATTTGCCCGGCGCCACATCTATTCCCAGGTCATATACCTCAAAGCCAGCAGCTTTCATAAGGGTAGCCACTATATCTTTGCCTATATTATGTATGTCACCTTTCACGGTGCCCAAAACCATTCTACCTATCTGCTTTGCCTGCTTGTCGAACCCCAGCATAGGCTCAACAACAGCCATCGCCTCCTTGAATATTTCACCTGACACAATCAGCTCGCTGAGGAAATATTCTTTACTCTTATAACGCTCCCCGACAATGTCCATGCCTTTACGACACTCATCAACTATTGACATTGGGGCAACGCCAGCATCTATTCTCCCTCGCACCAAACTCCTCACCTTATCCTCATCCAAATCGGCCAATGCATCAGCCAATTCCGACATGCATTCCTCCTGATTAATCTTAATAAAGCCAAAATTTAAAGTGAGACTCGAATTATATCAAAAATAGTTCTACACCAACCACCTTTTCCGCCTCTTATAATGTTTAACCTCGCTGTATTTCTTTTTCTCTCCCAGTTCACTGAGTCCAAGATAGAATTCTTTTATGTCCGGGTTATCTATCAACTTTTGGGCAGGGCCATCAAGGACAATCTTTCCATTCTCCATAACGTAGCCGCGGTCAGCGATAGACAGAGCAGCTACAGCATTCTGTTCAACCAGCAAAACCGAGGCTGTCTGCTCCTCCTTAATCCTCTTCACTATGTCAAAAATCTCCTCGACTATCATGGGCGCCAGCCCCATTGAGGGCTCGTCAAGCAGAAAAAGTTTCGGCCTGGCTATCAATGCACGTGCTATTACCAGCATCTGCTGCTCGCCCCCAGAAAGATACCCGCTCACCTGATGACGGAGAGCCTTTAGCCTGGGGAAATAGTCAAACACCATCTCTCGTTCACTGCTTAAGTTCGATTGACGGCGGCGTACATAGTGGCCAGCCTCGAGATTCTCATCAACAGTAAGGTGTTCAAACACCATCCGCCCCTCCATAACCTGAGTAATCCCTTTTTTGACTATCTCCTCTGGTTCCATATGGTCTATCCTGTTACTATTAAACTCAATGCTCCCATCCGTAACTTCACCTTCTTCCGTCTTAAGCAAGCCTGATATGGCTTTTAGCATAGTGCTCTTTCCAGCACCATTAGCCCCCAATAGAGCCACAATACTTCTATCTGGTACATCAAGGGACACCCCTTTTAGCACCAGGATGACCTGGCTATAGCAGACCTCGATATTATTTACTTGCAGCATTCACCATCTCACTCAGTGAAGGGAGACTCCCAAAATTCGGGAGTCTCCCTTATCCACTAGTTACATCTTCCAGAAATCCACGTTGTTTGCCTCTTTAGGCCAAGGTGGCATCTTCTGCCACATCTTAAGGATTTCCAGCTTAAAATCCGGCGCGGTCTTGACGATGATGACATCATGTGGACCAGTGTGGGTTTCGGTTGACCACGGTAGCGGACCAATCAGCCCATTGGCATTATACCCCTTCATCTCGTGTTCCATAATCCACTTGATATTATCACCTGTCAGCTTATCATAGCCGTATTTGTTGATCGCCTTTTCGAGTGTGTCAAACATTAGCATCGAGGAAGCATAACCAGTTACCCGAATCCAATCGAGGTCCGGAGCATCCGGGCGAGACTGCTTGTGGATGTCATTTATTAGAGCGACACCCTTGACCTCATCCTTCATCTCAAGCAGTGCACATGGGCTATGGCTGATAAGGCCGGTTGTGGCCGCTGGATCCAGCTTGCGAAAGCTCATCATCATAGTTATGAAGATGTCTACGAGTT
>Ga0194112_10004531_pt1 | contig 18992 bp, 16 predicted proteins | sample TA2MahC400mmetaG_FD_146191 | JGI IMG/M metagenome (GOLD analysis project Ga0194112, IMG submission 146191) | Freshwater microbial communities from Lake Tanganyika, Tanzania - TA2015016 Mahale Deep Cast 400m | ecosystem: Environmental > Aquatic > Freshwater > Lake | place: Tanzania: Lake... | reverse complement strand
CCCCAGACCCCCCTCATTACTACTACGACGGCGAATAATTTACTTGACAAAAATAAACCAAGGCGAGGGTGGGGGTGGACAAGATGAAGACCTTTTAGGTCCCCCCTCCCCTTAATCCCCTCCCACCGAGGGGAGGGGAGATTTTTGGGAGAATATGTCTAATCAATTATGGACTCCTTAGTAAGTGATTTTCCTCCTTTCTGTTTCACTTAGTCAAGAGTAAAGGGATTAGACTTCGGACATCTTTGACCTCTTCAAGTGAATTAACCAACGATACAATTTTCTTAATATTCTCAGGGGGGAGGGGCTTACCACTGTAGCTCATGCAATCCTGGAATCTTTCGTTATGTTCCTCCTTACTCAATGGATTTTCAGGAAACCCGCGGGCAATATCCACACTTTTATGATAAATACTCCCATCTCGAGTCATGACACGCATTTCCAGCGCAGTATGCCCGCGTTCCTCTAAGAGGGGATCTGGAGTAATGTGGATTTTCTCAATAAGTCCCATAATTTTAGGATCCATTATATAGGGTTCATCAAAGTGCTTCAGCTTAGCACTTCTCCTGAGCAGGGCATTCGCAACACAATACTGAATGCTGAACTGTGTATCTACCTTTGGATTTTCTCCAATCTTGAAGGGGTGACCCACCAGTCTATAAATATAAGGCACCACTTTGATATCGATCTGCACAACATTTTCCGGGACAAGTTCCTTTTCTCGTATTATTTCAAGGATAGCATCAGTACTCGATAAGGTACCCCCACAGCTGGGATATTTCTTAAATAACACCTTGGTCATCTCAAACCTTTCACCCAGTTCCCCAACCACAGCTTGCGCATTGTATCTATCCTTGGCATAGAGGTGGAAATAGCCGTAAACTCCCTCTAAGAAGTTCTTGGGACCATTGAATCCTTTTTGGGCTAACTGGACGCAGATTATCCCTGCCTGAGAAACAAAGCCTTGAATGAGCCTTACCGCCAGAGAGCCATCAACATTACTCTGGAAGCTTCCACCGGACCTGTTGAATGCCAGAGCTAAAGCATCCAACATCTGCTTTGGGCTCAGGTGTATGATCCTGCCAGCTATAGCGGCAGCAGCAAAAATGCTACAGACTCCGGTTGGGTCAAAGCCATCATAAGCCGATTCGGAGAGGTTTAGCCTAGCTGCTACCTCACTTCCTACCACAAGGGCAGTGAGAAAATCCTTCCCGCTACAGCCGCCGATGAGCTCAGCAGTGGCCAGAGCGGTAGGGACTGAAGATGAACCCACATGCATCCCTGGGATCATGCCGTCACAAAAGTCCAGGGCACGAGCCATGACGCTATTCACAAGAGCAGCATTATGGGCTGGCACCTTGCCCCCATAAATCAGAATCGTGGCTTCTTCTCTTCCACCCCACTCTTTAGCTTGATTTACTAATGTTTCGCAGCCTTCGGCGGTTGCCCCGGCGACGGTTGTACCTAATACAGTCAATGTGACATTCTTGGCAACAGCAACTGGCTCTTCAGGCAGATCCTCAAGCTTTACCTCTGAAGCGTATTCCGCAAGTCTCTTTTCAAGCTCCATGACTCACCCCCATGAAAGGGTATAACCACATTCATCTTCACGGCCACCCTTTTCACCTGGCTTAACTCCTAACCTTGCGTCTAAGTAACTTTTAGATAGGGTTGAGCTACCGTGATAGTATTCAAAGTCGTGTAAACAGTTAAGAAAATAGCTATAACGATCATTAGAGGCTGGGAAGGGAGGATCAAATTTATATTTCCATCGAAGCTCAGCATAGGCTTTCTGTGCTTCTATAAAAAATTCCAGGGGGGGCGCTGATTGGCCAAAAAATGCGGAGCCCGCCTCTCTGGTCCACAAATTATATCTTGGCAGTACTCCGCTGCTCATAAGAAAATCCCAGCCGCTTGCAGTTGACTTTACCGCAGAGCTCACATCTTCAAATCCATAGGGCTTTGCCATCTCAACCCCAAGAACGAAATTTGGGTTCACCCGACCTCGCCCCCAAAAATCAACTGCCCTGATTGTCCTCTTGATCCATTCATCATAGCCAATAAACTTGTCCTTACCAGGGCAAATCCACTTAAATAGTCTTTTATCCCAAACCTCGATGTTCGGTTGGATACTCTGGATACCCGTCTCATGAAGCCTCCTCCAACCTTCATCATCGTAAGGAGCAACCTGAACAGTGGTCGGGATCAATACTTGTAATTTTTCTCTCACCGCATTGATGCGGCTAATATAGTATTCTAACTCACTCTGTCCCTTATATTTACTCAGAATTGTCCCCCCTGATATGTATAACCAAGCAGAATGGTGATCCACCGAGAAGGCGATCTTTACGACCTCAGCAATCACTTCTGGATCGATGCGGGCTACCACATCCTCGCCCCCTGCCTTTTGGTCTTTAAGGGTCGCATTGATGTTACAGAAAAGACACTGATCACCCGTATTCCACATTTCACAATATTTATTAATGGTAACAAATATCATCCGACCGTTTCCCTGAGCGATGGCACCCATCTGAATTCCATCTTTCGTCCTCATATCGTACCATCTTGGTTTGCGTTCAAACCATATATTTTTAGCGATGATCTCATTATTTTCACGAATGACAAACTTATCATCGAAGAAGTCAAGTAAATATGGAGAATCTTCATTCGTTCGCGTCATGATAGGACAACCATCTTCAAGGCGAATAAACCAAGGGATTTTATCTCCGTAAACCTTTGTTTTTTGAAAATCATAAGAAAAGAGGTGAAAACCCTTCCAGAGTAAATCATCCCTTTGTTGAAAATTCTTTGTTGCCGCCTCACTGATATCTATGCCCTGCCTCAAAATGTCTGTCTTTAAAACTATATTCGGGTGAACATCCGAGAACTGTTTATACAAATCCTCTATGCTCATCGCTCCCTCCTTTTTAATTGAATTGGCATTTGAGATGCATTGCCTCGAAAATTTTCACAACACACCATTCCTTTTAAACGTTTCCCCGACTTTAGCCTAATTTCTCTTCTCTATATATAGCCTCATCTTTTGAAGAATTCTTCCAAAGCAGGAGCTTATTGGGTTTGATATTGTTCCTTCATAGCTTTTCAAATGGATAGTCAGGTTCATTTTCTAAAGGGATTTTGGGTTGAGGTGTGACATATTTGACTTCAATATTTACCGGTATCTGTGCAAAGGGTAGCACAAATGGGTTAACCGTAAATTCTTCCAAAGATCTCCATGTAACAATATTCGTATCTAAGAAATCTTGGTAGACATTCCACCAATGCAATTTTACTCCGCTGAGATGCGTCTGGGCTACTAAAATGATCTTATCCTCTTTCAGACCAAATAATAGATCCCTAAAATCATGTGATGTTGCGCCTCTACACCATAGAGACTCATCACATAATGACCCGGTACCCATCTCTTTAAAGGGTACATTACTAACAGAGACGATTTTTTTATTATATTCTTCTGCCTTGTAAACAACGGCTTTAGCTCCGGTTGTCCCTCGAGCTATGATATAATCAACCCCCAGTTTATCAGCAACTCTTAATGTGATTTCATCGTAAGCGAAATACTTTGAGTTGAATATACGCATTGGTTTATTCGTACAAGATCGAAGTTTTTCTTTGATTCGGGCCATCTCTCCATATTGAAACTCATAAGATTCATTCCAGAAAGGTCTTTCATTATAAGCCCCCCCAATTTCAAATCCTCTATCAGAAAGATCTTTTATGAGATCGCCATTTTTTTCTATCATACGTTCTTCTATTTGGATAACGGCAGGTATTCTTCTTCTTTCAAGCTCATCGCCCCAGTGTTTTAATCCTCTAACATTGCTACGTTCGATGATGAGGAATAGACCTTCAATTTGAGTAATGCTATTTTTTACCATTTCTCTTCCCTCCATACACTCTCATTTCATTAGCAGATTCGGAAGCCACAGTGAAATCTGTGGGAATATCAACAGAATAATTATCCAGATGCCCAACACGACCATATATGGATAGCTCCCCTTATACACCGTATTCAGAGGCAATTTTATTAACGAAGAGACAACAAATACATTAATCGCAATGGGGGGGAGGACGATCCCCATCATAATGATACCTTGGACCATGATTCCAAACCAGATCGGATCACACCCGAGTTTGGTAACCACAGGAATAAAGATAGGAGTGACCAGAATAAGAAATGCCATATCTTCAATAAAGGAGCCGCCAATCAGGTATATCAACATAATGAATATTAGAAAAGACGAATATCTCTCTAACGAAAGTGCGTAGTGTTTAGATTATGTTCGGGCCGGCTACTCCTCTTATCCCATAATATCACTTCCTTTTCTTGAATGAAGCTTTTTAATATTTCTCCCCATACAACTCAAATCAAACTTGCTCCAAAACGGAAAGTGGATGGACTGGATTTTGAATGGATAAATGGGTCTCTCTACGATGAATTTCTTAAAGGGATCAATCAATTGCATAAGCTTGACAGAGGGTTCATATCTTCTACTTAGCCAAGAGTAGGGGGATTAGACTGCGGACATCTTTGACCCCTTCAAGCCGATCGATTATAGAGACAAGTTTGTTTAAATTCTTCTTGGGTAAAGGCTTACCTCCGTAGTTGTCATAGTCTTGAAAACGCTCCCTATGCTCTTCACGGGTCAGCGGATTTCCTGGAAAACCACTGGGTATATCCACGGTTTTATGATGAACACTGCCTTTCGTATTAGTGACCTTCATGTCCACCTTACAGAGGAGATCTGGTCGTCCTGAATCTAGCTCAGGATCAGAAGTCACATGGATCTTCTTGGTCAAATCCATAATCTTGGGCTCTGTGACAAAAGAGTCCTCAAAGTGATGAAGCTTCGAACCTTTTCTAAGAATGGCATTGGCCACACAGTATTGGATATTGAACTGGGCATTTACCCGTGGATTATCCCCAACTTCAAACGAGTGTCCCACTAACTTATAGATATAAGGCGTCACCTTGATATCAATATGGGCGACATCTTCTGGGGTAAGTCCTTTTTCTTTAACCAGGCTAAGGATAGCATCAGTGCTGGCTATAGTCCCGCCGCAACTCGGATAACTCTTGAAAAGGGTTTTAGTCATCTCAAACCTATCACCAAGTTCCGCCAATATAGCCTCCTTATTGTATTTATCCTTTGCATAAAGGTGAAAGTAGCCATAGATGCCCTCTAAGAAGTTCTTGGGACCAGTGATACCTCTTTGCGCCAGTTGGGCACAAATGATCCCTCCCTTGGAAACAAAACCCTGAATCACCCTTACTGCCAATGAGCCGTCGATATTACTCTGGAAACTTCCCCCTGCCTTGTTGAAAGCCAAAGCTAATGCATTCAGCATCTGAATTGAGTTCAGATGAAGTATTCTGCCCGCTATAGCCGCGGTTGCAAAGATGGTACAAACTCCAGTTGGATCAAAGCCATCATAATTTGAGATAGAGTTTATCCTTGCAGCCACCTCGGTCCCAAGGGTAAGGGCAGTCAGAAACTCCTTTCCGCTACAACCACCTGCCAGCTCTGCAGTTGCTAAAGCAGTGGGAACAGAGGATGACCCAATATGCATTCCTGGGATCATTGCATCGCATATATCTAAGGCCCGTGCCATTGTGCTATTGACAAGAGCGGCATTATGGGCTGGTACTTTGCCGCCATGAATCAGAATGGTAGCTTCTTTTTTACCGCCCCACTCTTTGACTTGATTGACCAGCGCTTTACAGCCCTCGGCGGTTGCCCCAGCGATTGTAGTACCGATTATGGTTAGTACTACATTCTTTATAACATCAACTGGCTCCTTGGGCAGGTCATCAAACTTTGTCTCTGAAATATATTGAGCAAGCGTCTTTTCAAGCTCCATGTCTTAGATCACCTCGGCATGTGTAATTTATCTTTTAAGGATATAGCCCTCCTGATCATAATTGCCACCTTTATCACCTTGGCTTACTCCCAATCTGGCGTCTAAATAGCTTTTAGATAAGGCAGAGCTACCGTGATAGTATTCAAAGTCGTGTAAAGAGTTATGAAAATATCCATAACGATTAAGAGTGGCTGGAAATGGAGGGTCAAACTTATATTCCCAACGAAGCTCAGCATAGGTCTTCTCTGCTTCTATAAAAAATTCCAGGGGAGGCGCTGGCTGGTCAACAAGTGCTGAGCCTGCCTCTCTGATCCAAGAATTATATCGTGGCAGTACTCCGTGGCTCATAAGGAAATCCCATCCACCGGTCGTTGATTTGACTGCGGAGCTGACATCTTCAAACCCATACGGCTTTGCCATCTCGACCCCAAGAACAAAATTGGGATTCACCCTGCCAGGTCCCCAAAAATCGACTGCCCTGATGGTCCTCTTGATCCACTCATCATAGCCAATAAACTTATCCTTCCCAGGACAAATCCATTTAAATAGTCTCTTATCCCAAACTTCAATATTTGGTTGGACGCTCCCGAATCCGGTTTCATGAAGCCTCCTCCAGCCTTCATCATCATAAGGAGCAATCTGAACAGTGGTCGGAATCCATACTTGCAGTTTTTCCCTTACTGCGTTTAGACGGGTGATATAAAATTCTAACTCAGTCTGGCCTTTATACTTGGTCAGAATTGTTCCTCCCGATATGTATAACCAAGCGTAATGATTGTCAACTTCAGATGCGATCTTGACGACCTCAGCAATCACTTCCGGGTCGATCCGGGCAACCACATCCTCACCACCTGCCTTCTGGTCTTTCAGGGTCACATTGATATTACAGAAAAGGCACTGATCCCCAGTATTCCACATTTCACAATATTTATTAATGGTAACAAATATTAATCGACAAACCCCCTGAGCGATGGCGCCCATCTGGATTCCATCTTTCGTCCTCATATCGTACCATCTGGGTTTACGTTCAAAAAATATATTTTTAGCGATTATTTCATTATTTTCACGGATGACAAACCCATCATCGACAAGGTCAAGAGAGTATGGAGAATATTCATTTGTTCTGACCATGATGGGGCAACCATCTTCAAGGTGAATCACCCAAGGGATTTTATCTCCGTAAACCTTTGTCTTTTTAAAATCATAAGAAAAGAGGTGAAAACCCTTCCAGAGTAAGTCATCCCTTTGCCGAAAATGGTTTATCGCTGCCTCGCTGACATCAATGCCCTGTCGTATGACATCTGTCTTTAAAACAATATTCGGATGAACATCGGAGAACTGTTTATACAAATCTTCTATACTCATTGCTTCCCCCTATGGATATGGTTACTCTCTTAAGCATTTGTATTTATACAGTTATCCCACTTGGAAATATATTAAAAATTATTATATTGATTGTCAAGTAAAATGTCCTTTGTTATTCCAAATTTGAATCGTCACATTGTCCCTCTGGGGTTTACTTAAATCATTCATCAGAAGAGTTTTTCTCAAGGCATTTACCCCCCTTAGCAAAGGAGGGTTAAGGGGATTTTTAAAAGACTATTATTTTTCTTGTATTCGGAAAAAAGAAGAATTATATTTAGTCAGGAAACCTTATGATTCCCATCCGAGATGCCATTCGTTCAAAAACTTTTCCAGTCGTCAATGTTCTCATCATCGTCCTCAATATCCTTGCCTTTCTATGGCAACTCTCTCAGGGTCCTCATCTGATGGAGGCTCTTTTTTTGTATGGGATCGTTCCTATACGATATTCTGATCCAGAACTCTCTGTTCAATTTTCAACATTCCAACAATGGCTCCCCTTTCTCACCTCCATATTTCTTCATGGAGGACTCCTTCACATCCTCGGAAATATGTGGTTCCTTTATATCTTCGGAGATAATATTGAAGACAGGATCGGCCATATACGATATTTCATCTTTTACATTTTCTGTGGCGTGGCTGCTGGTCTGATTCATCTCATGACGAACTGGAGTTCTAAAATCCCTACCATCGGAGCGAGTGGATCCATCTCAGGTGTGATGGGAGCCTATCTTCTCCTCTATCCCCGTTCCAGAATCTTGACATTGATACCAATCTTCTTCTTTTTTCAATTCGTTGAGATCCCTGCCTTTATCTTTCTTGGGTATTGGCTCCTTATCCAATTATTTTCTGCAAGCCTTACCCCTAACAGTATCGGAGGCATTGCATGGTGGGCCCATATTGGTGGTTTTATGGTGGGTCTTATTTTCATCAAAATATTTGATGCAATTCCAAAAACAGGGCTAAGCGCAGGACTTCGTCAATATACTGAAAGGAAAACTACTCCCCGTTTTCAAACCCTCTCTCCTCAATATTTGCCTGAAGAGTTGGATCTTTATGGGGTGATCAGGATTACCAAAAGGGAGGCCACTTACGGAGCGCGAAAATTGATCGCCATCCCTCAAGGATTGAAAAAGAGAAATATAGTTGTAACGATTCCACCAGGGGTTCAGGAAGGAACACGCTTGCGCCTGAGGGCTTTGGGTCAGATGAATCTGGAGGGGAATCGAGGAGATTTGTTCCTTGAAGTCCGAATTATCAGTTAACAAGATAGAGATATCGTCTCAATCCTATTCTTCGAGCCATCTTTTCCTCCTTTCATGGACCTTTATCTTTTCCCCGGCACCATCCTGATTTTTCTGGGAGCTGCCCACCAGATGTTAAGACAAGCGAAGAAGGCAAAGAGGATCAAAATAATAAAGACAGGGACATAACTTCCCAATTGGTCGTAAATAAAACCGGCAAACCATGCCCCAATGGCTCCTCCTATCCCTACAAAGACCATTATCGCACCGAAGATACTCCCAAAGGCTTTCCCTTCAAAAATATCTGCTGTGACGAGGGGGGGAAGAGCTGCTGTGACCGCATATCCCAAACCGAAGAATATAGAAAAAAAGTAAGTTAAACCGGAGGAAGGATAAAGACTAAATAGAATGAGGATAATCATCCCCAATATGGAACAGATAATCCCGATTGTAAAAGTAATCTCCCTTCCGATTTTATCCGACAAGGCCCCCCATAAAATTTTACCCCCAAGGCTCACGATGCCAATAAAACCGACGATATAAGAGGCAAATAAGGCCTCTATGCCATGATCAACAAAAAAAGCCACCTGGTGTGTAAAGATAGATTGAGAAATGACAGTCCCTGAAAAGAAAGAAAGACCCATGAGCCAAAATTGTTTTGTGGCAATAGCCCGGCGTACTGTCCAGGTCTGTGAAGCCCATTCTTCATTAACAGTTAAATGATCTTTCATCACGGTTTGAGGGACTCCCTCTTCAGCAAGAGGGATAGGAATGGACTTTTGAAATTTCTTTAAAAATACAATCGCTATGATGATGACGATAGATGGAATAAAGAGGGCCATAATACGATAAGTCATCCGCCATCCTATTTGATTGATGAGAAATTGAAAAGAAGGAGTGCATACCAAAATTCCAATTCCTATTCCTGAGGAGATGATACCCATGGCTAATCCTTTCTTTTCTTTAAAACGCTGATTTATAATCGCTACATTTGGAACCCATCCCGTAGAACTAATGCCACTGGCTGTGATGACACCGAAAAAGAGGTAGAATTGCCACCAGGTGCGGATTAAACTGCATAGGGTGAGCCCCACTGCCAGAAATAACGATCCCAGTAGGATAACTCTTCTCGGTCCAAAGCGGTCGACCATCCACCCCACAAGAAGACCGATGATGCTATGGATGATAATGAGGAGTGAGAAAGCACCTGCAGTGAGGGATCGGCTCCAACCAAACTCTTTTAAAATAGCTACAAAAAAGACGGAAAACGAATACCATATAGCATAAACCAAGGCGAGATTAAGGAAGCTTACGCCAACGATAATCCAATCAAATTTAAAAGTGGGCTCTTCTTTCATAGGGGCAAGGTCTACCTCTTTAAAAAATTAGTAGAGAGAAGAGGAGATGTCAATTAAAAAATCAGAGATATCAATCCAAATCCTATAAAAAAGGTTGAAATTGTAGAGCAAAATTGGTTAACTTTAATTCAATTTCCTTTGAGAAGGAGGTCTTCATTGTAAAAATTCCTGAAGGAGATATTGCATTGAAGAAAAAAAGTGATCTAAAATATTTTTTCGAACCCAAAAGCATTGCTGTGATTGGATCCTTCAAGGAAGGTTTTTTCGGTGGGTATGTAGTAGTAAAATCCTTATTGAATGCCGGTTTTGCAGGGGAAATTTATCCTGTTAATCCTTCTTATAAAGAGGTCCTGGGATTGAAGGTTTATCCTTCTATTAAAGACATAACCGAGGAAATAGATTTAGTGCTAATTATTATCAATTGTAGAGCCGTTCCTGGGGTAATGAGAGAATGTGTTGAGAGAAGGATTAAGGCGGCAATTGTTGTAGCAGATGGTTTTGCAGAAAGGGATGAGGAAGGCGCCAGACTTCAGAAAGAAATCTTAAAAATTGCCCGCCATAACGGGATGCGAATTGTCGGACCGAATACTGCGGGCATCGCTAATCCAGCAAAAGGCCTCATTCCCAACCCTTACGAAATAGGATACGAAAGATTAAAGACAGGTGGGATAGCTATCTGCGGCCAAACAGGGATGATTAACCCCCAGGCATTCCCCTATGATGATCTTCATTATGGGGTGAGTAAACTATGTGATTTTGGCAATAAAAGCGATGTCGATGAATGTGATATGCTTGAATATTTAGAAAATGACCCAGCGACGAAAGTCATCACGATGTACCTCGAAAGCATCGGGGATGGCCGGAGATTCTTAGAAATTTCAAAAGGAGTCGCTTCGAAAAAACCTGTTTTAATTTTAAAATCTGGCCGGACAAAGGAAGGGGCCCATGTATCCACTTCGCACACGGGTTCCCTCGCTGTCGATGATCAAATTTTCAATGCGGCCTGTAAACAGACTGGGGTCATTAGATTGAAAAATTTTCTTGAACTTTTTGAGTTACCTAAAATCTTTGCATATCAGCCTTTACCAAAAGGTAATCGGTTGGCAATGGTCACCTTCACAGGAGGAGTGGGTGTAATAGCCATCGATGAAGTAACTAAATATCATTTATCCATTGCCACATTATCTCCTGAAACGGAAACAAAGTTAAATGCGATTTTCCCTGGTCTGGGGAAAACGATTGTGGATATTGGCCCAGCCATGGTCCTCAGTAATAATTATACGGAGATCTATTCGAAAATTCTGAAAGACGTCCTGGCAGATGATGAGATTGATTGTATCTTCAACGTCATCTGGGTAGGCCCTTCCGGAAAATACGTAGAAGACTATTTAAAATTTTATAAAGAGTTGCAAGGAAGATATCAAAAGACGATTGCGACCTGGATCTATGGCCCGAAAATACCGTTCTTGAATGAAATGGCCTACCAATTGGAAGATCTGGGCTTTCCGGTTTTCTCAAACATTGAGATGGCCATCAAAGCGCTTGGTATTGCCTGTCAGTATGCCATGGCAAGAAGGGAGAAGAGTGATGAAGCAGCTTCCCATAATCAATAAATTAAAAGAAGAAGGTAGGTCAATCCTCACTGAATTTGAATCTAAGGAACTTCTCAGACGGGTAGGAATACCCGTCGTAGAGACGAGATTGGCAAGAACAGAAAAAGAAGCCGTTTCGTTATGTCGGGAAATGGGTTTCCCTGTAGCATTAAAAATATCCTCTCCTGATGTGATCCATAAAAGTGATTCGGGTGGTGTCAAATTATCCTTAAATAATCTTTCTGAGGTAAAAACTGCTTATAACGAAATCATCGAATCGATTAGGCAAAGATACCCCAAGGGTCTCATCCATGGAGTTTCTGTCCAAAAAATGGTTCGCCCAGGAACAGAAGTGATTGTAGGTATAAGTAGGGATCCTCAATTTGGGCCTGTCATTATGTTCGGGTTAGGAGGGATTTTTGTGGAGGTACTCAAAGATGTCTCTTTCAGAATCATTCCTGTTGACCGAAGAGATGCTCAGGAGATGATCAAAGAGATAAAGGGATATCCATTATTAGAAGGATATAGGGGAAAAGAACCAGCCAACATCCCTGCCTTAGTAGAAATCATCCTTAAGATATCCAAATTGATTGAGGAAAATCCGCAAATCAGGGAATTGGATCTCAATCCAATATTCGCCTATAGAGATAGGGCGATAGCCGTCGATGCACGAATCATTTTAGAACAGGGTGGATAAAAAATTTAAAATATGTGGGTAAAAAGAATTAAAAATTATGGCCAATAAATTTTCTACTTGCTTTTTAACAGCCTCTTTTGTATATTTAATAGCCAAAATAACCCTATTATTCAAAAGGAGGAAAAGGATATGGCAGCAAAGAAACCCCTCACCAAGAATCAGATCGTGGCCCACATTGCTGGAAAGTTTGGACTTTCCAAGAAGAACGCTTTATCGATCATCGATGAGATGGCGGCCCTGGGGATTGCCGAGACCAAGAAGGCTGGATCTTTCACCTTTCCCGGTATCGGGAAACTCGTCCTTTCCAAGCGCAAGGCACGCGTGGGCCGTAACCCAGCCACAGGTGAACCAATCAATATCCCTGCCAAGACCGTAGTGAAGATGCGCATTGCCAAAGCTTGTAAGGAAGCGATCGTTCCCTCAAAGAAATAAGAGAAAAGGGGACGGTTTCTAAAAATTTTAGACCATATTGTGTTTTTGGATTGTTTTACTTCGGAGAAACAATTCACACTTAAAGAGGTAATATCCAAGATATGGGCTTTTCCATTTAGGATCTCTTCTGCCCAGAAGAGGCTATGTGTTGAGCCATGCATAAAAACATTAAATTAGGATAAATTAGGGACACTTCCCATATTTATTATCTTTTTATTTTAAGCCGTCTTACCTTTAAAAATTCACGATAAGTATTAAGCTTACTCTCTCCCAACCATCACCTAAAAGGGTCTCATCTCCTACCCCTCCTTTATTGTTTCCCTGCAACCTACAACAACTTCACCTTGGAAATCTTGACATCATCTTTATAAGTATGAGAGATTTAGATATGACCCTTGAAACTAAAATGGACATGAAATGTTAGAGGTCAAAGAAGTCCGAAAGAATTTTGGAGGAATTCAGGCAGTTGATGATTGTTCCCTGACCATCCAGAAAGGGACCATCACTGGGCTCATTGGACCAAATGGGGCAGGGAAAACGACCCTCTTTAACCTCATCACTGGCTTTTACAAACCCGATGGGGGCGAAATCCTTTTTAAAAATAATCGAATTGATGGTCTGCTACCTCATCAGATTTTCCGAAGAAAAATTTGTCGGACTTTTCAAATCACCCGCGAATTTGCCCATATGACCCTGCTCGAAAATCTCATGGTGATGCCGGAGAACCAATTTGGCGAGAAGATCTGGAACACCTGGTTTTGGCAAAACGCAGTCCGGAAACAGGAACGGAAAATTCGAGAAAAAGCCTTAGAGGTTCTGAATTTTGTTGAATTGATCCATCTTAAGGATGAATATGCTGGAAACCTTTCCGGTGGACAAAAAAAATTGCTGGAATTGGCAAAAACCCTAATGGCCAATCCAGAACTGATCCTTCTCGATGAACCAGGAGCAGGAGTGAATCGGACCTTGATGAAGAAATTGGTTGATAATATAAAAAGTCTGTGTGCAGAAAAGGGTATTACCTTTCTCATCATCGAACACGATATGAATCTTGTGATGAATCTCTGCAATCCTGTTATTGTTATGAGTGGGGGTAAAAAGTTATCAGAAGGCACTCCAGATGAGATAAAGAAGGACGAACGCGTGTTGGAGGCTTACCTCGGAGGACAATATCGGTGAGTCTTTTAGAAGTCACTGATATCACCGCTGGTTACGGAGAGACCGATATCCTCGATAGCGTTTCAATCGAACTTCATGAAAAAGAGATAGTCTCGATTATCGGACCCAACGGAGCAGGAAAATCAACACTTCTCAAAACCATCTTTGGGCTTCTCACTCCCAGAAAAGGATCGATTAAACTCCAGAATGAGGAAATCACCGGCCTCAGTCCAGATCGGATTGTGCGAAAGGGCATGGGTTATGTTCCACAAGTCGAAAATGCTTTTCCTTCATTATCGGTTCACGAAAACTTAGAAATGGGAGCTTTCATCCGGACCGATGATTATCGAGATAAATTGGAAGAGATCTATGGCCTCTTTCCGATGCTCCTAAAAAGGAGGACAGAAAAGGTGGGGAGGCTTTCTGGCGGGATGAGGCAGATGGTGGCCATGGGAAGAACATTGATGCTCGATCCAAAGGTCCTGCTCTTGGATGAACCTACGGCAAGCCTCGCCCCATTATTGATAAGAATGATCTTCGAAAAGATCATCGAGATTAATCGAAAAGGTGTGGCAATGATTATTGTAGAGCAGAATGCAAAAGAGACCTTAAAGATATCAGACCGGGGCTATGTCTTGGCAATGGGTCGAAAGGTATTTGAGGATAGCGGACAGACGCTCTTGAAGAATGAGGAAATTGGAAAGCTCTATCTGGGAGGTTGAGGTTTGGCAGAGCTCTTCATCTACGGGGTCGTTTTAGGGAGTATCATTGCCCTGGGGTCCATTGGTCTCACCTTAGTCTTTGGCATTCTCCGTTTTGCCAACTTTGCCCATGGCGATCTGATGACTGCTGGGGCCTATGTTGCTCTCTTTTTAGTCACCGGACTTTTCAGTTGGTTAGGGATATCAGACAATCCCTTTATTCCTCTCTCCTTTGGCTTGAGAATGTTATTTGCCATTCCAATTTCGATGATTACCATCGCACTGATCGCCATCCTTTTGGACCGTATTTTATATCAACCACTGCGAAAGAAAAAAAGCGGTACCGTCATCTTAGCCATGGCAGCTTTGGGTGCATCTTTCATCATACAGATGGCTGTTCTCATCCTTTGGGGAGCGGATTCCCTCTTTTATAAACCAGGGGTCCTCAGACCAGCATTAGAGTTGCCGTTAGAGATTAAAATCAGACCTGATCAGATTTTCATTATTTTGATCGTTTCCCTCTCCATTGCAATCCTCCATCTCTTTTTGAAACATACCCGAATGGGGAAGGCGATGCGCGCCACAGCAGATAACCCGGAATTGGCGCGGGTCACGGGGATCGATACAGGTCGAATCATCAAATGGACCTGGGGGATTGGAGGAGGAATGGCTGCTATGGGTGGGATTCTTTACGGAATTGATGTCCAGTTACACCCTGGTATGGGCTGGGGCTTTTTACTCCCCCTCTTTGCCGCTACGATCCTTGGTGGAATTGGTAATATGTACGGAGCCCTCATCGGAGCCCTGGTGATGGGTGTTGTTCAACAGATTTCGACTGCCTATCTTCTTCCTACTTATAAGCCTGCGGTGGCCTTCATCATTATGATTTTGATACTCCTCGTCAGGCCCCAAGGAATCTTTGGAGGTCGGTCATAATGGAGATCGGAGGAATCGTTGCCTATTTGGTGTCGCTGGCTATTCTGGCAGGAATCTATGCTGTCTTTACCTTAGGTTTGAATATCCAATGGGGCTACACCGGTTTATTCAATATCGGGATCGCAGGATTCTTCTGTATCGGTGCTTATACCTCAGCTTTAATCACCACGCCCATGCCCACTGGGATTTACGCACACTATGTCCACCAAATATTTGGTTGGAATCTCCCTTTCCTCTTAGGAATTCTGGGAGCGGCCGTTGTCTGCGGGCTAATTGCTTTTCTCATTGGAATCCCCACATTAAGGTTACGTGAGGACTACCTGGCCATTGCTACTATCGGGATTGCTGAGACTATCCGGTTGATCTTCAATAACGAACGATGGCTTGCCAATGGGCCGAGAGGGTTGATGGGATTACCTCAACCCCTTCAGGAAATGATCGATCCGAGACATTACAATTACCTCTATCTAATCATTATCCTGTTGATCTTGGTGATCATCTATCTGGCCATTGAGCGAGCCATTCGATCCCCCTGGGGTCGAGTATTGAGGGCCATTCGAGAGGATGAGATCTCCACCGCAATGAGCGGCAAAGATATCTTTTCTTTCAAGATCCAATCCCTGATCTTTGGATCGATGATCATGGGCATCGGGGGTGCTCTTTATGCCCATTACACAAAGGCCATCTCGCCGGATGTCTTCACCCCCCTCTACGGAACTTTTATCATCTGGGTGATGTTAATGGTGGGAGGGAGTGGGAATAATAAAGGGGCTATCCTTGGAGCCTTTGTGGTCTGGGGAATCTGGACCGGGACAAAGTTCATGACCGATCTCCTTCCCTATACACTCAAAGCCAGGGCGCCTTATATCCGTTTTCTTCTTATTGGAATACTTCTTGAGATTATTCTCGTGTATCGACCACAAGGTCTTCTTGGTGAGGAAAAGAAGGTTTCAAAAATGATGGAGGAATAGGGGCAGGAAGGCCCCTGAGGAGGCCCCCCTGAGTGTTGTTATTCTTTAGGAATTTGATATTCCAGCCTGACGGTTATAATATCTCCGCCTTTATATTGCCAAACCTCTATTGGAGTGATGACATCCCCATTGGCATCGAAATCCACCGAGCCAGAAGCCCCTTCATAGTTGATGTCCTTCTTCTGATCGAGGAGTTCAAAGGCTTTTTTAAATTCACCTGGTTTGATCACCTCACCTGGTGGGTTGGATACGAAGCGTAGGTTATCGCGGATATTTTTTGATGTGATTGGCAATCCTTTCGCCTTACAAGCATAAACCGCCAGTCCAATTACTGCAATCCCATCATATCCATTCGTGATGTAAGGAAGAGGCGGAAGTTTGCCGAATTCTTTGGTATAATCACCGACAAAAATATCATAGGCATCGCCTTTTGCAGAGGCGGCCACTGTACCATATTGGCCCTCCACATGAGGTGCTCCCACAGCCTTTATGATGTCGAAGGATTTTGTACCATCACAGTAAAGGAAATTTTTGAATTTGAAGAATTCGATCGCCTCTTTGATATAAACCTTACCATGCTCTGGATAACTGAAGGCACAGATTACCGAAGGTTTCTTTTCCATTGCCTTCTTCAATTCTGCAGTATAGGATTCCGAAGCCTTCTCGTCATGGGGGACCATGGCTAAAACCTTACCTCCCCGTTTCTCAAAGGATTTCTTAAATTGTTCGGCAAGACCTTGACCATAGGGATTGTTTACATAAAGGACAGAGGCGGTTTTATGCCCTAGATCCCTTGCTAACTTTCCAGCGATCACCCCCTGAAGAGCATCTGAAGGGCAAGTCCGGTAGAGGAAATCTTTTCCTTTGTCAGCTGGAAGGACTGAGATGAGAGGGGAGGTAGAAGCTGGCGAGATTTGAACGACTCCGTTTGGAATGGTGACAGATTCAGCAACGGGGATGGTCACGCCACTTGCCAATGAACCTATAATTGCCAAAACCTTATTCACCTCTACCAATTTTTTTGCTGCATTCACACCAGGAATGGCAGATGTCTCACTATCTTCATGGAAAAGCTTCACATCGAGTCCTGCCTCCTTTAACTGTTTGGCAGCCAATTCACAGCCATTCTTGATGTTCGGCCCGAACTCCTTAAGGGGACCAGTGTAGTCCAGAAGCGTTCCAATCCTCACTTCCTGGGCCATCAATGATCCTGAAAAGATGATGAAACAAAGACAGAGAAATAACACAAACAAGCATTTCCTCATTTTCCTTCCCTCCTTTCATTCATAGAAATGCCCTTAAATGGAAAAATGGTTCACCTCCTTTCCCACCCAAAACTGATTTACCCCGCCCCGCAGAAGGCCCCGTGATTTATCAAGGGGATGAATGCTGTAAATCTGAAAGGCCCCAATGCCTCACGTTTTAACGCGGGGGCGGGGTTTACACATTATCTAAAGTTTTCCGTCCTGTCAATAATTCCCATTTAAAACCTTAAGGGTTTCTGCATAGCCTTATAAACTTTCCGATATAAAGCTTTCGCCTTTTCGAGGTGAACCAGGCTTTGACATTTGAGATTTGAATTTCATTTGGCATTTGGATTTTGAAATTTGACATTAATATATTTTTTAACAGCTTCCAGCCCTCTCCAGAGATGAGCCTCTTCATGGGGTTCGATCGTATATATCGGATTTAACTCAAATTGCGAAAGGAGTTTGAAAAAACCCTTGAAATCGAAACCTCCTTCACCGATGGGAAGGTGCTCATCCATTTCTTTATGATTGTCATGGAGATGGACTTCAATGAGATATTTTCCCAAGGTTTCAATCCAGACGGAGAAAGGTGTCCTGCTGAAGAGATGGTGGTGACCAGTATCAAAGCATAATTGAAAGTGGGGTGAATCGATCTCCTTTAAAAGCATGACTAAAGGGTCAGGAGTCTCCTCAAAGACATTTTCAATAGCGAGAACAAGCCCCATCTTCTCAGCCTTCTTGATCAAAAGACCCCAGGTTTGTAAACTGCTCTCGAGCCAAAGCCTTACATTTCCATCAAATTTCCATTTTTCATATCCTGGGTGAAAAACAACCGTCTTCGGTTTGAATAAGGTGGCCAACTCAATTGTTTTTGAGAATCGATCCATCGTCACCTCTTTGATTCTTCGATCCACTCCACCTGGGCTTAAATCCATGAAGGGACCGTGAAGGGAAATTTCCAGTTCATTTCGATGAAGGGTCTCTGCTAAATTTTTTACGTCCTTCTCTTGATAGGCATCCAAATCTTGACCACTGAAATAGATTTCAGGATTAATGCGATTCTCAATGGCAAAATCGATCCGCTGAAGGAGCATGGAATAAGGAACATTGGTGTGAACGAGAATCATCGTTTCTTTCTCCGGTACATCACCCCCACCCTCGCCCTCCCCCCTTGGAGACTGTGTCGTAATTAGGGTGAGGGTAAAAATTTAGCATGAAGCATAAAATTATCTACGAGAGACCATATCGATATGATACAATAAAGTCGTACGAAAGGAGAGTGGTTATGGCATATCGATATGGCAATCGCTATCAACTCGGATTATTTCCACAAAGCATCGAAGACTATGTTGCTAAGGATGATCCTGTTAGAGCCTATGATGCCTTTGTGGAAGCTTTGGATTTTAGTGCC
>Ga0194112_10004524_pt1 | contig 19004 bp, 11 predicted proteins | sample TA2MahC400mmetaG_FD_146191 | JGI IMG/M metagenome (GOLD analysis project Ga0194112, IMG submission 146191) | Freshwater microbial communities from Lake Tanganyika, Tanzania - TA2015016 Mahale Deep Cast 400m | ecosystem: Environmental > Aquatic > Freshwater > Lake | place: Tanzania: Lake... | reverse complement strand
TCGTCGCCTCGATGGGCGCTCGGGCGGAGCTGGCCGGACTGGCCCGGGCGCCCTGGTTCCTGGCCGGGGCCTTCCTCTGGATCTCCGTCCACGGGCTCTTCTGCCTGCTCGGCGCGAGGCTGCTGCGGGTCGACATCCACCTGGCGGCGCTCGCCTCGGCGGCCAACATCGGCGGCGCGGCCTCGGCACCCATCGTCGCCGCCCACCACCGCGAGGCGCTCGTGCCGGTGGCCGTGCTCATGGCCCTCGTCGGCTACGCGGCGGGCAACTACCTGGGGCTCCTCGCGGCGCAGCTCTGCTACTGGGTGGGCGGTTGAGGCGCAGCCTGACCGTGGCGGCATGGCGGCCGGGACGCCGGCAGGCGTATGCGGGACGCGGGCCGGCCGCGTGGCCGGCGGGGCGCGGGGCGCGCGCGGCAGCCCCCCTCAGCGGCGCCAGAAGGAGGGGCGGAAGAGGACGAGCACGGTAAAGATCTCCAGCCTGCCGAGCAGCATGCAGAGGATCAGCACCCACTTGCCGGGGATCGGCACCCAGGCGTAGTTGCCGGTGGCGCCGACGCCTCCCAGTCCGGGACCGACGTTGCCGATCGTCGCCGCGACCGCGCTGACCGCCGTGACCAGGTCGGGGATGAAGAGCGTCATGACGATCGACGCCAGGGCGAAGAGCCCGGCGAAGAGCAGGACGAAGCCGACGACGCTGGCGACCATCCGCTCCGGCAGCGCCTCCTCGCCGACTTTGACCGGGGCGACGAGCCGCGGCCGGACGATGCGCCGCAACTCTCGCCAGGAGGCCTTGGCCGCCACGAGGACGCGGATCATCTTCATGCCCCCGCCCGTCGATCCGGCACAGCCTCCCCAGAACATGAGCAGCACCAGCGTGAGCCCCACCGCGCGCGGCCAGAGATCGAAGTCGGCCGTGCAGTAGCCGGTCGTCGTCGTGATCGAGACGACCTGGAACGCCGCCTGCCGCAGGGCGCCGCCCAGCGTGGACACCTTGGCGCGCTCGGCGGCCCGGTGGGCGAGTTCGGCATCGGGAGTCTCCAGGGCCGGCGGGCCGGAGGCGGCGCCCGCCTCGGCGGCGGGCGCGGGCGGCATGGCGGCGGCGCCGGGCAGGCCGCCCGCGTAGAGAACGACCGTGCAGAGGACGACGGCGACGGCGAGCGTGCCGGCATAGACGCGGAACTCCCGGTTGTCGCGCACCGCCCGCCAGTCGCGCTTGAACAGGACGCGGTAGTGGAGCAGGAAGTTCGTGCCGGCCAGGAACATGAAGACGAGGACGACGATCTCGATGTAGAGGCTGTGGAAGTCGCCGATCGACCCGTTGCGCGTGGAGAAACCGCCCGTGGCCATCGTGCCGAAGGTGTGGCAGAGCGCCTCGAAGAGGTCCATGCCGCCGAGCATGAGCAACGCCGCCTGGGCGGCCGACAGGAGCGCGTAGACGCCCCAGAGGATCTTGGCCGTCTCGGCCAGCCGGGGCCGCAGCCGGTCGGTCGTGGGGCCCGGGACCTCGCCGCGGAACATCTGGTATCCGCCGACGCCCATCGCCGGGAAGATCGCCAGCGCCAGCGTGATGATACCCATGCCGCCCAGCCAGTGGGTCAGGCTGCGCCAGAAGAGCAGCCCCCGCGGCAGCGCCTCGACATCGGTCAGGATCGTCGCTCCCGTGGTCGTGAACCCGCTCATGATCTCGAAGTAGGCGTCGGTGAAGGCGGCCAGCAGGTGCGGCCCGCCGCCACCGGCGCGCGCGGCGAGGAAGTGGACCGTGAGGGGGATGGAGCCGAGCAGCGCCAGGAGGGCCCAGCCCAGGGCGACGATGGCGAAGCCCTCGCGCGTGCCCTGCTGATCGCGGCCCCGGCGGCAGGAGGCCTGGAGGATCGTGCCGCCCAGCAGGGCGAGCAGGATCGTGCCCAGGAAGGAGAGCGTCTCGGCGTGGAGGAGAGGGTTCAGCGTGTGCCGGTCCCAGAGCGCGATGCCCAGCGGCACGGCGAGCACGAGCCCGACGACCTGCAGCAGCCGCCCCAGCGCGTGGAAGACCGCTTTGGCGTGCACGGCCTATCGGCTCCCGAACAGCTTCTGGATCCGGCGCGCGGCGCGCGGCGAGGCGATGACGATGGCGTCGTCGCCCGCCTCGATCCGCGTGTCGCCCCCGGGGACGAGCATCCGTCCCTGGTGGACCACCGCGCCGACGATCGCCTGGCCCTTGAGATCCTTCCAGGTCTCGATCAGCGGGGCGCGCGTGATCGGGCTCCCGGGCTCGGCCTGGAGCTGGACGGCCTGGAAGTCCATGTCGCGCAGGTGGAGCTCCAGCGCTCCCCGCCCCCTGAGGATGATGTCGATGATCTCCTGGTTCACCGCCCGGCGGGGGCTGATCACGTGGTCGACGCCGATGTTGCGGAAGAGCCGGTTGTTCTGCGGCTCGAAGGAGACCGCCAGCACGCGTCCGGCGCCCTCGGCGCGGGCCAGCAGCGCGCTCATGACGTTCTGCGGCGTGTCCCGCCCGGCGCCGACGAAGAGGTCGGCGCCGGCGACATTCACATCGTGGAGCACATCGCGGTCGGTCGGCTCGCCGTAGAGGACCTCCACACGGCCGAGCTGAGCCGCGGCGCGCTCGGCGTGGGCGGCATCGCGGCTGACCAGGGTCACGTCCGGGATCCACCGGCTCAGGACCTCGCCCAGCTGGATGGCCGTCAGCCCGTCCCCGGCGATCACCGCCTTGCGCGCCGCGCGGCCGGAGAGCCCGAGCAGGTCGAGGTACTTCGGCAGCGAGCCGCGAGGGAAGAGCGTGGTGACATCGTCGCCGGGGGCGAGGACGTCGCTGCCGACGGGGATGCGCACCTCGGCGCCCCGGCGCAGCAGCACCGAGAGGAGGCGACCGGAGCCGGCGGCGCCGAGGATCTCGACCAGGCTGCGGCCGACGATCGGCATGCCCGCCGTCAGCACGTGCCGGGCGATGAGGATCTCCCCCTCGTGGTAGCCGAACACCTCGACGACGTCGGGGATGCGGGCGATCTGATCGATCACCCGCACGACGATACCCTCGGGGTTGATCGCCCGGGTGACCCCCAGGGGGGCCAGGTCGATGTGCTCCGGATCGCGGATCAGCTCGCGGTTGCGGATACGGGCGATGCGCGTGGGCACGCCGTACTGGGCGGCCAGGCCGCAGGCGAGGATATTGACCTCGTCGACGGAGGTCACGGCCAGCAGGATGCGCGCTTCGGCGATCCCCGCCCGCTCGAGCACGCCCGGACTGCCGCCCGGGCCATGGACGACGAGGATGTCCAGCTTGGCGCTGATCTCCGCGCAGCGTTCCTCATCGACCTCGACGAGGCCGATGTCGTGTCCGGCCTGCTGGAGCTGGATGGCCAGATCGAAGCCGACCGTTCCCGCGCCGACGATGACGATCTGCAGAGTGCCTCCGTGCGCCCGGGCCGTCGCCGGCCGGAGAGGAGCCTCGCGGTCGAGGGCGCCGCGCGCCCGCGCCAGCCCTCCCGCGCCGGCCCGATTCTAGGCCCCCCGCCGGGGCCGCTCAACTCCGCCGGGAGCCCCCCGTCTCCGTCCCGGGATCCTCTCCCCGCCCGGCCCAGGCATCCTCCGGCGAGACGATGCGCTCGAGCGGCCGGCTCAGCGTCCAGATGGCCAGGCCCGCTCCCGCGCCGAGCGCCGTCAGCAGCAGGAAGAAGAGGTCGCGCGGCATCCTCTCCCAGAAGGTGCCCAGGAATCCGGAGAGGTAGTTGCCGAAGAAGCTCGACAGGAACCAGACGCCCATCATCATCGAGACGATGCGGGCCGGCGCGACCTTGGTCACCAGCGAGAGGCCGATCGGCGAGAGGTAGAGCTCGCCGATCGTCAGGATGAGCGTCGTGCTGACGAGCCAGAGCACGCTGCGGCGGGCGTCGGGAGCCATCCCCTGCGCCGCGAGGATCATGACGACGTAGGAGAGCCCGAGCAGGAAGCAGCCGATCGCCATCTTGGAGACGCTGGAGGGCTCCCGGCGCCGGCGCGACTGCCAGACCCAGAACTGGTTGAGGAGAGGCGCGAAGAGGAAGATCATCAGCGGGTTGAACGCCTGGAACCAGGTGGAGGGGATGTCGAAACCGAGCAGCCGCCAGTCCGTGTGCCGGTCGGCCCAGAGCTGCATCGTGTTGCCCTGCTGCTCGTAGACGCCCCAGAAGACGATGTTCAGCGCGCAGAGGACGCCGAGCGCGGCGACGCGCCGCCACTCCTCGCGCGTCAGCGGCTGGCGCGGCGTCCGCGCGCCGCCGGCGCTGAGGAGGGCATCGGGGGCCAGGTGCTTCTGGCCCCACAGATACAGGCACAGCCCCGCCACCATGCCCACGCCTGCGGCGCCGAAGCCGTAGTGCCAGCCGAGCTTCTGGCCCAGCGTGCCGCAGACGAGCGGCGAGAAGAAGGCCCCCAGGTTGATGCCCATGTAGAAGAGGGTGAAGGCCCGGTCGCGGCGCGGGTCGCCCGGTGGGTAAAGCCCTCCGACCTGCGTCGAGATGTTCGGCTTGAAGGCGCCGTTGCCGAGGATCAGGAGCATCAGGGCGGGGAAGAAGAGGCGCTCGATCGCCATGAGGAAGTGCCCGACGGCCATCAGCACGCCGCCGAGGACGACCGTGCGGCGCTGCCCCAGAATGCGATCGGCCAGCAGCCCGCCGAAGAAGGGGGTCAGGTAGACGAAGGCGGTGTATAGGCCGTAGATCTGCGAGGAGAGGGGCTGCGCCTCGAGCGGCCCGAAGATGCCCTCGAGCGCGCCGCGCACGAGGTTGAAGCCGAGGACGGCCTGGCCCACGTCGGGGCGCAGGAAGAGGTGGTCGACCATGTAGAGGACGAGCAGGGAGCGCATGCCGTAGTAGGAGAAGCGCTCCCACATCTCGGTGAAGAAGAGGACGAAGAGCCCCGGGGGGTGGCCGAGGATCGTCCGCGGCGGGCCGGCCGGGGCGCCCGGGCCGCCGGCGCCGGGCGCTCCCGGGGCGGCCTGAGGGGGGATCTCGGGCGCGCTCCAGGGCGTGTGCCTGCCTGCCTTCGACACCGGCGATCCTCCTCCCGGGCGGGGCCGCGACGACGGGCGGGAGTCTGCCGAGGGGCGAGGTCCGGGGCAAGGGAGTCTTGCGTGCGCCGGGGGCGGGCGCCGCCCGGACGCGGCCCGGGTCAGAGCAGGATCAGCTGCTCCGGCTGCCCGGGGCGGGGCGGGGGCGCAGGCCGGGCGCCGGGCAGGCGTCCGGCCGCGAGAGCGGCGGGCGCGGGCCGGGTGAGCGGGGCCCCCTCCGCCGCGGGGCGGCCGGGGGCGCGGGGCCGGTAGATGCCCGAGCGGCGCGCGTAGTCCAGGACGACCTCGTTGAAGTCGCGGAAGCTCGCTCCGTGGTGGAAGTGCTTCAGGTGGGCGAGCTCGTGGCAGAGCGTCGCCACCATGCTCGAGTACTTGAGCGGCCTGCCGGTCGTGACGTGGCGCAGGCGGATCTTGATCACTCCGTCGGAGTGGCAGGAGCCGTACCTGCGGCGGACCCGGCCGTTCTCCGCCTCGATCGCCCGGTAGCGCAGACCGAAGCGAGCGGCGATGCTCGCCGCGTCGCCGCGAAGCCGCTCGAGGAGCGCCTCGCGCTCCTCGGCCTCCTCGCGCCGCGCCGCCGACCGGCGCCCGAGGCGCCGCGCCCGCTCACCACCAGACTTGGCGGTCCGACTCATAGGTGAAGATGCGCTCCTCGCGCGAGGAGTCGTCCTCGACCAGCCAGTAGAGCGCCCCGCCGGGGACCGACCGGAAGGCCAGCGGCTCGTCGCCGGCGACGGCGCGCCCGACCGAGACCCAGGCGTCCTGCCAGTAGAACAGCTCGTACCCCGCCCCGGCGCGCAGGCGGCTGCGGGGCGCCTCCTCCCCCGCGGGCACCTCTCCCGCCGGGCCCGTCCCGGTCAGCGCGAGCGACAGCGGCCGCTCGTGATCCGGCGCCAGCATCCGAGCCTCGCCCCTCTCGTCCAGGATGAAGGGGGTCGCCGCGGGCACGATGGCCCCTCCCGCGTAGAGCGCCGCGAGATAGGCGATGCCGAGGCCGACTTTCGCCAGGATCACGCGCCCGCCGACCACCTCGCCCCAGTCGAGCGCGCCCCACTCCCCGTCGTTGAAGACGCAGAGGTAGGCGTAGTGCAGGCTGTCGGGCATCGGGCGGGCGAGGTCGACGACGACCGTCGCCACGGGCATGTAATCGGCGGTGACATCGACGTAGTTGCGGCCGCTCAGCCAGGGGGGGACGGCCTCGCCCTCCGGCTTGCGGAAGACGAGATTGCCGAGCTGATGGGCGAAGGTCTTGCGGTAGATCTTGGCCGCCTTGCCCGAAAGGCTGTACTCGCCCGGGTGGGCCTCGGCGCCCATGAACACCAGCGCCTCGCCCCGGCGGTCGAGGATCGCGTTCCAGGCATGGTTGTTGCCGGTGTTGGCCCAGTAGGGCGTGTAGTCGCTCGTCACCGCGAGACCGTTCGCCCGCATGGCGTAGATCGTCAGGTTGGTCATGTCCTCGCAGCGGCCGAGCTGGTTCTCGAGCATCTCGGAGAGGCCCTGGTCGGTGGGGTGGTAGTAGAAGCGCGGGTCGAACCGGAACCACTCCTGCAGATCCTGGTTGATCAGGCGCGCCGCCTCGAGGGGTTCCGTCGGGTCCTGCATGCGCCGCTCGAGGCCCTCGAAGCGGCGGAGGAAGTGGAGCCGCCAGCTCTCGAGCGGTTCGTTGCTGCCCCGGTAGGGAAGAACGTAGTCGCAGAAGTCGGCGAACGACAGGTGCCGCGCCCAGGGCTTCTGGCGCCAGGCGCGAAAGGCGAACTCGATGTTCTCGACGAACAGGGATGCCGTCATGGCCTCCAGATCGCGGATCACTTCCTTGCGCTTGAAGTCCAGCTCGCCCCGCTGCTCCTCCAACTCCTTCCATCCTCCGAGCAGGCTCGGATAATCGGGATAGTCGAGGACGTCGAAGTCGATCTCGGCGCCGGCGGAGTCGCAGAGGACGAAGCGCACGTAGCTGTGGCCCTCCATGTTGCGGACCAGGAAGAGGGCGGCGGCGTACTTCAACGAGTCGCCCTGGTCCCGGTAGTGCCGCAGCACCGCCTCGAGCGTGGCGCGGTTCTCCCCGGCCTCGGCGAGGATCTTGCGGACGTCGGCGGGGAAGGCGGGGCGGCTTCCGCCGAAGCCGGGCGTCCGGCAGGCGGGCAGCCCGGCGGCGAGCGGCAGGAGCAGAGCGACGAACGCGGCGGCGGCGAGCGCCCCGGCCCGCCGTCGTCCCGGCGGGCGCCGGGGCGGGCGTTCGTGCGTGGCGGGCGCGAGCGTGACCTCCGGTGCGAACACGGTTCCTCCTCGGCGTCCTGGCCCCGCGGCCGGTCGGGCGGCGGAGCGTGAGTCCGAACCCGGGATGATCCGGCAGCGCGGGCGGCGCTGCAAGCCCCGCGCTTCCGCTTGCGGCGGCCCGGAGGGCCGATGAGAATCCATGGCATTCGGGCCACGGACCCCGGAGCGGCGGTCCGGGCCCTTGCGCGCGGGGCCGCGGCGGAGAAGGGGGCGAGGGGCGCGGCGGGAACCGGGGCGGGGAACCAGGTTTCCAACGGGGTTCGAGCAGGCCGGACGGGAGGTGGGCATGAAGCGGGTGCTCTGGCTGCTGGCGCTCGTCAGCGCGGGGTGGCTCGCGCCGGCGGGCGGCGCCCCCGGGGCGAGCTGGTCGATCGACCTCGAGGGCGGCATCGCCGCGGCGGGCTACAACGACATCGCCGTGCCCGGGGACGCGGGCACGCGCTTCTCCTTCACCGACGATCTGGCCACGCGCGCGAATCGCTACTGGCGCCTGCGCCTCGGTCGCGACCTGGGCAGCCGCGGCCACCTGAGCGCGCTCATCGCGCCGCTGCGCCTGGCCGCCAAGGGGACCGCTCCCATGGACGTCCTCTTCGAGGATCGCGCCTTCGCCGCGGGGACGACGCTGGAAGGCCAGTACCGCTTCGATTCCTACCGCCTGACCTACCGGTACGACTTCCACGCCGGGGGCACGTGGAGGCTGGGCGCCGGGCTGTCGGCCAAGATCCGCGACGCGGAGATCCGGCTCGAGGGCGCCGACGTCAAGGCGGCCACGCGCAACACCGGCTTCGTGCCGCTCATCCACTTCCGGGCAGACTGGACGCCCCGTCCGGCCTGGAGCCTGGTCTGCGAGGGCGACGCGCTCATCGGCCCGCAGGGTCGCGCGGAGGATGTCTTCCTGGGTGCCGCCTTCCGCGTGCGGCCGGAGCTGCAGCTCAAGGCCGGGTACCGGATCCTCGAGGGGGGCGCCGACGTGGAGCAGGCCTACAACTTCGCCCTGGTGCACTACCTCAGCCTGGGAGCGGTGATGAGCCTGTAGATCGAGGTCGATCGACCCCCGGCGCGGCGGGGGCCGGCGGCGTGATCCGCGGGGCGGCGCCCCGCGCGAACCGGGGAGCGGACCATGCACGAAGCGCTCTTCACCCTCGACCATCCGGCCAACGAGCCGATCCGGGAGCACGCCCCCGGCAGCCCCGAGCGGGAGCGGCTGAAGGCCTGCCTTGCCGGGATGGCCGGGGAGCAGGCCGACATCCCGCTGCTGATCGGCGGGCGGGAGGTGCGCACCGGGCGCACGCGGCCCTGCGTCATGCCCCACGACCACAGGTGCGTGCTGGGCGTCTACCACGAGGCGGGCCCGGAGGAAGCGGCGCTGGCGGCGGCGGCGGCGCGCGAGGGCTGGAGGGAGTGGTCGGCGCTGCCCTGGCCGGAGAGGGTCTCCGTCTTCCTGCGCGCGGCGGAGCTGCTGGCCGGCCCCTGGCGGTCGCGGGTCAACGCCGCGACCATGCTCGGCATCGGCAAGAACGTCTATCAGGCGGAGATCGACGCCGCCTGCGAGCTGATCGACTTCTTCCGCTTCAACGCCTACTTCGCCGCCGAGATCTATTCCAAGCAGCCCGCCTCGGTCTCCGGCATCTGGGATCGCCTCGAGTGGCGCCCGCTGGAAGGCTTCGTCCTCGCCGTCTCGCCCTTCAACTTCACCTCCATCGCCGGGAACCTTCCCTCGGCGCCGGCGATGATGGGCAACACGGCCGTCTGGAAGCCGGCGGCCAGTGCCGTCTACGCCGCCTGGACGGTGATGGAGCTGCTGCGCGAGGCGGGTCTGCCCGGCGGGGTGATCCAATTCCTGCCCGGTCCCGGGCGTGTCGTCGGGGAGGCGCTGCTCGGGGAGGCGGACTTCGCCGGCCTCCACTTCACCGGCTCGACCGGGACCTTCCGGGCCCTCTGGAGAGGCATCGGCGAGCGCATCGAGCGCTACCGCGGCTATCCGCGCATCGTCGGCGAGACGGGAGGCAAGGGCTTCGTCGTCGCCCACCCCTCGGCCGGCGTGGACGCCCTCGTGACCGCGCTCGCCCGCGGCGCCTTCGAGTACCAGGGGCAGAAGTGCTCGGCGGCGAGCCGCGCCTACATCCCGCGGTCGCTCTGGCCGGAAGTGCGCGTCCGCCTCGCCGACACGATCCGCGCCATCCGGATGGGCGATCCGCGCGACTTCCGCAACCTGATGGGCGCGGTGATCGACGGGGAGGCGTTCGAGCGGATCATGGGCTACATCGAGTACGCGCGCGCCTCGGCGGACGCGGAGATCCTCGCCGGCGGCAGGGGGGACGCCTCCCGGGGCTACTACATCGAGCCGACGGTGGTCGCGACGCGCGATCCGCACCTCAAGCTGATGGAGGAGGAAATCTTCGGGCCGGTGCTGACCGTCTATGTCTACCCCGACGGCGAGTTCGAGGAGACGCTGGCCCTCGTCGACCGTACCTCTCCCTATGCGCTGACCGGAGCGGTCTTCGCCCAGGACCGCTACGCGATCCACCTCGCCCACAGCCGCCTGCGGCACGCGGCGGGCAACTTCTACGTCAACGACAAGCCGACCGGGGCGGTCGTCGGGCTGCAGCCCTTCGGCGGCGCCAGGGCCAGCGGCACGAACGACAAGTCGGGCTCGCTGCTCAACCTGCTGCGCTGGGTGACGCCGCGCACCGTCAAGGAGACCTTCGTCCCGCCCGCGCTCTTCACCTACCCGCACATGGGGGCCGAATAGGCGCGAGGAGCGGCCGCCGGCAGCCGGCCGGCGGCGAGGCTTGGGCGTCTCCATTAGGAAACCGCCTCTCGATCATGCGCAGGTCCCCGGCTGCCCGCTGCGGCCGCGCTTGACCCTCCGGCGCGCGCCGGCGTACAATCCTCGGCTCGGTTCGGGAGGCGTCCGTTCGCGTTCGCCGCGCGCGGCGACCCGTTCGGCGCCAACTTGCTGGCGTGGTAGGGGTTGTACCCCGGAGACCGGTCTCGGGGCGGGGCCCCGGGTCGGGAAAGGAGTGTGCCTCCATGGCCGCGAAGGGTTCGTTCAACGCGTTCGAGATGGCCCGCACGCAGTTCGACAAGATCGCCGACGTGATCCAGCTCGATCAGGCGGCGCGCGACCTGCTGCGCTCCCCGATGCGCGAGTATCACTTCAGCATTCCGGTGCGCATGGACGACGGCACGCACAAGGTCTTCCAGGGCTTCCGCTGCCAGCACAACGACGCCCGCGGACCGGCCAAGGGCGGCATCCGCTTCCACCCCCAGGAGACGATCGACACGGTCCGCGCCCTGTCGATGTGGATGACCTGGAAGTGCGCGGTCGCCGACATCCCGCTCGGCGGCGGCAAGGGGGGCGTGATCTGCGATCCGCACCACCTGAGCATGCGCGAGCAGGAGGCGATCTGCCGCGGCTGGGTGCGCCAGCTGGCGCGCGACATCGGCCCGACCCGCGACGTGCCGGCGCCCGACGTGATGACCAACGCCCAGCACATGCTCTGGATGCTCGACGAGTTCGAGACGATCCACGGCGCCAAGTCTCCCGGGCTGATCACCGGCAAGCCGGTGGGCATGGGCGGCTCGCTCGGGCGCGCCCAGGCGACCGGCTACGGCGTGATCTACACGCTGCGCGAGGCGCTCAAGGAGCTCAACCTGCGCGCCGAGCAGACGACCGCCAGCGTGCAGGGCTTCGGCAACGTCGCCCAGTACGCGATCCAGCTCTATCATCAGCTGGGCGGGCGGGTGGTCTGCGTTTCCAGCTGGGACCAGGAGGACCAGACCTCCTACGCCTTCCTGCGCAAGAGCGGCGTGGATCTGCAGGAGCTGCTCGCGATCACCGACCGCTTCGGCGGGATCGACAAGAAGAAGGCCGCCGCCAAGGGCTACGAGGTGCTCCCCGGCGACCAGTGGATCGACCAGGACGTGGAGATCCTCATGCCCTGCGCGCTCGAGAACCAGATCTCGGCGGACAACGTCGGCCGGATCGGCCCGCGGGTGAAGATCATCGCCGAGGGGGCCAACGGGCCGACCGCGCCCGAGGCCGACGCCGTGATCCACAAGCGCGGGATCTTCGTCATCCCCGACTTCCTGGCCAACGCGGGCGGTGTGACCTGCAGCTACTTCGAGCAGGTCCAGAGCAACATGAATTACTACTGGGAGATGGACGAGGTTCTCGGTAAGCTGGACGTCAAGATGACCTCGGCGTACCTGGCGGTCAGCGAGCTGGCGCGCAAGCAGAAGCTCTACATGCGCGACTCGGCCTACGTCGTGGCGATCAACCGCGTCGCCCAGGCCTGCCGCGACCGCGGCTGGATCTAGCCGGCCTCCGGGGCCGGGCGGACGCCGAGAGTGCGCGGCCCGCCCGGTCCCGCGGCCCGGCCGCCGGGGTTCGAGACGCGGCGGGCGCCAGGCGGGCCGGTCGATCCGCTCCGCGCGATGCGCCCCCTTCGGAGAGCCATGGCGGCAGCGGACGACACCGGCGTGGCCGGCTTCGGCCGGCGCTTCTTCGGAGCCGAGCAGACCTTCACCCGCATCGGCGCGGGGGAGCTCGGCGGCAAGGCCGCCGGCCTCCAGCTGATCCGCGACCGGATCCTGCCCGGAATCGAGGCTGGCGAGTTCCCCGGCTTCGAGGTCGCCGTCCCCACGCTGACCGTGCTGACCACCGAGCTGTTCGATCGCTTCATGGAACACAATCGGCTCCACGAGATCGCCCTGGGGGGCGGGCCGGACGACCGCATCGCCCACGCCTTCCAGCGGGGCGAGCTGCCGGCGGTCCATGTGGGGGACCTGCGGGCGTTGATCCAGGGGGTGCAGAGCCCGCTGGCGGTGCGCTCCTCGAGCCTGCTCGAGGACGCCTTGGCCCATCCCTTCGCCGGCGTCTACGGCACGAAGATGATCCCCAACAACCAGCCCGATGCCGACACGCGCTTCCGGCGGCTGGTCGAGGCGATCAAGTACGTGTACGCCTCGACCTTCTTCCGCGCCGCCCGCAGCTACCACCGGTCCGTCGGCCAGGACACGCGCAACGAGAAGATGGCCGTGATCATCCAGGAGGTCGTCGGCGAGCGCCGGGGGGAGCGCTTCTACCCCCACATCTCCGCCGTCGCCCGCTCCTACAACTACTACCCGAGCGGGCGGGCCGCGCCCGAGGAGGGCGTCGTCAGCCTGGCCCTCGGCCTCGGCCGGCAGATCGTCGACGGAGGCCTCTCCTGGACCTACTGCCCGGCGCATCCGCAGGCGCCCCCGCCGTACAAGCACATCGGGGACCTGCTGAAGAACACGCAGACGGAGTTCTGGGCGGTGCACATGGGCAAGCCGCCGCTGCCCGATCCGATCCGCGAGACGGAGTATCTCGTGCGCGCCGGCCTTGCCGAGGCGGAGTATGACGACGCGCTGCGCTTCAGCGTCTCGACCTACGACGCCGGCTCGGACCGGCTGCGTCCGGGTCTCCACGGCGCGGGGCCCCGCCTGCTGAACTTCGCGCCCATCCTGGCCGGCGGGCTCCTGCCGCTCAACGAGCTGCTCCGCCGCCTGCTGGCCGAGTCGGAGCGGGCCGTCGGGGCGGCCGTCGAGCTGGAGTTCGCCCTCGTGCTCGACCGCCGCGCGGGTCTGCCGGCCCGGCTCGGCTTCCTCCAGGCGAGGCCGATGATGGTCATGGCCGACGAGATCGCCCTGGGGCCGGAGGAGATGGAGGGGGAGGGCGTGCTGCTCGCCTCCGAGCAGGTGCTCGGCAACGGGGTTCGCGAGGATCTGGAAGACATCGTCTACGTGAAGCCCGAGACCTTCGAGTCCCGGCAGACGAGCCGCATCGCGCTCGAGCTGGAGGGCTTCAACCGCGACCTGCAGGCGGCCGGCAGGCCTTACGCGCTGATCGGCTTCGGGCGCTGGGGCAGTTCCGACCCCTGGCTGGGCATCCCGGTCGAGTGGGGGCAGATCAGCGAGGCGCGTGTCCTGGTCGAGGCGACGCTGCCCGAGATGAACCCCGATCTCAGCCAGGGGTCCCACTTCTTTCACAACCTGATCGGCTTCGGTGTGCTCTACCTGTCGGTGCGCCACCAGCGCGGCTACGCGATCGACTGGGACTGGCTGGCCCGGCAGGAGGTGGTCGGGGAAGGCGCCTTCGTCCGCCGCGTGCGCGCGCGCCGCCCCCTGATCGTCAAGGTCGACGGCCGCCGCGGCCGGGGAGTGATCCGCCATGACCGCTCGTCCGACTGACGCGCCCGAGAAGCTGCTCGCCTCCCTCCAGGAGCGGGCCAAGGAGCTCAACTGCCTCTACGAGGTCGAGGCGGTCCTGTCGCGTTCGGATCTCGACCTGGACGGCATCTTCGGCGGCGTCGTCCGCGCCCTGCCCCCCGGCTGGCAGTATCCCGACATCTGCCGGGCCATGATCGTCTTCCAGGGGCGGGCCTACGGCGCGGAGGGATTCGAGCCGACGCCCTGGTGCCTGAGCGCCGACATCGTCGTGCAGGACGAGGTCCTCGGCGAGGTGCGCGTCTACTACCTCGAGGAGCGGCCGACGGAGCAGCGCGGCCCCTTCCTGCTCGACGAGGTGCGGCTGGTCGGCACGGTCGCCGCCCGGCTGGGCCACTACATCCTCTTCCAGCGCCTGCGCGGCATGCGCGAGGAGCTGCTGGCGGCGCGGGCGGCCGAGGGCGAGGACGAGCAGGAAGCCTGGCGGGTGCCCATCCGCCTGCTGCGCCAGTCGGACAAGAACCTCTACCTGCGCATCGCCCGCAAGATCCTCAACCACCTCGGCCGCATCGGCGTGGCCGAAGCCCAGGCCCTGCTGCCCGGCTCGACGCTCGCGGGCGACGCGGCGCCCGACGGGCAGACGGAGACGAACGTCCCGGGCCGGCGCATCAATCCCAATGTGGCGGTCCTGCTGAGCGAACAGCCCTTCGAGCTGGCCGGCCGCCACCTGGGCGGTCGCGAGATCCTCGAACGCGTGCAGCGCTGGATGCAGGATGACAAGGCGTCCGACTTCATGCGCGCGCTCAACAGCCCGCGCACCTCGGTGCCGGAGATCGCCGACGCGCTGCGACGCTTCCATCACGGCGTGGCCGACGGATCGGGCTTCGCGCCCTCGACGGTCAAGACGCTGAGGGTGCTGCTGACCCAGCGGCTGCTCACCGAGCAGCTCGACTTCGTGCGCGTGGCCAAGGACTACGTCGAGACGACCGACTTCGAGAGTCTGGTCGACCGCATGATCGTCCCGGTGGAGAGCCACGGCAAGCTGGGCGGCAAGAGCGCGGGGCTGATCCTGGCCGAGAAGATCCTCCAGCGGGGCGCCCAGCCCGACCGGCCGGTGGGCCGGGTCAAGGTCCCGCGGACCTGGTTCATCGCCTCCGACGCCCTGGGCGACTTCGTCGTCCACAACGACCTGCAGGATGTGATCGAGCAGAAGTTCAAGGAGAGCGACCAGATCCGCCAAGAGTACTCGAACGTCATCCAGCTCTTCAAGAACTCGACCTTCCCCCCCAGCATCCATGCCGCCCTGGCCTCGGCGCTGGACGACTTCGGCGAGCGGCCGCTGATCATCCGCAGCTCGAGTCTGCTCGAGGACCGCCTGGGCACGGCCTTCTCCGGCAAGTACAAGAGCCTCTTCCTGGCCAACCAGGGGACGAAGCAGGAGCGCCTGGACGCCCTGCTCGACGCGATCGCCGAGGTCTACGCGTCGACCTTCGGCCCCGATCCGATCGAGTACCGGCGCGAGCGCGGGCTGCTCGAGTTCAACGAGGAGATGGGCATCCTCATCCAGGAAGTCGTCGGCACGCGAATCGGCGACTACTTCCTGCCCGCCTTCGCCGGCGTGGCCTTCAGCAACAACGAGTTCCGCTGGTCGCCGCGCATCAAGCGGGAGGACGGCCTGATCCGGCTCGTGCCCGGACTGGGCACGCGCGCGGTCGACCGGGTCGCGGACGACTACCCGGTGCTCGTCGTCCCGGGCCAGCCGGCGCTGCGGGCCAACGTGGCCATCGACGAGATCGTGCGCTACTCGCCGCGCAAGCTGGACGCGATCAACCTGAAGACGCGGACGATCGAGACGGTGCCGATCGCCGACTTCATCCGCCGCTGGGGGCGGGAGTACCCGGGCTTCGAGCGGGTCTTCTCGGTCCTCAAGGACGACATGCTGAAGAAGCCGGTCGGCGTGCTGGTCGACCCGGAGCGCGACGAGCTGGTCGTGACCTTCGAAGGGCTGGTCATGGGCACGCCCTTCCTGACGCAGCTCGGCCACATCATGGATCTCCTCAAGGCGCGGCTGGAGACGCCCGTGGACATCGAGTTCGCCCACGACGGCACCGACTTCTACCTGCTGCAGTGCCGGCCGCAGAGCTACGCCGGCGAGGCGGCACCGGCGCCGATCCCCAAGGAGGTGCCGCGAGAGGACATCATCTTCTCGGCCAGCCGCCACGTCTCCAACGGCTGGATCCCCGACATCACCCACATCGTCTATGTCGATCCGGAGAAGTACGGACTCCTCGGCAGCCGCGCCGACCTGCTGGCGGTGGGGCGCGCCGTGGGCAGGCTGAACAGGCTGCTGCCCAAGCGGCAGTTCATCCTCATGGGCCCCGGCCGCTGGGGCAGCCGCGGCGACATCAAGCTGGGGGTCAGCGTGACCTACGCCGACATCAGCAGTACGGCCATGCTGCTCGAGATCGCCCGCAAGCAGGGCGGCTACCTGCCCGACCTCTCCTTCGGCACCCACTTCTTCCAGGACCTGGTCGAGTCGCGGATCCGCTACCTGCCGCTCTATCCCGACGACGAGGGCATCCACTTCAACGAGCGCTTCCTGCTGCGCGCCCACAACCTGCTGTCCGAGATGCTGCCCGAGTTCGCCCACCTGGCCGAAACCGTGCGGGTGATCGACGTGCCGGCCGCCGCCGACGGGCGCGTGCTGCGCGTGCTGATGAACGCCGACCTGAACGAGGCGCTGGCCATCCTGACCGCGCCCGGCGACCGGCCGGCCAGCGAGCCGACGCTCGCGGCGGGCGACTCGGCGATCAGCCCGGCGGCCTACTGGCGCTGGCGGATGAAGATGGCCGAGCGCATCGCCGAGGAGACCGATCCCTGGCGCTATGGTGTGGTCGCGATGTATGTCTTCGGCTCGACCAAGAACGCCATGGCGGGGCCGGGCAGCGACATCGACCTGCTGGTCCACTTCCGCGGCGACGAACGGCAGCGCGAGTGCCTGCTGACCTGGCTGGACGGCTGGAGCCTCTGCCTGGCCGAGATCAACTACCTGCGCACCGGCTATCGCAGCGACGGGCTGCTGGATGTCCACCTGGTCACCGACGAGGACATCGCCGCCCGCACGAGCTACGCGGTCAAGATCGGCGCGGTGACCGATCCGGCGCGCGAGCTGCCGCTGGGGGCGGCGGCGAGCGGCGCGGGCGAGGGGCGCCGGCATCAGTAGGGCGCCCGGCGACGGCGGCGACCTGATCGTAGTGGGGCGGGTCGGTCGTGATGCGTTTGGGCTCCGCACGGCTGGAGGCATGGGACCACAGGTTGATGCTCAGTGTCTCCGTGTCGGACTCGGCACAGCCGACGATCAGCAATCCTGGCCCGTCGGCGAGGGCGTGCAGATCGAGAACGGCCTGCCGGAGGCGGTGTCCAACCGGGCGCACGGGTCCGCCGGCGCTCGAGAGGGCCACGATCGACTCGTATCCGGTGGCTGGACCTTCCTCCTCGCCAGGCGGTCGGAGATCTGGAGCAGGGCCACGATCGCCACGATGATCGCGAGCAGGAGGCCGGCCAGCAGGAGCGTCCGCCGGAGCAGCGGAGCGGCGCTTCCCGGCGGCGCTCCCGCCCGCGCCCGGCCCGGTGGCCGGGGCCTCGCCGGCGCCGGTTTCGACGAGGAGGAGGGTGCCGGTGCCGCTGTTCCGGGCCCGGCTGTCGCGACCGGCCCCACCGCCGCCGATCCTGGCGTCTCCTCCTCGGACGAACGGGGAGTGCCGGGAACGGCGTTCCCGACCGCCAACCGGCGCCTCAGGCCCCGGATCAGCCGGGCGAAGGAGGGGTCGCTCTCGTCGCCCGACCAGCCGGCGAGGTTCAAGGCCTGGAAGTTCCTGAATTCCCAGGGGATCTCGGCGTCGTCGATGAGGACCGGGATGAGCCTGTCCTTCTCCGCGCCCCAGTCGGCCTCATTGCGCACCCAGCGGGATTGCGTGCTGCGGCGTGACCAGAGGACGAGGACGCAAGCCGCCGACTTCAATCCCTCTTCGATGTGCTTGGCGTAGTGGACGCCCGCCGGGATGTCGATGTCCCACCAGACGGAGAAGCCCTGCTGCTCGATGGCGCGCGCGATCCTCTCGGCGGCGAGGCGATCCTCGCGGGCGTAGCTCAGAAAGACATGTCCACGGCCGGCGGCATCGCTCACGAGTCATCCCCCGAACCGGCGCTCGACGCCCCGCGATCCGGGCGCTCGCCCGAATCACGGCATCCGGGCGCTCGCACGAATCACGGCATCCGGGCGCTCGCACGAATCACGGCATCCGGGTGCGCTCTGCCCGCGCTGCGCCCGGTAAGCTAACATCGAACCTGGATCGGGGCAAGGCGCGACGGGCAGCGCTCGACTCAACGGACGAGGAGCAGGCTCCGGCTGACGCCCCCGTCCGCGGACTCGAGCCGCAGCCAGTAGAGGCCCGAGGCTAGCGGCTCGCCCTGTGCGTCTCGCTCCAGTCGCGGCCGCAGCCGATGAACACCCGCGGAGAGCGAGCCCTCGAAGATCGTCGCGCGGGGGCGCCCCAGCGGATCGAAGAGCCGCAGTCGCGCCGGTCCGGGGCGCTTCAGTTGGCATGTGATCTCGATCGCCGCGCCATAGCGGATAGGGGATCCCGTCAGCCGCAGGGACGGCCGGCTGCTCGCGCCCGCGCCCTCCGCCACGCCGGCCTCGGCGCCGCAGCCCTGCCCGAGCGCGCCCATCAGCCCGCAGCCGTTGTTCTCGGGCAGGCAGGGCGAGTCGTCGCGGAGGCTGTAGTCGCCGGAGGCGGCGTCGCAGAAGAGGGGGTCGGCGGAGATGTTGCAGTCGACGCCCAGCAGGCCGGCGATGGCGCCCACCCAGTCGCCCCCCTCGTTGCCGAAGATGTCGCACAGCGCGATCGTGACGACTCCGGCGTGGACGGCGAGGCCCTGGCCCTCGGTCGAGAAGGCGATCAGGCTGCTGTCCACCTCGACGACCGATGCGGTCGAGACCAGGATCCCGCCGCCGAGCCAGGCGCGATTGCCCGCGAATGTGCAGCTTGCGACCGAGCCGGTCGAGTGGCTGTAGTAGACGCCCGCGCCGTAGCCGCCGACGGCCGGGTAGGGGTAGTCGTTCTCGTGGAACAGGCAGCCGGCGAAGCGCACGCCGGCGCCCGCGGCGGACTGCCCGCAGTAGGCCCCCGCGCCGTCCGTGGCGCTGTTTCTCCGGAAGATGCAGTCGCTGAAACGCGCCTCCGCCTCGTGGAGGAAGGCGCCCCCCCCGGCGTCGGCCACATGGTCTTCGAAGATGCAGCGGTCGACGATGACCGTGCCGCCCGGAGCGAACCCATCGATCGCCAGTCCGCCGCCGCAGCCGCGGAGCTGGTTCTCGGGAAGCTGCCGCGGATCCCCGGCGCGCAGCGTGATCCCCTCGATGCGCAGGAGCGTCGCGGGCGTGGAGTAGATCAGGAAGGCCCGGCCCTGGCTCTCGAGATCGA
>Ga0194112_10004523_pt1 | contig 19009 bp, 15 predicted proteins | sample TA2MahC400mmetaG_FD_146191 | JGI IMG/M metagenome (GOLD analysis project Ga0194112, IMG submission 146191) | Freshwater microbial communities from Lake Tanganyika, Tanzania - TA2015016 Mahale Deep Cast 400m | ecosystem: Environmental > Aquatic > Freshwater > Lake | place: Tanzania: Lake... | reverse complement strand
CTCCCTCGGGGAGAGGGTTGGGGTGAGGGCGCCCACCCCCTCTCCCTCGGGGAGAGGGTTGGGGTGAGGGCGCCCACCCCCTCTCCCTCGGGGAGAGGGTTGGGGTGAGGGTGCTTGAGCCGCCGCCCCCTCAGAAGGCACCCTCACCCGCCCGCCTCTGGCGGCCAGAAAAGACACCCGCTGTCTTTTGCTGGTGCGCGTTTCCGCCAGAAGCGCGGGCTATGCCTCGCGGATGGCGGCGAGCAACTGCCCCAGGGCATCGGCGAGCGGCCCGGGCAGGCAGGGCGGCACGGTGGGCACCTCGCGCCGCGAGAGCGCCCGAAGGAAGGCGGGAAGGGCATTCAGCGGCGGGGGCCACCTCTCCATTGTCGCAATCGCTTCCTCCTCCCGCGCGCCAAGCGGCTCCTGATTCAGGCCCGCCTGCGCGCAGGCGACGGCGAGAGCCACGATTGCCTGCCCCAGCTCCTGCGGAACCCGCTCGGCCTTCCGCCAGCCGTCGCCCGGCGACGCAACTCGGCTCTGGCCTCGTCGCGCTTCCTCTCCCACCCCGCCGCCTGCGCCTCATCTCCACGCGCACGGGCGATCTCCGCAAGGGTATTGTAGTCTATGTATGCTTCCTTCAGCCCTAGCCGCTCGCGGATTTCGCGCGATTGATGGGCATGCTCCTCAGCCTCGTCGAGCTCACCGAGGAGGAGGTGAATCTGCGCCAACTGGAAGGCGGGATCGAAGTCTGTGGTGGTGCGCAGGCGCCCGATGAGGGCTTCGAGGCGGGCGACCGATTCGTTGAAGTGGCCCTGGGTGAAGAGCGCCCAGGCGGCCTCGCGCTGGCGTCCCGCCGCGGCCTCGGGGTCGGGCACGCCCAGCCGGGCCGCGGCGTAGCCGAGGGTGGGATGAAAGCGCAGGAAAGGGCGGTCGCTGAGCTGTATCTCGCTCTCGACGCGGACCAGGCCCGTGGCCGCCAGCTCTCCGCGGACCGCTTCCCAGGCCTGAGGGTCCATCTCGCTCACGAAAAGCGCCACATGCTCGAACACTCCGCCCCGGAAGAGTCCGAGCCAGGGGAGTGCGCCCTGGGCCGGCGCGCTCAGCCTGCGGGTGGAGAACTCGAGGGAGGCCAGGAGCGAGCGGTTCCGCTCCGCCTCCGCGTCGCCTGTGAACGTTGGGAGCGCCTTCTCTGCTGGCTCTCCTCGGCCCCTCTGCGCCTCTGCGTGAGACTCTTCGACATCTCCTACCGCGTCGGGGGCGCGGAGAGGACGAATTGGGCGGCGGAGGGGAGAATGGCGGGGATGAAGAGCGAGATGCTGTAGTGCCCGGCAGGATACCAGTGGATGGCCGGCTTGCCAAAGGCCCCCCAGAGGGCCAGCGTGCTCTGGCGGGAGACAGTTTCGTCCTTCGCGGCGTTGATCATGAGAATCCGGCTGGCCTTCGCGCGCCTGGCGAAGGTGAGTGGGTCAATGGGCACGGCCCCCTCGCGGAGCGAGTCGAGGGTGATGCCCAACTCGATGAAGCGCTGGCGGACGCCACGCGTCTCGGGCGCGTGCCAAAGGATCGCCGCGGGGTCGCCGCCGGCGAGGACGATGACATTGCGATTGAAGCGCTGGTCAACCCCGACGACTGTGGCGGCGATGATGCCACCGAGGCTCACGCCCACGATCCCGATGCGGCGCGGGTCCACCTCGCGGCGGGACTGGAGCCAGCAGGCGGCGCGGCGGACGTCCGCCACCGTGCCCTCGATGGCCTTGAGCATGCGCTCGGGCCGCCCGACGAAAGTCTGATAGAGCGTCGTGCCTGCGGGGCGTCGCTCGCCGTAGTAGGGCATCTTGACGATCAGGCTCGGAATCCCCGCCATCGCGAAGCCGCGGCTGACCAGCCGCGCCACCGTGAAGCTCCCGTCCAGGATGTCGAGCACCACCACCGCGGGCGCACGTCCCTTGAGTTGGATTGGCAGGTGGTATTCCGCGTGGACGGTGTTCGCCTCGGCAAGGTCGTATGTCCGTGGCGACGGGAAGGTGAGGTGGTAGATGGCGTAATGCTCGGTGCTGCCGAGCGGGCGCAGCGTCCAGGCGAAGGGCTCGGGCGGGAAGTTGTAGCGCTGGAGATGGGCGTTGGTGCCTGGGTCGGGGTCGCTCACGGGCCTCAGCGAGCCGCGGCACGCCACGCGGCCGGCAAGCGGCATCGTCCGCGGCGCCGGGGTGCAGGAGCCAAGTGCGACAGCGAGTGCCGCACAAGCGGCGGCCCCTAGCCCGAGAAGTCGCCGCGCAAGACAATTACGGAGTTGAACAACTCCGTAACCGTGGTCCCCCGCAGGGGCGCGCGCGCCCGAGCGCCTCGTCCCCAATGCTACGCGTCCCCGCGCACGACAATTACGGAGTTGAACAACTCCGTAACCGTGGTCCCCCGCAGGGGCGCGCGCGCCCGAGCGCCTCGTCCCCAATGCTACGCGTCGCCACGCACGACAATTACGGAGTTGAACAACTCCGTAACCGTGGTCCCCCGCAGGGGCGCGCGCGCCCGAGCGCCTCGTCCCCAATGCTACGCGTCGCCACGCACGACAATTGCGGAGTTGAACAACTCCGCAATGGTGGGCCGGCGCAAGGGGACGGACCCTCGATCGCCGTGTCCGCAATCCCACGCGTCGCCGAGGACAAAGGTTACGGAGTTGTTCAACTCCGTAACCATGGTCCACCGCCGGGCGAGGGGAATGCGCGCCGCGCGTCCCTGCGGCCAATCGCTCAGAGGCCCACGACGGAGTAGACGACATCCTTGAGGATGCCCTCCTCGGCGAATTGGGTGACGATGGGGTCGAACTCGCTGGGGGGGCCGGCGACGAAGTAGGTGTAGATGCCGCGCTCGTGGCGCATCAGCTCGCAGGTGAGAAAGGTCTCGCGCCCCGCCACGTCGCGCGGCGTGAGGCGGCGCGTGGTGTGGAGGAGCGCGCTCTTGCGCAGGCTCTCCGAATCGTAGGCGTGCTCCTCGAGATAGGTGACTTTCGAGAGGCGCTTGACCACGCGGACGATCTCGTCCTTCTCCGCCTCCGTGCACCAGAAGGTGACGACGACGGTGCCGTCGTGGGTGGCGCCATAGGCGGCGCCGTGGCCCACCACGGTGTCAATGGAGATGCCGCGGTTGGAGAAGGCGGAGGCGATGCTCGTGAGCGCGCCCGCCCTGTCCGCCACGCCGACGCGGAACACCCAGTGCTTCTTCTCTGTGCCATCTGCCATAGGCAATCGTCTCCCGGAGAATCGAGGCTTCTGCCGCCCCCTGCGGGGGCTGGGCAAGGGGTAACGCCGCGTCCCACGGGCCTACGCCCGTGGCTATCGAGCTGCCGCCCCCTGCGGGGGCTGGGCCGGCGCCACCCCCAATCTCGTCCCGACGGTCCCCCGTCGGGACGCTGTGTCCTGGACGCTCCTGCGTCCCGCGTTCCCGCACAGGGGAAGGACGCCGGAGCGTCCAGGACATCCCGTCCCCACGCGGGAGCGCGGGGACGAGAGGGTTGTTCCTACTCCGGCGGCACGCAGCGCCGCGCCTGCTCCTGGCCGGCCAGGACACGGCAGGCGCCCAGGGCCATCTCCTCCATCTCCGGCGTGTCCTTGACCACGAGGACCGGGAGAAGATGGGCGTCCCACGGGCCTACGCCCGTGGCTATCGAGCTGCCGCCCCCTGCGGGGGCTGGGCCGGCGCCACCCCCAATCTCGTCCCGACGGTCCCCCGTCGGGACGCTGTGTCCTGGACGCTCCTGCGTCCCGCGTTCCCGCACAGGGGAAGGACGCCGGAGCGTCCAGGACATCCCGTCCCCACGCGGGAGCGCGGGGACGAGAGGGTTGTTCCTACTCCGGCGGCACGCAGCGCCGCGCCTGCTCCTGGCCGGCCAGGACACGGCAGGCGCCCAGGGCAATCTCCTCCATCTCCGGCGTGTCCTTGACCACGAGGACCGGGAGAAGATGGGCGTCCCACGGGCTTACGCCCGTGGCTATCGAGCTGCCGCCCCCTGCGGGGGCTAGGCGGGGGCCAACGCCGCGCTCCACGGGCTTACGCCCGTGGCTATCGAGCTGCCGCCCCCTGCGGGGGCTGGGCAGGGGCCAACGCCGCGCTCCACGGGCTTACGCCCGTGGCTATCGAGCTGCCGCCCCCTGCGGGGGCTGGGCCGGCGCCACCCCCAATCTCGTCCCGACGGTCCCCCGTCGGGACGCTGTGTCCTGGACGCTCCTGCGTCCCGCGTTCCCGCACAGGGGAAGGACGCCGGAGCGTCCAGGACATCCCGTCCCCACGCGGGAGCGTGGGGACGAGAGGGTTGTTCCTACTCCGGCGGCACGTAGCGCCGCGCCTGCTCCTGGCCGGCCAGGACACGGCAGGCGCCCAGGGCCATCTCCTCCATCTCAGGGGTGTCCTTGACCACGAGGACCGGGAGGAGGTGTGTGAGACGGCGCTTGAGGGAGCGGACGACGAGCTCGCAGCGCGCGAGGCCGCCAGTGAGAATGGCCGCCTCGCAGTCAGGGCCGACGGCTACGGCCATCGCGCCAATCGTCTTGGCGATCTGGTAGACCATCGCCTCGACTGCGAGGCGCGCCCGCGCGTCTCCGCCCTCGATCCGCTGCTCGATCGCGTCCATCCTGTGCTCGCCGAGGTAGCTCTGGAGGCCGCCGCGTTGGGTCAGCTCTGCGACTAGCTCCTCCTTGGTGAATCTGCCGCTGTAGCAGAGCTCGATGAGGTCCTTGAGGGGGAGCGTGCCGGCCCGCTGGGGCGTGAACGGGCCTTCGCCGAGGAAGGCGATGTTGTTGTCCACGATGCGCCCGCCGCGGACCGCGGCCACTGTGATGCCGCTGCCGAGGTGCGCGACCACGTAGTTCGCGTGCTCCACGTGCGCCCCGGTCTTCTCCGCCGCGCGCACGGCCGCGGAGCGGACGCTGAGGACGTGTGCTATGCTGCGGCGCGCGATCGGCGCGTAGCCCGAGAGCTCCGCCTCGGGGCAGAACTCGTCCACGGTCACAGGGTCAACAACGAAGGCCGGGACGTTGAACTCGCGCGCGAGCTCGGCGGCCATAGGGATGGCGAGGTTCGAGGCGTGAAAGCTCTCCGCCCGCTCCGTGATCGCCTTCACGATGGCGTCGTCCACCACAGCCTTGCCGTCGCGCATCTCCGCGATGGCGTAGGTTCCGCCCGGGAGCTTGCCCTTGGGCCTGGGCAGGAGGCCGCCGCGGGCGACCACGGCGTCGAGCTGGCGGACGTCGTGCTCGTTGAGGAAGCCTCGAACCACGGCGTCGCGTCGGCGGGCCTCGGCCTGGATGTCGGGGGTGACGCCTGTCGGCATCTCGTGCTTCACCTCGGCCTCGCGGAGGCAGCGGTCGCCCTCGTAGAGCGCCACCTTGGTCGAGGTGGCACCGGGGTTGATGACGAAGACGCGGTAGGGCCGGGTCGGAGTGGCGGAGACGAGGCGGCTGACGGGCGCCCTGTGGTGCCGCATCTCCATCCGCTCCGCCGCGAGGCTGCACAGGGCGAGCGACTGGAGCTTCGTCTCCACGTTGTCGGCCCGCGACAGGATGACGTAGGGCACCATGACGCCCACGGTGATGCCGGCGAATGTGCCGAGGCCGTAGTCCACCATCTGCATGATGACCTTGTAGAGGACGTTGGCGGAGTCAATGCAGGGGCAGACCAGGATGTCGGCCTTGCCCGCGACCTCGATGGCGGCGCCGTGGTCCGACAGGCCCTTCACCCCCACCGAGCCGGGGTCAACCGCGAGGTCGAAGGAGAGCGGGCCGTAGACGATTGCGTTGTCCCAATGGTGGTGTGCCAGGGCGTCGGCCATCTTCGTCGAGGGCAGCGAGTCGATCACCTTTTCGTTGGCGGAGAGGATGGCCACGCGGGGCCGCTCGATGCCCATGATCGAGCGGGCCACGTCCACCGCGTTCTCCACGAGGCCGACCATGCGCCCGAAGCTGCACAGGGTGGTCACGCCGGGGTCGGTCAGCAGCATCGGCCGCCCGCGCGCGATTGGGGCGGCGTCGAACATCGTCACCAGGCTGATCGTGTTCCGCACCACGATCCGCATCATGGCGCGATTCAGGATTGGGGTCGAAATGTTGCCCTTCAGGATGGCGTCAACTCCGCCCTGGAGGACGCGCTCCACCGTGCGGGTCGCGGTCTCCTCCTGGCTCGCGGTCGCGATGATGTCGTCGTCGGCGATGGGCACGTTGACCCTCTCGGCGGCGCGGCGGATGCTCGCCTCGTCGCCGACCAGGAGGCAGCGTTCGACGATGGCGTGGTCGCGCGCCGACTCGGCGAGGCGCAGGTCGTCCTCGCGGTCCCCGCCGGCCACGATGACCGTCTTCGGGCGCAGGTGCCCCGCGATGAGCACGAGGTCGCTCACGGCTTCGATGGCGGAGCGAGAGGGGAGCGGAACTGCCTGTTCCATGGGACGCTCAGAGGGACAGGAAGGGACCGAAGGGACCACAGGGACCTAAGGGACCGGGAAGAGAAGCGCGGCCCTCCGCATAATCTACCGGCAGGGGCGTCCTGTGTCAACTTGCGGCATTGGGGCGAATGGCCTAGAATCAGGGTGGTGGCTGATGTGAAAGGAAGAAGATGAAGGCCTGGCAAGCCACAGCTCTTCTCGTTGGCCTTGCGCTGCTCGCGGCCGGGGGCGAGGAGGTGCGCGTGGGCACCGCCGAAGCCCTCGCCGCGGCGCTGCGAACGGCTACGCCAGGCACGACGATCCTCGTGGCCCCAGGCGAGTACCGCGGCTACTTCCGAGGCACCGACCTCCACGGGACGGCTGAGAAGCCCATCGTCATCGCGGGCGCGGACCCCGCCCAGCCGCCGGTGCTCCGTGGGGCAGGGGGGTGCGTCCACCTGAGCTGCGTGAGCCACATCGTCCTCCGCAACCTCGCTCTCGTGGGGGCGAGGACCAATGGCCTGAACATTGACGACGGCGGCACGATCACCAGTCCGTCGCGCCACATCGTGCTCGACAGGCTGAGCGTGCGCGACATCGGGCCGCGCGGCAACTGCGACGGCATCAAACTCTCAGGGGTGGACGACTTCCTCATCCGCGGCTGCACGGTGGAGCGCTGGGGCTCGGGCGGCTCGGCCATTGACATGGTCGGCTGCCACCGAGGCGTCATCATGGACACCACATTCCGCCACACGAGCGGCTCCAGCGGAGTTCAGGCGAAGGGCGGGAGCTGCGACGTGGTGGTCTACCGCTGCCGCTTCTCCGACGCCGGCCAGCGGGCGATCAACATGGGCGGGAGCACGGGCCGCCCCTTCTTCCGGCCCGCCGCCCCTGGCTACGAGGCGAAGCGGATCGCTGCGATTGGCAACACATTCGTAGGCTCGATGGCGCCGCTGGCGTTCGTCGGCAGCGAGGATTGCGTGGCAAGCTACAACACCGTCTACCGCCCGACCGCCTGGGTGCTGCGGATTCTCCAGGAGAGCCGGGGCGAGGAGTTCGCCCCCTCGCGCAACGGCGTCCTGCGGCGGAACCTCATCGTCTGGCGGGCGCGCGATCTGCGGGAGACGGCCAACGTCGGCCGCGGAACCTCGCCCGAGACCTTCGCCTTCGAGAACAACTGGTGGTATTGCGAGGACCGTCCCGCGCAGAGCCAGCCCGCCCTCCCGACCGCCGACCAGGGCGCCGTGGTGGGCCTCGACCCCGGGCTGCGGGTTGAAGGGGAGAAGATCAGCACGGCCCGCGAGCTCGACCACGGCGCCGGCTCCCCCCGCGCCGCCCAGGAGTTCGCAAAGCTCGCCCCCAAGCTCGCCCCGTGGGCCTACGCGAGAGCACGGGAGGCGCTACCCGAAGCCCGCCAATGACCGGCCCCGACCACGCCGCTTGACGGGAGCCGCCGGCCGCGTTACACTGATAGACGCGGTATGGTGAGCGGAGACAGAGGATGGTTGCCTCTCCTGAGATTCGGCGCCTTGTGAGCGGGATGGTTGAGAAGCTGGTGAGAAGCTATGGGCCGGAGAAGGTCGTCCTGTTCGGCTCGTACGCCTGGGGGGCGCCCGACACCGGCAGCGACATTGACCTTCTTGTCGTCAAGAACACTTCGGAGCGCTTCATTGACCGCTGGACGACGGTGCGCCGCATCCTCTCGGATCGGCACAGGAAGGTCGGGCTGGACGTCCTGGTGCTGACCCCTGGGGAGGTCACGGAGCGCCTGTCGGCCGGGGACCCGTTTGTGCGGCAGATACTAGACGACGGTGAGGTCCTCTATGCTTCCAGGCCATCGAGAAGTTCTTGAAGGGCTTCCTCCTGTCAACAGGCTGGCGACTCGTGCGCACCCATGACCTGGAATCCCTCCTGAACGACGCGGTTGCTTGCGTTCCGACGTTGGAGCAGTTCAGGGCAGCCTGCCAGAGGATCGCCGGCTACTACTTCGTCAGCCGCTACCCGTTTGTTCCCAAGCCAGCCCTCACCGAGGAAGACATTCGCCAATCCCTGACAGAGACGAGGAACTCATCTGCACGCTCCGCGGGGCAAGAGGCTGACTGTTGCCTCTCAACTGGGTGTGTCGCGGCTATCGCTCGGCTTCTTTGCGGTTCTTCGCTTCCCTGCCCATGTAGCCCATCCCGAAGGCCAGGATGAAGGCCAGCGCCGCGACAAGGCAGGCGATGCCCAGGATGCCCATCACCGAGAGCGCGGGCCAGTTCCCGAGCATAAAGCACCCCGCCAGCATGAGCACGATGGCCATGACCTTCGGCGTAGTGTCGAGCAGCCCGATCGTCATGCAGCGGCAGACGAGGTAGAGGAGCGCCGCCGCAAGGAAGAGATACATCCCCCACTTTTGGCGGCTGACCACCGTGATGACGGTGCCCGCGAACATGAGGGCGAGCGCCAGGACAAGTCCGCCCCAGACGAGCCGCTTGCTCGGGCCTCTGCCTTCGGGCTTCGGACGCTGATGGATGAAATCGAGCTTGAGCGCCGGCGAGCGGTCAGATGGCTCACCGTTGGCTGGCTTCTTCTCTTCCATACGGGCCTCTCGTGACAAGTGCAAGCCTGTCGGGGGAGGGGATGAATGGATGAATGGATGGGTGGATGGATGTCAGGCAATCATCCATTCATCCAACCATCCAATCATCCCCTTCTTTCGATTCACTGCTTCTTGGGGCCGAGGACCTTCCTGGCGATGCTCTCGAACTCCTTGAGTTCCAGAAGCCCTTTCTTGCTCAGGGCGGCCTCCTTCACGCGGGTGAGGATTGCCATGAGCTGGTCGTCGTCCACGCCCTCGGCGCGGCCGATGGCCTCCAGGTAGTGGCGGACGGTGTCGAGTCCGCTCTTCTTGCCAATGAGCACCTTCGGCCCGCTCTGGCCCATGAGGGTCCAGTGGTAGGGGAAGAGTTCCAAAGCGTGCTCGAGGCCGCAGTTGCGCAGCCAGCTCACGATGATGCCCGACTCGATCTCGAAGACCCGCTCGCCGACGATGGGGGTGTTCGTGGGGAGCTTGTAGCCGCAGAGCTTCTGGACGAGTTTCGAGAGGGCGTAGAGCTTCTCGAAGCGGATGCTGGTCTTCACGCCGTACATGGTCTTGAGCGCGAGGGCGACCTCTTGGAGCGAGGCGCTGCCGCACCGCTCGCCGATGCCGTTCACGGTCACGTGCGCCACCTCGCAGCCCGCGGCGATGGCCAGCAGCGTGTTCGCCGTCCCGCACCCGAAGTCGTCGTGGAAGTGCGTCTCGATGGGCACGCTGAGCCGCTCCTTGACCTTTCGGACGAGGTAGCCCATCGCGCTGGGGCTCACCCCGCCGAAGGTGTCTACGAGCGCCAGGGCGTCCATGTGCCCCTCCGTCGCCACGCGGACGATGGTCTTCAGGAACCAGTCCATCTCGGCGCGGCTCGCGTCAATCGGGAAGAAGACGGTGTAGAGGCCATTATCGTGAGCGAAGCGTGTGGCCTCGATTGCGAGGCCGATGGCCCGCTCGAGCGGCCACTTGTAGGCGTGCTTGATGATGTGCTCGCTGCACGGTATCTCTACGATGATGCCGTCAACTCCGGCGTCGAGGGCGCGCTTCACGTCGGGCACCATGCAGCGTGCGAAGGAGAAAATCTTGGGGCCGAGCTTGCGGCGGACGATCTCCTTGATCGCCGCGGCGTCCTGCCGCGAGACCACCGGCATCCCCGCCTCGATGCGGTCAACCCCCGCCTCGGCGAGTGCCTCGGCGATGCGCACCTTTTCGCCCTTGCGGAAGCAGAGGCCCGCCTGCTGCTCCCCGTCACGCAGCGTCATATCGTGGAATTGCACCCTCCGCGGCAGATTCAGCCCGCCCGTGACCTCGGGGACGTAGTTCCACGGGCTGACGAAATACCTGTCGGTCTTCCACGGCATCTTCGCCATCGAGCACTCCTCGGGTCGGTCGCACGCCAGGACGCCTCAAGAGCGGATTGTAGCCGTTCGCGGCGGCGGAGTCAAAAGGCTTGACCCGCGGCCCGGCAGTTGGTATACGTGTTCCGATGGCAAGATGGCTGGCAAGCCTGTTGGCGCTTGTTCTGGCCTCCTGCGGCGATGAGGTGGGCGCGCCGGTGCGCCTGCGTCTTGCGACGACGACGAGCACGGAGAACAGCGGCCTCCTCGCCGTCCTCCTCCCGCCATTCGAGAAAGAGCACAACGTCAAGGTTGACGTGATCGCGGTCGGCACTGGCAAGGCGCTCAAGCTGGCGGAGAACGGCGACGTAGACGTCGTCCTCGTCCACGCCCGCGAGGCTGAGGACAAGTTTGTGTCCGCCGGCTTCGGCGTTGGCCGCCGCGACGTGATGCACAACGACTTTGTCATCGTCGGCCCCTCGGCGGATCCCGCCAAGATCGCGGGACTGAGAGATGCTGCGAAGGCGTTCCAGGCCATCGCCGCGGCCAGGGCGCCATTCGTCTCGCGCGGCGACGAATCGGGCACCCACCAGAAGGAGAAGGCCATCTGGAAGGCGGCCGCCGTCCAGCCCGCCGCCCCCTGGCACCGCGAGGTCGGGCAAGGCATGGGCGGGACCCTCACCGTCGCCAGCGAGAAGCAGGCATACACCCTGGCCGACCGCGGCACCTGGGCCGCCTATCGCAGGAAGGTGGAGCTGGCGCTCCTGGGCGAAGGCGACCGCCTCCTAGCCAACCCCTACGGCATCATCGCTGTCAACCCTCAGCGGCACAAGCACGCCCGCTACGCCGAGGCGATGAAGCTCATCGAGTTCGTCACCTCGCCCGAGGGCCGGCAGCTCATCGCGGGGTTCAGGGTGGAAGGGGAACAGGTTTTCTACCCCGACGCGGCAAAGCCCTGATTGCTTGACACATTCCCCCTGTTGCGCTAGGATGCACGGCGAAGCGGAAAGCGGGGGGGGCGGAGTGCGAGCATGCCTGACGAGAGGACGGGCGGCCAGGGCGAGAGCAAGGAGGAGAAGGAGCTCTCCTACGAGGAGGCGGTGGAGACCCCCGAGGCCAAGTTCGCCATCCTCGTCCGCAGCATCGCCACTCAGGTCTTCGTGAGCCTCGGCCAGATCGAGAACCCCCTCACGAAGAAGAAAGAGGTTGACCTCAAGAGCGCCAAGTTCTCGATTGACCTCCTCCAGATGCTCTCGGACAAGACGCGCGGAAACCTGACGGACGACGAGAAGCGCTTCCTCGAAAGCGTCCTCTACACGCTCCGCATGGGCTACGTGGAAGCCAGCAAGTAACAGGGGGCCTCAGACGATGGACATGCCGACCAGCCAGGCGATAAGGGACACCATTGGCTCGCTCAAGGGGCGGCTCCCCCAGGCCGACTACGAGAAGGTTGCCCCGCTCCTCAGCGAGCTCGTCGCCCTTCTCCAGCGCGCGCACGAGGAGGAGCGCAAGCAGCTCAAGGCCGAGCGCGCCGCGCTCGACAAGGAGCGCGAGGCCGTCAACCTCGCACGCCGCGAGCTCGACGCCGACCGCGACGCTCTTACGAAGGAGCGCGACATCATCGAGCGCGAGAAGCGGGTCGCCCAGCGCTGGCGCGAGGCCGACGCCGCCCTGGCCGCCGCTGCCGAAATCGTCCCCCCGCCCAAGCCGGCTTGAGCCCCCACGCACGAGAACGCGAGAAGGGACCAGAGGGACCACAGGGACACCAGGGACCACAGCGACCCGCTCGCGGCTCTTTCGCCTGCCGTCGCTTTGGTCCCTGTGGTCCCTGTGGTCCCTGTGGTCCCTCCCAGCGGGTCATGGCGATGGTGTGAGCGTTCAGCCGGGTCAGATGTATTCGTTCAGGATGTTCTCCAGCAGCTCCTGGCGCCCGCTCTGGATCTTCGGCTCGCCGTGGGCGAGGGTGAAGGCCTCGAGCTCCTTGAAGCCCACCTCCCCCGCCTCGATCTGCTTGCCGAGGTCCGAATCCCACCCCGCGTAGCGCTGGGCGATGAACTTCTCGAACTTGCCTTCCTTCAGCATCTTCGCCGCGGCCTTCAGCCCGCGGGCGAACGCATCCATACCCCCAATGTGCGCGTAGAAGAGGTCCTCGGGGTCAATGGACTGCCTTCGCACCTTCGCGTCGAAGTTCAGCCCGCCCGTGGTGAACCCGCCGCCCTTGAGGATGATGTACATCGCCAGCGTCGTGTCGTAGAGATCGGTCGGGAACTGATCGGTGTCCCACCCCAGCATCAGGTCGCCGCGATTCGCGTCCACCGACCCGAAGATGCCGTTGGCCACCGCGAAGGCCAGCTCGTGGTGAAACGTGTGGCCCGCGAGCGTCGCGTGGTTCGCCTCGATGTTGAGCTTCAGGTGGTCAACGAGCCCGTACTTCTGGAGGAAAGCGTAGCACGCTCCCGCGTCGGAGTCGTACTGGTGCTTCGTCGGCTCCTTCGGCTTCGGCTCGATGTAGAACTGCCCCTTGAACCCGATCTCCTTCTTGTAGTCAACCGCCATGTGCAGGAACCGGGCCAGGTGGTCCAGCTCACGCCCCATATCCGTATTGAGCAGCGTCTCGTACCCCTCGCGTCCGCCCCAGAAGACGTAGCCCGCCCCTCCGAGCTTCTTCGTGGCTTCCATCGCGCGCTTCACCTGGCTCGCGGCGAAGGCGAACACCTCGGGCGAGGGATTCGTCGCCGCGCCCGCCATGAACCGCCGATTCGAGAACATGTTCGACGTGCCCCAGAGGAGCTTGACACCGGTCTCCTCCTGGAGCTCGACCGCGAGGTCCACCATCTTCTCGAGCCGCTTGTTCGTCTCGGCCAGCGTATCGGCCTCGGGCGCGATGTCGAGATCGTGGAAGCACCAGAAGCCGACGCCCAGCTTGGAGAACAGCTCGAACGCCGCCCGCAGCGTGTTCTCCGCCTCGGCCATCGGCTCCCCGCCCTGGAACGGCCTCCGAATCGTCCCCGCCGGCCCGAACGGATCCGCACCCGTCCCCTTGAACGTGTGCCAGAAGCACACGCTGAAGCGCAAGTGCTCGGCCATCGTCTTCCCCAGCACCTTCTCTTTCGGATTGTAGTGCTTGAAGGCCAGAGGGTTCCTTGACTTCGGCCCCTCATACTTCACCTTGCCGATACCCGGGAAGAACTCTGTCACGGCGATGGCCTCCTTTCATGGGCGGCACTCCCTCCCCCCAACTGTCAGCTCCTCATAAGGATAGTCGCGCCCCTGTGCCTTGTCAAGCAAGGACGAGCCTTTTCCAGACGGGTGCGAGAGCGGCTCAAAGTGGCTCAATGTTGCTCAATGTTGCTCAAACGCCGTTTGGCGAATCTCGGCCCTCCGGCGGCGAGTTTCCAAATGTTGCGCAATGTTGCGCATCATTTGCGCATGCGCGCCAGAGCGGAGGGGGGGCGCCCAGCCGCCCAGACCCGCAATGGAGAAGGGACCACAGGGACCACAGCGACGACAGGGACTCCGAGCCCATCAGAACACACGGGCCCTGTGGCCGTTGTGGTCACTTTGGTCACCTTCCCCTCCACCCTCGTGTACGCATCGCGCCCAGGGCCTTGCCAGTAGCTCCGGCGTCTACGGCGACGGCTGCCTCTCCAACTCACTGCCGATAGGACACATCTGGCGGGGCCGCTCGCCATAAGTTCTTTTCAGAAATCGCTCCTCAGTCGCTCCGTAGTCGCTCGGGCCATCCTCGGGGTGCCAACCTCGTGTTGACACCGAGCCAAAGGCGAGTATATTCAGGAGGAGTGAGGGACCCCCTTTCGGAGACCCATGAATGCCCGAAGCAATGTCGTCCCGCGAGCGGATGCTGCGCGCGATTGAGGGGAGGACGGCGGATTACGTGCCGCTGTCGTTCATGATCTTCTCGGCCTGCGAGCAGCGGTGCGCCGGGCCGCTGGACTTCTTCCTGCGACAGAAAGACATGGGGCTCGACCCCGTGGTGGAGCTCTGGCACATGAACGCCGACGAGGTGAAGGACTGCGGCGATGCGCCCGGGCCGCCCGTGGTCCTCGGCCCCGACGTGAAGGTGCGCCAGTGGCGCGAAGTGCTCACGGGCGAGCGCTATCCGCTCCTCCACAAGGAGTACGAGACGCCCCACGGCACCCTCTCCTGCACCGTGCAGCAGACCGACGACTGGCCCTTCGGCGACCACGTGCCGTTCCTCGACGACTACATCGAGGCCCGCGCGACGAAGGCGCTTGTGACGAGTTCCGACGACCTGCCTGCCCTCCGCTTCCTCCTCGCGCCGCCGAAGCTCCACGAGCTGTCCCGAACGCGTCAGCTCTGGGCCACAGGCGTCCGCTTCGCGCAGCAGCACGAGCTCCTCTCGGCGGCCGGCTGGTGCGTGGGCGCCGACGCCCTCGCCTGGCTGTGCGGACTCCAGGAATCCGTGCTGATGGCCGTGGACAGCCCAGAACTCTTGGACGCCATCCTGGACGAGGTGAGCGATTGGAACCGCTGGCGCATGGAGGTGATGCTCGACGCGAAGCCCGACCTGTTCGTGCGCCGCGGCTGGTATGAGGGCACCGATTTTTGGTCGCCGACCCTCTATCGCCGCTTCCTCCTGCCGCGCCTCGCCGCGGAGGCGAAGATGGCCCACCAGGCGGGGGCGAAGTTCGGCTACATCCTCACCAGCGGCACCATGCCACTCCTCGGCATGATCATCGAGGCGGGCGTTGACGTGTTGATCGGCGTAGACCCCATTCAGGGGAAGGGCACTGACATGGCCGAGATGAAGCGCCTCGCCGCGGGCCGCCTCGCCCTCTGGGGCGGCGTCAACGGCTTCATCACCGTCGAGCGCGGAACCCCCCAGGGCATCCGCGAGGCCGTCAAGCTCGCCCTCGACTCCCTCGGCCCCGACGGCTTCATCCTCAGCCCCGTGGACAACATCCGCGACACGTCGGAAGAGGTGTGGCGGAACACGTTGGCGCTGATTGAGGCGTGGAGGGAGATGAGGTGAAGACGTGATGCGTGACGCGTGACGCGTGACCAGAGAAGACCCCGACCACGCGTCTTCTGAATCACGGGTCACGGGTCACGCGTCATGCGTAGTGCCGCCTCAAGCCGCGGGGGCACGCGCTTGACAGCGGGGCGGGGAGGCGCGATACTGCTTGGCGGGAGTGGTTTGGTGCCATCGTTGGGAGCGGTTTCGTGCCAGCGCCCGGGGACGTCGTTGACCTCGTGGAACGGTTCCGCCAGGTGGCGGAGTCCGGCGACTACAACGAGGCGCAACTCCGCCAGGAGTTCATTGACCCCTTCTTCAAGGCTCTGGGCTGGGACGTGGCGAACGAGCGGGGGGTCGCTGAGACGTACAAGGACGTCATCCACGAGGCGGCCATCAAGGTGGGCGGGGGGACGAAGGCGCCCGACTACTGCTTCCGCGTCGGGGCCACGCGAAGGTTCTTCGTCGAAGCGAAGCGGCCCGCGGTTGACATCGCGGAGGACCCCGAGCCGGCCTACCAACTCCGCCGCTACGCCTGGTCCGCCAAGCTCCCGATGAGCATCCTGACGACCTTCGGGCAGTTCGCCGTCCACGACTGCCGGGTGAAGCCCAAGCCGACCGATAGCCCCGCCGTCGCTCGCATCCTCCTTGTTCCCTACGGCGACTACGTCTCGCGCTGGGACGAGCTCGCGGCCATCTTCTCTCACGACGCCGTGCTGAAGGGCCAGTACGACCGATACCTGGCCGGCCCGAAGCCCCGAGGCACGGTGGAGATAGACGATGCGTTCCTGGCCGAGATCGAGGAGTGGCGCGACGCCCTCGCCCGCAACATCGCCCTGCGGAACCCCAGTCTCGGCCAAAGCGAACTCAACTTCGCAGTGCAGGCCACCGTGGACCGCATCGTGTTCCTCCGCATCTGCGAGGACCGCGGCATCGAGCCGTATGGCCGGCTCCAGGCGCTCCTGAACGGCGAGCGGGTCTACCGTCGGCTCTTCGAGCTCTTCGAGCGGGCCGACGAGCGCTACAACTCCGGCCTCTTCCACTTCCACAAGGAGAAGAGCCGGCCCGAGGCCCCCGACGCGCTCACGCCGTCGCTGGACGTTGACGACGGCACACTGAAAGACATTCTCCGCCGCCTCTACTACCCCGAGAGCCCCTACGAGTTCTCCCTCATCCCGGCGGACATCCTGGGGCAGGTCTACGAGCGGTTCCTGGGCAAGCTCATCCGCCTCACGGCCGGCCACCGCGCCGTCGTCGAGGAAAAGCCCGAGGTGCGCAAGGCCGGCGGCGTCTACTACACCCCCACCCACATTGTGGACTACGTCGTCCGCTGCACGGTCGGCAGGCTCCTGACACGCAAGACGCCGCGGCGCGCGGCGCAGTTGCGCGTGCTCGACCCCGCCTGCGGCTCCGGCTCCTTCCTTCTCGGCGCCTATCAGCACCTTCTGGACTGGCACCTGGAGTGGTATCGCTCCCACGACCCAGAGAAGTGGAGCCGAGGCAGGAACCCGGTGGTCTGCCGGTCGGCAGGCGGCGACTGGCGCCTCACGACCGCCGAGCGCAAGCGGATTCTCCTCAACAACATCTATGGGGTGGACATTGATCCCCAGGCGGTCGAGGTCACAAGGCTCTCCCTGCTCCTCAAGGTGCTGGAAGGCGAATCCGGCGAGGCGATCAGGAAGCAGTTCGAGCTCTTCCGCGAGCGTGCCCTGCCAGACCTTGCGAGCAACATCAAGTGCGGCAACTCCCTCGTGGGACAGGACTTCTACAACAACCACCAGATGGGCCTCTTCGATCACGAGGAGCTGTTGCGGATAAACGCCTTCGACTGGAAGGATGGTTTTCCGCAGGTCATGGCCGCGGGCGGCTTCGACGCCGTCATCGGCAACCCGCCCTACGTGCGCATCCAGGCCCTCAGCGAGTTCCGCCCCCCCGCAGAGATTGCCTACTACAAGAAGCACTATCGCACCGCCAGCAGGGGGAATTACGACCTCTATGCCCTGTTCCTGGAGCGGGTCATTCAACTCCTCAACGGCAGCGGCAGGGTGGGCTACATCGTCCCCAACAAGTTCCTCACCACCGACTCCGGCCAGACCCTCCGTGGCCTTCTTTCCGAGCTAAGGGCAGTAGACGGCATTGTGGACTTCGGCCACGAGCAGGTGTTCAGCAGGTCCACCACGTACACTTGCCTGTTGTTCCTTGACCGCAGCCAGCCCGACAGCTTCGTGTACGTGAGGACTCATCCAGAAGAGCTGAGCGAACTGCGCGAGCCGAGCAAGAGAGTGCCGGCAGAAGCGTTGGGTTCAGCTCCGTGGGTGCTCGTTCCGCGTGCGTCCCATCGCCTGCTGGCCAAACTCAAGAAGCATTCTGTCCCGCTCCTTCAGTTGCCTGTCGCCTTCTCGCGAGGGGTGAGCACTGGCGCGGACGACGTCTTCGTCCTCAAGCGCATAGGCCGTCGTCTCACCGATGGGGCGGGGGAGCCGGTTGACGTCGAGCGGGCAATCCTCAGGCGGACGCTGTGCGCAACCGACTTCACGCGTTACCAGTTCCGGCCCCGCGAAGAGCAGTTCGTCATCTTCCCCTATCGGGTCACGGCCGATGGGTACGAGATCATTCCCGAAGGCGAGCTTCGCGAGCGGTATCCCAATGCCTATGAGTATCTGCGCGCGAACAAGAAGCGGCTCGCGGCTCGCAAACAGCGCCGAGAGTGGTATGGCTTCAGCGCCCCAAGGAACCTGCACCTTCACGATCGGGCGGCGCTCATAGTTCCACTTCTGTGCGACTGCGGCCTCTGTGCCCCGATGCCAGTTCCGCAAACCAGGTGGTGCGTCATGGCGAGCGCCGGATTCACGATCGCCCTGCCGCAGAATGCGCCGAAGGCCGACCCGCGATACCTGCTCGGCCTCCTCAACTCCAAGCTCCTCTTCTGGAATCTTCGACAGATCAGCAACAAGTTCCGCGGGGGCTGGGTCACTTGCACAAAGCAGTTCTTTGGGAAGCTGCCCATTCGCCAGCCCGAGGATGCGGCGGGCCAGACGCGCCGCGCTCGCCTGGAGCACCTGGTTGACAGCATGATGGAGTCGCTTGCCAGGCAAGCTGTGGTGAAGACGCCGCACGAGCAAGAGGCGGTTCAACGCCGGATCGGAACGACCGATCAGCAGATCGACCGGTTGGTCTACGAACTCTATGGCCTGACGGATGAGGAAATCCGCATAGTTCAGGAGTAGTGCCGCTTCAGGGCCGGAAGCACACGCCTATAGGCCTCATAGAGCTTTTGATAGGCGTCACGCTGACTTGACGGGCGGAAGGCGGTCTCGGCCAGCTTCATGGCCCTCTGAGCGGATTCAACGGTGGGATGGACGCCGGTGCCGACGAAGGCGCAGATGGCGGCGCCGAGGACGGTGGCCTCCTTCTGCTCGATGGTGGTGACGGGGAGGCCGGTGACGTCGGCGCGGATTTGGTTCCAGAGGTCGTTCTTGGAGCCGCCGCCGACGACTCGGATGCCCCTGGGGCTGAAGCCCGTGGCCGCATCGAGCATCTCGATGGCGAGCTGGAGCTGGCACGAGAGCCCTTCGAGCGCGGCACGATAGACCTGGCCCCGCTCGGTGGAGATGGTGAGGCCGAGGAGTGTGCCGAGGGTGCCGTAGCGCCTCGTGGGGCCTGTGCCGGCGACGAAGCTGGGGATGAGGGTCACGCCGCCCGCGCCCGGGGCGAGG